>Ga0315277_10001894_pt1 | contig 29537 bp, 37 predicted proteins | sample YL17G05_15_MG_FD_203695 | JGI IMG/M metagenome (GOLD analysis project Ga0315277, IMG submission 203695) | Sediment microbial communities from Yellowstone Lake, YNP, Wyoming, USA - YL17G05_15 | ecosystem: Environmental > Aquatic > Freshwater > Lake > Sediment | place: USA: Wyoming | collected... | reverse complement strand
TAGGCAGGAAATTGAAGGCGTATATTTCGGCTTCTTTTCTGTTTTCATTACCAACAATGCCTTTCCGAATTTCCCTGTCCCACATTACAATCAAATCGGGCAAAATAGTGTGAAGAATCTTGGAGCAATCCGTAGACTCGTATGCCTGTTCTGAATATCGGGATAACGCATCAAAAACTTTCGAAATTTTTTGCAGCTGCTCAGCATCTAATTTGGCAGTTTCCAATTTCTCATGTTCCAACTCTTTGATAACTGGCAGGGCTGCAGAATAGACATTGCTGAATTTCTCAGGGTCCTTTCCTCGAAAATGACCGTCCCATTTAGGGATGAATCTTAGAAGTTTCTCTATCTCTTGAAGTGATACAGCATCTGGCCACTTTTTCCAGTCTTTAGCTTCTTTCATATACTGATCGTAGAATTTGGCTCTAGGCTCCAGATTCCAAAAAGCTTTGTGCGTTATGCATAAGTCCCTATAGTGCATCAACTAACCCCCGATCGCTATACAAAACCACCCTGATGTTACTAACGACGTATCTGACTCGACCTAAAGACTTGTGCGTTTCTTCGCAGTATCTCCTTAAAGGTGTCTTCTTCTGTGACCACAAAATTACACCGTATCCTATTCTGTTTCCTGTGTAATTGAAGGAAATCGAGGTAATTCAATATTCGGTCATAAGAGGCATAGACCTTGGAATCTGAGGCTACTACGATCCCCATTTTCCCAATTGCGCCAGCATTAATCAAGCTTCCAAGTCTATGTTTTGTCGAGGTCTTATTCTCATGTTCAATAGCCAGGTAACAGCGAGGATTTTCGTTCAGGTTCCACTCAGAACATGTTCTTCCACTATTCTTTATTTCATTCATGAGCGGCTCACGAATGACATACGCTTCGTTTATCAAAGCGTTGTTGTGATCGATGTTACCGTCTTCATTCAATGGCTTCACAGCGAAATCAATTCTCGGGCAATAATGCAATCCCGCATGCAGAGCGTCTTGAGAATCTTTGACAACATTCCATTCAGCAATTACGTTGTCTTGGCCAAACACATCTTCAAGCAAGGTGAGAATCACGTTGTTACTCAAAGTCTCTTTCGCCCCATTAGAGCTTATGCGGTGTACGATTAAAGAATTTTGGCGCGCGCGCTGAAGTCTTTTATGCAGTTCAACCCATAATAGCCTAGTATGCAGCATCGTGGCCGTCGCAGCGGGTTCAATGAGCAGCGCCGCTTCGTCAAAGCGTTGGTAGTCACGACTGCCCGGCATGACAAGATCAGGGCAGAGAAGATTTGCCTGCTAGACAACGAGCAGATCTCCGACGCTCTAAGCAAACGCTTCAACTGCGTGGTTGTTGGGGCTTACCGGTTTGACAAGGGAGAAGTGATCACTGATTCTCGCGGCAGGGGTAGTCTTCAGGTTCCAAGTGACTATGTTGACTGGACGCTTGCCATCGAGTAACAAGTGAGCTAGTGAATAGACTTGTCGAGTCAAGTCATGGGACCAAGTGAAAGAGCAGCTGAAATGAACAGGCTGTCTAGGCTGTTAGAAAAACACTTTCCCCGCACATCGAAGTGGTTGAAGCGGTTGTCAGAGGATATGCTTCTTCCCAAGGTGACGCTGGATGAGATTAAGGCAGACTGGAACGATGTCAAACAAGCATTCAAGAATGAATTTGTTGGCAGTGACGAAAACTGGAAGTACAGAGAAGAGTGCTACATGGCTTTGGAAAAGACCATCAATGGCATGATAGGGAAATTGGGTCTTCCAAAGTCAAAAGAAACCTTCGATAAAATCTTGCCTGAATTGGAGACAGGCACTGAAGCTCTTAACAATCTTGGAAGGATATATCTTGAGCTGGTAAAATCGAAAAATCTCAGTGAAAGTGGCAGGTACTATAGCATGTGCTTCATGTATCTTCTATTTGTGGAAGGCGTGTACGATGAAAATATCAGAGTGCTCTACACTTTTCGAAAGGCTACAGATGGAGTGAGCATTGACTATGAGGCAATCAAAGACAGAAGCATTCGGAGTTTCGAGAGTGAGCTAGACCCAGTTTTCTTTGAGGGATACAATGATCGTATACGGAACGCCATTGCCCATGCAAAGTTCAACTATGATGATGCGAGCAAACTGATGAGCTTCAGAGATCGAGCAAACAGATTCCAGCCGGAATATTCCAAGAGTCTCTCATTGAAAGAATTCGTAACTCAATGCTATAGCAAGCTTGATGATTTCTGCAGTCTAGTCATCTTCTATACCATTTTGCTAGGGGCCAGAGATTTCGTTTTTGCACCTAGACCTTTGGGAAAGGTGACACTCAAGGATACGAAAGCAGCACGCGAGCAAGGTTTGGGTCCATAGAAATGTGGCACTAGACTCGCGACGGAGTGAGATCTAACGGGAATACAGGTCTGGAGTCGTCCGTTTGATAGACAGACGACGAATAAAGTCTGTTGATGAAGTCTGCCGCAAACCCCAGGGCTTTCATGCTATAGTCGGGAGGAAATACGAGAGCGCGAGTCGGGTGTGACATGATATTTCTTAGCAGGATTCCTTTGTCGCACTGTTTTCTTTCCCACTCGGTGATGATTTTCTCGCGGACGAGCCAATCGAGAAGTTCCCTTGGATGATAGGCAAACTTTTCTCCGTTAATCTGCAGCTTGCGGATATCCCATTTCATCCTCCTGCATAGATCTATCATTGCCTGATGGTCTATGCTTCCGATTTTCACGGTTTCTCCCTTCTCGTTCTGTAGCGTGTTCTCTTTACCAAACGATTGATAATATCTGTTCTTGATGGCAGATTCTAACGCGAGATAGGCGTAGTGTTGTGCGACTGCAAAAAAGCTGTATCGGAAGAATCCATATGTATGAAGGTCTTTGGCGTCTTGGAAAACTTTCTTGACGCTCCCGGGAACGCTTGGGATGAGTTGAATGCCGCAAATCTCTTGTTGCAGTTTTTCTATGCCCTTGGGCCCTGAGTATGATTCGAATGCGTCCACAGTCTTGTCGATTCTTGTTAGCTCTTTCATGGGCAATATCTGATCAGGCTGGAGGTTGAATTTTGAAGCCCAGTCGACATGGGGTTGTCGGGCATTCCAGCATGCCTTTTCAATGAGAATAGGGAAAGCGTATGTCAGAAAATCAAAAACGAATTTTTGGGAGTTAGCTTTGATGTCATAAAGAGGGAATTGGGTGTAAGTGTCCACTTCACCTTCAAACCAGCCTGTCGTTCTAAAATCCTTGTTGAAGTCATCAAACCACGCTTCTTTCAGATCGAACCTCGTTGCCAGTAGTTTCTGCAGCTCCTCAGAGTTCCTTGCATCCACAAGACCATAATAGTCGACTGCCTGCGTTTTGGTTCCCAGCTTTGAGAAATCGTATCTGATGATCTGGCAAACTGCATCTTCGATGTGCTTGTGTTTTTCTGTGTCGACTCTGATCTCAGCGATTCTCATCGGGCATGGTAACTTGGCCGCGACTTCTCTGATCGCGAGCGTTTCCGGAGATCCGCTCTTGTCCTTTTCAAGTGGATATTGCTCAAAAATCCGCTTCTGGGCTTCAGCGAACACTTTGTTGAAGAAATCGGTCCATTCTGCTTCTTTGTTGTTCATTTCCCTACTCACTCACTCTCCGTTTTTGGTTTCAGATTGTCTTTTGGGTTCTCTTTGAGCCTTCTGGATATCATCGAGTTTTTCATAGATCGCTTGCAGTGTTTGCGCTATCATACCTCTTGGGTATAGGATGGCTTCGCGGATTGCTCTTTGAGGAAAACCCATTTCGATAAGCACATCCAATCTTTCTGCTCTTAAGCCCCACCTCTCCCTTCGCCATGGGTTCTTTGAAGTCTTCGACAAGGCTCGTGCTTTGTCTACTTCAAGCCTCATTTTGTTCTCGATGAGAAGTGCGCTTGTGCAGCCTTTGAAGTCCAAAAGAACAGACAGCCTGTCGAACATCTCGCCGAATCTGTACGACGGCATCAAGATAATGTCAGTTATCTCACTCATCTCAAAATCTCCTTTCGATTTACTCTTCAAGAAAATCCTTTTCTCTGAGGCTTCTGAATGTGATGCAATCTCTACAGTCGGTGTCAAGGGGGTATGGGCAGTTTTGCCTACAGGGCCCGGACTCCATCTTCGCCCTTACCTCCACCCTTTCAAAGGCATCAGCTCTTATCGCTGATCGTCTGGTTTTCGGTCTGTACTCTTGTTCGCAAATCCTCCAAGTGTCGCCGTTTATTTCGATGAGCCCCTTCCACACAGCCCGGTACCAGTAATCTTTGGCCGTTCGTGTGCAAAGTCCCTGCTCATCCGCCCAAACCGCTAGGTCCCTGTGAAACTGTCCACTTTGCTTTGACCTCAAGAGTTCTTCAAGACATTTCCTTCGTCCATCGTAGGCCATTGTAGCCGGGCGGTCATTGGCGCTCATTTCTTTGCCTCCCTAACCCACATCAATTTCAAACCTTTAGCTCTCATTTTCAAGTACCACCTTCTTTTTATTGCACGATCCCTTTCACGATTTTTTGCGCGCCATTTTCTCATGTACAGGCGCCAGTACAGCCTTCTTTCCAATGGGTCTTGGTTTTTGTTTTTCATAGAAACCGCCAAATCAAGTTATAGCGTCTACCGACGGAGAACGACTTCAGGCTGCTCTCAAATAAACGCCCTCTTGCGATGGCAGAGCGCCCAGAGCCTATGGACTTATAATGGGTTTTCCCATTGTTACCCAGCAGATAAGACATATGTCCATTTTATAAGAGTTATCGTCAGATGCGGTGACGTTCTTTTCTAAATGATTCATCTTCACTTCTAAGATCATATGATAGCTTTTCTTATTTTTGGTGTATCAAACGCAAAGTTAGCATTTTAGTGCTTATTTCTTCAACGAACAGAACATTATGATATTTCGAATAAGCATATCCGAGTAGTAGAAAATGCGTGAATTTCCTTTGGACAGAAGTACACTATCAGAGATTGGTCAGCGACGGTATTGTCAGTGCGTGCTAATCATTTGTCTGTTCTTAGGGCTTTTATCAAGTATAGTCTTGTGTCTCGGGCAAGGTCACAATAGTAAGTCTTCCCTGCGACTTCTCTTTTTTTCAGGAATTTCTTTTTAATAAGATCATCCAGAACTTTCTTTCCTGCTTTGCCGAATTGCTCCTCAGGGACCAGTGCTAATGGATCACATTTAAGAAGCGTTGTGGCGAAATCTCGTGGAAGCATACAGAAGGTATTTTTCGCGCCGAACAGATCATATTTGTCGTATTCCCAGAACAATGGAACAAGCTCATCTGATTGATTGCGCAGATCGAACCCAGTGTCTGCGTGAACAATGGCAAAAGGCTCTAGCTCTTCATGCCTCAATTCTCTTTCTTTTTCCTCACTTATTCTAGATATTTGCTTGTCAACTAGTTTTGCGTCTATAACAAATTCTTCGAATCTATCTTCGCCGTGAAACATGCAGACATAGTTGACGGTTTTTTCAATGAGTAGAAGTGCGTAAGCTATGTCCTTGGCCAATTCCTCACTGGTGGCAAGAGGTTTTCTGAGACAAAGCTCGATTCTGTTGGCTGATTTCCATATTCCAATTTCTTCGATTCCAGCATTGACAAAAACCGTGTTACCAACAGGATCCACAAAAGACATGCGCGTCGATATGACATATCCCTTGTCGAATCTTGAAATAACTAGAGGCTGGATTTTGACAAAACCGTAGTCGATTGCAGGAAGCAATTCCACAGAATCGACAGAACCGTCGCTGAAAACTTCTATCAACTTGGCAAAATCCGTCTCATGTAGTTTGTTTTCAACTCTCAAATGGTTCACGTTTGATACTTGAAAGTTCGCGCTTCTTCTATATTCCCTGATTGGCCACCCGCGACCGAGCGATTAAGTGTTTTCTGAAAAAACTTAAGAATCGTGAAGTGAAGGACAGAAAAGATGCAGGATGATGAAGACAGCAGACTGAAGTTATTGTCGATGATTGCCCTTATTTCTGGAGGAGATATAGGGCGCTGATTCAACGACTATTTTGCCCATTCTATCGTGCAGACCCTAACTGATACCTTCAAGGTAGAGGAGGTGGTTGATGAGTTTCCCAATATCTTTCTTGATGTAACGCATATTCTCCTGAACGTTTCTTTCTCCGCCAATGCCTAAGCCAGAACACAGCAACGATGATAAGACAAGCACCAAATCCATCCATTGTCGCAATAACAGCATATACACCCCAAGCTGGGTGCCCATATGCCGTCCAACCAGGATTATCCCTAAACAAATACACTACATAAGATGCAAAAAAGAGAACAAAGGCCATTCCTATCTCGGTTGCTGGCGCGTAAAAATCAAATTGTTCAGGAGGTAAGTCTAAATCATCCCAAATTGACCTTTTTGGAAATATCGAAAAGCCTCCTCCACCGGAACCTCCACTTTTTCTTTCCTCTAGTTCTTCCAGCTTAGATTCATACTCTTCGTTACTGATGTGACCTGAATAATAATCTCTGAGGAGATCTCGCTTTATTTCTCTGTAGATTTCCTCTTTGTCGCTTTCAGTCACTCGGATAGTACCTCAAATAGTTTCTTTTGCCTAATGTTGAATAAAAAGATTGTCCGATAGCAAAAGTTGAAAAGTAAGAACCGTTCTCCGCGCGCTAGTTTTGCCTCGCGCGCGCTATTTGATTCGAAAGCGCGCTCCTTTTTCAGAAATTCTCTGAGGTGGGCAGCAACTTGGCTGACTTCCTTGCTATCGACCTTATCGAGTGCATGCACGACCCTAAAGTTTAAGAAGCAGAAGCCAAGCCAGAAAATTGGGGAATCGGTTGCGGTGGTTTATACTGGGTTCATTGATCTACATACCTATTGATATCCTGTTGCTCACTACAGGATTCAACCTTATGGCCGTTGATCCAACAGGATTGACTCAGACAGGCAAGAACGGCATTATATTGGTCTTAGTGGGAGGCTTGTCTTGGATTGGCTACGGCGGGTTTGCTAGCATCTACCTTCTGCCTCGGGGCGTACGCACGATGTGGGGAGGCACCAAGGAGAGGGATGAAGTGTTGAGCAATCTGGATCTTTGCCCGTTGTGTTTGGCTGAGAAGTCTATGGCTTTTGATTGGCGTATGAAGAGAAGCGAGGTGTCATGTCGAACCTGTAGAGCACGATGGTTTCTTCACATTAGCAAGGGAACAATAATGGGATTGCAGCTTCTCAATCCTAGTTCATCAGGAAAGGGTGCGGAACTTCTTGGCCAAGAATATAATCTGGAATTCTGGCGGAAGATGCGTCTTAATGAGGAACAAGCCAAAATCGCAGCTCAGCGACGTCTCTATGAACTGGCGCAAGCGGAAAATCTCGAAAAAGCGGGACGATATGAAGAAGCAGCGCAGATATATGAGCGATGGGAGATGTGGGAAAAGGCAGGAGAGATGAGGAGAAAGGCCAAAACTACCTACATTGTTTCCAAATCGTCTCATCTAGACCTGAACGAGTTACTGCAGCAAGTCAAGAATGAAGGTATAGCGGCAGTCTACAAGTGCCCTAACTGTGGGGGGGACCTGAAAGTCAACAGGGATAGCACTTCCGATTCCCTGAGGGAATGTGTGCATTGCGGCAAAGAGGTGCAAACAGTCGGCCTTACAGAGTTCCTGAAAAGCTTACTTTCCTGAATTCGCTTGCTCGACTCGCCCCTGCCCACCCCTAAACCTTCTCACCTTATCTCATTTGTGTGCGTGCGCGTGCGTGTGTGTGAATGTTTAGAGGTGTGTATAGGTAGGTAGAGGTAGAGGAGAAGTGGTAGGAGTGGAGATGGGGAGAAGTTGTGGTATGAGTTGTGGTGAGGGTTGTGGTATGAGTGGTGGTAGTGTGAGTGGTTGGTTGGTTGGGGTAAAGTTTTATCCCACAACTCAAATAGGTTCTTAAGCTCCGGTGCAAGCTAATTTGGGTTTCTGCATGCTCGCGACAAGATTCGAAGATTCTGAATGGCAACAACTCCCAGAACTCGTCAGATGCTGTGCCTTTTGGACGCTAGTCTGTCTTCAGTTTGAGTTGTTCTTCAGATTTTTGCGTAAGATTTTTCTGACGATGTCCACGTGAAAGCCTAGACTACGCAGCAGAGTGATCGAAGAAGCGTTCTGTTCCGAAGTTCCCAGTCTGACAGAGTTCATTCCTTTCTTGAACAGTAGATTCATGGCTTTGACCGTGAGAGCTGACGCGAGACCCATGTTACGGAATTCAGGAAGCGTAGTGGCTGGACCGAGGTAGCCTCGGTTGAGATGTAAATATTTGAGGTATTCAGTGTCGGGTTTTGCCACGACTGCGGAAACGATTTTCTTGTTTGTCTCAGCGATTTGAACCCAATCTTCACTGAAGGGCGGATCCATGGCCTTCCACTTTTCTAGAACCCCATGCTCCAGTCTTTGCCATCCGAATCCGACGTTAATAGCTTCAACGAGTTCTTTCTCTTCGTTAAGACCTAAGCTTCGCAGTTTGAAGGTTTTGGCAACTTTTGAAATTGGTTTCAAGCCGTTGAGTCTTGCTGACATTCGCATCCACCCGGGATTCACCGTGTAGCCTCGATCGATCCAGTCTTTGATTCTGGGGCTTCCTTCACCGATAGTTGTCGTGATGGTATCGCCCTTGGCGTTTTTCTCAATCTCGTCCAGGAGCCTGTTTTCGATGATTCTTCGGTTAGGCCCCTCCCTGGCGGCAAGCCATGTGATATTCTCTTCTCCATGTTCCTCAAGATGAGTTCCTACGAGGCCTAGCGGGTTTCCGTTCTCTTCTGCCACGAAAATTCTGATACCTCGTCTTTGAATTTGGGATAAGACTCTTTCTTCGCTATAAGGGATGAACTCGAATGAGTCCTTGTATTCTCCATTCAGCAACCTGACAACAGCAGGCATATGCTCGTCTGCGAATTCCAAAGTCTGAATTGTCATTTTCGCCTAAAGCAGAAGAAGATAGCAACTATAAGCTTTTGGCTGGAGGACCGGCTGTAAGCTACATTTCAGGCTCTAAACGTTTTTCGGCATCTCTTTGTTCAAAATGCCCCTTTGTAGACCGATTTCACATGCCATTTTCGTATTTCGCCAGGGCAGCTATTTCGATGGGAACAACTTTTCTGTATACATATTCAGGTCTTTTCGTGACGCCGTCGACAGTCAATAGGTCTTCAACTTGTATGCCGAATAACTTTTCGTTTTCCTTCAGCAATGGTAAGATTTTTTGCCAGTCTTCTGCGGAGATCGTGCTGATTTTGCCGCCGTTAAGCTGATCTTCACCCACTGTCGCTTTAGGGTCTCTCAAGTACACGGTGCTTGCCGCAGCGAGTGGAAACAGGTTTCCGCCGTGATAGGGGGTTTCTTGGGCAACGATCTTCCCGTGATCATCAAATGCTATGCCGTTTAAGATTGTGAACCCTCTTGCTGCCATGCAGGATTCGCCCATGTAGTCTTTGCATGAACCGTTAATCACGGCCGTGGCGCTTCCAACAGAGTTGATCAACGGCCTGTCGATCAGATCTCCCAAGACATATGTCACTCCACCCTTTGCCCCGTATTCAAAGGCTTTTCCAGCATCCCCGAAGATTACAAGTTTTCCCGACCTGAAGCAATATGCAACAGAGTCCTGCGCACTCTCATGCACGTAGAACTCTGGGCCATCAGCAAAAGCAGCGAGGCAGTCACCTACTCTTCCATACACGTCGATTCTGACTTTGTCTCTTGTGATGAGGCCGGCTCCGAAATCTCTTTGCCCTCTAAAGTTGTAGGCTATGAAATTCTTCCAACCCAGTTTGTAAGCCCCTTCGAGAAACCGGCATGTCCCATCTTCACCTTCTGGCCAAAATTCAAAGGTATCTATAATGAGGGTTTGACCTGAGCGAGTTGGACTTTTCAGATTGTTTCTTTCCTCAAAGTTGGTCAGACAGTAATTGCTGTTCTTGTTGGATTCAGTGGACCGTACCGAACTGAAAATGTTGAAGAGTTTTTCTTCAAGCAGAGAGACGATGTCGCTTCTTCTTTTGCTCCCGGTATCATATCTTCTATCGATAAGCAGAGTGATTGTCTCTATGGCAACTGACTTTTCTTCATCCCCCCTGTCAGCATATTTTCTCATGGTTTCTGCAAACGAATACACCTCGTCGAAATCCCAGTCTCTGATGTTCTTTGCAGCATAAGCGAACAGGTCGATGGCCCTTGGCCTTTCCTTCAGTTTTTCATCGACGCATAAAAATTGATGTGAATCACGGCTGTTCGTTCTCCTGAAGTGTTGCTGACGTTTTGAAGCTGAGATGGTTTTTCCGAACTTGTCAGTGCATAGAAGATTCTTTGACTTATCAATGGTGAAAATGAAAGCGCCACCGTCGGTGTAGCTGCCTCCCCTGGCATACCAGTAGAGGTCGCACATCGGATAGAATCTTGAATCTTCCTCGGCTAAGCCCTGCATCATCGAGTCTATTGCCTGTTTCTCGGACGCTATGAAGCCTATTTTTACCTCTCCTTCCTGAAGGGCAAAGACTTGTGGCCTTAGCATCGAGGTGTCGGTTATGCCGATTAGTTGAAACTCTTCTCTTGAAGGGTTGTTTCTTGCGATTATGAAGAACCAGGGTCCGTCGGGAGAACAATGAAGGTGCGTCGCTTGTACGGCCTTGTAGATTTTCTTTTTGTCTTCTGGGAGCATTGCAAAATCTCTTTCGGTCGTAGGAGCAATGGCTTCAATTGCATACTCCACCGGGTACTCATAGATCCTTGTCAAAAGATCCCAGTACAGGGCGGCGACCTCGGTGTCCGTTAAAAACAGTGGAAAGATGTCCCTTTGCCTCAAGTATTCTGTTATTGAATAGTAATTCGCAAAATCGCCGTTATGAACCAACGCATCGTGTAGGCCTATGAACGGATGGGAACCCCCGGGATGCCAGATTTTTCCTTTCGTCGGATACCTCTGGTGCCCAATCCAAACGTGAGCTTCAAGACCTTCAAGCTTATAATAGCGCAAAACCTGTTCAGCGTATCCTACAATCTTGAAGACGATGATGTTTTTACCGTGAGAAACGACGAAGGCCTTCTTATCGCCTAGAGAAGCGTAATATTTCTTATTGAGTGCAAAACTGTTTCTGTAGATGAACTCATCCTCTGCTTTTCCTGGTTCGAGCCCTTCGAGCCCATTGTCTTCAATGAACTGCTTCAACTTGTCTTCTTTAGCTCTTACAAAATATCTCCAGACATCTGGGGGTTTAACTTCAAGACCTATGGTTCTGTAGTCTTCAATGACTGGAACTTTTTCCACAGCTTCGACGTTGAGGCTAGGTTTTATGAATTGAGATTCGACTTCCTCTCTAGATTTTGGGTCGATGTAGGCTACTTGCATCAAATAGTCTTCTTCAAGGATCTTCCCAGAAACGCCCAGCTGCTTCGCAGAGAGACCAACTGCTGCTATGCCGCCGCCTTTTCCGTTCCCCCTGTTATGCATTTGAATAAGCGGTTGCAGCAAACTTCTTCCTTTTATCGGGACGGAGCAAGCTACTCCAAGAACTCCGCATCCTCCTTCCGCCACGTTCTGATGGATCGAATCGTCGTAGAGCTTGGCAACACGTTCTTTCTCTGAGACTATTGAGCTTCGAGTGATCTTGTCCAAAATCGTCACCTCAAGTGATCCAGATGCACCATGTGATTGAATCGGCCTTTTCTGAATCTCACTTCATCACTGGGTCGAAGCTCCTGGATATTCTCCAGATCAAGCTTGCCGAGAATGTGGCTCCATTGTTTTTTCCACGAACTGTAAAGGTTGATTATTCTTTGACGCCCCCAGTCTATGTCTATTGAGTACATGAGTGTCGGATCCGTTGTGGCTATGCCTGCGGGGCAACCTTTTCCTCTTTCGCAGTTTTCACATCTTTTGCAGCCGAGTGCAACCAGCTCTGCGGTTCCGATTACTGCTCCATCAGCACCCAAGGCTATTGCCTTGGCGACGTCGAATGCGGTTCTGATTCCCCCGCTGGCCATTATGGTTATCTTGTCTCTGACTCCTTCTTTCACTAAGTAGTTGTGAACGATTGGGATCGCATATTCGATTGGCATCGCAATGTTTTTCTTGGCTATGTCCGGGGCTGCTCCAGTTCCGCCGTACCCGCCGTCTATTTGCAGAATATGGGCTCCTGCATAATAGCTTCCGATCGCTACCATGTCGACATCCGTGGGGGTTGAAACCTTGACGGAGATCAGGGCTTGAGGGTTTATGTCCTCCATTAATTGAACGTGCCTGTAATGATCTTCAACGGAGTAGACGTTATGGAACGGAAATGGAGAAAATAGGCTTATGTAGGGAACAACCTCGCGTATTTTTGCAACTTCAGGAGTGACCTTGTCAGCAAGCAAATGCCCCCCTAAGCCTGGTTTCGCACCCTGTGCGTACTTCAAAACTATAATCTTCGATCTTTTGATGGTTTCAGCATTAACGCCAAAGTGGCCAGTGGCAACCTGGGTTATGACGTGATCCTTGCACTGGATCAACTCGTCAGGATAGCCTCCTTCACCAGTGCTAGTGAAGGTGTTCCAGGCCTCAGCAGCTTTGGCTCTCGCAAGCATCACGTTCAAGCTTACAGAGCCATAAGACATGTCTGCGCCATAAACCGGAATGGGAATTTTGGTTTCTGGCCTTCCATCGCTCCTCTTGTTCAGGATTATAGATGTATCCCTGTCTTCGTAGTCAGCTGGTCCGTCCTCTCGGCTTTCTTTATTGTCCATTTCAAAATCGAATCGTAGCTTGTCAAAGCCTCCTCCAGAATTCCCAATTTTATACTCGTGTTTTCCTGATAAGTTGCCGACTTCAGCCTGCTCCCAAGTTGAGAATATCAGATCAGGGGTCCATCGTAGGTCGCCCAGGGCAACGTACTGTGGGCTGATTACTACTGATAAAGCATTACTTGGACACTTGATCACGCATCGATTACATGAAGAGCCCATGCAGGAGATCTTTGGCACGGCTAGGCGCAGATATCCATCTGGCTTTTGGTAGGCTTCATAATCGATCGTTGAAGATCCTATGCATGAGGGACAAACTTCGGCGCAAATGCCGCACATTGAACATTTGGGCCTGTCGATGATCACTTCATACTTTTCTATCGAGCTTGGATACGGAGAAGGCGCCGGCTTCGTTTCTGGAGTTCGTGAAAGGACTTCCTTCTGCATCATTTCCTTCTGCATCATTCTTTGTCACCAAAAACTTTCGTTTCAAGATCTTCGTAGAACATCGCCCTGCCGACTTCGCCCGCCTGCCTTCTTACTTCTCTCAAGCCCATTCCTCCGAGCACTTCGAGCAGTTGATCTCTCCATGCTCCAATCAGGTTCGTAATTCTCCGAGTTGCCATTTCAACGTCTCCATCTTCCAATACTATGGGGCAGTCTTGGCTGTGCACACTGCCATGGCAAACTTTGCATCCGAGAGCAATTTGATATGCCATTCCAACCGCGACAGCGTTGGCTCCGAGGATTATGGACTTGGGAACGTGTGCTGCCTCGGCTATTCCTCCACTGGAGATTAATGTGATCTTGTCTCGACTGCGTTTGTCGACAAGATGTGAGTGAACAGTGAGGATGGCATTTTTGATTGCGTCAGGGTCTCGTTCAACGATTTCGTCGTCCACGTGGAGGTGAACGATGTCTCCTCCTATTCTTGCAATTGTGTCTGCTGTTTCAGGGGTCTTTTCATCGTAAGAAAAATAGAACGAGACTAGCGCTGAAGGATTAGCCTCTTTGACCTTGTTTAGGTGATCTTCTATGTCGCGATCCTTAAGGTCGATTTCAACGATTTTGGATGTTTTGACCAGATCTTCGAATTCGTCTATTTCGCTGGAGCAGATTCTGGGTATCAGATTCGCTTTGTAATCAGCAAGATCGGATGAATACTCATGTGCGTTCACTGTGGCAAAAGTCTTGAGCCCAGCCGCAGCCTTCGCCAACGCTAGTCGAAGGTTCTGACTTGTCCCGCAACTGAGTGGAGCATCGAAAATTATCGGTATGGGAATCTCCAGTGTTTTTGGAACGTTGGAAACTAGCTTCTGATTCTCGTCAAATTCCAGCGATTGCAGTCTTCTTCCCAAGTCTACAGAAGTCGAAATGTATTCTCTTCCGTGAATTCCATCTCTTGTCGGCCTGACTATCTCTGAGAAATCGAACCAAATGCTGTCAAACCCTTCTCCAGTGAAGGGACCAGTGTACCCAGCGCCGGAAACGGGAACTCTGCCGGTTTCTGCTTCGAAATAGATTGTCTTTATCCTGTCTGGTGTGAAATACGAGTTCCCCAATTCTTCAAATTTAGGGTTGATTCCGATTGAGATGGCACCCTTTGGACATTTCAGTACGCACATGTAGCAGCCTCTGCACATGTCTTGGTTAGGCTCTGCTATCTGTCCATCCTCTTTTGCTTCATGGACGCCGTATATGCAAGCTTGGGTGCATTCCTGAACGTTTGTGCAGTTGTTATAGCGTTTGACTATGAATTTTGGGGGTAGCTTGATCTTAGGTGGTGCTTCCTTCACTGCTATGTGATATCTTTCGTAATTGGCTTTCATTAGAAGCACCTAGCTTTCAAATCATGGTTTGAAATTGTCTTAAGCTGACTTGGGACACTATGTTTCCTCAGTGTGCAAATTAATAATATAGTGAAGTCTAAGTGTACACATAAATACTTTATTGCTAGATTGAAAGACAAATGTTAAATAATCGATAATAATATTGGATGAATGCACAGTAATGGTGTTCTAGTATGCAGTTGGATGAAACAGACGTTAAAATCCTGAAAGTGTTAACTGTGGACGCTAGACTTTCGTCAAGACAAATTGCCAAGAAATGTGGCGTTTCAATCGGCACCGCTCTGTCAAGGATAAAAAGGATGGAAAGTGAAGGCATAATAAAAGGCTACACGGTGTTGGTCGATCAGGAAAAACTCGGCTATGAATTGACCGTCGTGACCGAAATAACAGTTTCAAAAGGAAGGCTCCTAGAAACTGAAAACGAGATTGCACGGATTCCCAACGTCTGCTGCGTATACGATTTAACAGGCTTAACGGATGCTGCGATAGTCGCAAAATTCAAGAGCCGAGAGGACTTGAGCAGATTCACAAAGCATCTTTTGTCGCTACCCCACGTGGAACGCACGAACACTCATGTCGTTCTGACGACGTTAAAGGAAGATTTTCGCATAGTCTAAACGAGCGAAGTGTTTGGTCTCATTTCATAAATTCATAATCGGGTCAACAACAGTCCGACTACAACTAGACCGAACGCTGAGAACGCGATGGCGGCGGATAATGTCCAATCGATACTTGGGATGGCTCTGAAGAGGGTAGATCCCAATATCACAAACATTCCGATGACTATCATCGAACGGCCCTGTTTTGCTCTTTTTTTCATGCGAACCCTGCTTCTCCGTAGAACCTTTGGTAGAGAGTAGTCTCATCTCTATTCATGTACCTTTTTTGTCCAAACTGCGGTGGCTAGCAGTTAGTTGTGACGGTCATGTTACTAACGCGGGCGAAGTGTGTGCTTAGTACACGCTTTTTGGTTTCGTCCTTTTCGGTACTCCTCAACGTCTAATTCGAGAAAGACTTCTCCCATCCTTGAGTTGCCCATAAACTGTTTGAAACGATGGTCTTCATAGAACCGCTTGGCTTCTGGACTGGCCGTGGACACTTCGACTCTGATGACGCCTTTGCCGAGGGCATCCTCTATTGCGGCATGAAGAAGAGAGGATCCGATTCCAGTACTGCGATACCTTGGAGCGACGTAGAATGCTGTGATGAAGGAGTTCAGCCCCCCATCGATGATGTCTTCATGGACAACAAGATGAATGAAGCCCACAACTTTTCCTTGCTGCTCAGCTACAAGTAGTTCCTTTCTCTCAATCGCCCGCTCGACCGATTCTTGTCTGTCGATCTCCGAGCTTAGCCATTCAGCAATGAGGTTCTTAATAGTTGAGATGTCCTCGTCGACTGCTTGACGAACTCTGAAATGCTTCTGCAAACACATTAGAGCCTCCTCAACGCGTGCACCTTAAGGTATGTTTTCGCCGCTAAAAAGCCTTCCATTCGGGCCTCTGCACACGTCGATTTGTAACCAATCTTTCACACTTTCCACGTGGTCGTAAAGCAGAAAACACGGTTTTGATGGACTTTTGTCACAGAATGGTATTACAGACTCATTTCTTTCTTTATTCTCTTCTAGTTCGCCATGGCAAGGAAGCTGTGCATGACGTTTGTGGAAAGGCAGATTCACTACGTACGGGTAAATCTAAGAGCTAATATTAGCGCTCATGCCAGATATCGGCATCTTGACAGCGCCTGCGGAATGTGGTGCAAGAGCAGGTTTCAAAAGGATATTTTTATTGTTTCAGTCTTTTTTGAATCGCTTGACTCGATAATTCTCGAAGTGCATCCGATGCTATCCATTTCGCAGTTTTTGAATTCATCTCTTGAATTTCTCTGGCAATTTCGATTGCTCTCCTATTAAGTGTTTTATTGCGTTTACCAATATTCCGAAGAGCCCAGTTTACAGCCTTTTTGACGAAGTTTCTATCATCGGTAGCCGCTTCTTTTATGAGTGGGAAGAATTGTTCAAATTGCTCATTTCTGGCTTTTTTATCGTGTAGAGCAAGACCGGCCATTAATGCGAAAGCTGCTCGTTTTATGAACTCTTCTTTTCGATTTGTCCAATCAATAGCTTTCTGGTGCGCGTATGGTGTTTTTTCGAAAAGATTGCAAACCTGATCGCAGACATCCCAAGAGTTGAAATCTCTTACCCATTTCTCAAGCTGGTTCTCCGTGACTTTTTCTGGTTCATCGATGAATGAAGCAAGAATACGAGCTTCATGGATGTCCGATTTCCATAATTCCAGAGCCAATTGATGGTTCTTCCCAATGTCTTTAGCAATCTCACGCAGTTTAGGAATGGATATGCCGTAAGTGTTGTTAGGATTGATTCCAAATTTCGACATCCCAACAACTGCTTCAGGACTCGAAAGAGATTTCAACTTTTTTATGATTCTTCTACAAATAGCGCTATCGCCGTTATTTTTAGCTTTTTCATTTGTTTTGGAAATACGTGTTCCCTCAAAAACATTCTCACACATGCTTTTCTAAGATAAGTATCTTTTTCTATGATATCAGCAATTTCATAAAATTTCGCAGAGCCAGCTTATGGAGTTGATGGTACTATCAGATACCTTAATTGAGTCAAAAGACTGTTATCAGGAGGGAATGAACATGAAGAATGAGAAATATCTGTCTTCATTGGAACTGAAAGCGCACACGCGTTTTATCCCCAAACCCAAACTGTAATAGCAGGCGTCTGCGTGAAAAATGTTAGGACTGTGCTCTGAGATGGCTTGTTATGGAACCTTCGGGTAAAGTCAAATGTCCATTCTGTGGCAGCACCAAAGTTGAGTTCGTTGGGATATTTCGGTATCAGTGCTCAGAATGTGGAAAAGAGTTTAAAGCTTTAGCTGCCAAAGAGAACCTTTTGTTTTTGTGGGGTCTCGTATCTCATAAGAAGTAAGGTCAACTCATCACCTCAGTGTATACGACAAACGGATGATTAGGGAGCCTACGATCAGCAACACAAGTCCTAAGCTCAGCGCGCGCGAAGGAAATCAAGGAAGTGAAGTGAGCACAAAGCACGCGTTGCACGATCTGCGTTACGTGTGATTCTTGATTTTACTTTCGATTATTTCTTTGAAGCCGAGAGGATTGCTGGGCGTTATGATGTAGTTTCCTTGTTCAGTTTTGATCAAGAGGCCGTCTTGGAAGTGGGTCATGACCAAAAAGGCTCTTCCAAGGCTTGGAATGTGATAGTATCCACCGTAGAAGCTTGCGCCGAATAGTCTGGTTCCGAATGGTATGAAGGTCTTCTCGACAGAATTGATCTTTTTCAGAGGTATCGTCTTGCGTCCACCTATGAGTCTAGTCGTGTTGATTACCAGTTCATCATCTGTCGCGACGTAGCTGGTTCGATAGACAGATGCGAGTATCAGCATCATCATTAATGAAACTAAGGCCAATAGGATGAACGCTGCAACTCCGGCGATGATCTCTATCGAATTGAAAATGACGAGCCCCACGAACAGAGCCGTAAAGGCCAGAGTCAAGACTACAATAACCTCGTACATCGCTGCTATTGCTTTCGAAACTTTGGGCTTGTTTACGATGCTCATGTTAGCCCCTTCAGGAAAGAAAGGGAAAAGATTAATGTTTCGCATACGGACAAGGTTGAAATATGTCCTATTATGGCAGAGTGAATAAAGTCATTCTCGTAGAGGATGCACACAGTACATTGGCTTCCCCTTTTCTGACCGCGCCTCAAATCAAAGAACATCAAAACAGGGTCCTAGGAGGAGTCTTTGCTACGCTGCATAAGGAGAAAGAAGTAGCACCTTAAGCTGCTTCTGATGAAAACTCGGTGGTTATTATGGATCGAGGACACGTAGGATTGGTTGAGCTCGCGAAAACTGAAGCATATTTGAAGGAGCTGAGGTACAAGTACTCAACGTCTCAGTATTATGATGTATCGGTCCGTCGCGAACGTGGCTCGTGGAAGATAGAACTGGCTCTCAAACGTCTTGGGATAACGTTGGAAAAAGGTCAGCCAGGGAAACTGTTCGAAAATCATATTGAAGAACCAAGAGTCTTTGCGGCATTGTTGGGCAACAGGCAAGTTGGCTGGATTGAATTGGGCTACGACAAGTGGAACAACCGAATGCGTGTTTGGGAATTTCTTGTGGAAGAGGCGTTCCGCAGAATGGGAATAGGAACTCTGCTGATGAAGCAAGCCGTCAGAATTGCAGGAGAAAGAGGAGCAAGAATGCTAGTCCTAGAAACTCAAACCTGTGACGTTCCAGCAATCGACTTCTATCTGGAATTCGGGTTTGAGCTTATTGGCTTCGACATTGCCGCATACTCCAACGAGGATATTGAAAGAAAGGAAGTTAGACTCGAAATGGGCCTAAAACTCGCACGCACTTGACAAAAATCGGTTTAGGAATAAGCATGCGTGCGCCGGCAATGCATTGGTGTCCTGCTTTGAGCGTTTGCGGCTCTGGGTTGCGGAGGCACTGGCATTTTGTTTCGGTTTTTCTGGTTTAAGTGCGTGTGTGTCAGTTCTGTCTCATTGAAAAGGTGGCCGGTGGCGGAGATTTTGGGGAGCATTTAAATGCTTTTTTGTTGTAGGCTATACTGATCTTGATGGCTCTGATTGTTGCTGAGGATCTTGCGAAGAGTTATGGGAGGGTGAGGGCTGTGGACGGCCTGAGTGTGAGTCTGGATGAGGGTTCAGTCACGGGCTTGATAGGACCGAATGGTGCTGGGAAGACAACCACGATCAAGATGATCTTGGGCCTGCTGAAGCCAGACAAGGGTAGCGTGCGGGTTTTCGATGAGGACCCGTGGGACAATTCCAGGATACGCAGTATGGTCGGGGTTGTTCATGAGAAGGCTTTCTTTCCCTCGCATTATAAGACGTTGGATTACTTGGAGAAAGCCTGCAGGATCTTCGGTGTGCCTGAGTCTCGGGCAGCGGAGGTTCTGAGGCTTGTTGACTTGCAGGATGCTAGCGATCGCGAGATCAGGGCTCTTTCGGCTGGTATGCTGCAGAAGTTTGCGATCGCTCATGCTCTTGTTCATAGTCCCCGGTTGATGGTGGCTGATGAGATGACGGCGAACCTTGACCCTCAGGCGAGGAGTTCTCTGTTGGATCTGATTCTGCGGTTGTACAAGGATGAGAGGATGACTTTTCTGCTGTCTTCTCACATTCTTCCGGAGCTGAGTCGAGTCTGCGATTCCGTAGCCATAATCAACGAGGGCAAGGTCTTGGCTTCTGGGAAGCTGCTTGAGCTTTACGACAAGTATGCGGCGGGGATGATCAGGATTTCAACCGACAAGCCTGATGAGCTCTCTGTTGAGGTAGGGAGGCTTCCGTACGTGGAGAGGGTTGATTCAGACGTTAGGGGGATCTCCGTTCGAATTCAGAGGGAGAGCGAGGACAGGCTTTATGAGGATGCGCCGAGGCTGGCCAAAAAGGTTGAAGCGAGGATTCAGGGGATCGAAACGGGCAGCGCCTCGCTCGAGGAGCTCTATAGGCTAGTAGTAGGAGGAAATAAGCGAGGGTAGACGATTATGGCGAAGGCTAAGGGCAGACCGTTCTTGGAGATTCTCGCTTCGGCGCTCAACGAGGATTATAGGTTTCCGATTCTTGAGGCGTTTGCGTTCCTCTATGCGCTGGGTACGTTTGTTTTGGCGAACCTTTCGACGATGATGTCTCAAACGACTGCCACGGGCGAGGTCGCGGCTTACAATTTGACAGGTTCTCTGCTCGGGATTTCCCTTTTCATTTTTCTGATACTGATCTTCAAGAACATTGCTTATGGGCTGGGGAGCGACATCGAGAAGGGCGTCATCCAGACCTTGTTCTCGTACCCGCTTAAGAGGCGGTCCATTCTTTCTGCGAAGCTTCTCTCAGCCCTCGGCTTCTCTCTTGTTCTCTTCTTCAGTATTCAGGTTTCCGCATTGTACATCATCGCTCCAGGCATCGTCATGCCGTACCTCGGCACGGTTCTTCTGACTTACGCTGCGAGCTTGAGCTTTCCTCTCTTTGTGGCAGGCCTGATTCTGCTCGTGACGCTGGTCCTCAGACGTGGCGGTATCGCCCTAGTCGCAGGCATAATGCTGTACTTTGCCATGTCGATCGTTCAAGGCCTGCTCTCATTTGTGGCTTATGCGACGAAGTCGATCCTAGGTCTTCAGATAATATCCGTGCTATCACCGAACGTCGCGTTGGGCACGTATTATGGGATTCTCCAGTCCTCTCCCTTGGGTCAACCGTGGACTCCCAGCTTCACGGAAGTTCTGGGCTACGTCGGAGCCAGTTATGCGATCACAGTCCTAGTGTTTCTCCTCGGATACGCATACTTCACCAGGAGGATGAACCTGTGAAGCGGTGGCCAGTCATTCTAGGTCGCGTCGGCACAGTTCTCATAGCTATCGGCCTAGCTCTCTTTCTGGTCTCGCTCATACCACCAGCACAGAGCAATTTCTCGAACAACGATTCTATCCGCGAATCTTGGACGTCTTACTATGAGACCACGTTGACACCGCAACAGACACTGCGCGTAAACGTTACGGCCAATGGCACCCTTGATGTTTACATGCTTGAAACGAGCACTGGAGCCATTGACAGATGGATAGCTGAACAGAATGGATCGGTTGGAAACGTCACTCTTTTTGATCTATTTCTGAATGCAACCTCTCCGTTGATCGCTTGGCACGGCGAAGTGCACAGTGGGACGATCGATCGCGAGTACTCTCCCGGCATGGTGGTTAACGTAGTATTCATCGTGTCCAGCCACGGTTCGGATTATGTGAGCTTCGATTGGAGTGTTTCTGTAATTACCGGCAAGGCGCCAGCGGCCAAAGTTCAGACGTTGTCCGAGTTTGCGATCCCTGTTGGAATCGTGTTCACCATACCTTGGCTAAACGAACTGCTCAGAGCAAGAAGGCGCGCCCAAGACACCAAAGGGAAACCAAACAGTCAGGCTCAGACTTGAACACTCTTTAGATGAGCATAGGAGCATTCTCCGAAGGGCAACGAGCACGATAGCGCAGAGTTTATGAAGAGATCGTTTCAGCACGCATTCCCAATGGCTGTTACGTTAGCGCGGATACAGGAATCCAAACGGTATTACATGGTTTGTTGGCGCGGGGTGTGGGATTTGAACCCACGCGGCCATTTCTGACCACAGACTTAGCAGGCCTGCCCCCTACCAGGCTAGGGCAACCCCGCCCCGTTTTGGCTTGACTCCGCTAATTTTCTACAATGCTCACTCTTATTTGCGTTTTCGAAAGTAGAGTATGTCGTCTTTCTCGCAGACGTATTCAAAGCCAACTGAAGCAGCTTCTTTATTTCTTCTTTGTCGTTGGTGGCGTTGACTATGAACTCGTAGTCGCTTCCTGCTCCAAAGAGTGCTTGTTCCATTTGTATGTAGAGTAGAGTGTTGTCCAGGCTTGCATACCCGAGGAATTCTTTGACTAGCAAGATGTTCTTTGTCTGATGGTATAGCGCGCGCGGAGTGTTTACCGCTCCAAGTTGCAAGGTAAAGCGAAGACTAACATATCCAGAACGATTAGCTTTGCCGGAGCATGCCTGCACCCTTCAACAGCAAATTTTGAAGCGTCTGGCCGCACAGTTCAGAAAGCCAAGCACACTTTCGAAGCGGCAGGACAAATAGTTCAACGAGTCAAGAATGCTACTCCGCTGACGGGTTCATGCTTGAAACGTGAAAGCAGCACGTTGAAGTTGAAGGGCAGAAATATGGCTTTGGTCCTGATTGCGGACGAGGATGAGAGAGACCTGCTTACTCAGCAGGAGGGTGCGGGAGAGAAACTGAGGGATCCTAATTTCAATGCCCGCACAGTGGAGAGGTGGACGTACACTAAAGTTGATGATGACCGAACCTGCGTAGAGTGCGACGCGCATGACATGCAAGAATTCAACGTTGAAAACGTAGACGAGCTGCAAAGCCTGTTCCCATACGGTGAAGTTGAAGCGTACAACACGTTCAGACCAATGATACATCCCCACTGCATCTGTGTCATAACGCTCATGGAAACCTACTATGAAGAAGACTAAAGCGCGCGCTTACTCTTGCAGAGCACAAGCTTTAAGCACTCCAAAAAAATGAACTGTTTGGGCGCGCGCTAGAACTTGGACGAAAACATTGCAGAGGTTATCTTTGATCCTGAGGCCAAACGAATTGTGAAGATGACTTTCTATCATGATGATCTTCGCTTCAGGTGTAGACGCTGTGCAGTCTTCTGCTGCAAGCTTGGGGGACCAATACTCACCAAAAGCGACATGGAACGTGCAAAGCAGGCAGGACACGGATTGGAAGACTTTTTGGAGACAACAGTGGATCCGAAGTTCAAGCGCTTGCCTATGATGATTGGAAACTTGAAAAACAATAAAGATGGATCGTGTATTCTCCTAAAATCCAGCCCAAAGAGAGGAGTTTACGAGTGTCCGATCTACGATTCTAGGCCAACTCGCTGCAGATTGTACCCGTTCGACTTTGAAAGAGTCAGTCCGAACTCCTTCACGCTTAAGCTTATTCCTTCCTGTAACGGCCTAAACGCTGAAGATGGTGAGTTGGTGAACGAAAACTTCATTACGAAACATTTGCTTAACGCCTTGTTGGACCTGTTCGCATGAAAAAATCCATTAACGGTGCGTAAAAAATTGCGCAGAACTTAGCGCGCGCCCAGACAGCGAGCCTCACGATGCTGCACGAGGTCAAGTGAATTCTTTTCTCTCGAACAATAAGAGGCCTATTGTCGCTGTTACGATGAAATACAGTGCTATAATGGCCAAGCCTTCTGGAACAGTGGCATTGTAGGTGGTTATGCTTATTGTTCGCTGACCGCCAAACGTCTGGGTGACGGTGTGCATGGGCTGTGGGTATGGAACAGTTAGTATGTTTCCAATTACACCTGCCCCGTAGGTTATTATGAACCACGGTTCGATATTGACGAGGCTTGCGACGAGTGTTTCTATCAGTGAGAACACGAAAAGAAACAGGATTGCGGTTACGAGGATGGACATGCTGCTGTTTTTGAACAGTGAACTGAAGAAGAAAGTGAAGCCCATTACCGCGGCGAGGTAGAACCATGCATAGAGTAGAGACTGGCCGAATTGGATTGGGACATTGGCGCCGAAGTAGTATAGTCCGTTACCAACGGTGATGGTTGCAAAGATGGCGAAGATTATGGTGGCTGCTATGAACGCGGACAGCCACTTGCCAACGTATATGCTCGATCTTCGGATTGGGTTTGGGATTCCAAAATAGCCTGTCTTGTTTTGAAATTCGCCACTAATGGCGTCTCCACCGAAGAAAATCCCGCTGAGTATGATCACGAAGGTTGCGCTCCTGCCCCACCAGCTTGAATAGAACGCTAGGTCACTGCTGATGAAGCTTGGAGGGCGGTAGTATCCTACAAGAACGGTAAGGATGGCACTTATGATGAGCGTAATAGCTAGAAGTATGAAGAATCTTCGCGATCTGAAGTAGTCCAGGAAAGTGTACTTCATTGTGATGCCAATTTGGGTCAAGCTGCTTGGGACTCTGTTTGCGCTTTGAATTTCAGTTTGGTTCACGATTGATCACACCGTATCCTTGATCAAGCTGAGATAAACATCTTCAAGCGCCGATGCCGCAGATTTGTAACTAATCACGCCAAGATTCATTCTTACCATGCTGGAAAGAATGCTTTCTTGAGTGTCCAGGTCTCCCTTGAACCTTATCTGGAGGGTTGTGTCGTCTCTTCGCTCTGCGGCCGTCACACCTTGAATCTTGCTGACTCGGCTTATCAGCATAGCATCCAAAGGTTGTCTGAAGCCGACTTCAATTACGTTTTCTCCTCCTGAAAATTTAGCTGTCACGTTAGCAATCGTGTCGTAGACGACTAACTTGCCGTGATCTATCATGGCTACTTCGTCGCAGACTTCAGAAACCTCGCTGAGAAGGTGACTGCTCATAAAAACAAGTCTGCTCTTACCTTTGAGAGATCTTATGATGCCCCTGACCTCACTCATACCCCTCGGGTCAAGACCGTTGGTCGGCTCGTCCAACAATACAACTGTCGGATCGCTCAGAAGCGCCGAGGCAACACACACTCTCTGTTTCATTCCCTTGCTAAACTTGCCCCATCTTTTGTCGATCCATTCTTCCATGTGAACTTCCTTCAGAGCTTCTTCTATTCTCTCCTTCCGTCCAGCTGAAGAGACTCCTCGAATTTCCGCTATCATAGTCAGCGCTTCCCTCGGTGTAAGCGCAGGATAAATCTCTGGCGTCTCAACTAGGGCACCAACCGACTCTAAGGCTTGTTTCTTCTGAGTGTGTACGTTCACACCGTTTATGAGCGCCTGGCCAGAGCTTGGTCTGATCAGGTCGGTGAATATCTTGAGGGTAGTTGTCTTTCCCGCGCCGTTCGGGCCTAAAAATCCCACGCATTTTGCCCCTTCTATTTTCAGGTCTAGGTTCGAAAGGGCAGGAAACGACCCGTAGCGCTTGGAAAGATTCACAGCTTCAACAGAAGGATTTGCCAACCAAGCCGCCTTCTTTTTTCTGAGAATTAGGCTACAAACATGTTTATAAGGTCGCCGCTTGATCCCGTCACCCTCGCTTGGCAAACGAGAATTTTAGCGCATGCGCGCGCGATGATAGGAAACCGCGGCACGTTGACTCGTGGCGCACCCGATGAGTTTCGTTCCGTTTCGCGCCTGCTTGGCCATCATAAACGTTAAAAGATCATGGTTGTTCATCTATGTTCTTGAATGTCGGTCAGTCAGGAAGTCAGGGGCAACGCGCTGAAAGTTTACCTGTACGTGCTCAGGCATGGGCCGTCTGAGCTTAGGGATATTCAGCGTGGGGTCGGCTTGTCGTCTGCTTCCCTTGCTTCTTACCATCTGGGGAAGCTTTCGGAGGCGGGTTTCGTGATGCAGGATGAGCATGGGAGGTATTTCGCAGTGAAGGAGGCATCGGACAGGGTTCTTGACGGTTACTCGAGGATTGGACCTGCGATCGTGCCGCAGCTCTTCTTCTTCGCCCTGCTCTTCACTATTCTTGCGGCGTTCTTTTCATTCGAAGCCCTGTACGCGTCGGGATTCACGGTGTACTTAGTAGCTGTTTGTGCGGCCATGGTTCTCGCGTTCTGGTACGAGACCGTAAGGCTCTGGCGCAGGCTAGCAGTCTGACCTTAGCGACGGCAGTTGGCATAAACATGGTTAAAGACTGTTGAAAAGATCGTTAAAGGGTCTTGAAAGAGTTTTCAAAAGTGTAGCTTTTTATTTCTCCAGGTCTACGACGCTGCAGAGGTAAAGGAGAATGTCAGAAAGGTGGACTTTGAAGTACGGTTTGGCCGCAGTGCTCGTGGCGATTGTGCTCATTGCTGTCGTTTTGTTTGCTAATCCCGCGTCTTTCTTGCCCCCCAGCCAGACTTCGGCTACAGCGAATTTTCTGGTAATGTTGACTGATCCCCCGACTGTGCCTGCTGGGACCACGGTGCTTAACTTGACGTACACCAATGTTACGCTTCACGTCACTTATCCAAACGAAACTTCCGAATGGCTTCTTCTCAACGCTTCTGGAACCGTTAACCTGTTCTCGCTGGTCAACATGAGTCAGACGATTGCTTCCACAAATATTCCGATTAACTCAACAGTAGACAAGATTCAGTTCACGATAGGCAGCGTTGAGGCTAACGTTAACGGGACGATTTACCCCGTGACGGCTTTGTCGAGCACCTTTGTGGTGTCAGTCGCGAACAGTAAGGTCAATCAGACACTCTCAGGCGTGCTAGTGGACTTCAATCCTTCGCTGGTACAGATAGAGGCAACCGATGCTAATGGAACCATAGTGGACTATTACGTGCTTGTTCCGAGTGCGACTGCCATGGTCATCACCAACTTGAGCAGGGAACGAATCAAGGTGGGAACCATCGTTGAGCTGGGGCAGGACGACAGAGAAAGGCTGGTGCGAGTGGTCGAGGAGTTTTCGAAGAACGTGACGATCGTTTCGGCTTCGCTGTCTGTAAACGGAAACGTTACGAGTCTTTCGGTGACGCTGAGGAATGATGGCAACGTTACTTTCAGGATATTCGGGCTGACACTGCACGGTGAGTTCAACGCTACGCGAACTTGGAATAATAAGGGCCGGATGGGCATGTTCGACGAGAGGATTCACCCCGACACTATTCCCTTCAAGATAAACGGTTCATCGCTGATTCCGCTGTTCGGAACCCACATGGACGATCATGAGGACATGGAGATTTCTTCGCTGACCTTGGAGCCTGGCCAGAACGCTACGTTAAGCTTCAGCGGTGTCATTGCGCTCAAGCCGAATAGGCATTTTGCAAAAGGCCCGGCGATGGTTGTGACCCCGATAAGCGGCGACAACTACACCCTGAGGCTGATGGGCGAGGGATTCGAGACATTCAATATTCCCGCTACGCCTTAGCCTCGAAAGTCCTCGCTTTCCCCTGTTTTTTCTTTTTTGAACGTCTTGTGCGTTTTCGGTAGAACATCGTGTCTCCACTTTGGCAGATATATCTGAAGCCGAAAGAAGGGAGTCTCTTCATCATCGCGTGGGACTTATGCGGGAATCTCTAGTTGCTACTAATTCGGAACATTGCTCGTTATGCTTGAATCGAACGGTGCGGCGAAATCACTCAATAAAACAAGCTAGAATTGCGTCAAGCGTTCGGTTAGTCCTTTCACCTTTGTTTTTATTTGCTGATATACTTCCTCCTCGTATTCTGCCGAGGTATCATATGGGTCATCAATGTTCCAAACTTCGATCTTATCTAAACACTCTGGACACCTGCGTAAAACCGAGAATCTGTGCTTCATCTCCATTGCCACGATGACGTCGTAGTCACGAAGTCGCTTCGTCTCAAGTCCTTCAGGATGCTTCTTAAGGTATTTTGAAGCGTTTTCCCTCTCCAAGAACTCTTTCGCATGGTCTGAAATCAAGTTGATCGGCGACGTGCCCGCAGAATCCACTTTCACGCTGGGAGCCGCGTATTTACGCAATAGGGCCTCAGCCACAGGACTCCGATAGCTATTTCCAGAAACACGCTTTTTTACATTCTCCTTTTCCCTTTTCAGGCTCTATTCGGGCTTAGTTTGAGAAAAGAAGGTAGTAGGTCACTTTTGCTCACTTCTACCAATGAAAAAGGAAAAAAGGGTTTGGGCGAAAATGTTTCAGGAGCTAGAGCTTACTGTTTCGAGATAGCCTAGAAAGTCGTCTATCTTCTTTAGAAGTTGGTCGTATGTCGTAAGCCATGTTGGAATATCTTGTTTGAGGTCTCTGAAAGTGGTTTTTGTTTGTGAGATGACTTCAGTGAGAGTTTGCTTCCGTCGATCGCTCAACGCTTCCGATTTCTTGATTTCATTCGTATTTGCGTCAATGAGCTTGTCTTTTCCCTTCACTTCAAGGTGCAGATCGTCATTTTCCTTTAGAAGTTCGCTTTCGGACAGTAGTGCATTTTCCCTTCTAAGTTGCTCGTTATCAGTCTCAAGAAGACCGATTGTGTTTCTACTTTCTAAAAGAGTGTTCTCCATACTACACACCCTAGATTCAAGTGTGCTTTTCTGTGTTAAAAGTGCTTCTATCGGTTTCTTCACTTTTTCGATTTCTAACTGTTTCTCTGTTCTCAGCTTATCGACTTCGGCTTTCCAATGGTTCTCCATTTGTCTTCTGTTAGAAATCTCTTGCATCAACTCTTCTTTTCTGGCCATAGTGATGAGGGTAGGCACCGTAGAACATGCTTCAGCTTCAATAAGAGAAAACTTCACGTATTTCGGAAGTTGGTTTTCTACCTTCAGAAAACAGTAGACCTTTCCATTGTAAAGTTTCCCATGGAAATCACAGGTTTGACATTTTTGAGGTAGTCCCTTGCCTACGATTTGTTTCCCTGTGTGGAGACCACAAAGATAATCCTGTGCTTGGTACTGATAGTCAAAGCCTTTTTCCTTTACGATTTCATCAAGTATTCTGCGCTGTTCTTCTGTGAGCTTCATTGACCTGTCAGTCTCCTATGCCTTTCGAGTGCCTTGCCGTCAATGACACTCGGCCCAGATGAAAAATGAATCTTCTGATTCTCGGCGACGTCTTCCTGCAGTTGCTTGACGTAGGCCGCGGCTGCTGCAATCTCTTCTGGTGTTGGATTCTCACGCTTCCGTCTAGAGATTGCTTCCGCGATTGATTCCGTCATTGATTCGTCAACCTCTTGTGTCTCTCGATCGCGTCGCCATCCACAACAGCGTCTTTTCTGGGTGCTAGCGCGGCTCGAATGATGTCAAGAACCGTGCTGTCGCTACTGCCTTGACGAAGGTCTTTTGAGAGATTCTCAGTTTTCCGTCTAGAGTTTGTTTCTATCATTTGACATCATCTCCCTTATGGATGCTGAGGGTCATCACCGCTTATCCTCTTGGTCCATGTGTTTGGAGCAGGCAGGCGTCCAAGAAGCTCGTGACGCTGCTTCTCGGTCTTGCCGACTATTGGACCATAGACTATGGGATGCTGTTGCTCTTTGGGAAGGGGTTTGTCTTGCTGTGGCATTTTTAAGTTTTCGCCTCCTTCCTTTTCGGTTTTAGGAAACCCAGAAGCCAAAATTGACCTTTGATGACCGTTGAACCGTCGCTTTTCAATTCAGCATAGATGGGGCCTTTCGGAATTTCAAGCTTCCAATCCACATCAATATGAAGAGACTCGCACAAGAAGACATCTGCTAAGGTCATCTCGTCGCCGAATGAGACGTTGAAAAGTGCTTTCGCGTAGTTGTCACTGGCCAATCCCCAAGACTTCACCTTCAGAAGATGATGGTTGGGAACGTTGACGAAGTTTTCTGGGTATCCTTGCAGGCTCATTTTCGTGTAGCTGTTTGAGGACGTTGCGAGCTGGCCTAGCACAAAAAGAGAGTCGCTTATCATCTGGCCCACCTTGG
>Ga0315277_10001893_pt1 | contig 29549 bp, 36 predicted proteins | sample YL17G05_15_MG_FD_203695 | JGI IMG/M metagenome (GOLD analysis project Ga0315277, IMG submission 203695) | Sediment microbial communities from Yellowstone Lake, YNP, Wyoming, USA - YL17G05_15 | ecosystem: Environmental > Aquatic > Freshwater > Lake > Sediment | place: USA: Wyoming | collected... | reverse complement strand
AAGAGGCCTTCTTGGGATGAGTATTTCTTGGAGATAGCAAAGCTAGTTGGTTCTAGGGGCACTTGCGACAGAGGAAGGAACGGTGCTGTTATTGTAAAGAACAAAAGAATTATAACCACGGGTTATGTAGGCGCACCAGTAGGCATGCCTCACTGTGACGAGGTAGGGCATTTGATGAGCGATGTCGTAAATCCTGATGGTACAATATCAAAGCATTGCGTAAGAACCCTTCATGCCGAGCAAAATGCAATTATCCAGGCTGCTCTACACGGCATATCAACTGAAGGAGCTACTCTGTATGTAAAGTTTGAACCTTGTTTCACATGCGCGAAGATGATAATCAACGCAGGAATAAAGAGAGTTGTCTGCCAGAAAAAGTATCATGCCGCCGATTTGACTAGAAAGTTCTTCAAGGAGGCTGGTGTGGAGATTGTATACGTGGAAGACATGGTGGAGGATTATCCTAACCAGTGATTTTCTAGAAATTATGCCATCTGATAGGTAAAGTTATAGAGGAAAATGAAAGATTTAATAGCCAGAAAAAAACATATTCTTAGTATGGCAAAGAAAGATAAGAGAATTAATTTACAAACAATTACTACTATTTATCTTGGTTTTATTGCGATAGTAATATCTTTTATGGTATCAATTATACAAGAAATTTATAGACAACTTTCACCAAGCATTATTTCTCTGTTAGTTATGCTTACGGTATGTTTTCTTGCTTTTTGTTATATTATTTATTCTTATGAAAAAATAACCCTTAAATCCTGATTTTTAGAGAAGTCTAAATAACCTCCTTCATTAATTCATCTACTTTTTTTTGCAGATTCTCAAGGCCTTGTTGGTCATTGTTTATCTTAAAGTCAGCCATTGCTACGACTTTTCCTAGGCCCAGTTCTTCAACATCTCTTTTATCCCTCTGCCTGATATCACTTAAACTTATGTTAGGGTCTTCCAGTCTCCTTCTTGCGAATCTTATTTTTTCATCAGCCTCCACGAGAATTAGATAGAATTTTTCAAAATTCTTCCTAAATAGATTAACTTCTTCAATTGATCTGAAGCCATCGACAACAACTTTCTCAAAATTACCTGACTTTATCTTTTCTACAAGTTTCACAGCTAGGATGTCCCACCTGCCGCTCGCTTTTCTCATCATCTCACCTAGCTTTGAAAGAATGTTTTTCTGCTCCTCGTAGCTCTTGCCTGTCAGCAGGTCTCTTTTCTCGGCCTCTTCTCTTAGAACGTCGGAGAAGACTAGTCTTACAAATCCGTATTTCTCAACTAAATAGCTAGAAACCTCACCCTTTCCAGAGCTTGCCAAACCAGTTAGACCAACAACCAAAAGCATATAAATTTATAAGGTTTTAATTAATTAAATTAAGCGGTGCTTTCATGGTAGTAAAGTCTCACGGGCCAAGAAGAAGGACAAGGGAGAAGTTTAGAAGGTCGATAAGGACTCCTATAAACCAGTTTTTAAGAGAGTTTGAGATAGGAGACAAGGTTGTTATTAAAATAAACTCTTCTTCCGAGGGCGGCATGCCTTTCAGAAGGTTCCAAGGTTTGTGTGGAGAGGTGGTTGAAAAGAGAGGCAGGGCCTATGTGTTGGAGATAAAGGATGGAGACAAGACCAAGAAAGTGATAGCCAATCCAGAACACTTAAAAAAGATATAATTTTTTTCTGATACCTTAATTAATTTAAACTCTATAATGAAAAGTTATAATTAAGCGGAGGTCCGATAGTCTGGTCAAGTCGGCAGGCTTGAGGAGCCTGTTCCTTAGTGGATTCGCAGGTTCAAATCCTGCCCTCCGCATCATGGTCCAGGTTCAGTTCTGACTATTATTTAAAATATACCTGTAATAATCTTAAACCAATTTAATAGACATACCAAGGTTGTTTTATTATAGCAAGACCCGAGCAAATTATATGTAGTGGAGATTCTGTAGGTCTGTATCTGTATCCTAATATACAGAGTTCATACTTGTATTTTTCTATATTTTCCTCGTTACTATACCAACCAACAAAATTACCTACAGCGATGTTATATGTCATATCGTCGAATGTATTTGGAATTCCCATATAGGCATATTGTTTTTTTAATGTAAAACTATTGAAGTTAATATCTTCCTGATAGTATCCGACAAACAACGCAAGTATAACTATGCTAAGAAGCATCGATAGTATTCCAAGTTTCTTTGTTCCTTTTCTGTATCCAAGAAATGCCAAAACTAGTGGAATAAATGGAAGTAGCGGAATTCCAATCAGCAAGAGAACAGATGTGATAATCGATGCAATAATCAGATGTCTACCAGTAACTTTCTTTGTAAAATCTGATATCTTCTTTAAAGACATATAATATACTTGATTAATTTTATTTAAATTACTAAAATTTTAGTCGAATTTGAACCTAGAGACAATCATGTTCTCCTCATCTTTATACTCATTTTAACAACATAGATACGAACCTCGGCCCTGTAGCATGCCCTCCGCACATCTGATGTTCTTCACCGATGATGGAGGGCGGCATGTTGATATATCAGAAATTGTAAATTGATAGTATGAAGAAAAGAAATATCATCCTTTTTTTGTTGTTATCTATTGTTTTTGTTAGTGGCTGTACTTCATACGGCAAAAATGTTTATAAGATTGAACCTCAACTTTTATGCATACGCATAAGTGAAAGTATTATAATGGATGACCCTGGATTTGTAATAGAAAATAATTGTGATAAAGGATTTTCTTTCTATAACTATAGCTTACCATGGCTACTATACAATAATTCTATTAAAATCTATTACTATTACGAATACTATGATAGTAACGATAACAACTTAAGAAAAGCATGCTCATGCTCTTTGAAATTTTCTCCAGAATATAATAATACTTGTTCTGTAGTTGATTTTCCCAAAGATTGTTCAAAAAATGAATATTGCTTAAATAATTATGAATGTAAGAATCTTATTCTTCCAAATGTACTTGGAAACATGGTAGAAATCAAAGTGTTTGGACAATCTGGAAAATGGTATTTAATGGGTAATGAAGTAAACATTACTGGCGAAGTTACCATTAATAAAAACAGTGGTCTTAATGATTGATAAAGTTCTTGATAAAGCTTCTCAAATCCTCTGATGATGTCGGCTAGCGAATCAACTTTTATAAACTTGTTTGTCAATTAATTAATGAAAGGTGCTATTATCACAGACGACGTTAAGTTCAACAGGCCGGACATTCATATTGCTGTGATTCCAGACGGGAACCGTCGCTGGGCAAAGAAACACAACAAACCCGAATGGTACGGTCATGTTAAAGGCGCTGAAAAGCTCGAGAAGACTCTTGACTGGTGCTTGGAACATCCTGAGATCAAAATGATAAGCGTTTACGCCCTATCGACGGAGAACCTGAACAGAAACAAGAAGGAACTGAGCAAGCTATGGTGGGTTTACGAGAAGAACTTCAGAAAGATTCTAAAGTCTGAGAAGATCAGGGATAACAGCGTAAGGGTCAACATAATAGGCGACAGCGGCATATGGAGGTCTGATGTTAGGCAGGCTGCGAAGGCCGTGGAAAAAGCAACATCCAATTATGCGAACATCATATGGAACATAATGATTGCTTATGGAAGCCAGTTCGAAATACTTAGCGCAATAAAGAAGATTGTCAAGGCTGGAGTAAAGGCAGTACCTCCACTGAAGAACAGTTTCGTGAAATATCTGATGATAAACAGGCCAGTCGACCTCATAATACGCACGGGCGGCCAATACAGACTAAGCAATTTCCTCTTGTATCAGGCGGCCTATTCTGAAATATATTTTTCTGATACGCTTTGGCCAGACTTTTCAAGAAGGGAGTTTGAAAAGATATTGAGATGGTTCTGGGTTCAGAAGAGAAAGTTTGGCAAATGATTATTTCTCAGGTTTCATGAAAGGAAAGAATATCACGTCTCTTATGGATGCCGAGTTAGTGAGCAGCATAACCAACCTGTCTATGCCTATTCCCATTCCTCCCATTGGCGGCATGCCATATTCCATGGCTCTTATGAAATCCTCGTCAAGGGTTTCTGTCCAAGGTTCGTCAACCTTCTTCCTAATCTTGACCTGTTCTTCTAGCAGTTTTTTCTGCAAAACAGGATCATTTAATTCTGAGTAAGCATTGCCCAGTTCAAAACCGCACACATACGGTTCGAACCTCTCTATGAACTCGGGATTGCCTCTCTTTACCTTGCATAGCGGAACAGTCTCCTTCGGATAGTCCATCAATAAGGTAGGGTTGATTATCTTGTCGTCAACGCTTTCAAACAGAGCATTTATAATTTCACCCTTGGTCATATCGCCAACTTCTACTTTATGCTTTTCAGCGACCTTTCTCAATTCTTTTATATCCATTTTGGTCACGTCCTCTCCCAGGTATTTCTTTATGGCGTCTACCATTGTAAGCCTCTCCCATCTGGCAAGGTCTATCTTATGGCCTTGATACTCCATCTTTGTGGTTCCTATAACTTTTTCTGCTACGTATTTAACCAGTTCCTCGAACAGGTCCATTACTCCATTATAATCTATGTACGATTTGTAAAACTCCAGCATCGTGAATTCCGGGTTGTGCTTCAAGTCTATTGATTCATTCCTAAAATCTTTTCCAAACTCGTACACGCCATCGAATCCACCGACTATGAGCCTTTTCAAATACAATTCGTCTGCTGTTCTTAGAAACACGTCTTTTTTTGTGTCATTCATAAATGTCTTGAAAGGCTTTGCTGCTGCACCCCCGTAAATTTGTTGCAGAATGGGTGTCTCCACCTCTAGGAAACCTTTTTTGTTTAGGAATTCCCTCATGGCATCGATTATCTTAGTTCTGGCCATAAATGTCTTTCTGACCTCGGGATTCATTATCAAGTCTACATATCTTTGCCTATATCTTATCTCAACATCCTTTAGCCCGTACCATTGAGAGGGCAGGGTCCTAATCGCTTTGGACAGCAAAACTATTTTTTTAACCAATATGCTTAACTCACCTTTAACAGTCTTTATAATTCCACCTTCCACACCAATTATGTCACCGGTGCTTATCTTGGAGAATAATTTATATTCTTTTTCAGAGACATTGTCAGCGCCAATGAAAGCCTGCATGCTTCCAGAAGAATCTTCTACATCAGCAAAGCTAAGTTTTCCATGTTGTCTTTTTGATTTGATCCTTCCTGCTATTGCTATTTTAACGTCTTCAATTTTTTCTCCGGCTTTGATGTTTAAGTATCTTTCAACAATATCTTTTATAAAATCAGTTCTATCAAAACTGTAAGGATACGGGTCAAAACCCATCTTCCTTATCTCGTCCATTTCTTTAACCGATTCGTCCATTTATACCACTAATAATGACTTTATGAAAATATTTATATTGTTAAACCATATAAAAGAAGCATATGATAGACCTTTATCTATTGTCCGTGATACTTTTCTTTTCTCTGCTAGCAGTGCTCATCTACAGGGACAGGAAGAAAATTGATTTCAAATATTACATCTTGTTCATGAGAAGAACCAAGAGGTTCAGAGACATCTTGGATAGGATAGCTAGGAAATCGATTCTGTTCTGGAAGATAGTGGGAACTATTGCTATAGTAGTCTGCCTCTATTTCATGGTTTATGGCACCTATGCTCTCATTAACACTGCTTACCTTGTCTATACGGGTGTCATAACCCAGCCGGCTTTGCAGATAGCGCTTCCCATACCGTCAAGCCAGATGACTGTTGGACCGGGGTTCATCGGCATACCGTTCTGGTTCTGGATAATAGTGATAGCAGTGATACTGATACCCCATGAAACATTCCATGGCATCATTGCAAGGGCTGAGAAAATAAAATTAAAGGACGTAGGTCTTCTTTTGTTAGCAATCTTTCCAGGAGCTTTTGTCGAGCCTGATGAGAAGCAATTAGAAAAATCCAAGACAATGACAAAGCTGAGAATCTTTGCTGCTGGAAGCTTCATCAACATATTGATAGGAGTTTCTGTTATGTTTCTGGTCCAATACTTGATATGGGCACCGAACACCAATGGTTTATTGATAACAAGTGTGAACGAGACGTCTCCTGCTGGTATGATAGGGCTAAGACCGGGAATGATTCTGGAGAGCATTGATGGTAATGGAATGAACATCACCTTCAATGACTATTCCTTCCTATTCCTGATGGTGCCAAAATCGAACACAGAAAATATAACCTACGTAATGTCAAGCGTGGCTTTGTCAAGAACACTCGAGAGCTACAAGCCCGGGGATGTTGTCACGCTAAACGTTGATGGTGCAAACTACACCCTAAAGTTAGGAGAGAATCCTCAGGTAAAAGATTTTCCTTTTATTGGAATAGGTTCGAGAGTCAACGTGAGAGACATTAGCCTCTTCTTGGTTCTATTTCCAATCTTGGGAATGATAGCGTCCCTGAGCCTGTTAGTGGGAATATTTAATATATTGCCAATCTATCCTCTGGACGGCGGACTGATTGTCAAGACCATAGCAGAAAGATTTTTCAAGAAAAAGGCAGACAAGATAACAATGGCAATAACCATTTTCCTAGTAATCATTATAATATATTCTTTTGTTAGCGGCTTCTTCCACTAGGGAAAAATCTTTAGTTCTTTTATGTTGCTGTTCCTAACGAGAAGTTCTCTTATGGTTTTTATGTTAACGCCTTCTTTTCCTATCACAGCGCCCCTGTCCTCCTGGTTTATCGTTACTGTCGCCTTCTCATCCCTGAGGTCGATCTTCTGCGCTCTGGATATCAGATTCTTTATGAACTCTCTATCGTCCTCGGCCCACTCAAAAACTTTTATCGGTTTGCCGAGCATTTTCTCCGCGGTCTTTATGTTGCTCCCGTTCTTGCCTATGGTCATGGCGATCTTTCCAGGATTTACAAGAAAATAGATAGTCTCAGAACAAATGCAATCCCTAACTTCTGTTCCGGTTATGTTCTCGAATGCCGTTATTACCATCAAAGTATTATTATCAAAGTTTCTCATTTTGTTTCACTCAGTATCGCTAAAGTAGATATTGAAAACGGTTTACCGCAAAATGTGCCAAGCTGTTTTGCTGTGCCGTCGAATTTTTCCAGTTGTATCCCGGTCAATTTGGCGTAGTGCTCTAAATCTTTCCTAACCTCTTCAGGGCAATTGCTCGCCAGCATAACCCTTTTTACTTTTCCTAGCTTTAGATATTTTATAGTTCTTTTACTTCCTAGAACAGCCTTTTTTTCTTCGAGTGCGCTTCTCAAGTCCTCTGTCATAGAATCATTTTTTAATTTTAATGCTTTTAAATCTATCGTACAACCAGACGATAATATTTCTTCTTCATACTTAGAATTTAGAACAGCCGATTAATAAATTCACTTGGCTTCTTTTTTAGGTTTGAATACCAATTTAAACATCCCCGTGCCAACAGGTACGACTTGGTTTATTATGACGTTCTCTATTATCGAATCTAGCGTATCAATCTCAGCCTTGACAGCTGCCTTGGTCAAATGTTTGATGGTCTCCTCGAAGTTTGCCCTTGCTAGCACGGAACCTTTCGAACCTGCGACTCCGTACCTTCCTATGGCCTTTATCCTTCCGTCTGCGGTCATGATGTCAGCAACGAGCATGATGTGTCTTACGTCAACATCCAAGCCTCCGTCCTTCATCGTGCTAGATGCGAAATCGACTATGGCCTGTCTGGTCGCCTCGATGCCGAAGGTCTTGTATATCTCATGTATATTGTTCGAGACAGCCCTTCTTGCATCGACTCCTGGTATGTTCAAAACTTTTGGAAGGTTGCTTCCGAGCGTGTTTATTATCCACTCATCTTCCTTCTTAACGACTATGACCTCTGAAACACTTTTCACACCTTTTATGTGAGCCTTCAGTATCCTTGCCTTTAGTTTTTGTAACTGCTTTATTGTTATGTCGCCTTTAGCTTTTATCAGTATGCTGTCCTTTGTTGTCTTTATGTCAAGGTCCTTGAACAATAATTTCAGAATCTCTGGTATTTGGCTGACCTTAACCTTCCTCTCTTTTATTTCCTTAAAGTCCAGAGGTATTTCAATTCTCATGTTAAGAATGTCAACAGCAGGTTCTATTGCTATGTCAGCAAGTTGCGTTTCTTGTATGTCAGCCGCAACTTCAGAGGCCTTTTCCATTGTGTTGTGTCTCTTGTCAAGATAGATGGTCATCATAGGTGTCTTCGGACTTCTCCTTGCATCGAATATCTCTACTAGCCTAGGCAAACCTAACGTTACTTTTATTTCAGAAGCTCCTGCCAGGTGATACGTTCTCATGGTCATCTGCGTTGCTGGTTCAGATATGCTCTGGGCAGCCACTACTCCGATGGCCTCGCCAGGTTCGTAACAACTATTCTTGTAAAGATTGATGACGCGCTCTATTGCTTTTTTCTTCTGCGCTTCTGTAGGTTTGAATTCTTTGAAAGCATTATCTAAATCGTCCACTATCTTCGGTGGTAAAACATCTTTTAGTTCGCTCATTCTCATTTTTTCACCTTATCACAGATTTTACTATTGATTTAACATCGAGGAACCCCCAATCTGATTTCGAGGGATCGATGTTATCTTCCCCTGGTGTGAACTGTATGACAATGTTCCTGTTGTCCTTAACAGTGAAATCATAATCTATCTTCAAGTCTTGCAAAGCGTTCATCAGCCTTCTTTCCAGATAACCGCTGTGTCTGGTTCTCAAGGATTTGTCCATGAGTGATTCTCTACCGGACACTGCTTCAAAGAAGAATTCAAACGGATTCAGTCCGTTCTTGAAACTGTTCTTGGCAAATCCATGTGCTTCTGGTGAAAGATCGCCAACAGCAAAATGGGATAGAGTTCTATTCCTATAGCCTCTGTTTATTCTCTCCCCTAGTATCCTGGCCTGTCCCAAGCTTGCAACCAATTGTGTTAAGTGTGACATTGACGCCCTTGCGCCAGATTTTATCATGACAGTCGTGCAGCTCTCGCTTATGTTTTCTTTTATTATTTTTTCCGCATCTTCTGTTGATTTTGATAGTGCTCTAAGTATGTGAGCTTCCAAACTCTCTCTAGCGTTGCTTCCAGGCAATATTTCTATTTTACCTTCCTTATACAGGCTTATAAGTGCGTCAACTTCTTTTTCTGATGATTCTATAACTTGTCTTATCTTTTCCAATATTCTTTCTTCTAAGTCAAACTCATCTAATCCGATTGTGAATCCTATCCTGTCCAAGTACTTGATACCAATGGAGGCAACTCTGTCTATGAACTTGTGTGCCACATCAGTCCCGAATTCCTTCTCAATGACATCTATAAGCTTTCCGTTCTCAGAGCTTATTGCCTTCGAGTCTATGACACCTCTCTTCAGTTCCCCACCTTTTATAACAACGTAACCGTCATTCGGGCACGTTCCCTTGACGCAGTTTTCGCATCCGCATACCTTTGCCTTGAAGTCAATGTACAGTTCTTTTGGCAAGAGATAACTGAATATTTCCTTTCCGGTAAAAGTTTTTTTATCAGGTAAATCAGTATAGACTCCAACATCGGCCAACAGTTTGAAGGCTTCTTCCCTTGTTAACACAGTTTCCTGACTAGTGAGTTTGAAGCATCCTGATATGTGGTCTTCTTTGCAACCTATGATTGGTCCTCCAAACCTAGGAGACCTTATATGCCTCTGCACTTCCATTAACAGTTCAGCTTCTGCTCTCGCCTCTTCGTTCTGAGGTACGTGTAAGTTCATCTCGTCACCGTCAAAGTCTGCGTTGTACGGTGGACAGGTACATAGATTAAGAGTGAAAGTTCTCCAAGGTGTGACCCTAACCTTATGAGCCATTATGGACATCCTGTGGAGCGATGGCTGTCTGTTGAATAGGACAATGTCACCGTTCTGCAGGTGCCTCTCAACAATGTAGCCAGGAACCAATTCCTTGACTATCTCCTCTTTTGTTTCATCAGAAATTTTCTTTCTTTTTTCATCAGGCCTCACAACGTAATTGGCAGAAGGCCATGCCGGAGCCCTCATTATCAGTTCTTTGAGGTATTCCATGTTGCGCTCTGTGACAACAACAGGTATGGTCAGTTCCTTTGCAATTACTGTGGGAACACCAACCTCGTTTATACTTATGCAGGGATCAGGAGATATAACGGTTCTTGCAGAAAAGTTGACCCTCTTTCCTGTCAGGTTCTGTCTGAATCTACCCTCTTTTGATTTCAATCTGTCTGACAGAGTCTTCAACGGCCTTCCTGACCTGTGCCTTGCTGCCGGTATGCCGGACAGACTGTTATCAAAGAACGTCGCGGCGTGATACTGTAATAGTTCCCAGAGGTCTCCTATTATGAAATCAGGAGCGCCTATCTCTATGTTCTCCTTCAGCCTTTGGTTGATTCTTATTATGTCGACCAGCTTGTGCGTTAGATCGTCCTCGCTCCTCTCGCCAGTTTCAAGAGTTATCGATGGCCTTGTTGTTACAGGAGGAACAGGTAACAGCGTTATTAACAACCACTCAGGTCTTCCACCTCTTAATTTCAATTGGTCCAAGTCCTCGTCAGGTATTTTCTCGAGTCTTTCCCTTATGACCAGAGGGTTCATTTCCACCACCTCTCCCTTCTCTCCCACCTCGTAGAAGGCGTACGGCTTTTCAAACTTTATCTGTTTCTGGTCTTCACCGCAATAGGGGCATTTCTTTATTGTTGTTGTGGCTGATGTTGATATCACTCTTCCGCAACTTCTGCAAGTTGTTTTTAATATCTTGTAAATTAATTTCGAATAGAGAACATGAATTACAGGTTTTGTCAATTCTATGTAACCAAAGTGTCCGAAGCATGAACCCATGCTCTTGCCGCAAGTTCTGCATTTCAATCCAGGATCAATGACACCGAGCTTCGGGTCCATCACTCCTCCCTCTAAGGGGAAACCGTCGTTGTCATAAAGTTCTGCCTTGGTTATTTCTGTTGAGGACATTTTCTTTATGAACTGAGGAGATAAAAGACCGAAGCCTATCGAGTCTATCAACCTGCCGCTTATGTTAATCTTGGGGTATATCAGCATCGTCTTTAATTCGTCCAACAAAAGTTTGAATGCATAAGACATCTCTATCTCGCTCACGTCGCTCTCTTTGCAGACAGGGCAGATGTTCTTCTCCAGTTTCCTGTCCCATATGGCAGTGATGCCGCACCTCTTGCAAAAAGGAACGATCACCTTGTCAGAATCAAATCTCTCCTTCAAAGTAAGGACAGCACCATGAGCAATCAAACAATCCTTTTCCATCTCTCCCAATCTGAGTCCACCTTCCTTTGCCTTTCCCTCTGTTGGTTGCCTTGTCAAAAGCGTGACAGGACCTCTTGACCTTGCCTGTATCTTGTTTGCGACCATGTGGTCTAATTTTTGATAATAAATTATTCCAGAGAATATTTCTAACTCGAACTTTTCTCCTGTTATGCCGTTATAGAAAACTTCCTTCCCGTCGTTTCTAAATCCAAGTTCATGCAGGGTTTTTCTTATGTCGCTGTCCTTTGCGCCTATGAATGCCGATGCGTCTATCTTCTTACCGCTCATGGCAGCAGCCTTTGCAGTTATTATTTCCAAGAGCTGTCCTATTGTTTCTCTGGAAGGTATTGAATGAGGATTAAGTATTATGTCAGGAATAATGCCTGATGACGTGAATGGTAGATTTTCTTGCGAGGCTATAAGACCAATAACAGACTTCTGTCCGTGCCTTGAAGCGAACTTGTCGCCTAACTCTGGGACCCTCAAATCTCTGACAGAGACCTTGACCAATTTATTTCCGTTATATGTTTCTGACAAGAACACCCTGTCAGCAATACCGCTCTCTCCGTGCCTAAGGCATGTGGAGCTCTCTCTCATGTTAGCGATTCCCGACATCAACTCATTGGCTGACAAGAATCTCAGAGGAGAAACTCTTCCAACTAAAACAGAATCACTGTCAACTCTGGTCTCCGGAGAAACAACTCCGTCCTCTGCCAGCTTAGCATAGTCTTCCTCGCTCCTATATCCTCTCACGTCTTTTTCTGGTATACCTATTTTGTCTTCCTGCCCTCCCCAGTATCTCTTTTCCTCTACAGAATAGATTCTGTAGAATATTGACCTGAACAGGCCTCTCTCTATGGAGGCCTTGTTAAAAACAACACCATCAAAAATATTGTATCCTTTGTGGCAAGCAATGGCAACAACAACATTCTGTCCTGCAGGATGCTTGTCAAGACCTATGACATCAGTTGTTTCTGTCTTAACCAGCGGGAACTGAGGATATACTAGAACGTTTGACTTTGTGTCGGTTCTCAAGAAGAAATTGGACTGATAAAGGCCGATAGATTGACAAACCATTTTTGCTCCCAGGTTTGGTCTGTCTCCTCTGTTGTGCTCTGGGAACGGAAGCAGACTCGCAGGTATTCCAAAAACTCCTATAGGACTCAGCTCCAAGTGAGTGTGGGAAGACTTTATTTCCTTCTCATCCAGCGTGACAAAGGCATTGTCCTCTTCCTCGGTGTCTATGTACTCTATGCAGTTCATCTTTACCAAGTCATACCAGCCGATTTCGTTGCTGGCTATTTTTTTCAAATGTTCCTCTGTTAGCGCTGGTCTGCCGTTTTCTAAAATTATCAAAGGCCTTCTAACCCTTCCTCCATCAGTATTTATCCTCACCTCGTTCAAATCGCTAAGAAAACTAAAGTTGATCTCCCTTGATATTTTTCCGCCCCTTCTTAATTTTCTAAGGTCGTCAACGAATTTTTTACCATCGGGCGTGAAACCAACAGGTATCCCGTCCAGGTAAACGTCAACGCCCTCCTTGTCCAATTTCAAATACGTTATCAACTTTTTCATCTCGGCTGGGGTTGTGCCTGCTGTTATTTCTGCAAACAGCGCCAAGTGCTTTCTTAACCCGATGGTCGGACCTTCTGGTGTTTCCGACGGACAGAATCTCTGCCAGTGAGTCGGATGCAACTCTCTTGCCTCAAAGTGCTCCTGAGTTGATGTTAGAGGCGATAACACTAATCTCATATGAGATAGTGAGTCAATATAATTTTTCCTTTCTAACCTTTGCGACACTCCTGTTCTCCCACCAATCCAAGCCCCTGTTGCCATGGCGGACGCCAGTTGATTCGTGACAACGTTTGCTTCTACTATTGTTTGGACAGGAGGCAACTTTCCCCTCTTTGCCATCTTCTGATAATTGTATTTTATTCTGGCAATCAGTCCCCATCTTCCCACTAGAATCGATCTGAACAATAATTCTAACAAGTCTCCTGCCAGTTTAATTCTCTTGTTGCCATAATAATCTAGATCGTCCTCTGGTATTTTTCCCAATGCCAATAAAATTATTTTTTTGATTGCCTTCAGAAGATAGCTAGCTTTCTCGTCCCTGTTCTTTGGGTCCTGTCCCAGGTGAGGCAGAAGATACTTGTTAACTATCTGTTCAACCCTCTCCTTCCTATACTCTTTCTGCACTATCTTGAGGTGCTTGCCTATGTATTCGAGGGCATCTCTTTCTGTCTGAACTTCCGTCTCGTAAAGGTTAACATAAAAATCGTTTATTATCTCGTCGTCCTTCAAGCCTTCGATGATAGACTTGTCCTTTTCCAAGCCTAATAATTTTAGCAGAACAACTATTGGGAGTCTGCGAATGTTTGCAAAAGAAATGTATATGGTTCCATCGTTCTTTCTCTCTATCGTATGCCTCTGGACGAAGCCGTTTCTCTCAGAGTTGATTCTTATCAGTTCCGTATAGTTACCAACGTTCTGCTTTTCAAGAATCATTCTGTTGGGCGCTATCTCTTCCATCAACACGAGAACTCTTTCCGTTCCGTTAATAATGAAATAACCTCCGGCATCGTCAGGATCCTCTCCATTCTCCTCTAATTCCTCTCTTGTCAGTTTGCTCAGAGGGCAGACTTTCGATTTCAACATTATCGGCATTTCCGCTAGCAAGACGTTCACTGGTTCCTGTTCGACCTTGTTAACGATCGGAGTTATCTCGATGTAGACTGGGGCTGTGTAGGAAAAATCTCTTAACCTAGCTTCCATTGGCAGAATCTCTCTGACAGCTCCTTCTGCCTCTTTAACAGAAGGTTTGCCAACACTTACCTTGCCGAATTTTATTGTGAGGTCTCCTATCTCCGGAACCTCTGGTTTTATCTCTCCTATCTCGTCAACTATTTTCTGCAGTCTGTTGTCTAAGAAATTGTTATAGCTGTCTATCTGGAACCTAACAAAGCCAACATCATTCTTGAAAGCTTTTAACAGTTCGTTCATAAAATCACTTTCTAATCACAACCCTATAGTATATCGAGGTTCCTGCTGTCTTTGATTTTCTAACAATCTTCAGGACGTCTCCTTCTTTCGCGTTTATCGCTTTTACAGCAGGATCGCTTAACAATATCTTCGGCAGGTTTTGAGGTTCTATCTTAAACTTTTCTAGAACTTCTTTTATTTCGTTTTCCTTTAGGATAATATGCTCAGGCACCAGTTCATGATTTAGAATATTAAACTCTTCCGCCAACATATCACCTTATACTCCTGTTTAAGAGTAAAAACCTTAAAAACGTAATTTCTATATTGTTATCTACCATTTATAAACTTTACTGTTTGTCGACTTTTTCTCATTTCCTACTTCTTTTAGCTTTCTTCTGTGGTTTTCTCTTCCTTTTAGGTCTCGGATTGATTCTTGATGCTGTTTTAGGGGCTTCTTCAACTACTTTCAGCTTTACGTATTCTGTCTTCGGTGGAAAGTAAATCAAGACTGCAAAGCTAATCATTGAAATAGCTATGAGCAGCATGCCTAGTATTATTGCAAGAGCGCTTATAGGGTTGGAGTAGACTGTTAAAAAGCCTGCTATGATCAAAATCAAGTTAAAGACTACGATGGTAAGTCTTTTCATAATTTATTTATAGAATAGCCTGCTTAAAAGTTTTTGGGTTTTTGTTCTTAACGCCTCTATTTTCGTACTCGGTTTTCAGTTCTTCCATAAAATCCGGTGGAAGTTTAATTTTTTTTGCATATTCAAAAACACTTTTAAAACTTTTATAGTCTAATTCCTTTATTTTTTCTAAAAGATTATTTAATTTTGCTGCTGTATAGCATACGAAAGGCGTAATTTGTGGCGTGTTAGAGCAATTAAGAAGTTCTTTTTTTATTTTTTCCATAATAGTTATAAGTTCTGAAAATTTAAATTTTTATTATTACATGAACCTTTCAAATCTTTCTTTCTTTGCCTTGCATATTGGACAGACTTCTGGCGGTTCTTCTCTTGCGCAGAGATAGCCGCAAACTCTGCAGCGCCACACTGGTATTTTTGATTTCGATTCAACCTTTTCCTCTTTCATTTTCTTCCTCTCCTCTTCTGTTGGCCTTCTTTCTGGTATTGGACCAACCTTCTTTTTCCCCTCTGCGACATCGCCTGATACGTAAAGAGCGCAGAAGCATGAGCCGAACTGATTCAGGTCAGCGTCCCTGTAATCGCACGGGCATATTATGTCTAAATCCTTTTCCTTTATTCCTGAGGCGAGCCTGCAAGGGCATGCCCAGCAGGCATATCTCTTTTCGTTGATCAACAGACTTCTTATCAGTTCTTTGGTAAACTCTGTGTCCGGGTTTAGATGGTAGCCGGAGTCTTCTGCCTCTTTCTTGAGTTTTTTAAACAGTGCTTCAACCAGGGCATCTTCTACAGTGATTTTATTTTCCATTCTCTGCAAACTTCCTTATCTCCTCTTCCTGAAAGCCTATGATGCTTCTTTTGTTGTTGAGAACAATCGTAGGGAAGGATTGCTTCGGATTCCATTGTCTAAACTCCTTGTCTATCTCCTTCAAGCCTTTTTCATCCAGAAGATCGACATCGATGTAACTGTACTCGACGCCCAAATCCTTGAGAAGTTTTTTAGTCTTCATGCACCAAACGCAAGTGCTTAGCGTGAACATTAATATTTCATCTTTTTTCTTGCCAGCCACTTTTTTAGCATAGTCTTTGATAGGCATAGTCATCAGATATTAAATAAGTTTCTGATTTATTTAAGTTTTATATCAGCTTAGGGAATTCGAAAGAAGAGAAACTACGTTTCTCCTTCTAACCTCTTCCTTTGACATTTATACACCACGTTCTTTTTCCTTCAATATTCCTAACTTTACAAGTTTAGAGATTTCGTAACGAAATGGGCTGTTATTCTTTTCAATACTTTCTATATTTACATTTTCTGCTCCTACTTGCTCAAGTATACCAGATAGTTGTTTGCTAACACTTTCATGATCTTTTCCTATTATGGTGAAGCAAGATGCTGAACCTTCACATATGACTGTAGAATTTCCTATATGATAGGCTATTCGTTCTGGAGAAGACATGTCATTACTCCAATATACTCCACTAACTCTTATACCAATCTTATCCAATTCTTCATATATTTTACTTTCAGAATCTTTTAGCTTTGTTTCTCCGCTAACTACAGACATTTTATCACTAATTTGAATAGAGTAATAATCTTTAAATCATTATTCCCTCATCCCTCTGAAGAAGCTGCCAAGAACATCAAGATGGGCCCAGAGGGATTCGAACCCTCGACCTTCTGATTAAGAGTCAGTCGCTTTTGGCTTTCTTTTCGAAATCTACCAAACTGAGCTATGAGCCCATGAGTAAAATTAAGAAAAAGAGTTTATATAAATTACTTCTTTCTAACCCTTTTCATGGGATGCTTCCATTTCCAGTTATAATTAGCTAATCTTCTAGAAGGATAGCCGCATCTGCTGCACACTCTTTTATTTAGATGAAACGAGTAAGAACCGCAACGTCTGCATCTTGCATGAGTTACTTTCCTATGTCTACCAAAAGAAGGAGTTCCCTTTACCATTTACATCACTTTTTAAGCTGGTGATATGTAGATTATTGTGTCCCCTCTGATAAGAGCTGTGCCAAGCTTGATTTGTTTATCTTCCTTTCTTTCCTCTGCATCCTCTATCCATACGTTCAGGTGCAGGTCAAATGCTTGCAAAGTCCCTGTTATCTCTGCTCCGTTCTTCAGTTTTATCATTACTCTTTTTTCTTTTGCCTTTTCTAAAACATCTAATGGTCTTGTCATGTTATCAACAATTAAAAAACACTATAAGAGATATTGTATGAACATATTTAAATCTGTTGGTTTTATTCCAATCTTTTGATTATATGCCATCCGAACTCTGTCTTGACAGGTTGCGATATCTGACCCTTCTGCAGAGCGAATGCGGCTTGCTCGAACTCGCGAACCATCTTGCCTCTTCCGAATGTTCCTAGGTCTCCGCCTCTCTTTCCTGACGGGCACAGAGATTTTTGCATTGCTATCTGAGAAAAGTTTCCACCTTTGCTCAATTGGTCCGATATAGTTTTCGCTTCCTGCTCAGTCTTTACGAGTATATGCGCGCAGTGTACCTTATCCATAAAATCACCTCAAATTAATTGTGGTTATAATATTTAAAAAACTTGAGCTTCTATAATTATGTTTTTAAGCAGTAGAGTTAAATATAAATTATGAGTGGTTTTTCCATTCCTGGAAGTTATATAATATTTTTAGGTTTTGATCTTATGTTTTCCATTTCTTACGGTTTGATACTTTTTGATAAATTTCATAAAGCCAAAAAGATTATTTACGAATTAGCTTCATTAACCTTATTTTCGAATGCATTAATTATAATTTGCGGGTTAATTTTTGATATTACTTTAATATATTACTTTGAGATTGCTTTTGTTTTGATTATCATTTTATACTTCTTGTTTATAAGAAAAAATCTTAAAAATAAATTTACAAAATAGTGCCGCTACCGATTATCCTGGGCATGATTTCGTTCTGTGAGGCGACTATGCAACGCTGGTTCTTCCTGTAGGCGATTTTCTGGCTTGATTTCAACTTTAACTCATTTCCCGCCGATTCGACAGTGCATGAGACGACCTGCAGTCCGATGGACAATAAAACTGATATGCCTTGTTTCAATTCCTGCTTGAAGAACCTGTTTTTATTGAACCTGATTGTTAATTCAGAAGACTTTTCCATCTTATCTTTGCATATTACAAATCCTCTTCTTAGTTCTTCTGCTTCTACTCCTTTCAGATTCAAACCGACTCTCATCCCTGCGTCAGCTTCTTCTATATCTCTATCTTGCGATTGTATTCCTTTGACGACAACCTCCTTTTCCAGAGGTTCAACAAAAACTTTGTCATGCAAGTTTATTATTCCGCTCTTGATTATCCCTAAGATCACAGTTCCTATGCCCTTTACGTTGAAGTAGTTGTCTATTGGTATCATCAAGAAATCTTTACTTCTTTCTATTTTTAATTTTAAAATTATAGACCAAAGGTCATTTTCATCTACCATCTCGAATCTTTCTAGGCACGTGTCCTTTATCAACGGCTGTATGGCGTCTTTCATTTCGGTTATGATGAAACCCTTGCCAAAGTTCATCTCGTTTATGCCTACTATTACCTCTCCTATATCCTTTGTTAGACTATTTATGACAAGGACAGGCAGGTCTATCATATTCAACACTTGAAGCAGCGTTTGTATTTTTTCAGAATTGGGACAAACGTAAGTGAAAACGCCTTCAGAACTGGTGTGATTGTAGATGGCCATATCATTAGTCGTTCCTTTCTTTCCTAATTTCTTTGCCAATTCTTGGTCTCCAAATATGCCTATGGTAATATGCATTCATAATGATTGAAAGCAAAGGTAAATATTCTTTATGGTCTCGGAGAACGTATTTAAATATATTGATTTAATAATTGTTAAGTGATTTGAATGGCAATATCGAAGTATATGGGTAAGAGAAAACCGACTGGTGGCCTGAGAAAGAGGCAGAGAAAGAAAAAGAAGAGGGACTTTGGTAGCGATTTCCTTCCTGTAAAGATTGGGGAGGAGAGGAGGAAGGTCGTAAGGACTCTGGCCAATCACAAGAAGCAGAGACTGCTTCAGACAGACAAGGCAAACGTCTTTGACACTTCTTCAGGAAAGGCACAGGTAACAAAGATATTGCACGTCAAGGAAAATCCGGCCAACCTACACTTTGTGAGAATGGGTATCATAACCAAGGGAGCTATCATAGAGACTGAGCTAGGCTTGGCAAAGGTAGTTTCCAGACCAGGGCAGCACGGAGTTGTAAACGCCATAAAGATAGAAGAGAAGAAATAATTACTATTTATTGCCATTGAGTTTCACATTTTTAAATATTTGTTTTAGATAAATTCTATTTATGAAGATTAATATAGGTTCTTGGAATATTTGGATATTCGGTCCTCGTGATTTCAAGGGTATTGCCAAAGTTATCAAAGAAAATAAAATAGACATCTTAGGGGTTCAGGAAACTGGTGTTTATTTTGACAAAGGTAAAGAAAATATGGCTGAAAAAATAGCCGAGGAATTAGATTTTCATTACATCTTTTATCCGGCCAGCGATATTGTTCACAAGGATTCTTATAGAGTGGGCAATGCAATTTTTTCCAGATTTCCTATTATCGAGTCAAAATGTTATCAGCTCAATCCGCCAAACATAAAGTATGATGGTACATACGAGACTGAACCTAGAGTTTTGGTGCATTCGAAAATACAGTTGGATGATGACAAATCACTCAATTTTCTCACAACGCATCTACAATTTTCATTAAAATTTAAGACAACTACCATGCGACTTGCAGAAGTTGAAAACATTTTGTCTGTGATAAAAAAACTTGACAATCCAATTGTTCTTACCGGCGACTTCAATACGGTTCCGCAAAACGAGGAAATAAGGAAAATTGAAGGCTTGCTGACAAGAGTTGACGGTAATGAACCTACTTGGACCATCTATCCGTTCGAGAAAGATGGTTGGCATGTAGAAGAATTGAAATATAGACTTGACAATATCTTTGTTTCAAAAGGTACATCCTATAAAAATTTCGAAATAATAAAAAGCAAGATTTCTGATCATCTACCTATTAAGGTCAGCATTGATGCTGAATAAAGAAATTAATTGACAAAGTAAGATTTAAAAACTTCTGATGAACAAGAAATAGGTATGGCTATTTTAAGAACTGCTGCATTATTAGGCTTGTTAACCGCAATCTTGTTAGCAATTGGTTTCCTTGTAGCCGGAATTGATGGAATGACGATTGCTTTGATAATCTCGTTGCTGATAAATTTTTTCACTTACTGGTTTTCTGACAAAATAGTCTTGGCAATGTACAGGGCGAAACCGACTAATGATAGGAAGTTGAACTCTCTTGTAGAAAAGGTAGCCAAAGAGGCCGGCATTCCCAAACCTAAAGTCTATATTGTCCCGACAGAATCTCCCAATGCATTCGCAACAGGAAGATCGCCTGATCATTCGTCAATAGCTGTTACCCAAGGCCTTCTAGACAGATTGGACGATGATGAAATAGAGGGCGTTTTATCCCATGAGTTGTCTCATGTTAAGAATAGGGACACTTTGGTGTCAACCTTAGCAGCAACCATAGCAGGTTCTATATCCTACGTGGCTCAGATAGGTTTGCTTGGTCTGTCCTCTAGGGACAGGGAAGGCGGTAATATACTTTTGCTACCTTTGGTTATACTCGCTCCACTTGCAGCAATGCTTGTACAGCTCGCAATAAGCAGGGGAAGAGAATTCTTTGCTGATTACACTGGAGCGATGATTTCCAAAAAACCTTTGGCGTTAGCCTCTGCTTTGGAAAAAATATCTTCTTACGTAGACAGGAATCCGATGAAAGGTTCCAGCGCTACTTCTCATTTGTGGATAGTCAATCCATTTAAAGGAAGCAGCTTTGCCAGTTTGTTCATGACACATCCTTCTACAGACGAACGCATCAGAAGGCTTAAAGAATTGGCAAGAAAAATGAAATGATTATAAAACAATCACTCGTATCTCAAAGCTTCTACTGGCTGTAAGGCTGCTGCCCTTCTCGCTGGTAATAGACCTGATAGCGCACCAATAAGAACAGAAAATCCTATGGCAAATAAAATTAGGTCAGGACTGATGGCTGTTAGCGTTCCTATTCCTGCTCCACCTCTCCCTACTGTTCCGATAATTCTAACTCCTATTTCAGAAACCGTTCCAGAAGCGATGAATCCCAGGAAAATGCCTAACAGACCTCCTATGAGGCCCATTATTGAGGACTCGGTCAAATATAGAAGAGTGACTTCAAGGTTTGTAGTTCCCAATGCCTTTAATACTCCAATCTGCCTTGTTCTTTCCATAACAGACATGAACATCGTGTTAGCTATTCCTATGGCTCCCACCAATAGGGATATCGCGGCTATGCCTGTTAGAAACAAGTCCAATGTGTTTGTCACGCTAGAAATAGTTGATTGCAGTGATTGAGAAGAGCTGATGCTATAGTCCTTTGTGCTCGTGCTAACGTGCCTCTCAACCATTAGCCTTTGGTCAATGGCAGTCGAGGTGGCATTAACTAACGTTGCGTCTGTTACCTGGACTTGTATTGATGAGAATTGATTTACTAGGGTGCTGCTGACAATGTTCCATGCTTGATCTACCGGCATTATTATTTGGTTGTCAGTTCCTCCGAAGCCACCAGACTGTTGCAATATACCAACTATCTTGAATGGACTTCCACCAACGTTTATTTGCGTGTTTATCAATAGTGGTTGTTTGAACACATTATTTGCAACTGAATATCCGATTACAATGGCATTCTGATCGCCTTGGTTCAAATATCTTCCTGATGCCAACTGGGATGTTGTCATTTCTTCCCAAGTTAAAGGGTCTACTCCTTCAACAGATAGTGAAGTATTTTGTGCCAAATAAGTAACTCCGACTCTTCCAGAAACTATGCCGTCAACGTACTGTACACCTGGCACTGTTTTTATTATCTGAACATCCTTGGTTGTCAGATTCTGAGTTTTAGTTGTAGTTGCCCTCTGAACTTCTCCTTCAGGTCCCCCAAATCCAAATGCTCTACTTGAGCCTGGAGAAATCGTAATTATGTTTGCTCCAAGGCCTCCTAACTGACTTGAAATAACCTGTTGTGTTCCAGCTCCCACTGATATTATTGCAACCACAGCAGCCACGCCGATTACTATTCCAAATATCGTGAGCCAGCTTCTTAGTCCTCTATGCATCAAATTGCTTAAGGAGAACCTTGCTATGTCTCCAAATTTCATTTTTTCTTCCTCGACCTAATTTTAATCACTACTACTATAATGACTATCCCGACCACGCCGATTATGATGTACAAAATTCCATTGCTTACAGATAACAGTGACTCTCCTGTTCTCGTGAAAGTTCGTCCTGTTGCATTGAAACCACTTACACTAAATCCATATGAAACGTTCTTATCTACGGTCCTTCTTATGCCCAGCGTGTCTGTGTAGGAAATCTCAACTGTAAGATTGCTTGGTCCGCTAGATATGCTAGACGGAATGTTTGATACGTTTGACGAGATGTTAGATGCTCTGGTTGAAATTATTTGAAAGGTTGCGAGCGTATAATCTCCTGCATTCAGATTACCTATAATGGTAGCCGATGTTCCGTTTACCCTGTAGTTCGGTTGATTAGGAATTCTCACTATTACAGATTGTGCAGTGTTAGCTCCTATGTTCGCTATTGCTAAGGTCGATTGGTCCTGAGCAACTATATCAAAATCTGTTCGCGAGTTCGATACTGAAACATTGTATGTCTGAACGTCATAGGCATTGCCATCGCCGTAAGAGTACTTGATTTTTATTTCATTGTCTCCTTCAACAGCATCTTTGTCTACCTTTAATTTATATTTTACCAGATACGCATTGTCTCCTCTCTGCAATCCTGTAATTGTTCCAAGATATTGTTTGGCACTCACGCCAGGGTCCAAGGAAAACGGATATTGAGGTAACAATTCGAAGGTTACATTTTCTGCGTCTTCTGTTCCCAAGTTTTCGATTTTAAACAACAAATCAACATATTCTCCTGTAACAGCTGACGTTGGGTTCTGATTCACGAAAGTTGTTTTCAAATGAACCATCTCGGTATAGACAAGACCTGAGGTTGTGTTGTAAACACCTGAAACGCTTTCTCCTATAACTGAATTCAATAAAATACTTACTAGTACAATTGTATACAATATTTTTTTCATTTTTTATCACTCCTTATTATTTCGCCATCTTTTATCTTCACTATTTTTTTAGCATGTGAAGCGATGTTTTGATCATGAGTTATTACTACAACGGTTTTCCCGCTCTCGTTCAACTTAACAAAGGTCTTCATTATCTCATCTCCTGACTTTGAGTCCAGATTACCAGTAGGTTCGTCTGCGAGAATTATCTGCGGGTCGTTTGCCAAAGACCTTGCTATTGCAACCCTTTGCCTTTCTCCTCCTGATAACTGCGATGGCAAATGTTCTGCTCTTCCTTCTAGTCCAACCATTTTTAACAATTCTAGGGCTCTTTGTTTCCTCTCTTTTTTTCCCTTCTCTATTATCATCATAGGCAGTTCAACATTCTCCAGTGCGTTCAAAGTCGGATATAAGTTGAAGGTTTGAAAAATAAAACCTATCTCCTTTCCCCTTAACCTCGCGAGTTGAGAATCATTAAGCTTTGAAATGTCTACTCCATTCACGAATACTTTACCATAAGATGGCCTATCCAAGCACCCTATCATATGGAGCAAGGTTGACTTACCGGAACCGCTAGGGCCCATTATTGCTAAAAACTCATTCTTTTTTACTTCCAAATCTATTCTTTTCAAGGCTTGAACCTTGACATCGTCCATCTGATAGACCTTTCCAACGTCTTTTAATTTTATTACAGTATCATTCATGAAGTTGCACCTCTATTAAATGGTCTTGAAAGATTACCTGAGAAATTTCCAAGGTTTCCAGGAAAGCTGAAGGGTCGGATAATTCTGAACATAGTCAGTATGTAGAACAGCGCTACTCCTATAGCAATTCCTATGGTAATCCCCATCAATAGATATTTTGTTTTATCTTTCATAATGTTCATCCAAATATTTTTCTGCTATATTCTTTTAATTTACTTAACACCTAATTTATTTAAATCTATCAAGTCCCATTTTTTGTACAGGTAAGATATATAAGGTTCGAAATAACATATTAAACTACCTTGAAACAACCTGAAACAAGTAACAAGGTGAAACAATGGAAAAAGGATATAAAAAATACGTTGTTATAATGGTCCTGTGCTTCTTGTTCGGAGGCTATTCACTAATACTTTACCTCATGCAGATATATTCCATTGTTTGGCAAACAGAAACTGTTATTGGGATAAGAAGAGAGGGAGAAATTTTCCCTGCTCCCATATTGTCTCGTGATATAAGGGAAGGAAATGTTTCAAACGGAACCAATACGTCTATGCCGCCTCCTAGAAGTTTTGTTATTGAAAATTCCTCTTCATTATTGTTTTCTCCATTCTCTATAACATTTTTGATTATGGGTATAATATCCTTGTTGGCAGGCTTTTCTATTTGGAATCTGGTCAGAGAGAAAGAAATAAGGTCTACTAAAAAAGCAATTCTGGATGTGTTTCTGTTGCCGGAGGAAAAGAAAATTCTAGCAGAAATTGAGAAATATGGTGGGTCGCTTACCCAAAGCGAGTTAGTAAAGAGCACAGGTTTCTCAAGGGTAAAGATCCACAGAATCATAAGAAACTTGGAAAGGAAAAATTTGATAATAAAACAACAATATGGAATGACAAATAAGATAGTGTTAAAGAAATGATCTAGTCTGTATAAGTTATATTTTTTGATTCTCTATCTACAAAGAAATTTATAGTAGGTTTGCATTCTTTAAAGATTTCTTCAGAGTCTTTCTGAAAAGCCAGAAACTTCTTTTTCCTTCCTTATAGTATTATCCAAAATAAATTCTTTTAATTTTTCTTTTTCAATTTCCATTGAATGCCCCGAGTGGCAGCATTTGAATGTCAAATCCTTGATTTTATTAGATTTTTTCCCGAATCCAACACCCATTTCGCAAAATCTATTGTTTGGGTCAGTATTCGATGGAGGTATACGTATGTGCGTGTCGCATGTCATTAAGAGCTCATCCCTATTTTTTGTCAGTTCATAAATTTTTTTGGCATTCCAATAGAAATTACCGACCCTTACACCACGTTCAATTCTATAAGTGCCGAAACCAAGAGACCCTGTTTCTATCATATCAAGTGCCCATGGGTTTGTAAATCCATATCCATTTGCTCTTACATGGTCACAGTCATAGAATTCACTACTACAAAATTTATTTCCTTCATCTTTGAAAAATGCTATCATGCCTCTTGTTTTTCCATATCGAAAAGAATTTTTGAGTTCATTCATTGCTGCATTGTAGAATTTAGGTTCGATCTCGAATTTTTTAAAGTCTTTATTCCCAAAAATAGATCTTTGCTTTTCATAAAGTTTTTCATTAAAACAATTGAACCTGCATCTATCTTCTCCCGCGACTCGAAGCAATCCTGTTCCATACATTAATTCCTCATACAGCTTTTCCATAGATTTTTATTAATGAGTTTACATACTAATTTTATTGCTACCGCTTATGGTGGTAATATGAAAAGCTACTCTTTACCCTTTCCAAAGGGAACAAACTACGAAGAAATTGAAAGTTATGAAATTAAAACCTATATCCTAGCTTCTCGAAAATCTCTTTCATAGCCAGTGAATCTATTTCTAGTATAGGGCTCTCAGAGATTATAGTTATATCGGTGTTCCTTTTCAGAATCTCCTTGGCATACTCCTCAAAGTCAGGTCCTGCCATCTTCATGGGAACATGCTGCTTCTCGTTACCTCTGCCTATGCCTACCAGAGAGTATTTTATACCTGAGAAGTGTGAGTGCAGTTTGTTTAGATTCAAGACTTCTAGTTTGTCAAAAACTTTCTTATAATCTACTTGCCCACCACCTAATGCGTACAAATGCGCTGCATCTAGGTATGGTATCAGGTGCTTTAGTTTCTTGCACACGTTTATTATCTCGTCCAGAGTTCCCCAGGATTTCTGCTTGCCCATTGTTTCCAGGCCGAAGTCGATGCTCCAACCATGCTTCTCGATATGTTCTGTTATCTCTTTGCAAGCTTCAAAAACCATCTGATTTGCTCTATCTTTGTCTTTGCCATAATAGCCGGCATGAGCTACTACAACTGTTGCACCCATAGCAACTCCCCTTTCCAAGGAATCTATTATCCTCTTCTTACTATCTTCTATTATTTTCTTGGTTTCGCTCGCTAGGTTTATGAAATAAGGCACATGTATCGATAACTCTACATCCATGTCTTTGGCAACCTTTCCAACCTCTCTTGCTGTTTCTAGAGACATGTGTATGCCGTGCGTAAAACTCACCTCAAAAGCTTTAAGATTTAGTTCAGCTACTTTTTTGATACCGTCTATAGAAGAGCTGCATTTACAAGATAACGGAATTCCAGAAGGACCAAGACGGATTTTCATTCAATCACTTTTTATGAAATTGTAATCTAACAATTTTATTCTTATCAATTTCCATGAGAACGTTGACATTAGAGCCGAAACCACTGTTTATGCATACAGTTTTTCCAATCTTGCATTTTCCGAAATGTTCATGCATGTGACCGCCTATACATACGAGGGGTTGATACTTCTCTATAATTTTTCTTGTAACTAAAGATCCGTAGTGCCAACCATTTCTCGGAGATTCTTTATTTTCAATTTTATCTATTGGTGTATTGTAGGGAACGTTATGAGATAAAAATATGACTGGTTTTGTTGCTTTTTCAAACAATAATGAAACTTTTTTTAGACTTTTTTCATATTCTTTTTTACGTTTTTGCAGTTCAGCATGGCTGAACATTTTTAAATCCTCTTTATACTGAGGATATTCAGGTCCAAAAGAAGTTCCGTATCCTATTATTTGATATCGATTAACATTAACAATCTTGTAATGAACATCAACAATTTTTGAAAGATTTTTAATTAAAATTATGTAATAGTCTATAGGCTTCCAATAAAGAGACTTATTTTCTGACCAATCCCAATTTCCCGGAACAATAAACACAGGAACTTTGAAAGAATTTAGATATTTTAAAACACTTCTTCCTCTATTAACTGATTTTTTTACCAATTCTCTCGTTTCCTTTTTATTAATTAAATCATACCATTTAACTTTAGTATGATTTTGTAGTCTTTCTTTCACAGCTTGATATTCATATTTAATTTTAGCATCTGAGCAAAAATCTCCAGGTGCTATTATGGCATCAAAATCTTTAAAATGTATCTTAGGTGTTTGTCCATGTAAATCTCCGATTATTAAGAATTTCATAATCATTCCTTTTTCTTGAAGAACAGCCAATTGTTTGGCGGTTTGAACTTGAACAGAACAAAAATTCCTTTCAATTTTTTACCGTTTATTCTGATAACAAATCCTTTGTCTGTCTTTTCTAAAATTTCAAAAGTTCCTTTGTCCCACACCTCGACTTTGCCTGCGCCATAGTTACCGGGAGAGATTATTCCTTCCCATAATCCGTAGAAAATTGGATGGTCATTAACTTGAACGGCCAGAATTTTTTTATTTTCTGCTAACATAGGATTTTTTGGAATTGCCCAACTTTTTAAAACCCCATCCATCTCTAATCTTAAATCATGATGCAAATGAGTTGCAAAGTGGCGCTGGATTGCATATAACGGATGCTCAATTTTTATATCTTTCATTTCTTTAGCCACTTCTTTATAAAATTTTTCGGTTGCTTCTTCCACCATCTAATCACAATTTTTTAGTTACATCGTTTTTTGGACATAATTTATCTAAAAAACATTTACTACAGTATGGAATCGGAGCTTTACATATCTCTCTACCATGTGCTTTCAATCTATAAGCAATTTTTGACCATTCTTCTTTAGGTATTATTTTTTCAAGGTCTTGCTCTATTTTGTCAGTATCTTTATTTTTAGTCCAACCTAATCTGTAACTAATGCGACTTACGTGAGTATCTACAGGTATGGCTGCCACTATGCCATAGGCATTTAGCATAATTGTCGCAGCAGTCTTTCTTCCTATTCCTGGCAATTCTATCAGTTCTTCCATTGTTTGAGGAACCTTTCCATTATATTTCTCAACAAGAATCTTGCAGGCGTTTATTATGTTCTTAGCCTTCATACCAGCAAAAGTAACAGCGCTTATCTCTTTTGTAAACTCTCTCAAGTCAGCGTCAGCATAATCTTTAGCAGTCTTATATTTATTAAAAATATTAGGAGTGGTAGCATTTACAACCTCGTCTCTTACCTGGGCAGATAGGATTGCAGCAACCATAAGTTCCAAAGGATTAGAGAAATTCAAGTAGTACTTGGCATTAGGATAATTCTTCTTTAACAGTTCTATTACTTTCAATACATCATTCATTTTTCCCCTTCTTCCGGAGCTTTTGGTTCTTCTTGTTCTTTCTCTTCATTCTTTTCTTCAGATTTCTTTTCCTCTTTCTTCTCTTCAGGTGGTGATACTTCTACCTCTCCCTCGGATAATATGAACTTGTTGAACTTTGCGTCATAAAACCAGACCAACAGGCATGCTAAAAGATAGGAAGCTATCAGAGAAATAGCGGCTATCGTCAGGTCCAAACTAGGCGGATGAGCCTCGAAAAGCGATTTTATTATAAAGACACCACCAAAGAATACAAACTCACCCGATGCATTCTGAGGCAAAACCAAAAATAATAATATGAATATCACAATCCTTCTCCAATCAGGTTTTATTGGTTTCAAGAGAGTTTTTACCTTAGCAGCGATATTCAGTTTCATTCAACCACCACAACACTTAAAACTTTGAAAATAAAAACTGATGAGTATTATCGAGAAAACCAGCAGCGATACTATTATGGTCAGTATCCACTTCTCAAGATTCTTGTTCATCAAATCACTTTACAGTTATCCTCATCATGTCGCTGGCAACAATAGTATTTTCAAAAATCTTCTTGGCGACTTTCAATACCTCCTCCTCCGTCTTGTATCTCCTGCTGATATGGGTCAGAATCAATTTTTTGATCTTGTATTTCTTAGATAGGTTTGCAATCTCCGAGGCAGAGGAATGCGGTCTCTCAACGCCAACAGGCTCGGCAAATGTCCCGTCATGAATAAGCAGGTCAGCCTCCTTGGAGAACTCGAATAGTTCTTTGCAAGGCATTGTATCGCCTGAGTAGACAATCTTTCTGCCGACTCTTCTCTTGGCTATTTGTTCTAATCTAATGGTCTTATCCTTCAATTTTATACTTCCCTTTTCTTTCAACTCCCTCATCTGCAAGCCAGACAGACCGAATTTCTTGGCCTTTTTAACATCAATGTTCCACGTGTCCCTTTCCTTGAGGCAATATCCGAAGGCGGGAACAGAGTGTATGACCTTTATCGCATAGATTTCAAAGGATTCATTCTCAAATATTTTTTCCACTTCCTTGTCCTCGTCACAGTCATGCGCATTTATAGGAAATCCAATGCCCCAATAGCTCAACTCTATTATCGAATCTATGAATCTTGATGCTTCCGGTCCATACACGTCTAGGGGCTCTTTTCTCCTTGAAAGATGTAGGCTTTCTATTAATGGTAGTAAACCTGCGAAATGGTCTGCATGCCAGTGAGTTATAAATATCTTAGACACTTTCATA
>Ga0315277_10001892_pt1 | contig 29554 bp, 29 predicted proteins | sample YL17G05_15_MG_FD_203695 | JGI IMG/M metagenome (GOLD analysis project Ga0315277, IMG submission 203695) | Sediment microbial communities from Yellowstone Lake, YNP, Wyoming, USA - YL17G05_15 | ecosystem: Environmental > Aquatic > Freshwater > Lake > Sediment | place: USA: Wyoming | collected... | reverse complement strand
ATTGTAGTAAATAAATGTATTTTTTGAATTAAGTTTCCTTCATCTAAACAATCAAAAAATGGTTCTTCTTCCTCTATAATAATTTGTGCTATCACGTTACGAAATATTATTTCGTTTATAGATGTATCTTTAATTATATTAGCACATTTAAAAATTGCTTTTGAAATTTGCTCGTTTTTTAATAAAAGATATAAAGTAATTGTTGTATCTATTTTTTTTTGGGGAAAATAGATAATAACTAATTTCTTCAAGCAGCTCAACTACATAACCAGATATACCATCTAACGCGTGTCCCCATGCTGAATGACCTAAATCATGTAACAACCCTGAAATTCCAACAATAAGTTCATCATCTTCAGTTAACGTTATTTGACATTCCTTTTTTAATAATTCTCGTGATTTATCGAGTAATATTAATCCTTTATACATTACTCCTCTGCTATGTTCATATCTTGTATGTGTAGCTCCAGGGAATAAAATATAGGTATACGCTAATTGTTTTATTTCACTTAACCTATTAACAATAGGCAATTGTGCAAGATATAATGCATATTTAGGAAGTGCACTTTCTCCATAGATTGGTAATATTTCAGAACTGTTAGGAACTTTATCATAATCTACTAAATGTTTTGGATCTCTATTAAAATTTATTTCATACAATCCAACTAAATCGTAAAAAAATGGTGAAAATATTCTATAAATATCTGATCCATATCCCATGTAGCTCATTGTTAAGGAGCAACCATTATGGCTTCGTCAATTCTTTTTTTATACTCACCAAATAAATTGACACCAGCCAACGTAGCCGAATCTTCAACAATTTGAGATATATTTGATAATGCTTCTCTATTTTTAATTTTTATTACTATCTTTTTAGCATCATCTTTTTCTTCAAATGTTATAACGTCTAATTTCTTTAAATATTCGAGATCAAGTAATAAATCTTTCATACCATCATGGAATACCAGTTGTTTCTTTAACCATAGGACCTTAAATATGAAATAATATAAATCCTCGAATCGGAGCTCTGCACACCCACCTTTTCTTTCGCAGTATTTATCTAAGATATAACTGGTATAGGTCCACATCTCAAATTTGAGATTGTATAAAAGACTTATTAACGTATTTAATATCACCGTATTATGACAAGAAACATCGTTGCGCAAAAGAAACAAAAAAAGGGTGAGTAACTATAAGAATAACACGTATTTTAACATATTTATTTCAAATTAAGGAGACCTACAATTATTTAAAATAATAATACTGAATTAAAGCTTGTGCGATGATTTTAAAAACACACTCATCGATTAAAGCGAAGAGAGTTATCGGGCAGTTTTAAAACTACTTTTTCTCCCGGAAGATTTGAAACAAAACCCCATCGTTCCGATATATAATTCTCTACGTCCGTTGTTTTTACTACTTTTTGACTTACACCATGATTTACCATTGCTTCAAGAAGACGTTTTTTAACCATCTCTTGAAAACTGGGATCATCCATTGATAGGTCAATGTTTTTAATATCCTCAGAATCGAATCCAGCAACGAGAAGAAGTTGTCGTCTAAAACTCTCCTTGATCTTCTCCTCCCTTGCAGATTCAGTAATTGTTGTCTGTAAATATTCCTGACACTTCCTGTATGCCTCTCGCACGTCTTCAATAACGGCAGATGGAAGTCTGCCTTTGTTAATTGTATAACGCGACTTTCTGTCTCCTTTATGAGCCATGAAAAACGGTCTATAAGCATGGCTAATTTTGCTATTATTTTCAGCTAACATCAACTGAGTATCAAAATATGAGCGAAAAACAAGTCTCTAACTAAATCTGGGTCTCATTGAATCACAGATTTCCTTTGTTAATGTCTTGGTTGTAACGTGATTAGAGGAACATTCACCTTTAATGAGTCTGGTTTCACTATAACTCATTTTGTAAGTTATAACTGCTGAGTCATTTGTTGGCTCATCCCCTGCAACAGCCAACCTCTTCTCTAAATAGGCTTTAAGATATCTACAACTTTCCTCGCTCAAGAATGTAAAATATTTATGATAAAAATTTTTGGCGGGTCCGGAGGGATTTGCCTAAAATTTTATTCCATTAGTATTTGATAGTTGTTTCGCTTTTTCCCTGGACATAGGCGATCTCTTGAATACTTCGACATATTCCTCAGACGCGCGCGTGCGCAACGTATAAAAGTGATCCAAATAGCAGAATTTATACTGACCCAGTCATAGAAGTTACGCCTTCCTTTACAAGCTTCTCTATCCTCTCATCTGAATAGCCAAGAACTCCTCGGAGTACTTCTACTGTGTGTTGCCCTAGAATTGGCGCTCCATCTTTAACTTCTCCTGGTGTCTCACTGAACTTGATCGGGAAGTTCACTATCCTGAACCTGCCCGCCGTCGAATGATCGATCTCGACGAACATGTTTCTACCCTCTATGTGAGGATCTTCAAAAACCTCGTCTACATTGTAAACCGGAGCGATCGGAACTTTCGCCTCTACGAAGAACCTGACAGCCTCCTCCCTCGTCATCTCTGCCACCTTGGCTCTGAGCTTCTCCATCGAAACTACATCCACACCGAGGTGCTCCTTCAGGCTTTCCACAAGTCGTGGGGAGAAACTAGCTAGCCTCACCCATCCACCGTCCTTAGTCTTCATCAAGTCACCGAAGCCTCTCCCCAGCGGGTATTTCTTCTTCAGCTGCCAGAGTCTTAGCCCTGAGAGGCTGTACCCTGTCAATGCAGGTGTCAGCGCTAACATGCAGTCCAGCTGAGCCACATCGATCATCTGCCCCACACCCGTCCTGTCCCGGTGCCGTACCGCTGCTACAATGGCCATCGCCGCGAATAGGGCTGGCCCTAAGTCTCCGTACGCTTGGGCGGTCTCCACAGGCTTTCCGTCCACCTCCAGTTCGTCCCCATTAAGCCTGCTCTGGCCACTCATGGCCTCGACTATAGGAGCGAAGCTTGGACGTTCCTTGTATGGTCCCGTCTGGCCGAAGCCACTAAGTGCGGCGTAGATGATTGATGGATTTAATCTTTTCAGATCTTCGTACCCGAGCCCAAGACGCTCCATGGTTCCCGGCCTAAAATTTTGGATAACAACATCTGAGACCTTAACGAGATTACTGAAAATCTTCAATCCCTTGGGATCCTTCAGATTAAGGGTCAGGTTCCTTTTCCCTAGATTAAAATGGTGGAATGTATAGCTCATTCCACCGTAGAGCGCCGCATCAGCAATTCTATCCACACCGCCCCATGGTGGCTCCACTCTGATCACGTCGGCCCCCATCTCTGCGAGCATCATGGTGCAAAATGGGCCAAACCAGAACTGCGTCAAATCAAGTACACGAATGTCTTTGAGGATCTTCAATAAACCCACCTTAGTATTTGATGACTTATCAGCGTGTATAAACACAGATTATTCCTGTACTAGTTTAAATCTATGGTTCCCATCAAATTCGCGCGCGCGACAGAGGATCGAGAATGTTATAGATAGTCACTTCGACTCCTTGAAGGCCTTTGCTCCAAGTTGGAATGCTTTGATATTCAAATCCATGAACCTTGGAGGTATCAACCCCTTCATGGTGGCGAGGATATCCTCCTTCTCGAAGGGGAGGACGCAACTAACGACTAGGGCGCCGAGCATTACAATATTAGTGGCAATTGGGTCACCTGCCTTCTCAGCGAGGGAAGTAGCATCGAGGACAGCAATCTTCCCTGAGACCTGTTTGAGAAGCTTCAATAACTCTCCTTCCTCTGGGTACTTGCGCATGCCACTGATGACCTCTACGGGAAGGATCTTCTTGCTGTTGACTATGACTAGCCCACCCTGCTTGAGGTAGGTCACCGCCCTCCGGGTTGCTTCAACTATTTCGAATCCAAGAAGGGCGTTCGCCTCACCTGGCCTGATCTGAGGGGAGTAAGCTTCACCGATCTGGACATGTCCCATGACTGGGCCCCCTCGCTGAGCCATACCATAGGTCTCGCCGATGCGGACATTGAATCCCTGCTTGATGGCGGTCTCAGCTATGAGGCGCGTCGCCAGTAGAGTTCCCTGACCGCCGACTCCGGCGATCACAACACGAGTGGTCTTTATCCTAGTCCCTCCTGCTGATGCAGCTGCTACCACAGACCTGGGCGCATACGCCGCAGCCCATACAGATCGTCGGGTCGATGCTTGCCTTCTTCTTCTCCTCGTCGAAGTTCAACGCAGGGCAACCGAAGGTACTAAGGCAGAGCTTACAGCCGACGCACATTCCCACATCGACGCCGTATGGGATGGGGCGCTTGGGTCGTATCAGCCTGACCGCCTCGGTGGCACAGAGTCGCCGACTTACGACCATAGCGACACCCGGTGCCTGGAGCATCCTCTTGAAAGCCACCTCCGCAGCCTTCAGGTCGTATGCGTCGACGACCTCGACGTACTCCACGCCGACAGCCTTTGCTATCCCCTCAATAGAGACGCTATTCGTCGGGTCGCCCATCGCCGTCTTCCCTGACTGTGGGTTCGGCTGGAAGCCGGTCATAGCCGTGACGCCGTTATCGGCGACAACCACCTTAATGTTCGTCTTCGTCTGCACCGCGTTCATGAGGGCTGGAATGGCTGCATGGAAGAAAGTGCCGTCACCTATCCAGGCGATAGCGTCGACGCCGACCCGGCTCATACCTTGGCTGACGCCTATGCTGGCGCCCATACAAAAGTATGTATCCTCGTAGCTCATCGGCGGCGCCCAGGCGAGGCCATAGCAGCCGATGTCGCCGTTGATGATGACCTTATGGATGTCTCCCTTCATCGCTTTGACAGCACGCTTTAGGGCATAGATGCTCGACCTGTGGGGGCAACCAGCGCAGACGGTAAGCATTCTGCTGAAGAGCATGTCCTTCGCCTCCACCTCTAGGCCCGCCCTCGGATTCGTGGGTAGCTTCTCCCCCAGCATCTCTGCTACGACGCCATCCACCATAAGAGGCGTCAACTCGCCCTCGCCTGGTAGCTTGCCGTTGAGCCTCCCGTAAAGTTCTACCTTCGAGTTGGCATACTTGGCTATGGCCTTGACATGGAGCTCGACGAAGGGGTCTGGCTCCTCGGTGATGAGGACTTTTTCGACGCCCCTGAGGAGCTTGGAGACGAGCTTCTCGGGTACCGGGTTCGAGGTGCCGAGCTTAATGATGGCGACCCTCTCTCTGGCGTCTAGCTTCATCAGGGCGTCCATGACATAGTTGTAGGTCTGCCCTACCGCTATGACGCCCACCTTCTCCTTCCCCGACATTACGAGCCTGTTGAGAGGACTGGACTCAAACTCCTCTCTAATCCTTGAGATCTTCTCGTTCGCTTCCTTCTCCCTGCCGTAGAAGAGCTTGTCGAAGCCCGCCACGACGTAGCTGAATTGGTCAAAGTCGAATTTCGCCTCTCGGCCTAATTTCTGGAACTCCCCGAGCTTGACATTGCTCCTCATGTGGCTGACGCGGGTGACGGTTCGAAGCATCACTGGAAGTCTATACTTCTCAGAGAGCTCGTAGGCATAGACTGTGAAGTCCTTTGCGTCCTGAGGGTCACTTGGCTCCAGAACGGGAACGCAATTTTGCTTCCCCAGCCAGCGTTGGTCCTGCTCCTGACCACTGCTATGCTGCGAAGGGTCATCGGCTGAGACGAAGACGAGGCCACCTTTAACTCCGCGAAGCGCAGCCATCTCCATAATGTCGAGGGCCACGTTGAGGCCGACGTGCTTCATGCTCACCATGCCACGTTGGTTGCACATCGAGGCCCCGTAGACAACCTCAAAGGCTACCTTCTCGTTTGTGCTCCACTCGAAGTGGATCCCCATCTCCTTAGCGACCTCGGCGAAGGTGTTACCTATCTCAGAGGCAGGCGTCCCAGGGTAAGAGGCAGCGATCCTTATCCCGGCCTCGAGGGCACCGCGGACGATCGCCTCGTTCCCCATGAAGAGTACAATTTTACCCGGTTCATTGAGTATAATTGGATTGCTCATAAGAATATTTAGAGTTCAATCGAATATAGATGTTTCTAATAATGAAAATTCTATATAAGTCTGTTCTTCTCTTATGTAATCTGTATACCCCCTTTTTTAAGCGATTTTTCAATGCAGTTATGTGCAGGTTAACGATATTATCTAAGATGAAGAAAACTATCAGCTAAATAGATAAACAACTCATTTCTTTTAGTAGAATATTTCTCCTATTGCGCGCGCGATACTGTCTCGTTATGACTCTAACTCCCCAGATACATTCTTCGAGTATTTATGATCATCTTCATTGCATTTTCTTATTTTTTTGCCTGATCTATTTTGCTCCAATGTCCAGAGATTTATCAAGCACCGTATTAATCTAGCATCTTATGTGACCTTATGAAAGAAGTTCTCTAAGATCATCTTGGCCAGCTAGCCAGCCGTTAAACATAGTCCAGGCGACTGGGTGTGTGACTGGTGTGAACTCGCCAGAGGTGCTCTTGGTGAGGGGCCGTATCGACGTGGGGGGTCCTGATTGAATGAGGGTTCTCTATAAGCGACTGAAGGCGGTGGCTGAGAACTTTAATGGCTGGGCGAAAAGTAGGCTCGGGTATCAGCGGCTGACGTGGTAGGGGATGTGGGGTGTCCCTATTCACTTGGGTCTTGTGTTGATGGTGGTTTACGCTGTCTGAATAACTGCCTATGGTATCGGGAAGCCGGATCTCAGGCAATCTGTAGTCTTCTTCGCGTGAGACTGTGTCTGATGTGGCTGGGTGGGATAGGTGGTACCATTCATCGGGTGACGTGGAAGAGGGGTTTCACGGCGTCTGTGTTCCTCTGTCGAGGGGCTCCTGGGTATTCGCTGGTTGAATCTGGTGTGAGGAGGCTTATTTGCTTGTTTGGAAGCACAGCGTCAAACCATCGCACGAAATTATTGAATCCCCCCGCGCGCTAAATCTGAATCTGAACCGTCTGCATAGATAGCGCTGGATCTTTCCAAACTGGGTTTTACGAAGCCCGTTCTTCTAGATGCTCGTGGAGTAGCATTCAGGATATATAGGGAGAGTCGTGCGCATACCCAAAACCAGACTCTAACTCTTCAACCATTGGTTATTACTCAATTAACGGTTTGACCTCTTCCTATAGGTCCTGCAGACAATGCCCAGACAACCGCTGAGTTGCTAGATCGTGTTGCACTTGAATAGACTGTAAAGTGATCTTAAGATTTATTTTACTTGATATGCGGTCTTTTTTTATCGAAGTCACCCATGACAGAGAAGGCCTCGACAATCTTAGTTTCACTCCAGCTATGAGAGTTCAACTCTATAACGATACAGACCCTAAGCAAAAAATCGACTTCACTCTTCTTTAGGAGAACACCTACACAAGGTCTTAGCTCTCCAGAACCCTTGAAAGAAGTTTTTTTTAATTTGAGTTTAGCCCCTTCGAGTACGCGCGCGCAGCAGCAGTATGTAGAAAAGTTAATATAATGAAATTCATGAGTTTTATAGGAAAGTGAGAATTTATGAGTACAATGTTATGTAAAGGTGAGGATGTTCTTTCCTTGATCGATTGGTCAAGAGAGAAAATAGAGTCTGTTTTTAAAGTTGCGGAGAAGATGGAGCCAATTGTCAGGAACAGAGAAATAGTTCCTATTTTAGCAAATAAGATATTAGCAGTTGTTTTTTATCATCCAAGTACACGAACAAGGACAAGTTTTCAGAGCGCAATGGAGAGACTCGGAGGCCATGTGGTTGGATGGGAAAGTGCATATTCGTCAAGGGCACGTGGAAAAGATGTAAAGGGTTTAGAAGAAGAGAGCGACAAGGATACGGCTCTGATGCTAAATAACTACGCAGATGCAATAGCGCTGAGGCATGACCATGAGGGTGCTGCGAAGGAGTTTGCGAAGTGGGCTGACATACCAGTACTGAACGCAGGAGATGGTTATGGACTGACAAGCGAACACCCAACCCAAGGTTTACTTGACCTCTATACAATAAAAAAGGAGCAGGGTAAGATAGATGGCCTAAAGGTACTCCATTTAGGAGATGCACATTCAAGAACAGTGCATTCACTTAACTTTGGTTTAGCCAAGTATGATGATATAAAAGTATATATTTGCTGTCCACAAGAAATGCGTTTTATGCCTGAAGAGGAAAATCCTCTCAAACAGTTGAGTTTAGACTATGAATATGTGGACGACATTAAGGATGTAATAAAAGAAGTGGATGTCATTTCAGGCGGTGGGAAAGAGGAAAAGTATATTTTAAGAGCATCTAAGCTTAAGGGTTGTAAAGATAATCTCATAGTTATGCATCCTCTTCCTAGGGGAGTCGGGATCGCCGAAGATGTGGATGATACAAAATACGCGAGGTACTATCAGCAAGCATGGAACGGCGTGCCCATTAGAATGGCTCTGCTTTCTCTCATATTCGGAAATGCTCCAATATAAAAGTAATATGCGAGTGAGGTCAGGAGCGCGCACACTATAATTTTTTTTCGCATGCGCGGTGACGCCATACTCGTCAATTACTGAAACGAAGTAATAGCTACCAGCGTAGACATGCTCAACAACACGCAAAGTGTACCATCCTTTCTTGGTGAAGACAACGCGATACACGGTCTGATTCTCCAACCTCCAGACCACGAAGTCAGAGTAGTTAGAGTCGGGAGTTGTTCTGTCCTTATGAAGCCCTTCCTGAACCATAAGAGAGATAACGAGCCAACCTTTCCCTACATGGCCTGCGTCAAGCTCAAGCACGGAGCCCTTTTCATAACTGAAGATGCTTGCGAACGCCTTATCGCTACTCACGGGGATAATGTGAAAAGTAGACTTAACCTCGCTCTTCGACGCATTTTTAACTTAATCGCGCGCGAGTATATACCGTCATCTTCCACTCCGTCCCTACTGAATTTCAAGGATAGCCATCGACTAGCTTCACCGGCCCTACGCCAATTAGCTCGCTGTTCTTGAGGAGGACAATCTCCATACTCTGCTTCTAGTAGTTCTCGTCTAGGATGCCGTATCTCCCATTGAGGTCTCGCGCACGCGAGAGAGAGATTTACTTATAGATCGTAGTACCAGTTTTTCCTTCAAGTGCGTCTAGAGCATTGTCTAACGAAGTGATTACAGCTTTTTTACCACCCCACTCAAGGAACCTTACACATGCCCTAACCTTCGGCCCCATGCTACCAGCTAAAAAGTGTCCCTCTTCCAGATTTTTTTTAGCTTCTACAAGGGTCATCTTGTCAATGTTCTTTTCGTTAGGTTTACCAAAGTTTAATTTGACTTTTTCGACATCAGTTAATATTAAAAATGTGTCCGCATCGACAACCTCTGCAAGCCTTTCTCCTGCCAGGTCCTTATCTATGACAGCTTCAACTCCTTTAAAGTGCCCTTCACTATTTTCAACAACAGGGATGCCTCCTCCACCTGAGGCGATGACCACTATACCTGAATCAACCATTGTCTTGATCGCCTCGTTTTCTACATTTAATATTGGGTCGGGTGAGGGAACAACTCTTCTCCAGGATTTCTCTCCACTTGGTTTCACTTTTTTAATGATATATTCTGGATGATTCTTTTTAAGCTCTTTTGCCTCAGACTCTGTGAAAAAATCGCCAACTGGTTTAGAAGCTGTTTCTCCCAAGAACTCTGGGTCGTCCTTATCGACGAGAACCTGATTGACGATAGCGCAGACAGGCTTTTTGATGGCTAAATCTTTTAGATAGTTCATTAGAGACTGTTGTAACATGTAGCCGATTTGACCTTGAGTCATCGCCCCTACAACGTCCATAAGTTGTGCAGGTACTATACCCTTCCCCGTTTCCTGCTGTACAAGCAGATTGCCGGCTTGTGGACCGTTGCCATGAGTTATTACTAGATGATCATTTTTTTTCATATTTTGAATAATTTTAGCCAAGCTCTTGGCTGTTATCTGACAGTTTTTAAACTGTTCCTCAGTTGTTCCCTTCTCAGTCGCCTGTTTTATTGCGTTACCACCCAACGCAACTAAAATAGTTGTCATTTTCGAACTCGTAAAAGATTTATTTTGTAATTTATAAACTATTCGAAGAGCTCAAAACATATCTGCTTAATTGAGCTCTATTGTACGTCGCACATAAAATGCATACACGTATTACTTAGTTTATATTATTAGCTTCTTTTTTTTTTCCTTTTTTATATTTCTTTTTCTTTTTTTAATTTATCAAGCGCGCGATGATGTATGAAGAATGCTTTACGTTCTCGGCGCTCAGCTCACATCATGAGCGCCGTTGTGTGTGGACTAGACGTCCATAAGGAAACCACCTATGCAACCGTAATTGACCCCAACGGCCATGTACTCATCCGGAGGAAGATGCCCAACGAGGACATACCCTAGGTTCCTCGAGCCGCTATACCCCGAGAAGTTAGTGATGGAGGCGTCGACCTACATCATCCCACTGTACCGAAAACTCCCAGAACAAGGATACGCGCGCTAGCCTGTTTAGAAAATGGTGTAAAATGGTTTTAAACCAGTTCAGACACATTCAGACATAAAATGGACGAATTAGACGAGGCCATCCAAGCCGCCCTCATAGACGGAAAACCCCACAGCTTCAACCAGCTACTAAAATCACTACCCCTCTCCCACAACACGCTGAGACTCCACCTAGATAAACTCGTGGACCAAACATATGTGACGAGAGAAAAGGTCATGCGGGAGGGGCGGGGGAGGCCGACTTACGTCTACTCATTGAGTTCCGGAGGCCGCAAAGTGGCCTTGATGCTTCGATCCGGTGTCGAGGGTGTTGTCGCCCTTCCGTTCAGCAGTTTTGGGCAGGTTTGTCGGTTTGAGAAGGGTGGTTTCTGTAAGAAGGTGAGGATGGGGTGTGAGGCCCGGAATTGCCCCCAAATCAGTAAATGGGTTTAAAGACCATTTAAAACCAATTTCTAAACAGGCTAGCGCGCGATCCTCTCCTCCAGGCTTGAGCGTAAAGCCGGCGACGACCCCGACGTCCGGCTCCTGAGGACTGTACCCAGAGTCAGCTACTATGTAGCACTCCTAATGAAGGCCAAGATCGGGGACATCCACCGGTTCAGCAGCGGAGACCACTTGGCGAGTTACGCAGGGTTGGTGACAAGCACCATGAGCAGCGGAGGCGTGGAGAGGCATGGGGGCATCACCCGTCAGGGCTCTAGGTGGCTCCGGTGGGTGATGGTGGAGGCGGCGATGGTCCACGTGCACAGGTACGACAGCTCCATTACCCGTGCCTACCACCGGATAGTGGAGAGGAGGGGGAAGCATGTGGCGACGGTTGCGGCGGCGAGGAAGCTGACCATGGTGTGTTACTCGGCGCTGGTGCACGGGAGGCCGTATTTTAATCCGTTGGATGCTCAGGCGTAGAGAAGTCTCGTCGTGGAAGCGCTGACCTTGGTGGTGGTCGTGCGCGCGATTGGCGGTGCCTGGTGGCGCAGCGTCATCTTTCCCCTCGCGTTGTGGGCGGATAGGCGCATGCAAGTATTTTTACGGTGGGGAGCTGGGGGAGGAGGATACAGCTTAATACGACTTCATATAGGCGCGTCACCATTCTCCAGACCATGGCGAACCATGACGCCATGGTGAGAGAGCACAAGTTCAAAGACGTCTGCCTGAGGGCCTACGGGCTCCCCGAGGATACGCCTGACGACGAGGCCGTGGAGAAGATCGGGCCGCACGACCCGTTGCCGAGGCTCAGGGCCTTGAAGAGGGGAGCCAAGCTGCCTAGGACGGCGATCTACCACGGGTTCAGGGATGCGAACATCCCGGCTGAGACGAACGTGGTCCCCCTGGCCGAGGCGCTGAGGAGGGCGGGGAGAGAGGTGGAGCTGAACATCTTCCCAGGCGTGGAGCACAACGTCTACGAGATGGGGGCGGAGATGGAGGGGAGGCTCAGGAGGTTCTTCTCCGCCATCTAGCCTCTGCGTCTCTTCGCGCCCGGCGTCAGGTAGTGGTCTGGGAGGAAGCTGGGCTCCTGGTCCACGCCTCCGAATGGTATCGGCGACGGCAGAATGTGCTTCGTCCTCTCGACGCCTTCGATGACCTTGTCGAGGTCCTCCGCAGGTAGGCAGATGCGCGCGCGCTCGGGATTATAAGCGTGTGACCCGGGACGCTTGGGTGGATGTCGAGGAAGGCTATGGTCCTGTCGTCTTCGTAGACGATGTGGGCTGGGACCTTGCCTGATGCTATGGCGCAGAAGAGACATCTATCCATGGTTTCTCTCCTCAGGGTGGATGGCTTTAAGGGCTCCGTGTGGGCAGAGCTCCGTGCAGCAGAAGCACTGGATACAGCGGTGCGCGCGCAAACGGGGGACACAAAAGAATGGTGTATATCGTCCCGAATTATTGCAGAAATAATTTATTTTCTGAAAAGACTTACGAAAATATTATATATCATAATACTAATTCATTAGTCTGAGGTAAAATTATTGATTTCATTCTCAGTAGCTCAGATTATTCAAACAGGTCGAGTTTTTCAGTTTATTTTTCTAGTTCTTATAGGCGCGTTCATTATATTGGCCTATTACCTATCAAAACGTGGAAAAGTTTGGGAAATCAGGCCGTTGGAAGCTTTAGATGGAATAAACGAACATATTGGAAGGGCGGCTGAGATGGGAACACCTGTTCTGGTTAGTTGTGGGCAAGGTATATTGAATGCTGAGACGATAGCTGGCTTATCTGTTATTGGAGAGATTGCTGCTAAAAGTGCAAAGATGGGCGTTAAAACTTACGCAGTAACTATGCGCCCACAAGTTGTTGTCGTTGCGGAGTCTATAATGAGGCAGGCGCTTACTTCCGCAGGAAAGACCGATTGGTACTTGCCAGGAAAGTATGTAAAATGGTTTGGATTTGATTGGTTATCATTCAGTTCAGGCACTTCTGCTCTGATTTTGGAGCATAAACCAGCTTTATGCGTCTATATAGGAACACACACCAACGAGAGCATCCAAATTTTCGAAACAGGAGCTAGAACTGGTTGTGTGCAAGTTGGTGGACTAGGTAGCCAAGCTTATTCCGTTCCAGTTGCTATGTTTGCAGACTACCTAGCGATAGGGACAGAGCAATACGCCTTAAGTGCTGCACTCACCAAAGAGCCCATGGCTATTTCAACTCTTGCAGGAGAAGACTGGGCAAAAGTTTGCATGATCATTCTAATGGTATTTGGTCTTCTATTAAATATGGCAAATATAAATCTATTCTACACTATAATGGGATGGTAAGAAAATGTCCAAGACGTTAATCTATGTAAGAACTTATTTAACTCGTTTCCTTATAATAGTTGGGATTCTCTCTACACTAATAAGTTGGTATTTTATCTCACCCGAAATAAATGTAGTCGCTAACGAGCTTACGGCATGGAGTGTAAATATAGAAACATTCGCACTATTTGTCGGTTTGTTAACGGTTTTTTCTGGCTACCTTGAGAGTATAAAGAAACGCGAGAGGTTCTGGCAATATCATGTATATAGTATGATTCTGATAATTTTTTGGATTATTTTCGGGGTTTCTACAGGAGTATACACGGTTCTATATCAAAAAATATGGATCGCTCTGAAGGGAAATCTTGCCGTGGCAATGCTTGGTCAAATAGGATTCTTCTGCGTGTCAGGTGCATATAGAACATTCAGGATGAAAAACTTCAGAACTGCTTTGTTCGCCCTATGCTGCGTTATGATAGTGGCAATGAATTCTCCGTTGGTAGTGGCAATATTCCCCGAAATTGGAAATATAGTATCTTTCTTCTTTAATAGCTTTGCGGTAGGTGGGTCACGAGCAGTTATAATGACTGCTGGACTAGGAGGTATAGTATTGGGTATACGCATTCTATTAGGTTTGGAAAGAGGTGCACTTAGAGCAGCGGAGGAGGCTGGATAAAAAGTATAAAGAGGTTATTTATATGGTAAAAATAACTGAGTTAAAGTCACAATATATATGGATTATTATTTGGATATGTTACATGTTCACATCTATGTATCCAATAGGAGCTACATTGATGGTAAGGAAAAACACACTGGACCTATGGCAATTCACTGAAAATCTACCAGCTAAAAGTATTGTTGTTTTAGGAGGGGATGGTATCTGGGGCTTTGACCAAGAATCTACCGCTGCTGCTGTAGCATGGGTAAAGCAATGTGCGAGGAGAGGTTTAAGATTGGTTAATGTACCTTTAAGCGTGGAGTCCTGGTCTGTAGAATGGAAAATTGTGGAGATGGCAAAGGTTCTTGAAAAAGATGGAGGACCATGGAAATATGGAGTTGATTTTGTACAGTTTCCCTTTATCCCTGGAGGAGATGCCGCGTTTGTTAGCTTTGTGAATGATGTTTGGAAGACATCTCCCACTGATTCATTTGGTACACTCCTAACGGAACTACCTCTAATGAAAGATCTACATAATGGGCATGACATCGCACTATGGGGAGTCCCGCATTGGAATATTTCTCAAGTAATTAGATTTGGTACTTCGGGTTTCGGTATTCCGGCTGCTCATTTCGCTCAAGCAGGTGGTTTCGTAGTTTCTCTACAATATACGTACATTTATCCTGGTAAGGTCTTTGTAACGAATGGTCTTCTTGGCGGGGCTGAGTATGAAAAACTCGAGAACTATAAGGGACTTGGTTACATAGCCAACGATGGCTATACGCTCTATAGTATTGCGTTCGTGGCATTCTTTATTTTGGGTAACTTCGTGATGTTAAGACGAAGGGAAGGGGAGGGTAAGTTATGATATCTTCAGATCCTTGGATTTGGATAAGCTGTATCCTCATGCTGATGGCATTTACATTATTGTATGGAGATAATCCATTTTTCCGTTTTGCAGAATACACTTTTATTAGCGTAACCATCGGTCACGACATCGTTGCTGGAATACAGACTGTTATTCTTCGATTTAGTCCACTTGTAAGAGGAGCGCTATTAGTGGATTCTCTAAGGCTTGGTCTGACATTCATACTTGGAGTTATGTCCCTTTTCATCCTGTGGAAGAAGTATGCGTGGATCGCTTCATTTCCAATTGCTATTATAATGGGCATAGGAACAGGATTGAGTATCCGAGGTGGTGTGATGACGGATGTCGTCGGCAATATGCGGACAGTAATAGGAGAAGGTGCTAAGATCTTCACAGCATCCCCCGTTGATGGCCTAGGGATCGTTATAAGAATCGTCTGGACAGTAAGCGGAATATTTTATCTAGTTTTCACATTGTTCTATAAAGGACACGGCAACAAAGTATTTGTGTATTTAAGGACGTTCTCGAAATATGCTATCATGTCCTTTTTGGGATTGTGGCTAGGAAATCAAATCCTGCAGGTATCAGGACTGATTTCCTTAGCGTTTAGGATTATCTTCCGTGACTGGCTAGGATTCGGGTAATTATATGCAGTCGAAAAATCCCTTTTTTTCGGGAAGTAAAAAGAGTATGGCTACAAAGAAATCGGATATATCAGAAAAAGAAAAAGAGCTTATTAACAAAGTTGCGGAAAAGTTAGTGGATTTAAATATGGGGGGTGCGATGATAATGATCCTTGAAACCATAAAACCTTTATCAACTATTATAGGACAATTATCTCTTTTCTATTTTGCACCTTTTCTACCGATATTAGATGAAAAAGGATATGACTTTATAAATACGTTTAAAAAAAGAGATAACTTAAATATTCTTATAAGAATTATAGAAAACCAAAATAAAGATAAAGAAAATAATTTTTCCACTGAAAAATTTGAATGAGTTTTTAAATAATTAATGTCTGCCAATTATTTTGTTCTCGATATTATATAGCAGGATTAAAAAACTTAAAATATTCAAACATTGTAAATACAATTTGTAAGAGTAACATTCATCTTGATCAAAGAGGTTTATGTTATGAGGGAAAAAGAACAATCTACAATTAAAACTAATAAAAAAGAAGAGAGCCTTAAATATATTTTAGCTTCTGATATTGGAAGCACTACAACGAAGACCAGACTTTTTACAAAAATCAATGGTCAATGGAGGTACATGGTTAGTGGAGAGTCGCCGACAACTGTTGAGGCCCCATATGAAAATGTTATAATAGGCTTGAAAAATGCTGTACGAGAGATCGAGGAGCTCACGGGTCTAGAAATCCTATCAGATGAGTCCACTATCATTAAAATGCACCTTAATGGGACGCCAGCACGTGGCGTAGATTTCTTTTGTACTACAAGTAGCGCTGGGGGTGGCCTCCAGATGATGGTTGGAGGAGTTATTAAGACTATAACTGCTGAGAGCGCTCAAAAGGCAGCATTAGGCGCGGGCGCAATCGTTATGGATACTATCGCTATAGATGATGGTAAAGCCGACTATGAGAAAATAGAGAAGATACGTTTATTGAGACCCGATATGATATTGTTAGCAGGTGGGACAGATGGCGGTACAACGGAGCTTGTGATGGAGATAGCAGAGATTATTACCGCCGCTGAACCAAAAGCAAGACTAGGGGCAAACTATGATTTACCCCTAATTTTCGCTGGAAATAAAGAAGTCCGCCCAATGATAGCGAATCTAATGGGCGACAAATTTGCACTATCGTTCGTTGATAACTTGAGACCCATTCTCGAGGTTGAAAATATAGAACCAGCTAGGAGCTCGATCCACGAGTTATTTATGGAGCACGTAATGTCCCATGCCCCTGGATACCAGGAACTAATGAAGTTGACTGACCTTGATATTATGCCAACTCCGGCTGGCGAAGGAATAGCTATGCAGTTGATTGCATCCATCGAGAGAAAGAATATTATCGGGGTTGGTTTGGGAGGCGCAACAACCAATGTATATTCCATTTTTGATGGGAGATTCGTTAGGAGTGTCAGCGCAAATCTAGGGATGTCATATAGTATTTGCAATGTCATGAAGGAGACTGGAGTCAAAAACATAATGAGATGGGTTCCCTTTGACATCGATGAAGATGCACTAGTAGATACTATGATGAACAAGATGATCAGGCCAACAACGATTCCCTTTACATTGAAATCATTGTTGTTGGAACATGCTATCGCTAGAGAGGCTATAAAGCTTGGTTTAGAACATCATAAAACGCTTGCAAGCAGGCTTAAGGGAATGAAAACAAGACAGAAGATGATCGGAGATATAATGGAATTAACTCTTAAAGAGACCTACATAGATATGATGAACTGTGATATCATTGTTGGAACCGGTGGTCTACTATCCCATGCCCCGAATAGAGCTCAATCTCTACTTATTATGATCGATGCCTTCCAGCCAGAAGGTATAACGAAATTATACCAAGATAGCGTATTCATGATGCCTCATCTCGGTGTCCTATCCACAGTTTATCCTAAAATTGCATGGAACATATTTGATAAGGATTGTCTTGTTAGACTTGGAAGCGTTATTGCACCAGTGGGAACAGCCAAACAAGGTGAACATGTTGTCAACATTACACTTGTAATGCCAAACAATATAATTTTTGAGAAAGAGATACAGTTCGGTGAAATTATTAGGGTACCATTACCCGAGGGGTTAAAAGCTAAGGCGGTTATTTCTCCCGAGAGCAATTTTAATATTGGGAATGGACCTGGAATGAAGCTTGAAACAACGATCGAAGGCGGAGTTGTGGGCGTGGTTATAGATGTTAGAGGAAGACCTCTTATTTTATCTGAGAACAGCGATTGGAAGAGAACGCTTGTTAAATGGTTTAACTCTCTAAATGTTTATCCTATTGATTTTATTAACGAGTTGTGAATGTTATGGAAATTACTAAGGATAACTTGGAAAAAGAATCATCTGAGAAGGCTTTTGGTTATACACCAGGTCTCTTGGTAAAGAAAGAGGCATTAGTGAGAAAGACTCGCTTGCTTCCCCTCCCAGGTGATGTCTTGGTTGAAAAGGGAGAAAAAGTGGATTTCGAAACCTCAGTCGCTAGAACGGTTATTCCAGGAAAACCTCTCTTTGTGAAAGCAGCGGATATATTAGGGATTAAAAATGAAGACTTACCTCCATTCATGGTAAAACATGTTGGTGATACCATTGAGAAGGAGGAAATCATCGCTAAATACACCCCTTTTTTTGGTTTAATTAAGAAATTCGTAAAATCTCCTGCCAATGGAGTTATTGAATCAATATCTGATGCAACAGGAGACATCGTTATTAGAGAACCTCCGGTGTCTGTCCATGTCAAAGCCTATATTCCTGGTCGTACTATTGAGATAATTCCTAGGATGGGTGTCATAATAGAAACGCATGCTAGCTTTATTCAGGGTATTTTTGGGATAGGCGGCGAAAGGCATGGTGAGTTGGTAATGGCGGTTGAGTCCATAGATGATGAATTAACAGAGGAAAAGATATGCTCAAATCATAAGGGGAAGATTTTGGTGGGAGGTAGTCAAATAACCCTTAATGCATTAAGAAAGGCTGAGAAGCAGGACGTATGTGGGATCATAGTAGGTGGTGTAAGAGGAACAGTTCTCGAGAATTTTCTAGGTTATAAATTAGGTGTGGCTATTACAGGATATGAAGATATCAATACTACTCTCATTGTAACTGAAGGATTCGGTAAAATGAATATGTCAAAGAGTAGTTTTAACCTACTCAAGGAATTTGAGGGATGTGAGGTAGCAATAAATGGGGCGACCCAAATAAGGGCCGGGGTTATACGCCCCGAGATTATAATTCCACAGGAGAAATATTTTTCTGGCGTCGGAGAAATGTCATCCCAAGGAATGAGGCCAGGAGCCCTTGTAAGAATTACAAGTGATCCATATTTTGGAAAAATCGGTGAAGTTATAAATTTGCCAGTGAACCTACAGGAAATCGAGACAAAATCTAAAGTCAGAGTAGTTGAAGTAAAGACTGATGGGGGGAATATTATCGTGCCGAGAGCAAACATTGAAATTGTAGAAAGTTAAATAATTTTGAGGATTTCAAAAAACCCCTTAACTCTTGCCTTTAATCCCCTCTTCTTTATATAGCGATGTAAAACAAAGTAGATTTTTTAGAATCCTCTTTTTCTATTAACCATTAATCTAACTCTTTCTGTTTATTATCATTAAGATTTTCTTTCTTATACAACCATGTAAGAATCAAGAATCCACAAGATGATAAAAATAGAACCAACTCATCTCTACTTGGAAAATTTAATCCATTAGAGATTACAACTATAAAGAGCATTATTAGAAGATAGAAAATTAGTGTTTCCATATTTCGTACCAATAAAATAAAAAGAACTTCTTAACTTAAACATTTCTCTTTACTATTAGTTACATCGAACGCTTAAAAATCATGTTAATCTGTCAAGTCAAGTTTCTAACGTTACACTCGTAGAGGTCTGCGGGTAGCGCCTTTATGCCTCTGTGGAATCGTGAGTGATTGAACCACTCACGGTATTCACACAATTTGCCTTTCAGCCATCCAGGAAACTCCCTGAGATGATACACGAACTCCCGATTCAGGTTCTGAATGCACCGCTCCACCTTCCCCTTATCCTGAGGATAAGAAGGATGCGCGTAATGCGGCTCGATACCGTGCTGCCTGCACCACCTCTTCCACACCTCCCTGAACTGTGAGCCATGATCCGACAGAACCGCCTTCGGCTGACATCTCTGCCCCTCCAGCAGAGCCGTCACCTCCTCCGTCGTGGGTTCATGGTCGAACTGCTCCGCTAAAACCAGGTATCTGCTGTAGTCGTCGATGCACACAAGGAACCAGTGCCTCCTGCCCTGCACCGTATACAGCCCCTTGAAGTCGATCTGCCACAGCTCGTCAGACGCCTTCGCCCTGAAGAATCTCCAGCGTTTGTAGTTGCGCGGGTACCCGTTCAATCCGTGCCATGTGAGGATGTTGTTTATGGATTCCCTGGAGAAGCGGATCCCCTGCACGCAGCGCACCGCCTCCGTGACGAAGCCTGGAAGGTTGAAGAGGCCCTGCTGTATGCGCGCGTTTCCCCATTTGAAGGTGTTTCTCAGTGCCAGGATTGAGACTCCAACCTCCTCCGTGATCTTGCCCTGTTTCGGTTCTCTTGTTTTGTCTTTGTAGTATTCTCTGCCGACGTGTCTGGCCCGTTTCAGCCATCGGTGCACGGTCTGCCTGGTGGTGTCGAATAGCTCCGCGATGCGGGTCACCGTGAGACCTTTCTTGACGAGCTTCCCGAAGAGTCCCCTTATGCTGGGGTCCAGCTTCACGTTGCCACCCGGTAAATAATTTCGAGTTTCACCTATAGAAAAGTGTAATGTTAGAAAGTTGACTTTACATAATCGAATCGACGTTTATTCCTTGGAGGCTAGATTAAATCATCTTGAAGTGGCTTCATCCTGATATACTGTATTCACATGCATGAGGCTACGCACAGAAATCCTTAAAATACTAGTTTTTTAGATTATTTGATGTTCAAATAAGTCTAATTGTAATTTTCTCTTCAGGAATTTTCCATCTCCTTGTTTGCCGAGGAACTCTCCATTTTCCCATATGACTTTACCTTTAGAGATCGTATATATTGGCCAACCTTTTACTTTCATTCCTTCAAAAGGTGACCAATCAATATCCCCCATCAACATATCTGTCGTTATCGTTCTTTCTAATTTTGGATCTAGAATCACTATATCAGCGTCGCTTCCCACATTTATCACTCCCTTCTTCGGATACAGCCCGTATATCTTAGCAGAGTTTGTACTGAAGATTGTTGAGAGCCTGTTAATGCTAATATGTCTTTTTAGTAAACCCTCTGAGAACAGTAGGGGTAGCCTGAACTCGTGGCCGGGCAGTCCATTTGGTACTTGGGTAAAATCATTATGGCCCATCTTCATCTCAGTAGTAAAGCCGCAATGATCTGAGGATACAATGGATAATGTGCCATCGTTTATACCTTCCCACATAGCTTCAATATGTTCCCTTGTTCGAAGAGGCGGAATACATATATAGTAAATTCCGCGTGATCCTAGCAAATCTTCTTTTGTTCTGCATAGATAATGTGTGCATGTCTCACCATATGCAAACTTTCCTTTTTTCCTAGCATTTCTGAGTAAATCTACGCCCTCTCTTGTTGAAATATGCATGTTCATATACGGCACTGATAGACTACTCGATAAATATATAGCCATATTGACCGCTTCAGCCTCTGTAATTGGAGGTCTCGTAAGCGCGTGGAATATAGCATCTCTATTTCCTTTTTTAATTGCCTCAGCTCTATTATATTCAATGATAGAATTGTTCTCAGCGTGGAGGCAAGGCAACCCTTTTTGGGTTTTACACTCTTGAAAAACCTTGAAAATAGTATTGTCGTCTACAGGGCTTTCTAAAGCCATAAATAATTTAAAAGAAGGAACTCCGTAATCGATTAACTTCTTTATTTCCTTAATTGTTTCTATCGTTTCTGGTATTATATTGCCAATTATTGCATGTACCGAGTAATCAATTGCTACTTTATTATCTATCTCATTTCTAAGTTTTTTTATTCCATTCATTCCGAATTTGATGAAATTTATTAACGTAGTTGTCCCTCCCCAAGAAGTAGCTTTCGTTCCTTGGAACCAGTCTTCGCTCGTGCTTGGAAGTCCTGTGTGATCGTGAGGGTCTATTCCCCCAGGTAAAATGAATTTTCCTCTCGCATCTATTACCTTCTCACCTTTCGGCATAATTGTGTTGGAACCAATAGCCACAATTTTTCCTTCATTGATAGCTATTGTAGACTCAATCGTTTGATCTGGAAATACAATTTTCCCGTTTTTAATTATTATGTCCATCATAGAATTAAGAATTTATGATAAATATATTAAGATTATTGTTCCTATAATTTTATCGTATAACTTTTATTAGACTTTGGTCGTTATTGTGTTTGAGTTTTTGTTGTTTTGTTGTTGTGGGTTTTCTGATTTTTTATATATTTTTCAGAGGGCTATCGTTCCTGCTATTCTCAGGTTGACTAGCCCACACGCTATATCCGTCATAGCATCATAGTTTTTAAGACGGTTCCTGAACTTGTGTGCCATTATGCGAAACTTTTTCAGCCTACTAATCGCGTGCTCCACCACCCTCTCCCCGGAGAGCCTTCGGTTAAAAGCCTCCTGCTCACATGTAAGCTCCACCGCATTCACGCCTCGTTTACCTCTTCCAGGGCTCCGCCTCTTAACCGGCACCAACACATTAAACACGGGATAATCACTTTGTATCCCATCGTAGCCCAGATCCACCCCCAAACGCACGTTACCTGGCAGACGCGGGTGACGCCAATTAAATAAGGCATAGTCGTGTCTGCTCCCCCGGGCATGAGGTGTCTTATGGACGATCAAGCCATCCATGTTCACCGTTATCTGCGTCTTGACCGTTTGCTTTTTCTTCTTGCCGGAGTAATGCGTTCTCCTCTTGCCCTTTGCCTTGGGTCGCGGGATCTCCTGTTCTGTGGCGTCGAGGAAGGCTTTGAAGCCTGGAAAGAGTGCCTCCACCTCGTCAAGGGTTCTCAGCCGCCTGACTTTCTGGTGGAGCCTCCTTGGCAGCGGCAGGGCCTCTTTCACATGGGGCTTGAGCATGCGTATATCTTTTAATACGTTTGTCTGTCCGAGGTCGAAGAGGAAGACCAGCAGGGTGGAGGTCACGTAGAGCCGGTAATAGATTAGCAGCATTATGAGTCTGTCGTGTAGCGGGAGTATGAAGGGGTGGCCTGCGCCGATTTTTCTTTTTCTGTCTTCTCTGTAGAGCCGTCTCTGTTCGTATGCGGTGTGTGACTCTTTTATTTTGGAGTATAGAGCGTCGAACTCGGGTACTTCGAGGCCTGTGAAGGACTTAAATCAAGGGTTTTTTAGATAACGCGTCGTAATTCAACGTGGAAATAGCTCCAGAATAGAAATAACCCCCTAATAGTAATAAGCAAACCGTTCTACAGCCAGAAAACCCTAATTAAGACTAAGGTCTATTGTACAATATTTTTTTTGCTTATAAAGTGCTTTTTAGTCGATTTAAAGATCGCTCGCGAGCGCATCGGTCTCAGAGACCAGATGAGTGATTGCAGCCCGAAGTTGGCCAAGAGGCGGATGAGATGACGTATGTAGGAGTAGACATTGGCAAGCGGAAGTGCAGGGCAGCCGTGATGGACCCTGAGGTCTCCATAGTCGAGGAATTCGCCTTCCACAACGACGAGGAGGGCATAACGGATCTGGCCTCAAGGCTGACGACAGAAGATAGAGTCGTGATGGATCCATCAGATCGGGTCGATCCTGTATAACAACCTAGACGAAAGACGAATACTCGTCTTCCTCGTGAACCCCCTCAAGACAAGAGCCATAGCCTCCGTAAGGATCAAGACTGATAAAGTTGATGCACGGATCCTCGCCCATCTACTCAGAGAAGACTTAGTGGCCGAGTGCTACGTTCCGCCGGGGGAGCTGAGGGAGATCCGTGTGCTGGTGAGGCACAGGGTGGGCCTCGTCAAGATGAGGTTCAGTAGAGAATAGGGTCCACGCACTCCTCGACGAACACGGCCTCCGGCGCAAGTACTCGGACGTGTTCAGTAAAAAAGGCAGAGAGTGACGCGCGCGAACCATCTCCAGCACGTCGAGAGCCTCGAGGGGCAGATCGGGCGGGTGGACGAGGAGACAAGAAGGGGGGCTTCACTAGACGAAGACATCCGTCTTCTCCTAAGCTTTACGGGATTGACATCTACACTGCGCTGCTCATCAAGTTCGAGATTGGGGACATAAGCCGGTTCCCGGACTACAAGAGGCTCGTTTCCTGGGCGGGTCTGGTTCCTTCTCTTAACCAGTCGGGTACCTTGGAAGCTCACAGTGGGGTCACGAGACAGGGTTCCCGTATGGAGGTCGATCATGGTGGAGGCGGCGAGGTCGGCGGTGAGGCACAATGAGAGGATGAGGGTGTTCTATGAACGGGTGAAGCGTAGGAAGAGTGACGGGAAGGCGGTTGTGGCGATGGCGTGTAAGATACTGAACGTGGTCTGGTTCATGTTGAATAGGAGAGAGATGTACCGAAGTAAGAACGAGGTGCGTTACGGGGTCAGGCTTAAAGCGCTCAGAGGATAATTTGGTAGTGCTGACTTCGGGGTAGGCTCAGGGTCGCTAGTCGAGAGAACATCTTTCATATGTTTATACTTATAAAAGAGCCTGATTTGACCCTCTTTTCATAAATTTTGAAGATTTTTCAGTAAAAAAAAATTAAATCAAACTTTATTCAGGTAAACTACAAACGTACCTTTTTTTTACCTAAACAATAATTCCATTTAATTTATTTAAGTTAATTGCTTTGAAATCATTCACGGGAGGGAATTTGAGACATGGGTAGTCTTGCATACGAGTTCTGAACTAAGTAAACTACATTATTTATTATCACGGTTCTAATCCTATCTTCAAGTCCCTTTTCCTTAATGCTTTTATTCAAATTTATAATAAGACATCTTGAATTAATTCCATTAATATATACTTCGAGAAAGTTACTTCCTGTCTTGAGAAAAAATTCTATTAATGGATCGTAAAGCTCATCCTTCCCAACTCTCATATGGGACTTATCTGACATATATAGATGCCTCAATTAGTTCAAACTATTCGTCGTTTATTAATATAAAAGAATTTAAGAGATATATTACTTATTTGGTAGCCAAACCTTGTAGGTCTCCTCTATGATCTCCTCGAGCAGTACGTGAAGAGATCATAGAGCGCACGCGGAGACCCTTAAGGCAGGCCTCAGACCCCAGTTTATAGGGCTCAACATGAGGGCCTTCGAATTAGTGAAGAAAGCCTATTACTAGATCGAAGCATCAATTAATGATAAATCCATATATTTTTAAATTCTATGATTTAGCTGTAGAGATTACTCCTTCCTTCTCTAGATTTTTAATGTCCTCTTCGCTGTAGTTCAGCAGCCTACTCAAGATCTCCCTGTTATGCTCCTCAATAAGAGGCGCAGCCGTCCCAACCTGGCCTGCAGTCTCACTGAACTTGACGGGAAAGTTAGGTACCTTCACGTTGCCAGCTGTCGGGTGTTTCAATGTGACCCACATGTCTCTAGCCTTCAGGTGAGGATCATGTATAACCTCAGGCTCCGAATATATGGGAGCCACCGGTACACCTGCCTCCACGAAGAAATCCACTGCATTATCTCTACTCATGGAGGAAACCTTATCTTTCAACAACTTTATCGATATCTCCTCAACACCAAGGTACTCTCTCAGACTCTCAATGAGACGGGGGCTGAAACTTGCTATCCTCACCCAGCCTCCATCTCTACTCTGAAAAAGCCCACCGAATCCTCTGGCCAGAGGATAACTCCTTCTAATCTCCTACAGATGGAGCCCGCTTAGGTTATACGCTGTCAGGGCTGGAACGAGGCTCACCGTACAGTCCAGCTGGGCAATGTCACTCTCTTGCCCTTCCTCCGTTCTATCCCGGTGCCTAATAGCGGCTACTATACTCATGGCTGCGTAGAGCCCAGGACAAGTCACCATACGCCTGAGCTATCTTGATGGGCGGACCCCGGAAATCCAACTCATCCTCAGTTAACCTTGTGTGCCCACTCATAGCTTCGGCGATCATAGCGAAGCATGGTCTCTCCCTGTAAGGGCCTGTCTGCCTAAACCCGGATAAGGCTACGTAAATGATGTCTGGCTTAAGCTCCCTTAGCACATCGTAGCTAAGGCCCAACCGCTCCATTGTGCCTGGTCTAAAGTTCTGGGCAACGACATCAGAAACCTTGATCAACTCCTTAAAGAGTCTAACCCCTTTATCAGATTTTAAGTCGAGGGTCAACCCTTTCTTGTTCAGGTTGAAGTGGTGGAAGCTGTAGCTGTTACCCCCAAAAATAGCCCCGTCGCGCGCGCGACGCCTCTCCACATCGTGGGGGACCACCTACCGAGTCATGAAGGAGGACGAGACACTTTACACGCGCGCGTCCTCTATAATATAAAAATCACCGAAATACTTATATTTCATGTAATAGAGTTTTTAGATTATTTGAAATCTTAATAAATTCGTCTTTGGCAGTGATAAAAATGACAAAACTAACTAGATTATTTGAGCCCATTTGCATTGGAACTATGGAAGTAAAAAATAGAATTGTGTTTCCCCCTCTAGCCACAAAGTATGCTAGTGTAACTGGGGAAGCGACTCAACTTGATGTAAATCATTTTGCAGCAAGAGCACGAGGAGGTGCAGGTTTACTAATAGTTCCTTGGGTTCGGGTTGAGAATAAGATAGAAATAAAAAAGGCAGGAAATCTTAGACTTGACTCTGACGATTATATTAGAGGATTAAATGCTATAGTTGAAGCTGTCCATCTTAATGATTCAAAAATTGCTATTCAGCTAAGTCATGGAGGAAGAGTAGCTTCCAAAGATGAATCTCTAGATGAAACTCCTGCATCGGCTTCTGAGTCCTTTTGCTCACTTTTTGGAACGACGGCTAGGGCTTTGAAGGTAGAAGAGATAGAGTACCTCATAGAGGCATTCGCTATAGCAGCTTACAGAGCTAAAATAGCTGGCTTTGATGCTGTCGAGCTACATGGTGCCAGCGGATATCTTATCTCTCAATTCCTCTCTCCTTATGTCAATAAAAGAACTGACAGGTATGGCGGAGATCCTTCCAGAAGAATGGCCTTCGCCTTGGAGATTATAGAGCGAATCAAGGAGAAGGTAGGCCAAGACTACCCAATTATGATGCGGATCAGTGGCGACGAGTTTGTAGAGGGAGGGCTCACTCTTGAGGATAACAAGTTTATTGCCAAGCGCTTAGCAGACGCAGGTATAGATTGCATAGATGTAACAATGGGTATTGTGGAATCCTATTACAAGTCTATGCCACCTATGGCTATCCCCCGTGGAGCATACATATATCTCGCTGAGGGAATAAAGAAAGTTATTAATATACCTGTTATCGCAGTGGGGAGAATCAATGATCCCTTACTAGCTGAAAAGATTTTAGAAGAGGAAAAAGCGGATCTAGTGGCTATGGGTCGCGCGTTATTAGCCGATCCAGAACTCCCTAATAAGGCTCGCAGAGGAAAGTTAAAGGATATCAGACCTTGTGTGGCATGCAATCGATGTGTGATGGATTTGAATGGCAATATTCGGGTAAGATGTGCAGTTAATTACTTTCTTGGAAGAGAGGAGGAAAATAATCTTCAGTTAACCAAAAAGACCAAGCGTCTTCTTGTCGTTGGAGGAGGACCAGCCGGCATGACAGCTGCGACCATCGCTGCCTTGAGAGGCCACAAAGTCTTACTATACGAGAAAAAATCCCAATTAGGAGGTCAACTTCTCCTTGCAAGCGTACCTCCCTATAAAGAAGAACTTAATGAACTATTGAGTTACCTTTTGACCCAGATACAAAAATCTGGAGTGCAAATTATGCTCGAAAAGGAGTTTGTATCTGATTTTTTGGAAAAAATAAAACCCGATATAGTAATAATGGCAACAGGAGCTAGCCAGATCATTCCAAAGATCCCTGGGATCGATAGATCGAATGTTGTCTATGCGTGGGATATTCTAAGAGGAGAGGTTAAGACTGGAGATCGGGTTGTCGTTGTGGGAGGAGGAATGATAGGTTGTGAGACGGCTGAGTACTTAATGGAAAAGGGAAAAGATTTAACAATAGTTGAGATGTTGCCTGAGATTGGTTTGGACATGGAACCCTTCAGCAAGATATTCATTCTAGAGAGATTCCAGAAGAACAAAGTTAAGATATTTACATCTACCAAGGTAGAGAAGATAAATGAGGACACTGTCGAGGCGATAGATAAAAACTGGAATAGATATATTCTCAACTTTGATACCGTAGTAATCGCGGTCGGCTCGAAACCAAACCACGATGTACATAGAGACCTTCGCGTGGATATAGAAGAGATTTATAAAATCGGAGACTGCAGAAAACCTCAGAGGATTCTAGAAGCCATCCATGAAGCCACTCATCTGGCTCTTCGTATTTAAAATAAATGAGCTCTTAAACAATAGAGGCGTTTTGCGCGCGAGTATTAAATGCAATTGTAATTATTATCATGTTCTTTGTAATAGTACAACGCAAACATGTAAAAATCTTAGTAAAAAAATCAATAACTATATGCTGTTCCGTAAATTCTAGGTTTTTTACTGATCTTCTTTATTATTTCATCCTCGTCGTCGAAATGTATTACATTAGTGAAGCATGTAGTTACACAAACTGGCTTAATGCCCTGTTCAACCAGATGTTTACATGATGTACATTCTTCTGTGAACACTGGTACGAACATGGCTTTCTTTGGCCCGATTGTTAGAACACGTATTCCCCAGAATCCATTTTCTTCGTGACATGCAAGTTGGCAAGCTCGGCAGTTTGTGCATCGATCTAGGTTGATGTAAAATTTTTTCCCAGGAAGGTTTAACATAAGAATCACTCCTCCTTATTTGTAACTCTGCAAAGGGATGCATTAATTCCAGTGGATCCGATGATTGGTTCATAAGCTTGACTGTCAATCAAAATATTGCAGTTTTGGTCTGAGAATCCTTTATGCATATGAACAACTCTGGGCTCGATACCTTCAGTGACGCTCGCCTTAATTCTTATGGAACCTCTCGGCGACTCAACCAACACCATATTTCCGTCTTTAATTCTCAGCTTTTCTGCAGTTTCAGGATGAATTTCGAGTACGTTCTCTGGCATTAATTCATGTAATAAGGATATATTTCGGAACATTGAGTGAGTAAATATATTTAGTTGAGCACCTGTAATTAGGATTAAAGGATATTTTTCTGCAATCTCGGGTGTGCTGACAGGGCTTTCTGCAGGCTCTATAAATGTAGGTAAAGGATCATGTCCATATCTTTTCAGCGTCTCAGAATAAAATTCAACCTTTCCTGATGATGTCGGAAAACCTCTCATGATATCTTTTTTCTCCACATCGTTTATATGTTTATATTTTTTTGAATATTCAGGGAATCCTATGGACTCATATTTTTTATATTTTATCTCAGGTAAAGGAAATACGATGGTTGATGGGCTTTTCAGGAGTTGCTCATATGTGATACCAATCCCTTCTAATCTTGCATTTATTGCTTCTTCTATCGTCTTCCAAGGAAAATATTTCTCGAGACCCAATCTTTTCGCCAGCTCTGTAATAATTTTTACATCGGGCCAAGATTCTCCTATTGGTTCTATTATCCTTGACTGAAGTTTTATTGAAGATGGGGTTCCAATATACCAATCCCTTTCAATATCAGTACATACAGGCAATATAATGTCCGCGTATTTTGTTGTTGAGGTCATAAACATATCGAGAACCACAACCATTTCTGCTTTTTTTAAAGACTCTATGATGGCATTGCTGTTGGACTCGGTAATGACGGGATTCGCACCTCGTATCACAATAGCCTTTACAGGGTATGGTTTATCCGTACGCATAGCAGCGTATATTGATGGACTGTATGCATCCATAATATCTCCACATGGTATATTGATCTTCCTTATTAGAGGATGTTTGTCAATTCCAATAGTCTTTGCAACGATTTCTGGTGGTAAAAACTCTCGTCCAGCAAGAACTTCATTGTGGTCAAAGAAAATATTAGTCCACCACGGATAAATGACATGTCCTCCCGGAATATCGACGTTTCCTGTCAATGCTATTAGGAACATAAT
>Ga0315277_10001891_pt1 | contig 29555 bp, 39 predicted proteins | sample YL17G05_15_MG_FD_203695 | JGI IMG/M metagenome (GOLD analysis project Ga0315277, IMG submission 203695) | Sediment microbial communities from Yellowstone Lake, YNP, Wyoming, USA - YL17G05_15 | ecosystem: Environmental > Aquatic > Freshwater > Lake > Sediment | place: USA: Wyoming | collected... | reverse complement strand
TCGTCCTTGTACGGCGTGTGGAGTCAACATCCCACTAAGCGTCTTGCGATGCCCGAGTTGTGGGGCCACCCAGCAGGCGACCCAAGCGCCACGTGCAACGGAAAACAGCCCAATAGAACCCCAAGGAGAAGACAGGAAGGTATTCGATTACATTGTTGCTCACAGCGGGACGATATCCATGTCGCAAGCCGCCCTCGACCTTTCACTTTCTCCAGACTTGCTCCAATCATCCATCGAGCGACTGAAATCGTCGGGACTACTCAGTCAGACGTAAAGACCCTTTGACACAAGCCCTCTACCACAAATGAGTCGGTTGGATTTGCCTGCGCGGATTGCAGTAGATCTTGACGGAGTTCTCGCTGACACGATTGTTCCCGTATGCAGAATGCTCAACGAACGGCGTGCGGCTAAGCTTTCCGTCGAGTCGTTTGTTCAATGGAACGCGTGGGAGATAGCGGGAATAACGAAAGATGAATTCTTCAGAACACTAGACGAAGCCTGGTTTTCTTGGAAAGACATTCCCCCCATTGAGGAGAACTTGAATGTGAAGGTAGGACGACTGGGTGAGTATGGCACAGTCGACATTGTGACGGGAAGGAGCCCAGCCACTGTCCCTCATGCGAAGTCTTGGCTTCAGGAATACGGTATTCCATTTGATTCATTTGTGCGGACCAGTGACAGCACCAAAGGCAAGGCGAGGCTGAACTACGACCTCTACGTAGACGATAACGCAGAACTAATGGCTCTCCTCGCGTCCCGGTTGCACGGGTCGGGAATTCTCTACCTCCAACCTTGGAACAGGAATGCTACGCCCATGCCTCGAGTTTACAGAGTGGAGCGCTGGGATGAAATCCCTGCGGTCGTTGAGCGAGTGACAACACCACAGATTTGAGGATCTCGTTGCGATTTGTTGTGGCCCACGTTTTGGGCATTGACTACATAAACTCGGTTAGAGCTAGACTATCTCTGGAGGTAAGTGCCGATCCTGCGCCATATCAAGACGCCTAAGTAACCACCGATGGCGCCAGTGATTCCTCCAAACACTAGCACTACAACCTCAACGCCAAGATTTCGCGGGAGCAACCTCAACGCCAAGGTCACGGAGTAAGCTATTGCACCGATGGCAACCGTGCTCAATGTTACGGCAAACGTGAAGCGCCTAGCATCAAGTCTTCCTGTATCTCGGAGCGGATGAAGAACCAACAATGAAACGTCCAGCATCACACCGTAGAGAATCGAGAAACTGACTGAGAATATCGCCAATCCTGGGCTCCAACCGGCGAGAAGCAAGCCAGCTATTGTCGAAACCAGGGTTGCACCGAGCGGCGCGATGAGCAAACCAGCCAATCCAAGCAATAGAGCCTGAACAATTACAAACGAGTCTTTGAATGGAGCTGGTGCGAAAGCCTTCGAGGTGAAGACGATTACGCTGAATACAGCCGCGATGGCAAATCTTCTCGAGGACATTTGGACGTTCTGCGTAGAGGTCTGGATTCGTCCTATCTAAGTCGTTTGCACTTGTAGTTCACAGTCTCGGTCACTTGAACTGGGAAAGAAATAGCAGAGTCTTCGACCAAGCATCTTTTGCGGCATCGGGATTGTGCCCTTCCCAATTGGGACGATGAAACGCATGCCGCGCGTTCGGATAGAGATGCGCATCAATCCTTTTCTTGTACTTGACGGCCGCAGGGAGAAGATGCTGAAAAGCCCATGGAGTGACTCTTTCATCCTCTGATGCCAAAATCAGCTGAATCGGACCTTTAGCACCTGTCAACTGCTCCGCGTCCTGTAATAGACCATAGTAATCCACACAGAACGAGAAGTCTAAATTGCAGGCCCCGAGCAGGGCAAAGCCTCCGCCCATACAGAAACCCATTGACCCGATTTTGGCTTCGCCACTAGTCTTGCCACGCAGGAGCTGAAGGCCGGACTTTAATGCATCCAGAACATCCTTTTCGCTTAGCGATGCTCTTAGTTTGAACCCTTCCTCGAGACTAGATGCATGTTTGCCGCGATACAAATCAACAGCCGCGACCCAATAGCCCTTCCGAGCGAGGTCCCGAGCAACAGTTTCGATGTACTCGTCAAATCCGAACAGTTCGTGCACCAAGACGATCCCAACGCTTAGGCTTCCCCGTTGCAGACTGAATTCCCATCCGTCCGCCTTTGTCTTGACCCCGTTACTCATTCGCATCCCTTGGTTTTGCTAGTGACTTGTAGATTTCCGCCTTTCGGATAGAGAGTGAACTTTCTACTCTCTAATATGTGGAGTGCAGATACAACTTGCTGCCGGCGCCCACAATGAACTGCGATGAGACCATTAGGCGTTTGAAGACTCATTCCAACCCAGCCGCCGTTCAGGGCATGTCGAGATTTGGCATTAATCCCACTAATACTCTCGGAGTATCCATACCAAGCCTCAGAAAGATGGCGAGAGAGATTGGAACAGATCACCGCTTAGCTCAGCAGATATGGGGTTCTGGAATTCATGAAGCGCGGATCCTAGCGTCAATGATCGACGACCCCGAGAAAGTCACTGCGGCGCAGATGGAGCGGTGGGTTAGGGACTTTGATTCGTGGGATGTATGTGACCAATGTTGCAGCAACTTGTTTGACAAAACTAGCTTTGCCCATCAGAAAGCTCTACAATGGACTTCAAGAAGCCAAGAGTTTGTCAAGCGCGCCGGATTCACGCTCATGGCTGCGCTGGCTGTCCACGACAAGGAGAGCAGCAACCGACCATTCGAAAGATACCTCCCAATAATCAAACGAGAGTCCGATGATCAGAGAAACTTCGTCAAGAAAGCCGTAAACTGGGCTCTCAGACAGATCGGCAAGAGAAACCCGCAGCTAAATCGAAAGGCGATCGAAACTGCAATGCAAATTCAGAAACGAGACTCCAAGGCGGCTCGATGGATTGCCTCAGATGCAATCCGAGAACTAACAAGTGACCCCGTTAAGAAGAAACTTCGAAAGAGCCACTGACGCGGAAGCATCTACTTCCATTTTACTGTGCAGCCAACGGGTTTGGTTTCTGGCGTGGGAAGCGTCTTCCCGGTCAGTATTCCGTCAAGAGCACCTCGAAGGTAGTGTTCCTTCACTGCCTGTGGGTTGTCATAATTGTCGTCGATTGCACCATGGTAGCGGAGGGAAAGATTCCTGTCGAAGAGGAAAACTTCGGGCGTTCTTTCCGCACCGTATGCACGTACGACTTCCTGCGTCTCATCGCGAAGGTATGGAAAGTTGAATTTCTTCTCGCGTGCCCTGTCCTTCATTTTTGGAAAGCTGTCGTCGGGATATTTGGAAGCATCATTGGCGTTGACGGCAACCAGTTGCACTCCTTTGTTCGCATAGTCTGCTTGGATCTGGACCATCCGATCCTCCCACGCGCGAACATATGGACAATGGTTGCAGCTGAAGATCACTGCGAGACCGTTCTTTCCGGCGTATTCATCTAAGGAGTGGACTTTGTCATCCACACCCGGCAATTTGAAGGATATCGCTTTATCGCCTATTTTCAGATTCGCCATGTTTACATTCACACTCTCATCGGGTTAGCCTACCAGAACATATTCTCCTTTAAGACCCCTCTGCTGCGGCTTTCCGAATCGCCTTGCGGATCATTGTCTCTGAGGGGAGCGGAGAGATGCGACCATCTTCGAGGCGATAGGCACGACATGTGAGTGCATAGTAGGGGTTCGTCGGAGGATCGATATCTCGCCCGTTGATGAGAAGAGTAGGAGAGCCGATGAACTTCAGTTTCTCTGCATCCTCGGACGAATCGACCCTGACAACCTCTATCTCATCTCGAATTCCTTCTTCACCCATTACTTTGCGGAGACGCTCAAGTGCTTCATCATGAGAAGGGCAATCCTCGGAGTAGAAGAATTGAACTTTCAATCCGAGTATCCTCTGCTACCTCTCAATCTTCCTGAAAAAAGACTTCGTAGTATAGTCGATGCCTGCTGAAATTCTTACCTGATTCTATCTCTCATCAATACTTCGCCGGGTGTTCGTCGTGGAGTTGGCTTGACATCTTGGCCGTACCCCATTCGGAGTAGGAGCTGCGGGAAGCCCTTTCTACCTAACGAATCACCAAGCCTACCACGAAGATCAGGAAGTTCAATTGGCTGATTCAGGAAGGAAGCCCAAACGTCGTCGACGCGAGCACGCAACAGTAACCTCGCCAAGGCCTGTCCCGCGCACAGCCAATCAGCGGGCGTATCACCATCAGTCCCAAGAAGGACTAGAACTGGAGACCCCGTGGCAAGCTCTCGGCCTTTTGCAGCCTGCCCTCTGCCAATATCAAAGGTTCGGACCACGAGAGGGCCAAGGTAGGATGCCAAGCTACTGAGTCCGAAAGCAAATCCCGGAGTACCATCGTGACTTGCAGTCCGGTTCGGGTGAATCCATGCAGCCAATTCCCGACGAAAATGACCATTAGCCATCTGAATCCGATCGCCCTCCGCAATTAACCCTGCCACCATGTTTCTGTTCTCTTCACCCATGATGATGTAAAGCCAAGTGCCCTCCTTTGTTGCAGCCGCTTGCAATTCGAAGAGCAATGATTCTGGGACAGGTCTGTGATCGAAGGGCATTCGATTGGTGCGCCTTTTCACAATTGTCTGAAAGAGGGCGTGCTCTTCTGCCGTGGCAGCCTTTTCCACACCGAAACTCACACGCGCCAAAAGGTCCGGCTTAGTGGCGTCTGGAAAATTCCGCACCGCGGCTTCATAACCGAAATGACGGAGCGCGATGCGCAGATTGAACAGCGCTGCCCCACAGCTAATGATTAGTTCACGATCTTCAGGGTCAACAACTGGTAAAGCACGTGTTCGATCAGCGTAGAGCTCGACGCCATCACTCACGATCTTGAACAACCAAGGTTGTGAGTTGTGACTTGAAGGCGCCAGCACCGCATAATTCAGCAGAAAACGTAGCTTGTCGGAAGAAGTACCTGCTTTAGGAAATGCTCCTTCCGATATTTCCCAAGGGTCCCATAATTCTGCCATTTCTCATGAATCCCTGCCTTGCCTTTCCTGGCAAGCTAATTAGAGGTTCGGTAAGTGCAGATAAGTCTGATTCGAATTCTAATTATATGACCGTATTAAGGCCACGTCCAGTGGCGCCACAGATCGAATGCTCATTCCCAGTTCCTCAGCGCGATACTCCCTTGAACCTAGAACGGCCCACAAGAGCCACTTGTCGGACATGATTCGGTAGAATGCAAGTTCCTGGACCCGAGGACTAGAACTTCTGAATCTATTCGCGCTCCTTTGCCGGGAACGCCCAAAACAAGTCGGAATTAGAGGCATCAGGGGCGTTCACAGCGACTGGGCCTACAAGAATCTAGAAGCAGCACACGACGGCCCAATTGACTTCAAGCTTGAAGAAGAGGAAGGAGGGAAAACTCGAAATGTAATGCGAAACCGTAGCATGCGAAACGTAGCCTTCGAACAGGGATGGCATCAACTGAAAGTCACCGATAAGTTCAAGGTCGCTCTAGAAAAGTAACCGAACCGTCTGTACGTGGCTTCCACGTCCCCTCAAACCAATCCTCCATGTGGAATTTCAAAATGGTCCCCGATGTTACATCTCCGTCAAGATGGTGCAGAAGACCGAATTTGAACCGTGATTTTGTGTGTGGCTACAGCTGGTGCGCACACACACGAAATACACGAAGGTTTCTAAGAAACCCAGGGCAGTCGACCTTTTGCGGCAAAACGCAAGTTAAGATCAAGAACTAATTTCTCGATTGTCTTCTTTGCAAGTTGGGGAGGATTTGCCTTTTTAACGAGACCAACTTCCTTTCTCCATTCATTCCAAGTCTGCAATTGCTTCGCGTGCGCTCCAAATTCGGTGTGGATCTCTATACTGTGTACCAGGAGCCTAGCTTCCAGTTCACGGACGGCATCGCCAATCGACCTTGTCTTCATGCCTTTGGCTGCACAGACGCGATCTGTTCGAATCTCATGAGCCTTATCAACTAAAGCCAATAAATCTCGAGCTGCGCGAGAAAGCCCCCTTACCTGCCAAATCTCTCGTGCAGAACCTATCGCAACCAATGCTGGCCAAAGCCTTCGATGAACATACGTCACCTTTCCAGAAACAAGCTTTGTCACAATCACGTCGGAATGGGATACTAGGCGTCTACATACTGCGTACACTTCGTGCCCTTGAGGATGCCCCCACCAGGACCCACGGACTGGACCACCGGTAACAATTGTGACCACGCTGGGCAACCGCGCGTCAGATTCTAGCAGGATACCAGAGCGTTCTAGCTGTTTCAATGCGCGTCGAAAAGCTACGTTTACTGATACCATTCTGAACACCGGAAGAGAACCCACGAACAGGTATTTGGTCCTCGCGTGTACAGACCTACCGAGACATGATTCCTAGAGGTTTCATGTGTGTGGGGGTCTAACGGTGCGAACGGTCGAATTTGAACCCTCAGCATCTCTACACAAAACAGAAATCGAAGGGTTTGACGTTCTAATTGCACAATTCTTCGTGAGAAATGTTGTCCACAGCTCTAACGTTGCCCATCCTAAGTAAACTCGTCCCCGGCGGATTCGGTTACGGCATCAATTTGCTAGTCGAATTTGATCCGAAATCAATATGGTACGAAACTTCGCTGACAATAGCCGCCCATGCTTTAAGGGACGGTATACGAACGGACTACCATACTTTCCAACATTACCCCACCGAGGTACTGGAATACTTAGCTAAGCTTGGACTAAACGTCGAGAATCTGCAAAAACACGATACTTTGAGCATAATCGACAGCTACACAACCCAGATGGGACTGGGAAAGCCCAAGATACCAACAGGTCGCGTCCATTATCAAACTCAGTCAGTAAAGTTGTCGGATTGGAGCATCGCAATGTCCCAGGAAATGAAAGCAGGGCATCCTGAATCCGAGAAGAGACGTTTACATATTGACGACAATACATCGGTCTTGCTTCAGTACAACGAGGAGAAGCTTTTCATAGATTTTTGGCGAACTCGTTCTATTCCCATGGCTAGAGGCCGCCAGCTAGCGTTCTTGCACTCTCTCGTAACAGGAGTTTACTCAGATGCATTCTGCCGACAGTTCGAGTCGATCGCTGACGGTATCATCGAATTAAGGAGCGAGGACAAGAGCAGCGGCGTCGAGCATTTCATTAGGGTCAGGGCGGTGCGTGGCAAGAATTATGATTCTCGCTGGCACAAACTCCAACTATTGGATAGCGGCGAAGTCACCCTATTCGAATGAGCTTTCTTGCATAGTGAATTAAGAAATAGTTAGGTACACTTCCACTAATGACATGACTGGTCTGTTTTTCGTGTGTGTGTGGGTATGCTGGTGCGAGCGACGGAAATTGAACCGTTGTTTTAGTGTGTGTGTGGGTGCGCACACACTAGTTACTTTGCGCCAGGAGAATTCTGACGAAACAGGCCAAAATGGCCCTAAGGCATTCAGTCTGGCGGAAATTTGAACAGATTGAGATTGTGCTTTCGGGTTTTCACGGGTTTTCCACGCGCGATCCGTTGAAGTGAAGCTAATTGGGTTGCCATGAGAGTACTTGGAGATCTATGGCCCACTGTGGGGCGATTAGCCCACAATGACTAGGCCGTTCGTGTGACCCGTTTTCGGCGAGGCCTTATTCTTGGAGTCCGACGCGCCCCGCGTTGCCGCTTCGGCGTCCTTCGTCTATTTTTCAACTCCAAGGCAGCATATGCTATGCTCGTAGCGGCCAAGACAACGAGCAAAGAATACACCAATTGTTGCCAATAAGTGTGCATGGCTGCGAAGTCAGGCTTTGAGATCAGATAGGCTGCAAACCCCCCGTTCCTGTTATCCTGCCAAGCAACAAAAGTAGCTCCCTCCCGTATCGATATCGCAGGCGCAAGTGAGAGCACGTCTGACTCGTGTTCAGTCAGGACCAAGGGTTCCGTCCATTGGTCCCCACCGTCGGCGCTCTTCAGATATTGTATGTCAGCCGAAATCCCCACGCGTCGAGGTTCTCCCTGAGTCAAGAAAGCAGCGCTCACAACTTGAATCTGTGACCCAACTGCGGAAATCCCAGGCGCAAGATGAAGTTTACCTCCATACGTAATTGCGGTCGGAGGACCCCAAGTCTTCCCTGCATCCATACTGCGTGCGTAATACAGTTCCTTCCAGTTCCATATCACATGAACCGCGGAACCGTCCGACGCGACGGAAGGGAAAATTAGGAAAATCGGTGGCTCAAAATCGGACAGCTGGACTTCCTGTTCCCAGGTTTCGCCAGAATCGTAGCTTGCTCTGAAAAAGACAGCCTCTCTGCCCAGGTCGTTTCTGCTCCACGCCACAAACACCTTGTCGCCGACCGCACAAAGGGAAGGATGCCTATCCAAGAGCCCCGAATCCTTGAGAGCAACCTCGTCATCCCACGTCAATCCACCATCAGGACTTTTCACATAGATTGTCTGAGCCTGACCGCGGAGATAGCCCTGCCACACCACGTGGATCACCTTACCGACCATCGACGCTGCGGCATTGCTCTGATCGCCAGAAGCGAACGACAACTGCTTTGGGGGAGAAAAATGCGCGCCGGCGTCTTGACTGAGTACGTAGAAGACATGTTCCCCGTTTTCTGTTCGATTGGAAAAGAGAATTAGGACCACATTTTCGCTTGCCACCAAGCGGGGGATGGGCTCGATCGTCTGAGGCGTCAGATTCGTTAGTTTCACGTCTTCCCCCCAAGTCACACCGTTGTCTTTGCTGCGCTTGTCATATACGTCCACCTTCCCTTCGCGATCATCTTCCCAGACTAGATGCACCACACCATTAGAGCCACCTTTGATGTCCACCAATCGAGAATCACCGACTCCATTCGTTACCTGCCGTTCAGGACTCCAATCTATTGGTCGATTCTGCCACAGGACACCCACCGTCAGAAGCGAAGCGACTACAACCAACACGAAAGTCAAACGGACTATTCTGATCGGGATCAATTCCAGCACTTTCTAGTGTAACCGATCGGATTCTTGATCGAAGCATGAGGCGGCTAGGTTTAAGCTATGCTTAGCACCGTGTTCCATGTGGCATCGCCTGCAATCAGTTCTCTTCACGCCGGAGACCTTTTCCCGAACAACGGCTGGATATTGGGGACTCTCCCGAGGCTGTTCTTCACTCTCTTCTTCATGTTTCTCGGTCAATAGGAGATCAGGAGGATCTCTTAATGCAGTATGTGCGGGTCTAATGGTGCGCACACACACATTTCTTGGTCTGCCGGAATTCGGAAATTTCGGAGCTAGCGCACGATTCGTCACTTCTATGTTGCAGGTTCGTAGTACCATTCGTTCTTCTTGGAGACATAAATCCAACCAACTGGGAGTGGCGAATTCAAATCATTATCCACAACTTCTATTGTGACTCTTATCATAAGGGTCTCGTTGTCTCTAACGCCGTTCAAAGGAATCGTGAAGTTGCCATTCTCTACTCCAGATCCTGTTTGACCGTTACGATTGAGATTCCAAATCCTTTTTCCGTTGTAGAGTCCTGACCATTCAGATGCATATCCCAAGGACTTACCATTCAATATGACTTCGGCAAAGAGGCTGAACAGAAATCGTCTTATGCAGTGCCGGGGGGATTCGCACTCACCGGAACTGGCGTGTGTACCTGTCTCAACGCAGGATAGTTGTTTTTTGATGAGCGCTTATCATGAGAACGATTCTCGTCAGACAATCGGCTCACTTCCTCACTTACTACTTATTACGCACTAAACGTTTCCAGGTCAATCGGGCGAAGGGGTCCGAGCGGTCTTTATCGTGGTCGCACTGTTCACGCCACTTTCACAATCATAGGATTTTCCTGATTGCGCCGCTTGAAGAGAGGGAGCCACAAGGACAGTTTAGGAAAGACTCCCTCAAGTACAAAGAACGGGTTCAAAAACGCTTTCTACCACGGTTCACATAAGTCGTGGTTGGTTGGCTAATGGCCGAGCACTCAAGTCCTTTCGATAAATCCGCTGACTACTACGACATGATCTACGATGCCTTAGACAAAGACTACCGGAAAGAAGCCAAGCGAATTCATCAGCTCATTCGTATCCACAAGAAATCCAAGGGGAAAGCATTACTAGACGTCGCGTGTGGAACAGGGCGCCACATCCAATCCATGTGGAAATACTATTCATGTGAGGGCCTAGACATACAGCCGAAACTACTTGCCATTGCTCGAAAGCGAAACCCCAGGACAGTGCTCCATCGCGGGAACATGTTGACCTTCAATCTGCACAAACAATTCGACGCAATCACCTGCCTCTTCAGCGCAATTGGGTACATGAAAACCATTCGGGAGTTAAATCGGGCGATCAAGAACATGGCATGTCACTTGAACGCTGGTGGGGTACTCATTGTTGAACCATGGTTGACTCCCGAAAGCATTATTCCGGGTCATATCGGGGCCGTGTTCGTAAATCAGCCGAAGCTTAAGCTCGTCAGAATGAATATTGTGGTTGTCAAAGGTAGGCTCTCTACATTCGAATTCCACTACCTCCTCGGCACACCAGAAGGAGTCGAACATTTCACGGAGCTGAACGAATTCGGGTTGTTCACGCACAACGAGTACCTAGCCGCATTTCGCAGCGCAGGTTTGAAGGTTACATACGACCGCAAAGGCCTGATTGGGAGGGGGCTCTATATCGGTGTAAAACCAACCAAAACTAATCACGCTGTGCAAGCTTGAAAACGAGGCATGCCTTAAGAGAATTCTACCCAGAAAAGGGATGCTGCTCAAAACAGCCAGTCGTGTGTCGGTTCCGTGGTGCGGGGAGTGAGATTCGGACTCACGGGAGTTACTGTGTTTGACCCGACGAACACAGGAACCCCGCTTTCAGCCGTTTCAAGAAGCAACTTTTCTTAGGTATTCCAAGTGGGCCCGGTGGGATTTGAACCCACGAATGTCGTCGGGAATCAAGTTGCTCATGAGGGGTAAACCTTTATGCCGTTTCCCACTTATTCGGTGGGAACGTGCATGACTCAGACTGTGGTCGATCAGCGTGGGAGAGTGCTCATCCCCGAGGATATCAGGGAAGGTACTGGGCTTGAGGAGGGAACCGTTGTCAAAGTGGAGACCCAAGAAGAGGGTATAGTGATCAAGCCGATTCGCAGAAGTAAGAGATCCTGGAAGGAGCTTTGCGGATTGGTCCCAAAGAGGACTGGTAAACCAGAATGGCCTACGCCAGAAGAGATAAAAAACATCTGGCGATAGACTCGAACGTCCTCGTCGCGTACCTGGACAGGGAGCACCCTCAGCACAACAAAGTAGCCTCCTTATCCTCTCGCAGAGTCGCATCGAATCCGACAGTCGTCCATGAAACCTATCATACACTGGTTTTCAAGATGAAATGGGCATCAGATGATGCTTCAGAAGCTCTGATGGAATTGCTCGAGGACACCAGCATTCTATTTGTGAATCAGACTAAAGACACAACCAAGATAGGATTGAGATTCGCAGAGCGATACGCGCTGGGTGGAAGGGACGCGCTGATTTTGGCCAGTTTTCTTAACCCTTCTATTGCCGAGTTCAAGACATTCGACAAAGAACTGATTCGGCTGCGCAGAGTTGAGCACGGCCGCCGCAAACTCATCATACATGCAGCATAGACCCTTCTGAGTCCAGTTCGATTGAAACCAACACGAAAATCAATCCCGAGCACCAAGCTAATGATGAGCCGGAATCGTTCGGAAAACTAGCTGACTTCGAAGCGTCACGGCCTTAGCCAAGGATGAGGATGAGTGAAGGAGCAGGGGCTGGCAGATCAGTGAAACCCAAGACTCCGCTGGACTGGCTGCTAGAGAAGAACCAACCTTCCATCAGATATCTCGCCCTGACACAGCTGCTCGGAAAACGTGAGAATGACCCAGAAGCCCAGTTGGCGAAGCAGATGATACCCAAGAGAGGATGGGCATCAGACATTCTCGCCAAACAGCTGCCCAGTGGATGGTGGACTGGAGAGAGCCTGTACAGGCCGAAGTACATCTCCACGAACTGGATACTTCTAGTTTTGTCCGACCTAGGGTTGACGAGAGCGGAGCCTCGAATCAGCAAGGCTTGTGAGTTGTGGATTGAGCGATTTGCCAAGAAGGATGGAGGGTTCTCGGTCGATAATGCGCGTAGAAGTGAATTGTGCCTGGTAGGCAATACGGCGCGTGCACTCATGCGATTTGGTTATGTTGATCACCCGAAAGTGAGGAGCGCCTTCGACTGGCTTGTGAAGAATCAGAAAGATAATGGTGGCTGGCACTGCTGGGGAAAGAATGGAGTGTTGGATGCATGGGAAGGCATGAGCGCGTTTGCTGACTATCCTAGGCAGAAGCGGAATAGGAGCATGAAGCGTGCTGTCGAAAGAGGTGCTGAATTCTACCTGGAAAGGGAGATGCACAAACAAGGAGCGCGCTACGGCCCTTGGTACCGGTTCCACTACCCAATTCACTACTACTACGATCTGCTCGTGGGCCTTGACTTCATGACGGCCTTGGGATATGGTGACGACCGAAGGCTGAGCTACGCGCTTTTGCTGCTAAAGGAAAAGAGAAGACCCGATGGCAGGTGGAATCTCGACGCAGTCCATCCTGACCTGGAAGGCTCCTACGCAGCATGGTACAGAAAGCGACCACCCGCCCCGTTAGCGCTTGAAAGACCAGGAGAACACAGCAAAATCATCACCTTGACAGCGATGCGAGTACTGAACAGGTTGGGCGAATAGACACCGCAAAGTGGTGGGGCCGGTGGGATATGAATCCACAACTTGTGGGGCTATTGCTCCCTCGTCCGGAAAGATTACCTTCTATTCGACGTCGGTTTGTCAGAGAGAGATGGCGATAATCTCTCGCTTCCGAGAACATGTTGCTGTCAACGCCGCAGTTCATTCCATTAGTCTGGTTCCTCGCGCTTAGGAAGTGAAGCCGCCTGGGTCCATTCTCGGAATGACGTGGTCGTCGAAGTGTCTGTCCAGCGAGATTATGGCCTTGGCTCCAAGGCTCCTGGCACTTGCATATTGAACTGCGTCGTCCACATTGAATTCGCCGTTGATTGCAAGTTCGACAGCTTCTAGCTTGTCCTCGAGTGAGGTCGCGTATAGCGTGAGACCTTTGTAGGCGGTGAAGCTGCGCAGAAATCTATCAAGCTCTCGAAGTTTCCCGCGGCCGTCCAGGATAATCATAATCAAGTAGATCGTGAAGTCTGTGACGGCCGCCTTCTCTCTACCTGTCTTCACAGCGTTTAGGAACTCGATGCATGCCTTCCGCTTGGCTCGCGCAAGCATGACCTCGAGGAAAATGTTCGTGTCAATGAGGAACATTCCGTGAGACCTTCGACGCCCAAACTCTTCTTGCGGAATGTTGCAACTCGACCGAATTCAACTTCAAATCGCCTAGGATTCCGTCTATAGCCTTCACTGGATCGCCTTCAAACCGAATATTCTCCTTCGATGTGCTTAGCCATCTTTCGAAGGCCTGCTCGGCTGCACGTGTGAAAGCACCCTTCCCAAACCCGAAACGCCTCATTGCCGTTTCGCGGAAGCGTTTTTCGAGATCGCTTCTGACCTGCAGCCTTAACCCAGCCAAATGGTTTCCCAAGTTACAAATGTACATATGAACGTATAGCAGTTTCTTCTAACAGACACTCGGTTGAAACCCCTCTTCAACACTTCATCTTCGCAGCCAAGAGCAGCCAGTAACTAGTGATGGGGTTTCCGTTGTAGGTTCCTCCGTATTCGACTTTCCCAGTGGGCTGGAATTTGGCTATTATGTCATTCCTGCATAAGTTTAGAGCCACAAGTGGTGGGAATTCCTTCTGTCTCGAAAAGATCTTTGATTGACACAGGAATGCCGTGAAGTCGCCCTATGTTGTAGCCAGCCTTGAGTTGAAGCTCTGCCTCTTCTGCAAGCCTCATGGCACTTTCCTCACATAATGTAACGTATGCCTTCAGCCTGTCATCCGTACGTCGTATCTGGTCTACCAGTAATCTCACTATGTCCGATGGAGAAGTCTCGCCACATCTGATCCGCTGTGCAATTTGAAGCAGCGTCAGATTTCTAAGTTCAGAAATCCGCAGAGTGCTTTACCCTACCTATCTTCTTGAGTTCTGTTAGGTATGTTGCCGGTTCGAGTTCCTTGAGTAGATGATTCTTCGCGAGCGACTGAAGCGCTTCCATGTTCAGATTCAGCATCCGTGCCACAATTTGCAGTCGTTCGTCGTCTATCCTCAGACTCAACAATTTCATAGCTTTTTGAAGGTTGAGAGCTAACCTGAATGGTTCTGTCGATACGTCTTTCGCACGTTCTGAGATTGAGCTCGTTGATTTCGACCTCTTAGCGCGCCGCAGAAGTCTTCGCTTACTTCATATCGACATGGTCTATGAACTAAACATTAGTACACACCTCAGACAGCTGAACCGTACACAAAATTCTCTCCTGAGTCAGCGCGGGCATAGGACTATCGAGGGGTAGCTGTGCAATTCGGAGATATCATCGGCGAACCGCCTGACCTATTTCACTATGTCTTCAAGCTTGTTCCGCTATGGACTCTTGACAATGTCGTGAAATTTGAGAAAGTTAAGCCCCCTCCTACTTCACGGAATCTTCGTGAATATCAGAGGGCGATAGAGGACTACATTAGGCGATACCGTCGTAGGGAAGCTGAATTTTGTAAAGAGTTTGCCCAGTTTCTTATAGACAGCAATCGCAGACAAATCAACAAGGCTCTTGATGAACCGAGAAATGAAGCAGACCTTAAACCCATACTTGGACGTGCACTTAGAATAAAGAATTACAAGGTGCACCCGAAAGAGGTTCCAATCGGTGCCTCGACAAGAGCTGATATCGTGGCCTACCACCGCAGGCACGAGACGGAGAAAGAGAGAGGATTTCTCGGAAGAGTCAAAGACAGAAGACGTATTCGATGGTATGAGTTCCTTGGCGTTGAACTGAAAACTGCCAAGAGGGCGAAGGATTCACTTCACTGAAGGCAGAGATATATAGATAGACAACAACTCGCAACATGGTTCTAACCCCTTTGTGAATCTAACCAATTGGACGTGTGAGGGAGATTAGTTTGGCTGACAAAGAAGATGACTCATCTTTCATCACTGGAACCTCAAGCAAGACTATTCTCTATGAGGAGATTGACGGAACTAGACATGAGATCAAATTACCCTTAACGTCAAACGTGAACATCAACGAAATGGCCGATGAACTTGGTCTACCAAAGTACATTGACTTACAATATCTTCCAATGCAAAGCGCGATCGTCACACTCTGGGCGTGCGCAAAGGCTCCTGAACTTCATAAGTTGTATCCAGAAGCATTCGAAAAGAGGATCAGTGACAAACCCATCCCGGCGCTACTGTTCGGTGGAGGCGCCATTAAGATCCTTTGCGAACATGCGAATGGAAAAGGACCTTTAGCCAGAAAAATCAATGATACAGATTTCATTGTTCCAAAAAAGTTGGGCTCAAACTTCCTAAGAATTCTGCTGAATATGGACAAGGCGTTTGGAACACAGTTTAAGTTTTTCAAGACCCAGGGTGACGTGGCATTCAACGCAATGCGGCAAGGACGAAGATACAGAGTCAGGACGATCAACGGTGTAACGGAGGAGGGGCTGCCGACCGTAACTAAGGTAGACATTTTCTGTGACACTATAGACTTACGCCACAAAATAGATGTAAAGGAATTCGAGAGATATCGAGAGAACCTCTACACAATCGGACTGGAGTGTTTGATACTTTCAAAATGTCAGTTCATAATGGACCCATCCAAAGACGATCTTAGTTCACTCCAAGAAGCTGCACAGGAATTCAGGGTATTACCATACGACTACTATTCTCCAGATAGAATTGTCGTCGGAATGGAAGAAAGAGACGTAAGAGACGTCTGCGCCATTTTCCTAGATCATCCGATTGGGCAAGGTCCAGAGAAGATCGATCCCAGTAAAATGCTGAGGAATATGCACGCATTTTCCGGAATAGATAAGAAATTGAGTCTAACTGTTACGCTGAATCTAAGAAATCTGGTGGAGAGAAACGAGTTCCTCAAGAGATGGTTAGACCAGAGTGGGATTGCGACTGTATCAGAGCGGATAAAGCAGCTGTTGCAACATCTGCCCGAGGTTGAGGAGAAATGGACCAAACCGTGGTGGAACACTGCTGTGGAAACACCCTGATTCGAAACCTGTGCGGCGATTACGATTCTACATGGTGCAAACCGTTTTCTCTGAGGTTAGCTTTCAAGAACGGCGAAGCCTTGCGGTGCGCGAGCGCGGTTCTGCTTCTACGCACCGCCTTGAACCAATTTCAGGATTTTGACCCTAAATGAAAATGGGTTCAATCCCAACTTTGACGCTGCCAGGTCAAATGCGCCACCTTCCGTGAAGCAAAGCCGGATCAAGAATTCATGTCCCCGCACTTTGACCAGCAAGACCTTCGAGAACTCTTTCCACTTATGAGTCAAGACCGACTTACCGCGTCTCATGGTGAACTCCTCGTCATCGTAAGAGAACTCGATGTGCCTAGTTTTCAGATAGACATAGTATGCAACTAGGGCGGATATGGGAATGCTCGCCATAAGGAAAGGGAGGACTGCGTTAACAAGCCAAACTGGTACAAGCAGAAGAAAACCTATCTGCACAGTCGTAAGAATGATAAATAGCTTAAGAATCTCGGAGTACTTTACCGGCGAGATCGTTTCGACCAAAATCTCACGCACGACCTCAAACGTTCTCCAAGTTGATTCCTGCTAGTTACCAATGAACCGGAGCTTGAATCATATAGGAGTAATCCTATTTTCTTGTCTTCTAGCCCTTCAACTAATTCAACGACGTCCCTAGATGGATCTCGTTGGGTAAATAGTACTAGCCAGTTCCAGGTTACCTGGTCTGCGTCGGATTTCCTTCCAATTAAGTGTAGACATTTCCTTAGGAAATTCGTCGTTACGCTCTCCATCACCAGAGCGTAACATGCAACGAAGTATCTTGGCAAAAGAAACGCGTCCATTGCACGTGAAAAAATGCCGAATTCTCTTATCCTCGTGTCACCTCTTATGCACGCGTCAAAAGTCACGTCTTCCAATTTGTAATTTCTTTCAGACTCGTTAAAATCTGCAATCCATCTTCCACCCTTGGCCATCAGTTCCTCCTCAAGCTGGCACAAGAGGTCATACAAGTTCTATCCCTCGATCTTTTGCAGTTTCATTATTTTATCATCTTCCAACTCGACGAGAAATCCCTTGAAAATTCCCTCTCCGTATTCACTGCCTGGGTTCATGCATAAAGTTCTTCCAATCTTAACAGATCCGGGGCTTTCGTGTATGTGACCATGCAACCCGAGTAATGGTTGGTGCTTCTCGATTATCTTCTTTACCGCTTTAGAGCCAACTGGAGCCGTCACTTGGGTTCCACCCATAACAATAGGTCTCAGGTCCTTGTCAAGCATTGGGGCCACATCTATGATACCACCGAATGGTGGACAATGAAAGGCGAAGATCGCTGTTCTTAGATTCTTGACCTTGGACACCGTGGCGTCGAGCTTTTGATACAGCTCTTCCTCGCTACATTCACGAGGTGAGTGGAATGGTGTTGGATTTACCCATCCGCAGCATGCTACCTCGTGCTCCATGTCAAGTTCAACGACCTCTTCCTCGCCAAACGTGACCGATGGACAACTTCTTATGATGCCGTCTATCGCAAATTTATCGTCGTTTCCAGGGCTTATGACAACCTTGCAGTTCTTCGGCACTTTCTCAGGTATCAGGTCCAGCCAAAGCTTAACAACTTCGAGCTCGAGTTTTTCAAACAGTTTTTCACGTTTCTCCTTGTCGGTTTCGTAGACTGTTGCATCTTCTGGTGTCGTTATGTAGGGTATGTAGGAAACCAACCTGCATTTCTTCGAAAATTCGGGTATCTCTTCTTCGGATAGTACGTACGGATTGCCATGAAGTGCCGCGTCATATTTGCCGTCAGGTCTCTTGACTATTGGAACAACAACCTTGCCAGTCATGTCGCCGCTGAGCACCAGTGCATCTAACCCAAGAACCTTAGCGGTGTTAAGAAATTTCCTCCAGACAGTCTCTGACCCATGAATGTCTGTGGCAAATATGAGGCGGATCTTCGTCATTTTGTTCAACCAGTGATTTCTAATGACGATGGTTCGAATGATACGTTTTTCTGTGTCTCCGATGTGTTGTCGAACGCAGTGCAGCATCCGCTGTGAATCATGGCGGACGCTCTTGATGTTTTGGGGCTTGAAAGGGGAGAGAAGGTCATTCCGGTGGTAGTTGTGTGAATATCGTCTTATAGTCTCTTCCAGTGACTCTGGCTCTCCACCTGTAGTAGATGTAGAATAGGACGGGGATTAATGCCAGCAGTATTGTGAATACTACTGGTGTTGATCCTTGGGCGAGTAGTCCTCCTACAGGAGCGATGAAAAACACGACGCAAATGTACAGATTCGTTATGAAGCCAATTAAGCCTAGGACAGTGATCCATGGGACTCCCGCGATCTTGCTTTTGAAAACTGGCGCTGTCTCGTAGATGTCTTTTCTTGTGTAGGGTAGGAGTGCTAGTGTTAGGCATATGAATGTGAAGAATATGAAATCCCAGAGGTCTCCTGATGTTAAACCAGTATCGAATATCGGATACAGAAAGGACCCGAGATAGAGGTACCCTTTTTGATATAATCCGGATTCTGTATAGACTCCAAGTACGGCTAGTAGGGTTGTAAACCATATTGCCTTGATAGGTGTGTGCCATTTCTCACTGACGTCTGAGAAGGTTTTAGGAAGCATACCATCGAACGACATTGCGAAGAGCAGACGTGATGAAGCCAGGGCCATGACTGGGAGATCGTTGAACAGCCACAAAGCGCCCACAACGCCAACGAGAGGTACTAGAATGACCAAACCCTCTCCGTGGGCTAGTAACACGGACAGTAGAGGGAGCCACGCCTTAATCCCTGGTAATCCAGCCGTTGCTAGGTTGCCGCCGCCATACGATAGGTAACCCCATGCTGTCAAGAAAGAGTAGTCACCGACTCCTGGAACGGATACTGTTCCTGTCAGCATAGCGGCTCGGCCCATCGCCCATGAAATCAATATGTAGAACAACAGTAGGATGACTCCGGAAACTATCATTACGTTCAGCATCTTCTTGCTTGCCTCTTTGATCTCTCCGGAAGCAAACGTCATGCCTGCGAACCCCGTCCAAGCCCAAGCGGCTCCAATCATAGCGACGTTTACAGAATCCCAGTAATTGCCGGGAAACGCCGTGGCCATGCCTTGTGCAAGCGCGGCTTCAGTGTATTCTATGGGCGAATGACCTAGGTAGAATAAAGCGCCACTGTCTAAAGCGGTCGGGGTTGCACTTAGGAAAATACCGAAAATCATCAGTATTATGATGGAGGGGAGCCAGACTATTACTTGCATCAGCCATCCAAACCACCTCACGCCAAAGGTACTGAGTAGAGAGAAAACGACTATCATGCTTATTCCGAAGGCCGCCAAGAACCATGGGGTAAGATACGGCGCCATCGCCGCTGGCCCTCCGACCAAGCCAACGAACATGAGGAGATTTTCCATAACCAGACTAGATATCACGCCGTACGCGAACCACCACCAACCGTATTCTAGCCAAGTCACAACGAACCCGAGCAAGGGATGCGTGATCCTCGTCATGGCGACGTATCCACCACCGGCTCGGGGCATGACCGCAGCCAGATATCCTAGGGCAAAGAATGCGATGATCACCGGTACCGCTGTTTCCAGAAACGCCATAACAACAGGAGGTATTCCGAACGGAAACGTATTTTCTGGCACCGGAGCCCATCCGGCGACTTGGAATACTCGCTTTTGCCATCCAGCACCGATCGTAACTGCAATTGTTCCAAGTATCGCTACGTAAGGACTGATTTCACGTACTAAACCGGTCGCTTCTCTGGTCCAGACAACTCTTTTCTGTCCTTTTTCCAAATTTTCATGCCACATTTTCCGTGTAACGGCTACCGCCAATAGAAATAGGCGTCTAGCAATAGCTCTCCGTAGTCGGTTCGCTGCAGCCCTTATATAAGATACTTTAGTTAGATTTGTAATGGCGGTATATACGGAATCGGAATCGAGAACTTCTGGAAGGTTGAAGGCTAGTTCACCGGAAGAACCTCAAGTCTCAATCGTCAAGAAAGCCGACTTATACGAACCTTACAGGGTCAAAGTGCCAACAGTAAACTCTCTGGAAGCGCTTTCTCGGCGATCATGGACTCCACCATGTAACCTGTGGCTACGGCGAGGGTTATGCCTAAGCGGCAGACTGCGTTGACGTTAATTCCGTATTTGTAACCTCTCTTGCCAGATGTCTCGTTAGCCCTAGGAGAGCCGCTTTTTAAGGTCGTATAGTGGGCTCCACCGAATGTACTTGTGCTTCTCCCAGCCGACGAGGAGATGTTGATTATCTTACCCCTTTTTCTCTCAATCATTCCGTCGACGATTCCCTTACAGCAATTGAATGCTCGATCTACGTTTACTACGTTAACCAATTTCGACTCCTGCTCAGATATGTTTCTGAATCCCGTGCGCCGAAGTATTCCTGCATTATTGACCAGAATTTCGACCTGCCCCAAGTCCTTCTCCACTCTGCTGATAACGGCCTTTACTTGGTCAGCCTTGGAGACACCTGCCTCGTAGGCACCAACCTTTAGCCCTTGGCCAACATGGCTGCGTGGTTTTTCGCTAAGGGGGTCCTGTTCAGGTCGCACATTGCCACTCGGGCTCCATTCATAGCGAGAACCTTAGAGATTGCTATTCCCATGCCTTGCGCAGCCCCTGTCACAAAAGCCACACGTCCCTCAAGACGGAAGTTTTGAAAACTCAGCAGCTCCAATCGATGTCCCCTAAAACTTGGAGTATGAAGTAGACAGCGTGTCTTCTACTTGTTTCTTGGCATCGTCAGACTTGAAACAAATATCGCCTCTTAGTTTTCATGAATGCTGACCGGCCGGAATCTGAATAAGTCCAAACCGCTCGTGACTGACAGCTGAGGAAGAGTGCTCGGGAGATGAGTTTCGTTAGAGTTCTACGTTGCGTGAGTTGCAAGAAGGAGTTTGACCCTAAGAAGATACTTTATTCGTGTGACCGATGCGGCGAGAAGCTTGACGTGGTCTACGACTACGAGGCGATGAAAAGCAAGATAGAAAAGTCTGAGCTTGAGCGCAGACGGGGCGCTTCCTCAGTAAAGTACCGCGAATTTCTCCCAATAGTTGATGTCAACAAGGTTCCATCCATGGGAGAAGGGGAAACCCCTCTCGTCCAATGCCGAAGGTTGGGCAAGGAACTTGGACTTAAGGAACTCTATGCGAAGGACGAGACGCGAAATCCCACTGGTGTATTCAAAGATAGGGCAACCGTCATGGCAGCTAACAAGGCATTGGAGTTTGACCGAAGAGTAGTCACGATAGCCTCGACAGGCAACGCTGCAGCGTCTATGGCAGCCTACGCGGCAAAGGCAGGGCTGAAATGTATCGTGTTTGTACCGGAAGAGACGCCGATAGGCAAGCTAAGTCAGTCGATAGTTTACGGGGCAGAGGTTGTTCAGGTGAGAGGGAATTATGACCAAGCCTTCGACTTGGCAGTTGAAGCAAGCGAGATTTTCGGCTGGTACAATTGCAATCCTGCAACGAACCCGTTTAGGACTGAGGGAAAGAAGACCATCGCATACGAATTATGCGAGCAGTTCGACTGGAAGCCCCCAGACTGGGTGGTTGTCCCGATTGGAAACGGCTGCAATTTAGCAGGAGTCTGGAAGGGGATGAAAGAGTTCAACGAACTTGGTTATGTTTCAGAGAAACCTCGGATGGTCGGTATTCAACCCACAGGATCGAACCCTCTTGTGTCGGCATACAAACAGAAGAAAGAAACCTTTGAACCAGTTACTCCCAAGACCTTGGCGGGGGCGCTTGCTGTTGGCAAGCCGAGGAATTTCATCAAGGCCATGAAGAGTCTGCAGGAGTCCAACGGGGTCGCAGAATCAGTCTCGGACGATGAGATACTTGAGGCACAATCAGTGCTCGCGATGACCGAAGGAATCTTTGCTGAACCCGGTGGGGCCGCTCCTGTAGCGGGCATGATTAAGCTCGTTAGAAGCGGAGTTATTGACCGCCACGACATAATTTGCTGTGTCATAACGGGAAACGGCCTAAAGGATCCTGAGGCCCCCCTCAGGAAAGCTCGCAAGCCAAACCTGATTGACCCCACCGTTGAGGCTTTACGGTCACTGGGATTCACCAAGCTTTGACAGTGGGTAGTACCTCTCGACATTAGTTCATCACAATGGGAGGCTCAAGATTGCGTGGACGTTTTGAAAAAGACACGAGTTACATGGGATGAATGCCAAGATATTGCTCGCTCTTTGAACGAACCCGAAAAGTTTCGCCCGCAGGTGTCTCCCACAGGATCGGCTTCTTTGAAGCATACCCCATCTTTGTAGAGCCTGAAGGAGTACAGCTGGTCAATTTGGAGAGGAAAGTGATAGACCAAGTTCATCCCTTTGTGAGCAGACAGAAGTTAGTGGCGTCCTGCATCACTTCAACGAAGTATGAACCCTTCGTTCAATGGATCATTGGGCGAAATCAAGAATTCATTTCGACCTGTAATCCAAGCCCGACCTTCGACCTGCGGTATAACCGCATCATATTTTCCAAGCCTTGTGGTACCTTTGATCCTCCCGATAAACCGCGTGCCAAGTATGCTCTCGACAATAAATAGTTCACTTTGCCTCAACCGCCCACGAGAGTTTTCAAGAGCTAATCTCGCACTGACACCTGTTCCGGTTGGAGAACGGTCTACTTCGCCGTTCGCGAAAATGCATACATTTCGTGAATGTGCATCATGTGACAATGCCGTGCCGACGAAGATTATTCCATAAAGATCATGTTGACAACTAGAAAAGCGCAATATCATGACCCACTCAGAGATGATCATCGTGAGCGCTAATGAATTAGTCATGTGAAGACTGTCTGCACTTGCATTTGGCTCTGTGGTTTCTGCCGATCTCCCAATGTCGATCAGCGACGCACGATCCGGATAGGTTGCCACCTGACGCTGAAATCCTATCAAGCACTTACAGCAAGTGCCAATGTTCTTTCTAGGCATCAACAAAAGTTGGCTTCAATTGTGCTGAAGCTGGCGGTCTTCCTGGTTGAGAGGAATTTCGAGAAGAACCTCCTTTGCGTGGCGAGCACGGAAGAGTTTGACCCAATGCAAACCTCGGCCGAGGTTCTTGCCGCAGGCAAACCAAGAGATTTCGTCAAAGCTATCAATAGCCTGCGAGAATCTGATGGGACCGTCGAATCTGTCACGGATGATGAGATATTGGAAGGACAGTCGAGACTCGCTAGGACAGAAGGAATCTTCGAGGAGCTAGCCGGAGTGGCCCCTAGGGCAGGCTTGATCAAGCTTGTAAGCGCTGGAGTATTTGATCGAAACTACAGAATATGCTTCGTTGCAACGGGAAACGGGTTTAAGGATGTGAAGGCCCCGCTCAAACGAGCACTCGAGCACGAATTGATTGAGCCAAGGCTCCAATCGCTGCGGTTGAGAATTTCAGGGAAGCTGTTCTAGCAGATGACTAGGCTTACAGAAACAGCTGCCGGCACATACTCTAGTCGAACGCCGAGCTCACGCAATCTGTTTGAGCGCGCCAAGGGAGTCGAACCGGCTGGTGTCTCCTACAGGCTCCGCTTTTTCGAGCCTTATCCATTTTTTGTCAAGGTATCCAAAGGAGCACAACTCATTGACATTGATGGTAACGTCTACACCGACTATTGGGGTACACACATGGCCATGATCCTCGGCCATGCGCATCCTAATGTCCTAGACGCCATCAAGATGCAGGCTGAGAAAGGATGGCACTCAGGTCTCGAACATGAGCTCGAGGTCACTCACGCCGAAAGAATAATCAAGCATGTCCCTAGCGCAGAGATGGTCCGCTACGCCAGCTCGGGTAGCGAGGCGAACTTCTTCGCGGTACGACTAGCTAGGACGTATAGGAAGAAGCCCAAAATCGCGGTCTTTGAAGGGTGCTGGCATGGTCCGTATGATCCTCTTCACTTTGCTGTCAAGCCACCTTTCGATATGCCTCAGTGCGGAGGTATCACTAGAGCCTCGCAGGAGGATACAGTTCTCGTGCCTTACAACGACCTTGATGCCTTCCTTGAAAGAGTGAAGCACGAAGAGTTAGCGTGCGTCATCCTAGAGCCAGTAATGGGAGCAGCAGGAATGATTCAGGCCGACAAAGAATTTCTCAGAGGCCTGAGAGAATACTGCGACAGAACTGGAACGCTTCTAATCTTCGACGAGGTAGTCACAGGGTTCAGGCTCGGCTTGAGTGGGGCACAAGGATACTTCGACGTGACGCCAGACTTGTCCGTCTTAGGAAAGATCATCGGTGGGGGGCTTCCGATCGGAGCCATATGTGGTAGGCGAGATGTTATGGAGCACATGGACCACAGGAAACATAAAGGATCAGACTACGCTTATCACGGAGGAACCTTCGCAGCGAACGCCATCAGTCTAGCCGCAGGGCTTGCCTCAATTGAAGTCCTCGAAAATTCGCCTGTCTATGAGCACATCGACAGGCTAGGAAGGAAAGCACGCGAGGAATTGACCATAGTCTTCGAGAAGAACGGATTCCCCGCGCAAGTATTAGGTGTCGGATCTTTGTTTGCCATTCATATGACTGACAAGAGGCCAATAAAGGATGTAAGAAGCTACAATCTCGGTAATCCTGAGCAATCCAAGAAGATGTTTGATCACCTGCTAAACAGCGCAATCTTGATGCTTACTCCCGAGATGTTACACGCAGCAATCAGCTACGCGCATACCGAAGATGATATAGAACACTTGACGTCAACAGTCGATGAATATATCAGGAATCACAAATCTACATCACAGTAGTCAAGAGAGTCCCTCGACAAAGTCCGCGCAAGAGACGAACTGCCACGGACTATTCGTCCATAGCTTGCTTGTATGACTATGGGAGAGTGTTTTGCCTTTTCAGTATCCTTCCGGTCTTTCGCCCGTGAAAGTGCCTTTTTCGAACACCACTTGACCGTTGACCAAGACGTACTCTACCCCTTGACTATACTCGGCAGGGTCTTCATAGGTTGCTCTGTCCGTGATCAGCAGAGAATCGAATACCACAATGTCTGCCCATGAACCTTCGTGTATTAGTCCTCGGTCTTTCAACCCCAACTTCTGCGCCGGCAGGCTAGTCATCTTTCTGATTGCTTCTTCAATGGTGAAAATCCTGTGCTCTCGTACATATCTCCCTAGAATTCTGGGGAATGTGCCGTAAGCTCTCGGGTCCTGTCTGCCTCCAAGCGGCCCCTCGCTTGGCTTGATTCCGTTGTGATCCGACCCTATCATAACCCAAGGTCGTCTCATGAAGTCCTTGACATCATCTTCGCTGCCGCAAAACACTACCATGGAGGCTCTTGCCTCCTCCTCAACCAAAATATCAAAAAGGGCTTCAGCAGTGGATTGGCCGCGCATTCTTGCTATCTCATCAATCCTCCTGCTCTCAAATGACTTATTCTGCTCAGTCTGCAATGCAACAACCATCACGTTGTCCCATCCTACGTCAGCAATCCAGTTCTGCCATCCGGGTATGCCTTTAGCAATATCCAGTTTGATTCGCTCGCGGCAGGTCGAGTCTTTCAGTCGATCAACCAGTCTCTCTAGACCTCCCTCTTGAACCCACGGTGGCAGGATTGCATAGAGCCCGGTCTGCCCCCCAATGTAGGGATATTGGTCGGCGTTGACATCAATTCCGTTCCGTCTTGCGTTCTTTTGACCTAGCTCGACAATCCTTCCATCCTTGATTCCTATATCCGACTTATACCGCGGCTTTCCAGTACCGTCAATTACTACGCCGCTCCTCAGAACTATATCAAACAAGACCACCAACTCACTATACGGAAGCACACGTCTCAAGTTCAGCCAAGCACTCTCAACTCTTCAGCTTTGCTGCCTCCACTAGAGGAATTAGAAAAGAGGTGGACGGCCGTTGCATTCGAACAGCTTAACGTACAACACTTGAACTCGTGGTACTCGGACCGAGCTCAATTGACTATGGAAAATTTCGAGGGCGACGCTCTGATTGATGTCGAGTTTTGTAAAGATGAGGACTTCGGAGTCTTCGCAAGGATTTTCAGGAAGGTAAACGATTAGGTGTCTTGATGCTTTTGTCCCAACGCGAATATTCTGTCGTGGATACGCACACTGCTGGGGAACCTACCCGGATCGTGACTGATTTTCCGCTACGTGGCGAAACGATTGCTCAACTCAAGGACGACATGCAAACAAACCATGATTGGTTCAGGCGCTTCGTACTGGAAGAACCAAGGGGGCACAGCGACATGTTCGGAGCCATTCTTTGCCCTCCAAAACGGAAAGGGTGCGATCTTGGGGCCTTTTGGATGCACAATGGAGGCTATCTGGATATGTGCGGGCACGGCCTGATAGGTGTTGTCACCTATGCTGTCCAAACGAAAATCATTGTACCCAAAGAGGAAATCTTGATTGACACTTCAGCAGGTATCGTGAAGACAAGAGTGCGGTACCAAGGGAACCGCGTCCAAACAGTAAGTTTCGAAAACGTTCCCGCATTCAGACTTCGAACCGTAAACGTAACACTGGGACACAAATTGATCAGCGTGGATCTGCTCTTCGGCGGAGACTTTTTCGCACATCTGAAGGCAAAGGAACTTGGTGTTGATTTGGAACCTTGGAACAAAACCGTTCTAATTGATTTGGGCATAGAAATCAAGAAGATCGTGAATGCTCAAGAGAAGGTCGTCCATCCAAACCTTCCACACATCAATCGGGTGGAACTCGTAGAATTCACGGGCCCTCCTAAGAGCAAGGACGCGCATGCTCAAAATGTTGTTGTTTTCGGACGAGGGCAATTGGACCGATCACCATGCGGAACCGGAACATGCGCTAAAATGGCGTTGCTTCATTCAGAAGGGGAGCTTCGAGTCGGGGAAGCATTCGTTCATGAAAGCATACTCCGAACTAAGTTCAAAGGCAGAATTATCAGCGAAACGAAGGTAGGTGATTATGACGCGATTGTTCCAGAAATCACGGGCTCTGCCTACATCACAGGTTTCAATAAACTCGTTTTCGATGAGAATGACCCGTTAGTAAACGGCTTCTTGCTTGAATAAACATAACAGGAACGTGAGCAAGGTTTCCTGAAGCTAAGTTATTGAACAATTGCAAGCCAAGCATGAGAGAAAAGAGGAACTTAGCTAAGGGCTCTTTCGCCTAACCTCGCGAGTGTTATGCAAATGGTCCATCATGTGGGAGAAGCTCTCACGTTGCGTTACCCCTTTGCTAATGGCTAATGGTACAATCGCGATGAAACGAAACTATATCAGAATCGAAAAAGATCGACCCAACTGGGAAAGTGCTGTCGAAGAGCATACTTCCTCAATCTATGACACTGCTTGGTGGCCCATTGTGATCTGTCGCAGAGGTAGACTAGACGCGGAATCTCAACTTGTAGTCACGGTATAATGCTTCAGCTAGCAAAGCACATGTAAGAAATGACAGAACAGTCCAAACGATATTTCCCTTCCAAGCGAAGTAGATTGCACCGAAAACCAATACCCCAACCAGAACGACTGAACTGATTATAGTCGTGTTCTTGCCCATTTTGAACCGATTTCTCAATTCACTTTCCTCACAGGAATGCAGAAGGTTCGAATCATCAAAGAAGGGCTGCATTATTCATTAATCAATATTGGCATGATCTCAGAGTGAACCGTAACCGTATTCTTCTCAAGTTGTCATGACGCATGGGCTCGAAGTCGGCTAGAAGAAATCCCATCGCCGTATCGACCGAGCCTAAATAATTTCTGCGCTAGATTGAGTAGCATTTTTCGAGATTTAGTAGACGAGAAAAGCCGTGAAATCTGGTAACTTTCTCCCCTCGAGACTTGAGGCCGGAGGTTGAGGTTACTTCGCAGGGTAACTTGCTGCATACGAGGAACGGAGGCACACGCCACGTGCCATGTTCGAACGCGCTAAAAAGGTTCAACCAGCAGGCGTCTCTTACAAGAACCGCCATCTCGAGCCTTACCCGTTTCTTGTGAAGGAGTCTAAAGGGGCGAAGCTGACCGACCTTGACGGCAACGTGTACACTGACTATTGGTGTACACACTTGGCCGTGATTCTAGGTCACAGGCATCCCACTGTATTGGAAGCGATCAAACTACAGGCGGAGAAAGGTTGGCATCATGGCTTTGTTCACGAACTTGAAGTTACTCATGCTGAAGCAATAACAAGACATGTGCCAAGCGCAGAAATGGTTCGCTACGCGAGTTCTGGAAGTGAGGCTAACTTCTTCGCCGTCCGTCTCGCTCGAACCTTCACAAAAACCACAAAGATTGCCAAATTTGAAGGAGGATGACACGGCCCTTATGACCCATTGCATATCGCCATGAACCCCCCTTCGACAAACTTCCATCGGGAGGTATTACGAAAGGCTCGCAACTCGCAACGATCGTCGTCCCGTTCAATGACTTTAATGGTTTCAAAGACCGTGTGAAGCAAGAGCAGTTGGCGTGCGTCTTACTGGAGCCAGTCCTGACGGCTGGGGGAGCATTTCCGCTGATAGACAATTTCTCAAAGCACTGAGAGAATACTGCGACAGAACTGGAACCCAGCTAATCTATGATGAGGTAGTCACAGGCTTCAGACTCGGCTTAGGCGGTGCACAAGGATACTTCGTAAAACCAGACCTAACCGTTCTGGGTAAGATCATCGGCGGAGGTCTCCCAATAGGCGCTATTTGTGGAAGGCGAGATGTGATGGAACAGATGGACCACACGAAATATTCAGGCATGGAGTACTTCTATCACGGAGGGAATCCAATTACTTTGGCCGCAGGCCTCGCGACAATCAATGTCTCGAGCATTCCCCAGTCTACGAGCATATTGACAAGCTGGGCAACATGGCGCGTCAGGACATGAACCGCATCTTCGAAGATGCCGATTTTCCAGCGCAAGCAGTCGCGTCAGCTCGTTATTTGCAATACATCTCACCAACAAGAAGCCACTAAAGGACATCAGCGACTTCACGCATTATGACCTCGCCCAGTCCAAGAGGAGGTTCAATTACCTGCTCGAAAACGGCATCGTGATCCTAATACCCGAAATGATGCACGGCGCAGCCCGCTATGCACACAAGGAGAAAGACATCAACTACCTGACTACCTGCGCAGAGAATGTGAAATCCAGGTCCTGAAGCTAGCGTTTACTATCCACTAGTGATTGAGTCGCTCGCCAGCACAGAAATTTCCCTCTCCAGAATTTGCAGGAGAACAAGGAATTAGGGTTAGACCCGTTTTTGGGCCTAACTCCGTTACGTTATGTCAGAGGCGGATTATTGGGAGGAAGTTCTCATGCTGTGTTACTTCTTAGCTATCTCGCCGACAAATTCGGCGGCTCTGTCAACAATGGCTGAAAGCAACTTC
>Ga0315277_10001890_pt1 | contig 29558 bp, 43 predicted proteins | sample YL17G05_15_MG_FD_203695 | JGI IMG/M metagenome (GOLD analysis project Ga0315277, IMG submission 203695) | Sediment microbial communities from Yellowstone Lake, YNP, Wyoming, USA - YL17G05_15 | ecosystem: Environmental > Aquatic > Freshwater > Lake > Sediment | place: USA: Wyoming | collected... | reverse complement strand
CAACGGTCGAAGCCCATGGTTCCTCAACGGTCGAAGCCCATGGTTCCTCAACGGTCGAAGCCCATGGTTCCTCAACGGTCGAAGCCCATGGTTCCTCAAAGGTCGAAGCCTATGGTTCCTCAAAGGTCGTAGTCTATGGTTTCTCAACGGTCGTAGCCCATGGTTCCTCAAAGGTCGTAGCCTATGGTTCCTCAAAGGTCGTAGCCTATGGTTCCTCAAAGGTCGTAGCCCATGGTTCCTCAAAGGTCGTAGCCCATGGTTCCTCAAAGGTCGAAGCCTATGATTTCTCAACGGTCGTAGCCCATGATTTCTCAAAGGTCGAAATAAAATCTGATACTACGGTAGTTCTATGCCATCAGAAAATCTTCGTTTCCGAAAAGGCAACAGTTGTTAGGGCTTCTGTAGTGAAGGCCGCGGAGGTATAGAGGAAACTTGCAAAATAGCCTCTGCGGACCCTTTTTCAATCCGATCTTAGCAAAGTCCCAACGCTACAAACTCCGTGTGAAACACGCGAGTAAGACTAAGAGAATCTGTAGTTGGCTATACAGGGCCGCTCGTTGGAACCAGAAGCAAGGCAACTACACAACTGCACTCTTGCTCATGGGAATCATGACTGATTTTGTGGAGGCTTAACAGGTGTCAGTTAAACTTCCAACTGAATTCGCTACTAAAATCGCGGAGCAACTCAACTGGAAACTCGCAGCAGTCCAAGACTTCTTCGATTTCACTGAAGACAAAACTGGCTTTTTCTGGGCGAAACTGAAACCCAAAAAGTTCTTGGAGAAGCCAGATTTCAACGCGGTCTGCAAGTTGGCAAGAACTCTTGGAGGCGAAGACTATCTACAGGGTGCACGAGCTTGGAATATTCCAGGACCCCTAGCGAAAAAGAAAACGGAACAACCGCAAAGACCTTTGAAACCAGAATCGGAGCCGGCTCAGATCCTACCAAGTCCATGGACTCTGCTGCCGCTTAAGGCTTTACTTAGTATGCCCTTTCAAAGTCGCGTTGACGTTGAGGGCCCAGACTTCGAAGACCTTGTCGAGAGTATCCGGGTTCACGGTGTTCTAGAGCCAATACTTGCGCGACCTAAAGACATGGGCCTCTACGAGACTGTGGCTGGAGAGAGACGAAAGCACGCGGCTGAAAAAGCTGGCTTAATTGAGATTCCAGCCGTCGTTAGAATCATGTCTGATCAAGAAGCCTATGAAATTCAACTATGCGAGAATGTACAACGCAAAGACCTCACCGGCATGGAAAAGGGACGCATGCTTGACTTTATGATCAAGAAATTTGCTTATACTCAAGACCAACTGGCGAAAAAAGTAGGTAAGGATCAAGGATGGGTTTCTCGACAGCTTGCAATGCTCCAACTTCCCAACATTATGCCGCGCGGCATAATGGAAAAAGGCGAAATCACAGAGTACCAAGCTCGTGAGATTCTGGCGGCCCCAGAAGAAAAACGGCAAGAGGTTCTCAACAAGATTAATGAAACTGGACAAGTGCCTTCTGCTAGAGCCATTCATGAGATTGCACATCCCCACCTCCCCTGTGCCCGTTGCGGTGAACCCATACAAGGCACGCCAGTACATCTGGGCGAAGGCAAATATTACGATGCTGAATGCGCCGAACAAGTCGTCGCTGAATCTAAGGGACAAAGCGTCGTCGAAGAGAAGCATGTAGGACCGTTTGAAGAGCCAACAACAACCGCGACCTTGAGGAATGCTGAGATGCAGGTTCATGAGGTCGCACGTGATGTCGGGGATTTTACGTGCCCTCAGTGCAAACAGAATTTTCGAATCGTGCATTTGCCCAGTGGAAAGCACAAGTTTGAGCCAGTGAGGCAAGCCTAATGAGTGATCGCATAGTCTACAGAAACGTGCCCCTTCAACAACGCATCTGCAGTTATCACCTCTGCCACAAACCAATCATCAGAAACATTGCCCGAACCAAAGAAGGCCGCTTGTGGCACTGGGGATGTCTACAATCCGCACGAGACAAACAGTACAAATGCCTAGACTGTTATGGCACGTTTGACGCAACACAAGCAATCCTGGAAGAGAAACAGAAACTCTGTGGCGACGACATCAAAGAGTTATTTGGCCTCATCTGCCCAATCTGCAGTTCCCGCAACATCAAGCCCTGCCAGAAGTACGATCTTTCCTATTATTGCCCAGGATGGAAACACCGAATAGGCAAGGGCGCCGAAAAAAGAACACCGAATGGCAGACCATTATGCCCAGAACATGACACATACCTACGAGTTAAACCCCACAATTATATGAAACATCGAAAGGAAGATCTGAGGGTGCGGATTGAATGAAACTACCAAGAACCATCCGCCTCTTCCTGTTGCCCCTATACGTCTTGAAGGACATGACTGCACTTCTCTTGCTTGTACTCGCAAAGTTGACGAGCAAACCAGAACGGTTGAAGGTGGAGTTTGAGGATTACCAAGCTCTTGTCGAAAAGCTAGGCACATTTTACCAAGGCTTTCTCGATCCTAGTGTCTTGTTCTCGACTTCAAAAGATGATATTCGACGGGCGTTTCTGAGGGTGTTTGCAGAGTTTTTCGAAGTCAAGAAAGAAGAGGAAAAGAAAGCAGAGTGAGGTTTGTGTGATGAAAGCCATTTCTAAGTGTAAGGAAAAACTGTTCTTGTCCAACGAAGAGGAACAAGCGACCTTTCTCTATAATTCGATACAAGGTAACGGTGAGCTCCAAACCCTTGAGATACAAGGTTTTGTGCGCGGTGCGATAAGAAAGAAAACGTTGGATGTAGACATCAACGTTATTTTTGAAAGCGTTGGTAAACAATACCGCGATTTTGTCCGAGCTTACGGCGACAACAATAGTGAGGCCATGAAGCGTTGTCTTGCTGACTTGCGAAATGTGGCTGGCTGTTTCTTCATAAAATTGACAGAAGAGGAAAGCAGAATTGTGAAAGGAGCCACTTAGAATGAAAATATCTGATTTAAAAAAGCTAAAGACTAGAGTATGCATTCATACGCGAATCTTAGTTGCTTGCCTGATTGTAGCTTTGATAATGATTGTTGTTGCGGTAGTTGCAGTTGAACATCCTAATCTTTCGCTACCATCTGGAGCTTACTACGGTGTTAACCAAGGCGTGTACACTGAGAAATATAATCAAGCCATGTTTATCTGCACCGTGACCCATTGTTCCCTCTATTACTTTACAATGACACCTATCACTGGCGTGTGTTCGTTCAATGTGACTGCTGGGAATGGTTTCAATTTCTCCACTTTCAGTTGTGTATGCAACCAGTATGGCTGGATAACTATGGCAAATGATGAGTCCGTGTCTGCCAGTCAGTTTTATGGATGAGGAAAGGAGCCAAAAACCCATGAATGAACCTTTTTGCGAAAAAGCTTCACCAAAAACACTCAAAAACCGACCTAAGAAACATAGCGTAATTTCTGGCTCATGGCATTTTGAAGAATATCGGGAATCTGAGATTGACGGATGGTTTGAGGCTTTCGAGAAAAGGCATAGGGAACTTCTTTCGCAACTTGTGACTATAGTATCTAACAATGCTGATTCCATCATTTCTCTAGGTAATGACAGAATTGAATTGAGTAGAGCTGAACGTTATGGAATCATTCTTTACATTAGAAAGGAGATTTTGGGAGAATGCAGAAAGCCCTAGACAGAATTTTCTTTGAAAAAGAACGTTCATTAAGAAAGCTCTGGAAGGAACGTCCTACACGTTGGTCTGATAGAATACATCCAGATGGTAAGGAATCTCTCGTAGAATGGGAACGGAGATATGAAAAAGCTTTTGACGAGACTTTTGCTGAAGACAAAAGGCTCTTTTCTGTTTTCCTCAAGGACCAAGCAACGTTGCAGAAGCGCATAACAGACGAAGCCAAAACCTTCTTCGAAATTCAAGAATGGGTAGAGGAAGGACTTGAGAAAGATGGAAGTAGCCCATTTATGTTTAAGCAATGGCAAAAACGAACAATTTCTAGATGGGTTCTTCTTGATCTTGTATCTGGTTTGGCTTTTTCTAAAGATTCCGAGAGGAAGAAACAATGAGCGTCAGAATAGTGAGAACGCCACTTCAACAATTCAAAATGGATGTAGCAATGATTCTTGAAAGTGATGAAGCGAATGAAGGTAAAAGACTTGCAATTTTTGGGGCCTTGTCTGAGTATGAAAGAACAGGAAATTTGGCTTTTTCTGCGCGGGAACAGACATTAAGAAAACTCTTCCAAAATCGACCTGTAATTTTAGATCATTGGACAGAAGTCGGTTGGCTAGAACAGAATAAAGAACTTAGAGAATGGCTCGAAAAAGCTGAGAAGGTTTTTGATGAGACTTTCCTAGAGGACAATAGTTTCGTGTCCGTGCCACGCGCCGAGTATCTGGGGCAAGTACATGTGCCACGCCGTCAGTTGGAGCAACGTATAGCCGAACTTGAAGGGCAAATTGGACTACATAGATTGGAGGTTCAAGGAGACGATTGGATACGGAATGCTGCTGAACCTGCTACTTTTGTGCATTATCTTCAGGGTCGAAAGGACGCTTTAGAAAAAGAAGTGTTGAAACCAAAAGGCTCTGGTGAGGGTTCTTCCGCGAAGAGTCCTGAAGAGGGTTCCAAATGAAGTATTGGTACAGCCCTATTGCAATAATGGTTTGGTGTGATGATTGCGAATGGAAAACTGAAAGTTACAAGAACGGTCAAGCTATCGCCAAGATTCATGCGAAAAAGCGCGGTCACAAAGTTCATGGCGAACTTACGATAGGATTTGGTTATGATGGTCACGGAGAATCTAAGAGTCCTGAAGAGGTAAAAAAATGAGTTTTATATGCCCTAAGTGTGACTATGAGGACCCTCCGATATGGAGACATACATTAAGAAAGCTCTACACTAGCCATTGTCACATTTCTGACTTGGAAATATGGGAACCTGAACTGGCCAGAATAATCAAGGAGAAAGGCTATATTTGCGTGCATCATGTTAAGTACAAACTGAATCGAAAAGGTTCTCATGTTCATCGTATTCCCGCAAAACTTTGTGCTAATTCTAGTGAAGCCAATCCGAGTATAATTGAGCCTAACAAAGAGAAGCATAAGGCTAAGATTCTAGGTAGACGACCAAATCAATCAGCTCTTTTCATAAAGGAAGAGGTTTCTGGAGAGGCAAAAGGGTTCGGTTCTTCCGCGAAGAGTCCTGAGGAAGAGGCGAAAAAATGATGGAAAAAGTCCATGCCCTTCACGAATCGAGCATCTTTCACCAATTAGCCCAGACCTGTAGGCATCAAACTTGTCAGGTGTACTTTCCTATCCATACAAGGTCGTTCATGCGCTCAACCAATGGTCTAAGGGTAGTGATGTGATGGTACGGTTTAAAAAAGCTCGTCCCAGAAGGATTTCTGATTGGGAAAAGATAGACGTGTTGAAAGAGACGCAAACGCTTCCTGTATCTGCTCGAGGCGCGGGGCTATGCTTGTACTTGTCAAAGGATCTCTGCGAAGTCTATGGCCTGATTGCTGGTGACATGCTTAAAGTGGAGATGCTTGATCACTTCCGCAAAATCAGGGATGAGGAATGAGAACGATCTCTTCTATTCCGAAGTTCGCTCGAGCATGTGGCTTTTCCACTTCAAGCCAGAAAGGTTTTCGAAAACATCTCAATTACCTTGTTCAGATAAGGGCCCTTGAAATTCAACAGGGAGGCTTTCTCGGAGACAACATCCATCACCATAAACTTGTCGTTATCCGCGACGAAAAAGCTGTAAAACAACATTTCTCTCCTAAGACTCGTGAGATTCCGATAGACCTAATCGAGAACCCTTCGCGCCCAAAGAAAAGAGAGGCGAAGACCGAAACGTGGGAACATGAAGAGATATCGCGCCCTCACTCAGTCCAATACTATGCCCTCAAATGTACAGCTCGCAAATACTACATCCGAATTCCGTCAGCTATGATAGGATACCTTGGAATCAAAACAGGAGATCTTCTGAAAGTCAAACTGATAGAAGCTTATACGCACCGGGAGCTGCTCGGAGCCGCTTGAAGAGGCGTGTTGAGCTTAGATTCGAACAGGACTTGCTTGACCGCGTTGACGAAGCAGCAGAGCTTCTCGGGATCAGCAGGACGGCACTCATTAAACAAGCGTGCAAAGCTTACTTGCCTTCTATACGGCAAAACAGATTTATCGAGAAAGGAAGAAATTAGCAGGAGATGATGAAAGATGAGTGGGGGCGAATTCAAAAAACGAATCTTTGAACTACAAAGTTACGATGTAAAAGACAAATTTGGTAACGGTATAATCACAGTCAGTCTAACTGAAACTTATAAGATTATAGATGAGGCTCGCAAAGACTTTCCAATGGCTACGTATAGCGACAACTTACTGAAGGTCGAAGATTGCAGAAAATTGCTTGCTAAAAGACATGAATGGCTTTCGAAGTGGTTTGGAGAGTAACGGGAGAAGTCACTGTACGGGAAAACAAGAAAAACTTAAGAGGTAACAGTTAGGGGTTTCAACTCACACAGTGCCTGCAGGCACATATTTTCAATTTCAGCCACCGCCCTGAAGGGCAGAAGTGTTGAGCGAGGAGACTTTTTCGATGGTACACAAGCATAGTGAAATATCAGACCAGAGAAGGTTCATCAAACGATTAGTTACGGAATCTGCTTTTCAGGATCGGCAGCGAAGCGAAACAGTCAACATTCTCTCAAGAGACGCTATCATTGCTTCTGCAAGTCAAGCATTCGAGTTTATCTTGCCTGGGCTGGCTAACTACGAGCGGGGGGAAGTCTTGACTGATGGCCGTGGCGGAGGTAGCATGCAATGAGTCAACATCAACATAAAGAAGAAGACCCGTTTGTTCCTGACTTAGTATGCCAAGAGAAACATAGGCGCGTCGACGAGAAACTGGACTGCTACGACAAAGACATCAAAGCGATTAATCAAAAGATCACGGCAACGTTGGTCTTCATGATTATTCTTCTTGTCACACTTCTGATTGACATCGGAAGAAATGGGATACGGTTATGAAACTAGAAGAAGACGACGAAGAATTGGCAGACGATGAAGAAGGGTTCGATCCTGAAGATTATCCAGATGAAGAACATTGACCGAAGTAATTCAGATTCCCCCGATAGAAGTCGTTGACGTTTCAAGCCTTAAAGTGGACGGGCAGAACCCTAACCGCATGTCTAAGCCTCAAATGCAAGCGTTAAAGGCAAGCATTCAACAATTCGGCTTCATCATTCCCGTCATAACGAATAAGGATCTCCTAATCGCGGATGGCGAGCAACGGTGGGGAATAGCCAAAGAACTTGGCCTCGAGAAGATTCCTATCGTCCGGCTCCCGCTCGAAGACGTCGACAGACGCACTCTAAGGCAAGTCTTGAACAAGCTGAAGGGCGAACATGATCACAAACTTGACGCTCTTGAGTTTCAACGAATCATCCAAGCAGGCGGAAAAGACGATTTAAAAACGCTCCTCGCAATCAATGACGGCGGCATACAAGTCATGCTGAAGAGGCTAGATGAACAGGCTGGTCAGGGACTCGGCGGCCTCGAGGCGACGTTTGAAGTTGTCATAACGTGCAAGAGTGAGGAAGAACAGAAGAAAGCCTTCGAAGACTTGAAAGAGAAGGGGTATACTTGCCGGCTTTTGATCTTATGAGAAAGTGGAGTAAGCCTCAAAGCTTCCGGAGCCAAGCAATCAGCGGAACATTCACGCTCACAGAGAACGAGATGAGCAAACGCTTCACAGGCACGATCGCCCTCGAAGATGAAGCCTGGCAAGTCGGCGTTATAGTCGGTCGGAGCGGAACAGGTAAGACAAGTATCGCGAAAGAGTTGTGGCCGGCTGAGTATATCAAAGGCTTCCAATATACGAGCGAGTCAGTCCTTGACGATTTTCCTCCGGAGCTGTCGACGGCAGACATTACGAAGGCCCTCTGCAGCGTTGGCTTCGCAAGTCCTCCAGACTGGCTTAAACCCTACGAGAACCTGAGCCAAGGAGAAAAGATGCGCGTCGACATCGCACGTGCCCTGGTGCTCGAGCAGCCTCTTATCGTGTTTGACGAATTCACAAGCGTCGTTGACCGAGAAATCGCGAAGATCAGCGCCCTAGCAATCAGCAAAGCCATCCGGAAGAGTCAGAAGAAGTTTATCGCGGTAACATGCCACTACGACGTGTTGGATTGGCTTGAGCCTGACTGGGTCTTCTGCACAGACGACATGACATTCGATAAAAAAAAAGAGAGCATCCCCCACTTTCTATCCTCGTCTCGCCCTGCAAGCCTGAAGTATGGCGACTGTTTAGGGACTATCACTATCTAAGCGGGACCATCAGCCCCTTCTGCAAATGCTACGTTGCCCACATCAACGAGCGGCCCGTCGCGTTCATAGCAGTCATGAAGATTCACATGTCAGGAACCTGCAACAGGGTCTCCAGGCTCGTGGTCTTGCCTGACTATCAGGGCGTCGGCGTCGGCAAGAAACTCTTGAATTTCATGGCTGACTATTACACGCGGAAAACAGGCTTGCCGTTTAAGATCATCACGAGTAACCCTCAGCTGCTCCGGAGCAACTTAGCCGATTGGATCGTGACAGCGAAGGGCCGCGGAAAGAGCATAGACGGCAGACATCTAGTGCATCAGTACACTGGCTCTTCAAAAGAGCGGCTAACTGTGACGTTACTCTATAAACCGAAGCGGAATTCGTCAGAAAAGTAGAATTCTAGGAATCTGACACTTGTGGATAAAGCATTACTCGAAAGACGCACTGACATGCTCCATAAGCATTTGATGGGTGCCCCGCTAAAGGCAATAGTAGCAAATCTCAGCGAGAAGTACGACGCGACAGAAAAGCAACTGTACACTGATTGGGAACGACGTCGAAAGTGGATTCCCCAAATCGTCCAACTTAACGACCCGGCTCTCCTTCATGAGCACATGCAAGGCATCCTTGATGAGATCCCGCAGCTTTGGCTTATCGCCGCGGGAAAAACGGATGATGAGAAGAAGTACCTCTACCGGACGCGAGATAGGCTTGAAGCGTTCAAGGAGATCAAGGATATCCGATTCAGAGTCCTTGAGATTCTGCAGACTATAGGCGTGATAGAGAAGAAGCCCCAGCAAGTGAACCTGTTAAGTTTGAACATTGGGTTTGAAGCTGACCCTGACTTGAAGAAGGCACTTTTGGAAGAGGCTGAGCGGCAGAAGAAAGAACACGAGCAGCCCAAGACTCCTCCTTGAAGGTCGCATGAGAGGGGTGTAGGACCGATCGGTCCTATTTCTTTAACGGTACATAATGTTGAATTTTTATTCTCGATCTTGGTGATGAAATGACAACATTAGAAAAAGTGTTAGCCGTCGCTTTAGTAGCCGTCATCATCGTTGCAGTCGTAGCTTTGAGTTTGGAAGTGCACGTGACAAGTCATGGCCATATAACTGCAATTGGCTTGGACGTTTGGAAAGACGCAGGCCTCACGCAACAACTGACAGACATTGATTGGGGCACGCTGGATCCTGGATCGATGGTCGGAATAATCTTCTACGCGCGAAACTACGGTAACGTAAACGTGACGCTCTCTATGCAAGTTGGAAACTGGACCTTCAACGGAATCCCTGAACAGAATTTCACTCAGGCCCCAAACAGTAGTCAATACTTCGCTTTCTCGTGGAATTGCACCGGATATCTCCTGCAGTCAACGCAAGTAGTAACAGTAAACATGACACTTGCAGTTTCGCCGCTGATCAGCAACAAAATAACGATCTTCACCAACGACATAGTGATCAAAGGCACTAAAACCTAGCGCCCCTCAAACGGGAGATTCCCAGAAACAAGGCCGCATGGACTTTTGACCAAGCCAGAATTCATGCAGTATTGCCCGCATACTCAGCAGTTGAAGTTTCACGCAGGCATGAACATCTACACTCAACGCGCAGTCCTCTGCGGAACAGGCGCTGGAAAAACCCTCTGCGGATGCTACGAAGATATCCGCTGGGCACAACGTTATCCAGGAAGCGTCGGCTACATCTTCGAGCCAAACTTTCCCATGATCCGCCGAATCCTCCTGCCAACACTATCAAGTCCCTTGCTCCTCGGCGAACCCTTCACCGCTAACCCGCTCGTAGCCGGCTACAGCAAACAAGATCAACGCCTCGACTGGAAAAACGGAAGTCAATGGTGGTTCGTAAGCCTCGACGACCCAGAAAAGAGCGAAGGACCAAACGTTGACTACGCACACGTTGACGAAGGACGATTAGTAAGGAAGTTTGCCCTTGCCTGGCAGACAATTCTTAGAAGACTTAGGGGTAGCGGCAGAACTTCAGTACCGTTGAAACCAAGCGTTTGGCTCACCACCACCCCTAATGCCTCTCAAACGGAGCTATTTAACGCAGTTGAAAACCCTAAAACGAAAAGCCCGAACTGCCGAGTCTACCGATGGAGCATCTACGAGAATCCGCGGCTCACGAAAGAATACGTTGACGAAATGGTCCGCACGCACACGGGCGGCTTAGCTGAGAGATTCATCTACGGCCGCTTTGCAGCAGCAGGCGCCGGAACACTCCTCTTCGACAGTACCGTAAACGTAGGCGAATTAGTAGCAGCGAACATCCGAGAGATCCGTTATGGAATAGACTTCGGCTGGACCAACCCCACAGCAATCATACCATTAGCGTATGATGGAGATGGCAGAGCCTGGGCGTTAGATGAAGTTTACATGCGACACTTGAGCGCGGAACAAATCATCACGGAATTGCGGCAGCTCCAAGAAAAGTATGGCAAAGGAGAAGTTTTCTGCGACAGGAGCGAGCCTGAAACGATTTGGAAACTTGTCCAGGCAGGCTTCAACGCTAAGGGCTACGCTGAAAAACGCGAGGATGGCCTCAGAGAATTAGCAGGAAGAGTCCAGAAGCAAACTGACGGCAAGCCAAGGCTCTTCGTCAGCGGAAAATGCGTGAACCTCATCAGCGAATTAATCGAGTACGACGAGAAAGTCAAAGAGAACGACCACGCCGTCGACGCGCTGCGGTATAGCCTCAAAGTCAAAACTACTAACGTTGACGCTTTCAGGTTCGGATAATCACGTTCACCGGTGTTGAATGATGAGTACGAAGAAGCGAAAACTCAAGACTACGATGCATATGTACACGACTGACGCTCCTCCAGGGAAGCAAGTCAGGCCGCCTCTTCTCGTGCGGATTGCCAGCAAGCTGACGAACTTTCGCGTTGGAACTGAAGAGCGCCTAAGCGAGCAAGTCCCCCAGAGAACAGCGCAGGCAAACACTAGCGTCCTCTTCGACGGAGTCATTGATGATAGCGAACTCTTGTACGGCGCCAAACGCGAGCCGATCGCAGTGCGGATCATCTCAGGCGTTGCAGAAGATGTTTTCAGCAAATGGTTCAAAATCATCGACTTAAAAGATCCGACAAACCGAGACTTGGACAAAACAGTACAGGTAGAACTCGAGCGCCTAGATGCAAAGCAACATCTAATCAGAATGGCAGTCCTCGAGCGCCTATACGGGTACTCAGTCGTCGTCATAGGGTTCAGAGACTCGGCACAGACACTCGCCGAACCCGTCGACCATCCGGAAAGCATAGATGGCCTGCAAGTCTACGGCAAAACTGACATAGCAACCATCACCGAAGACACAGATCCAGAAAGCGAAAATTACCTATATCCCGACAGTATCCGACTGAATTACCGCGCCGGAAACGAGAACATTCACAAAACACGGTTCATCTGGACAAGCACGAGACTGATCGATCACCGCTACCGGGGCGTTTCCGCTCTTGAGTGCGTATATGACGATTTGAACGCTCTTCGCCGCATTCGCTGGAGTTTGGGCATGACGATGATTCGTCAGGGGAGCGGATTCCCAGACGTCGAACTAAAGGGTGCATCACTGCCAGATATTGACGCGTTCATTGCTTCAGGACAATTTGACAACTTGAACGCAATGCGCTATTTCGTCCATAACGAGAATCAACAGCTAAACTTCAAGGGAATGGGTAACACTGGCCTGGATCCTCAGAAATACATCGAACCGATCTTCGAGAGCATTGCCGCTGGGACAAAGATCCCCGTGGCCGTACTCAGAGGAGTGCAAGCAGGAGCTCTAACAGGAAGCGAAGTCAACGAGCGCGAGTACGCGAAGCTCATCACGAGCGTTCAGGCACTCTACGAGAAAACAGTGAAGCAACTGATCACTGCAATAATGACCATCAGTAAACTGACGCAGCCGTTCAAGGTAGAATGGAACCCCGTAATCGAGATGGACGAGAGAACCAAAGCAGAAATTGTTGAACTTACGGAACGTGCCAGAAGCGACGCCCTCAAGTACAAGCTGATTAACGAAGTCAGAACAGAAGTCTTAGGCGAAGGCAAAGAAGTCCCAGAGGGCAACGTCATCTTAAGCCTCGTCCAGGCAAAAGCGCAGGACGTTGGAGGCCCTCCGCAAACTCAGCCTCAAGTAGACGCTAGCGACACGACTAACCTTCAGAAGAGGCTTGAGGATAGTCTTCGGAAGTTGCTGCAGGACGTTCTTCATGGAACCTTGGATAAGGACCAAGCAGCCCTCAACGCGGAGATGCTGATCGACGAGCATATTGGCAAGATGAAGCAGATTGCCAAACGCAACTTAGAGCGCAAGGTAGGGCGGCCAATCGGCGACTTGAGTCCTGAAAACGACCGCATGTTCGTAACCATGAAGAAACGTTACGTTGCCGACTTCAAACGGATCCTCGCGGACGCGAAACAATGAGTACTGAGGCTACTCCGGATTATGTCTGCGAAGAATGCGGCCACACGATCCCCGCGGCTTGCGTTTCCAGGTTCATCCTTAACGGGAAAGTCATCTGTCCCTATTGTGGTACCACGATGGTGAAGGTAAATGAGCAGTGAATTCTGGCTCAGCGAACAAGGCATAGAAATTCGCCTTCAAGACCTTGCAGAAGCAGTTACCTGGGAAACCTTCAACGACATGACACAACTTACCGGGAAGGAAGAACACGCCAAAACGTTCGAGTGGGTCACTGAGATAAGCCCAGAAACGTGCGATTACTGCGACGGCCAAAGCGGAAGACGCTATCACATTGGCCAGTTTATGCCTCAGATCCCAACGCATTCGAATTGTCGTTGCCACTGGGACGTTCTCTTTGAATAGTCATCAAGGAATGATGTGAAATGAAAATTGGAACTCTAGTGTTTGAAATAGACTCGACCAAAATAGCCGAAACCGACTCCGAAGTAATTATCCCTGCAAAAATCACGCGTGAATGCGTCCTCCAATACAAAGAGGGAAAAGCCTATCGCCCCAAAGACGAACTGCGAAAAAGCGCCTTCATGTTCGACGGTGCTTGGCTCGTCAGCGGCCAGCATCCTCCCGAAATGTTAATAACCAAACCAGAAGACGTTTCAGGACGACTAAAAAATACAGTGTGGGACGAAAAAGAAGGTCTCGTTTCAGGCGACGCATGCCTCTACAAGGCTAAGAATACGCCACAGTTTCTCGCAGATGTGAAGAGTGGAAAACTGAAAGATGTGAGCATAGGCTTTCTTTATCATGACGACTGGACTCCCGGTGAGTTTCAGGGCCAAAAATACGACTTCGTTCAACGAGACATCGTGCCTAACCATGTGGCCGTCGGCGTCCCCCAAGGGAGATGCCCGAGCCCCGCATGCGGCCTCACCGTCGACATGGCAAGGGCAACCTGCGCCTTCAGTGCGGATATGGCAACTTTTAACATCGGCTTGGACCCCTGGGAAGAGACTGAAAACAGTATCCGCAGCGGCCACGGAGACAAAGCACGCGCTGACACTTGCAGGACCAAAGTCATCAACGAAGGCTTAAGCCTAGTCGTCTGCAAGGACAAGGAAACAGGCAAATGGTTTGATCAAAGTTTCATCTTCAAGAAGGACCAAGGCTGGACGATGCAGAAGGCGAAAGAATGGTTCAGCAAACACAACGTTGACTCACTGCAACTTATCACTCAACTAGCTCTTGAAACTATGCTCTATGACGCTATGACCCCGGAAGAAATCGACGCGAAAATCGCGCAACTTGAGAAAGACCGAGATGCCTTCAGACAACAGATAGACGATCATTACACTGAGCAACGGAAAAAAGATGCAAAGTTACAAGAGAAAATCGATGCGGTAAACAGGAAGCGGAGCGAAGAGATCACCGCGATATATGCCTCAACGCAATCTCCCACTGACGAAAAGAAACTCAAAGAATTATACGATAACATTGATGCGTTGAATACTGAAATACAACAGTTCCGAGAAGCAAAAGTGCAGACTATGGTAGCCGGTAACGAAGCCGAATGGAACCCCTCAGCCGACTGGCCTGACAGTTGTTATGGATACGTTCCGGAAAGCGCAAAAGGCGCAGATGGAAAGAAGTCAGACCGCAAAATCCCATATAAATGGCCAGACGGCACTATAGGACCTCTGAACATAATCAGAAATGGCCTGGCCAGACTTGCTCAGGAAAAGACGGATATTCCCGATGCTGAAAAAGCTCGCCTCACGAAGATGCTTCAGGGCATCCTCAAAAAGGCAAATCCAGACTACAAACCGTCAACTGATTCTATCCCTAGTGAACCACAAGAGAACGTGGACGCTGAAGAACTCATCACAACGTCCCAACGCCTCCGGGACCTATCTCGGAAGCTTTCTTAGTCATGGACATTATCCATGAACCAAAAGTGAAGTGAAGAAAAATGCCAGAACCAGATAAGAAACCGCAGACAGACGTAGTGCAAGATAGCAAAGATACGGTGAAGATCGCAACTGACCAAGCACTCATAGAACTTGAAACAGTCAAAGCAGAATTGAAAACTTTGAAAGCCGAGAACGATGCCCTCAAAGGCGAACTCAAGACTACCAATGGCTTACTTGATGCTCAGTTGAGAAGTAAACTCCTCACTGAAGTCAAGAGCATCAGCAAACTCTCCAACGAACAACTCATGCACATGACGACCGGCGAACTGCAAGACTTCATTGAGACGTACAAGAACATTCTGCCGCACAGGAAGCCCATCACGTTCGCAGGCGAGACAGAAGAGACACTGGGAAACATGACGTTGGGCGACTTGTTCGCCTTCAAACGGAAGTGACTTAAGGATGCCAGGATACTTAGTCAAACCAACCAACAGCGTCCTCGTCCAAGGAGTACATCAAATCGTCGAAATGAAAGTTGGAGCAAACGCTACAGCCGCTAAAATGCTTCCGAAAATCTGGGTCATCTATGACGCTGCAGACGGCTCAGTGAAAGAGGCAGCAGCTGACTCAGTTGCTGCTTTAGGCGTTCTGATGGAAGCACCAGACCAGGGCATAGCAACCGCATACGCAGTCGCAGACCAATGTAGAGTCGTCACCAAAGGCATAGTCTTATGCACGTACCTCTCATCAGCCACAGGATGCACGCCTGGAGACGCACTTGCCACAGTCGCAGACGGTAAAGTGGGAAAACATACCAGCTCTAACGCTGCATGCATCGTAGGCAAAGCCTTGTCGACAGTTGCATCAGGCGGCGCAGCGACAGACGTGATTGTGGAGCTGTTCTAAAATGCCAAATCTCACTAGACTAAGCAGAGTCGGACTCGAAACCGGCGGACTCACAGACGACGAAATCAAATACATCGACACAACCATCATCACAGCAATGAAGCCTGTTCTCGTCGGCAGACAACTGATGCAGACAGTGAACATTGGCAACGCAGGCAACAGAAGCTGGCGTGCGTACCTCATGACGGACATGAGCCAAGCAGAAATCAGCATGGAAGGCATCGACGAATCTCTCGACCACGTTGAACTCGCAAACAAAGACGTCAAACTACCAGTGATCCACAAGAGCGTCAAGCTGTTCTGGAGAGATCTCCTCAGCAGCCGAAACGGTGGGATCCCTCTTGACACGTTGAACATCGAAAACGCTGCTAGACAAATCGCTGAGGAAGAAGACAAACTCCTCATCTCAGGCCAGTACACGGGCTGGACAGGATTGGGAATCGAAGGCTTAGCCACTGCTACAAACAGGCAGACGCAGGCTACAGCAGGCACGTGGGGCACCGTTGCCAATATCTACACTGACGTTAGCGCGGCAATCGCGAAGCTTGAGGCAAATGGTCACTACGGACCGTACGCGCTTATTCTCAGAAGTGCCTTGAAGGCGAGGCTGAGGGCCGTCAACACTAACACAAGCGACTTGGTGCAGCACGTGATCGAACAGATGCTCGGTGATGGCGGCAGGGTCCTCGTCTCTGACAGTCTCTACTCGAGTGCAGGTGCAGTCACAAGTGTTTTGGTCGTTGAGGCAAGCCCGGATAACTTCGTCGCAGGCATCGCTCAGGATGTCACGACCTTTAGATTCCAAGACAAAGACATGAACACGAACATCAAGGTTTACGAGGTAATCGCGCCCAGAATCAAGCGTGCAACGTCTATCTGCGAGTTGACTGGAGTCAGCTAAACCGAATAAAAACAAGAGAAGTTACGTTCCCCTTTTAGTTAGTTTTTTTGTCGTTTCGAAAAGAGTGAGAGACATCAATGACGCAACAGAGGAAGATGCGCGAGGTCCTGCTAAAATGGCAAGGTCCAAACACGATGCTCGTCGAGGACCTTGAAACTCATGACATATATCAGATCTTCCTGTTTCGCCCAAGACGACGCGAGAAGGGATCCAGCGGCGTCGTATGTTCAGACCTATGCGGACACGACCTAAAACGATTCCATTTCAGTTGCTTGCGCTGCCGCATGCGCAGAGTAGCCCTCGGAAAACTTCCTGGGCTCATGCACGTGACGCCCTACATCCTCTTAATCCGCGCTGACAGGCCAATGATCGTTTCATTCCTCCTGAAGAATGTTCTCTCGATCGCCGAACACTTGGCAACATGGTAAAAATCAGCGACCTTGTTTTGGGAAAAGTCTCGTTTCAAGGTTCCATGTTGAAATCAACAGTTTTCTCCTCTTCTTCCAGCGCTCGTCAGTAACGTCTGGCGAGCGGAAACGTAAGAGGTGAAAGAAAGAAAAATGAGCCTTAAACTACAGGCTTGGCAGGGACTCTTAGTAGTACTTGTGATTCTCGGCGTCTTAGGCGGCTCACTGCAGCTGATCGCAACTGAGTTACAGCAGAATCCTAATTTGACGTACTGGATGGGAAGTTATCAAGCGCCCTTCCTCGCGTTCCTACAGAATTCATGGTTAATCATCGTAGTGACCTTCATCTACAACATTTTCATGTACTTCCGCCAGAACCAACTTGCTGCACTGAAACAAACGACTGAATTATTCCAGCTTCAAAAATTCACAGCGACACTTGCCTGGTTCATCGGTATTCTAGGACCCATGGCAGCTCTCGTCGCAGACAAACAACTTCAGAGCATAATCGCCTTCATCATCGTCATCACAACAGCTCTACTTCAAGAACTTCGAAGCATCTACAGTAACCAGACAATATTGCCACCTACAACTTCAGGACCTCCTAGTACGTCGACGCAGTCAAGTACGCCAGCTCTAGCACAGGGACCTGGACCTCCGCAACTGCCCATAATCACTTATGGACCATGGATCCAAACAGTGACAGTTACAGACTCAACATATGGTCCAGCAGGAACAACAATCTGGACAAGAGACGTCTACACAAACGGCACCTTCTCGAGTCAACAAGTCCAAACTACGAAGCCTACCTAAGCGGAGACGCAGTATCAGTGATCCAAACGAAAATCACAAACCTCTTCAGCAAAATCGGTGTGACCATCAGCAACCTCCTATTCGCATGGTCAATATGGCAGCACGAAAACGCGATCATGACGTATATGATGCCACGGGGCATGTGGGAAATCTTCTGGCACACTAACGGCCAATTCTTCACGGGGATCCATATAATGAATGGTGTATGGTATGATGGCACTCTCGTGGTTCAGGGACTCTGCATTCTATTGTTAGATATTTCATTCTGGTTCTGGAATGACACTGCCAAATCTGCGGCTTAGACCCTGCAAGAAATTCAGACTTCCCCTTTTTTAGTCATTCACGGTGCGTATTTAATACGCATCAGCAAACGTAAACGTCAGCCTGCAGTAGTCAGGAAGAAAGCATTTTCACACCTTAGATTCGGATGCCGCTAGACTGAAAATGTATTTTTTTCTCTCTTCTCCGAGCAGAAAGTTGACGCTTATGAAACAAGTCAGATTCCGCATCCTAAAATGGTTCAGCCGCGTTAGCTGTAGTCACTGCAGGAGAGACTATGAAGGCTGCAGGGGCTGCCGGACTCATCGACTCGTAAATTACCTTCAAAATCATTGTTAATAGGAAGTGCGAAAAGATCTCCTGGTCTCCAGAGGATCTCGCAAAACCAAGAAAAGGTGAAAATATTGCCTAGAACACTAAGTGAAAAACTCTCGAGGGCAGCCCTGATCCTAACTCTAGCGCTGCTCGTAACTTCTCTCATCAGCTTCCAAGTTAGAATAGGCGTTGTCCAAGCTACCATAACGGGCGATTCTCCCCCAGCTAGCGGCGACTGGACGATCTCGACAGCTCCAGGCACTACAGTATCGAATGAGCCTAACCTAATCATCAACGGCAGCATCAAAGTTAACAATTACCGTTATTTCAAAGTCTACGACAGCAACATAACGGTGAATGGAAACTTCACGAACGTCGGAAACGCAGCCATCGTTATCTCAAATTCGACGTTTTACTTCAACATGACTAGACCGAACAACTATGGCTCCTACATCTTTCTGAATGGCGGAAACGGATACTCAGTAAACATCACAAACAGCAAGTTTCTCAACGCAACAGCAAACCGCAATTACATGGACTTGGACAATAATCTCACTCTCACGAATGATGAATTCCGCGGTTTCGGCGAAAGCGTCATGACTCCTACGTATACTTCTAACAACGCCTCAATAATAATTCAGCCTAGCATTGCTTATAGCTCAAGTTTCGTGATGCAGAACGTGCATATTGACGGGATTAACTCAACTGTTCAACTCCGATATTGTAATGCTGGCTCGATAAGCAACGTGACCATTGACGGCGTTGAAAAACACTTCGGCCTCGGTCTCGGCGCATCAGCCTACACAAAAATATTTGACATCTACCAAAGCCCAAACATTACCATAAACGGCCTAACGATCAACGTAACACAGACAATCGGAACCCATGCGATGAATACGCCAACAGTAGACGGCTTTGACCTCAGCACAGGATCATCAAACGACGTACTGAACAACGTTACCGTTCAGGGAATGTACCCGACACTTAACGAAGGTGGAACCGCTGATGACATATCTCCACATTTTGCATTCATGCCGCAATCTGCCGTTACGAATACCACTATTAACAATTTCACTTTCATAGGCTGTGGAAACGGACTCACAAACGCGAAGGTAGGCTACAACATTACCCTCACAAATGGAACAATCTTTGATTGCGCTGACGGTTTTGAAGCAGCCACAGACGGCGGCGGCAATCTCACAGTTTATGATTCCACATGGATAAACTCTGCCGTCAGCATGCAATCAAACAATACCGTGAACCTCATAAGACCAACCTTCATCGTAAATGATTCAACCTTGAGTTACGGTGGCGTAGTCACTAATTTTGCGAGTGGTTATCTCTACCTAACAAATGCAACGTTTCAGCAGCTTAATGACTCAAAAGTGTTTGAACAGCATGACGAGAATCCTGGCACTGACTTAAGCGTTCCAGCGCATGTCTGGCAATTCCACAACTTCACATCTGACGCGTCCTACGTCGAAATGTACGAGGAAGAGCCAACTTATGCGAATGGGAACACAACATTCGCAAACGTCACGTACGGAAGCAAAGTGCTGAAGTACACGTTGAACGCGATAACAGGCCAAAACTCAACATCGTACGTGTACACTCCCAACGGAAATGTGCAAGTTATCACGGGTGCAACATCATACTCGTATAACGCGACTTCAGGCATCATCACCGTCAACGCAACAGGTTTGAGTACGATAACCCTTGACTGGAACATTTACTGGATGAACTTCACTTTCTGGAGCATGACCAATACTTCGATCACCACAGAAACTTGGCAACTCTACAACGGCACGCAACTCTTGAGTTATCAGCAGGGACAAGCAAGCCTCTATGCTGGAACATACACGTTAGACGTCTACTATCACGGGTTTCTCATCAACATCTCCAGCCTTCCAACAGCGACTTACGGTAACGCGATCGCGAACATTTCCTTGAACATGTACCCTGACGCAGGCGGGTATATCGCTGCGAACGTAACTTTCACGGGAATCAGCCTGACCGAAAACCCGAACGTCACTCCAGGTTCGACATCCTTCACTGCCACAGCCTCAAACGTACTCTTCATCGTTGACGTCAGCAGTAACGTAAGTACCGTAGTCCTAGACGGCGTCAGCACAAGCGCCTGGACTCAAACTAACGGGACCGTTACTTACATCAACTTCACAGACGTCGCATTTTCAAGCGTTGAAATCGACTATTACCCGCCAACCCCGCTTTCAACACCCTTCTTCGTTATCAGTATGAGCGTTATCGCCGTCGGTTCAGGCTTTGCATATTGGTTCTACAGGCGAACACACAAAACACGGAGCCAAAAGACTTGATAGAATACGAGTCAAAACAAGGCGCTTGGAGCTTCACGAACAGCGTTCTCCAGGGGATCGTAGGCGCTGACAAGCGCGCGCTCTGCGTAGCCGGAAGCGAAACAGATACAGCGTATAGTGTCCAGGCATCAGTCAATCAAGCGGCAGGAACGAAAGCGTCAATAATCGTGTTCTACACGGAAGACGTCGACTTCAACCCGAGATACGTGGAATGCGTCCTCGACTTCCAGGCCAACAGACTGCACATCGACCTGGTAGACGCGGCACAGAGGGCAATAGTAGCAGAGAAAGACTTCTCACTTACCAAGGGAACAGCGTACCCCGTGAAGGTAATAGCAAACACGTACTCAGACGGCTCGGGCTACGTGCTCTTCCTCGTCAACAATGTTGTGCAGCTCCGCATAGAAGAACTCGCAGCAATCTATACAGCGGGCATGGCGGGCTTCGCATGCGAAGGCACACTCGTAACTGACGGCGCAACGTTCACGGACATTGTTGTCCAAAGTTTGGCTACGACCGTCGGCAACGTCGACGTAACAACTGACTTAGATACTATTCGCGGAAGAGTAGGACTCGCAGTAACTGAGCCTAGTGACCCGGATGTTGCTAAGTATATTGGTGAAGCCTGTGAATTCATAAACGACCAGATCAACGGGACCATTGATAAGACTAACTGTGCTCAGGCAGAAGCAGAAGCGATCCGCAATTTAGCAGCGATCAAATGCTTCTTCGACGTCACGGGCGCCTCGAGTACAGGCTGGACCGCGAATATCGGCATCATAACCTTCAGTGGATCCCCCGAGAAAATTGCAATGATAAACTACTTGTGGCTTCGCGTCAAAGAATTCATGGATCGCAGGCACGTTAACACTGTACAATTCAAAGTTGGAGCTGCCAACTACTAATGGCAACAACAATCATAAAAGACACTCAACTAGCGCTGATTCAAGTTTTAAAAAGCGGTGAGACAGGTCAAGTAGTTTCCCCCTCGAGCATCTTTTACGGCACGCAACTAACGAGAGAGTACCCCATAGTATTCGTAACGTGGAAAGGTGGACCGCTCGAGAAAGTTGCTCTAGGATATGAGAATTGGGTCCAGGATTACAGCGTCATCAGCATCAACAGCGGCCAGTCAGGCGACGCGGCAGAAGAGAGCGTTCAAGACCTCGCCGAGCACGTCATCGCTGACGTCAAAGCAAACCCGACACTCCAGGGCAAAGTATCAGACTGCGAAGTCATAAGGATCGACGGCCAATCAGCAACGATCGGGCCTGACTATGGAAAAACAGACAGGATCCTTGCGGGAAGCAACGTTACGGTGAGAGTCACTCTAAAACTGGTTACCAGGTAGCAATAGGAGTCATGACTCTTAATGAGTGTAGCCATAACTATTCAGGTAGAATTCGCTGACAAAGTCGTCATGGCCTTAGAAGAGAGTTTTCCCTCTGCACTGAACGATCGCGTTTCTAACGCGATGCTGAACGTTGGCTACGTGATGCAGACGGACGCTCAGAGATGGGCGCCGAGACGCACGGGCTACATGGCAGGTCAGATTAGCTTCGAAACGCTGGGCTATTCTGCCTGGTCCTTCAGGCTCGTCGGACGCGCACCATACACGATCTTCCAAGAGTTTGGAACACGGTATATTCAGCCGCGTCTCTTCATGACTCAAAGTATCCAGGGTCATCAGCAAGAAATGGTCCAGGCGATTCAGGATGCAGTGTCAGAAGCGATCCGAGATGCGTTTGGCACTTGACAAGTGGATCCTCCTGCACGTACGCAAGAAACTCATCAACTTAGCGTTTTCAGTCCTTAACCGGCTGCTCCCTGAGCGCGCGGCCGTGTACCCTCAGACACACCTGCTCGAGCAAGTCTATCAGAACTTGCTTCAGGCTTACAGTGTTGAAGCGTACTGCGGCCGCTTCGACGACGTGCCCCACCAAGTAATTGAGCACTTGCGCGATCGACACTTCCTAAACATCCTGGAAGTCAGCCGGAAAGTCCTGACGTACCTCGCTGACACGGACCGGTATTATAGACAGTGGCTCGGCCTTTTCTTCCTCTTGGTTCATGATGGCGTCGAGAAGCAACAGCAAGACCTTCTCTACGATGAATTCTTAGATTCGATAAAGGCCCAGTGGGAATTCGACATGCGCGGCGCGTTTGGCAACGCTCATTTCAACGAGAATAAGCGCCGGTTTCAGGAGATCCAACTCGCGAATAGCCTCTATACGTTATGCTCGAAAGACTTTGAAGGATACTCCTTCAGGTCCGAGATACGCAAAAAAGGAATAAGAGAGGTGAAAAATGACAAATGCCAGCGACATCTCCAATGTTAGGTAGGAACGCTATCATCCAAATCAACACTGTGACGGTCGGCTACGCAACGGGTTTTTCGATGGACTTGAGTGCTGAAACGATAAAAGAATATGCGCTGCAGTCAGATCAACCCGCAATCTTCGCGTCTGGAAACAAAACGCTGAAATTCACGATGAAGAGACTCTACATTGATTCGACTTATGTAAACCTGTTCTTGGGAACTACTGCAGTAACCATAGTCCTCGGTCCTGCAGGAACGTCAGTAGGAAACCCCAAATACACTTTGACCGGAGCGATACTTGACAAGTCAACGATAACAGTGGATCAGAAGGGCGTCGTCGGCGAAGACTTAGCCGGAGAAGCACTCGGGATTACAGTCGGCTCCTGGTGACTATTCGTTTCCCCTTTTCTTGTGGGCTTGAAATTTCACGTTGAATGATAATGGAAGTTTGAAAGAAAATGAGCGGAGAAATAGACTGGGCGAAAGTAACAGAATACGAGAAGCGACTTCAAGATATCGAGAAGGAGAAACTCGGCAAAGTCAGAATCTTCGACCCGAAGGAACTCATTGCAAAGACGAGCAAAATCAAGACTATTCAGGACCCTGAACTCGGCCTGATCTCTTATGGAACTGTCGTCGCTGAAGAACTCTCAGAAATCAACAAATTCGCAACGAATGAAGAGAAAGGCGTCTTCATGCTCTATTTGGCCCTTCATAAAGCTTACCCAGACGTTAAACTTGAAGACGTCAAAGCATTCTCCATCGAAGACTTTGCGAGACTGATGAAAGCAATCTTTGGAGGACAAGTTTTTTTCCCGACTCAGAAGCCGTCAGAGGATGGATCGAAAACAGCGGGGACCCCCAGAGAATAGGACTCATAGCATACGCGTTCGGCTACACGCTTGAAGCGATCGGCCAACTTTCTCCTTTTCAAATAGAGTTTCTGGTTCAATGGTGGAACTGGTGGAATGAGCAGCGAAGTTGAGATACGCCTTACTGCAGTCGATGAAGCAACTAGTGTTATCGACTCTGTAGCTGGGCATGTCGAAACTGCAAACTCGCAGATATCTGAGAGTACAACAGCAGCGTCTAACGCGACGAAGCAAGCAAACACAAGTGCCAGAGACACTGCCGTGGGGTTCAATAATCTGGCAACTTCCAGCATGGCACTCTACATGGCGATTGACAGAGTAGAAAACTCGCAAGTCGCACTTGACAGGGCACACCTCACAGTACAGCGGGCAACGAACGCTGTTACTTCAGCCCAAAACAGCTACAACGCGGCAGTTGGGAAGTACGGCGCCAACAGCAAAGAAGCGCAGGACGCACTTGCGAAGCTTCAGACTGCCCAAGAGGGCTTACGAGTTGCTCAAGAACGTGCTAACATGGCACAGAGCAACTACAACAATACGATTGCCTTCAGCGCGATGAGTGTTGTCCCAAGCCTAATCACTGCCTTCACGAGCATAACAACAATCGGGCCAGCAGTAACCGGCGCCGTCGAAGCAATCAGCGGAGCAATGGACTTTCTCGCAGCCAACCCGATCATACTCGTTATCGCAGGCATAGCTGCACTGGTCGTAGGAATCATCTGGGCTTACAACAACTGCAAGCCTTTCCGAGACGCGATAAACGCGATTGGCACAGTCCTCGGCGGCGCATTCATGACTGCTGTAAATGCTGTTCGTACCGGTCTGACGTGGCTCTGGCAGAACGTCCTCGTCCCAGTCGGCGCGTTTTTGATTGGGAATTTCTTAGCTACTATAAGTGCTATAGGTGCTGTAGTCCAGTGGCTCTGGGATGGCTGTTTCCAGCATCTTGAAGATGGCTTAATCTGGCTCTGGGACCACATTCTCAAGCCCCTGGCAGACTTCATCCAGAACACGTTCAAAGGAGCCCTTGATGCTGTGGGTGGTGTTGTGAAGGCTGTTTCAGGATTTTTCGGCGGATTAGGCAGCGCCCTGAGTCATTTGTGCTTTGTTCATGCGACGCCGGCAGCGCAAGCGTTCAACAAAACATTGAGTGACTCAATCACTTTGACGGATAGGTTAAGCGGGAAACTCGGCGATTTGCGGGGCGGCCTTTCAGGCGTCGCCAGCATCTCCGCTCCTTCTCCCTCGGGCGGAATAAGTCCCAGTACTAGGGGGCCTGTCACAGTTTCGATTACTGGGCCGCTTGTGAATGTGGAGGGAAGCGCAGATAGAGAAACTGCTCAGCTTGCAGCCAACGCAGTATTAAATGTACTTCAGAACGTTATCGTGGAGCCAACAAGTACGGGTGCTGCTACCACGCACAAGCGCATTCGCCTGGTAAACACGTTAACGATTGGGCATCAGGTGAGCAAGTAGCATGATACTGTCTGAACAAGAGAGGCTTTTGGCAAATGAAGCTAATTTACTTAATGACGCGACAGGATACGATACTTCAGGCACGACTTGGGCACTTGTCCATGACTACGGCAACGTCACAACGCCAGCAGATGGCATCATTGCCTTCAAATTTGACGTAAGTGCCGGTTTAGGCGCATCTGGAAAAATTGCTTTATACATCGACGGCAAGCCCGTTGAAGTCACATCAATCACTGCTGGACACACTTTGTCAGTTGGCGGCGCCGTCTGGCTGCCAGCGGGAACTTATGATGTTCAAGCTCAAGGACAAGACGGCGGCGGCTCCACAATCAGCATCTTAAATGCACAAGTCGGATTCTGCCAATTCAACGACTGTGCGGCATATGCTCTTCAAGCGACGACTCAAGGCTCCGGCGGAACCCAAAACTTAACAGTCAACAACAGAAACACGCCGCTCGGTGCTCTGAATAAGGCAGTGTTTGCGATAAACGTCTCAGCACAAGCGCCTCTTAATGAGCTAGTCAGCATAAGTAGCATAGTTGTAGACGGGAAACCTTATTCAGCCTTGACATTTGATGAGAATGGGCCTGCCGCACGAGCATCTTCCGCTAAACTCTATGTTCCCTTATCTGTCGGCTCAAGCCATTCAGTCTACGCTAGCACAACCAATGCTAACGCGACGATGTATCTGAGCATCATCGCCTGTCCATGGATCCTGCCCGCGATCTCTCAACAACATACGCCAGTAGCCTTGGATTTCTCGCAGGCAAGTAATGTTCAGATGATTCTTGCGACACTATTTCTCGAAGTCTCAAAAACCGCTGGCATAGGCAAGGTTAAGGCAATAACCTATGGAGTTGATGACTGGTATGGTTCACAATCAGGGACCGCTATTGTTTCATTCGCTTACACTCTTGACACTGTAAACGTTAGCGGCGTCTACCTGATAGCTGGCGGAATAGGAGGCAGCATAGACGCAATATCAGTGGACGTGAGATAATGGGAACAACATTAGACGGCAAGACGCTCATCGTCACAGCATGGGGTGAAGCCGCAGACTATCTTGGGTCGCAGTGGGACGCATGGGTAAGTAGTGGCTACGTGCGAAAAGTCAAGATTTACAAGGTCCTGCGAACGTTCACCATTAGGTTTGTGGAGAAAGACGTCACGTGGGCGAACAGTCTCGCGAATTATTTTGAAGGCAAGATCGACGGTTCACAGTTAACGTTCGTCAGCGACTTGGCAGTTAGGAACGTCTCAACAAACGTTTATGTCTTGAACGTCAACTTCAACATGGCGAACCTTGGGACACAAAACATTCGCTCGATAACCGTGACCCTTCAGGAAGCTTAGCCCGTTTTGACTAGCTTAAACTCGTAGACTAGTACGACTTTGTCAGGCGTCCAAGACCCGTTGATTTTTCTCCATTCTTCTCTAAACTCAGACAGAGTCTTGAACCCTTCTTTCATGACGTCTTCCTGGGCGATATCGCCTAATCGCTCTCTATATTTCCTAGTGATGAGGATCCACGCTTCTGCTTTTTCGAACCAAGATGCGCGTGCGCTATAGACGTGGCCTATTTTCCATTCTTGCCGGTGCGTCCTCCGCGTCTGAGTCTTCCGGCCAGCAAGGACCAAGTCAAGGTTTCTCTTTTTAAAAACAGCGCACATACTCATTCCTTCTCGTAGAGTGAAAAGTCAAATTCTTCAGGGGAAATATGTATTTGCTTTAAGAAAAGTAGAAAAGTTTCGGAAACAGTACCCGTTTTTCTCGTCTTTTTCTGTAATTTCCTTATGGCAAGATAGTAATCTAAATCTCTTTGAGAATATGGCTCTGCATAAGGGCGACTTCTCCGATAGTTTGCCCAATCGAGAGCTATTTCAGCGTGTTTCCTCTTTACGATTAAATAAGGCTTAACGCTAGTGAGAATTCTTATCGCGTTTTTGCTCCAAAATAACAATTCGTAGAGACCTTTTCCATTAGGTGTTTTACGTGGTCTAATCGGACTTTTCAAACCCGTTACTTGTTTAGCACAGTCAAGAAAATCCTCGTTCTGATTAATGATTTTGGCTCTTAGCATCATTCCAACTCGATGAGATTTGGGTTTATAAAGAGATAATTCTATTGACCCCTCAGAATCAATAATTCCAGCTAACCACACAGTTTTTGCTATATGATTAAGCTCTAGAATCTTAAAAACTGCCATGAGCATGCTCCTCTTCTTCCGACGTCGGCAGCCCCTTCTTCATTAACCATAAGTCGCGAAGCACTAATAACTTCGCGGTGTAGAAGTACCCGGCTTCTCTCAACTCACTATGCTCAGCCGTGAGGCCCGTGAAATCTTCGCTCATCGTCTTTGCGTGTTCTGCCTGGAAGAGGCTTTGAGCCTTCTCCCAGATTAGCGGCCTTACGAACGGCCAGAATTTGCCTCGAGCACGCACTTCTATTGCCCCGCGGGGCATTCGAGAATCTCGCTTTTGCATTTCTTCAGGTCCTGCAGGGCTGCCAGGAGCTCCATGCCTCGTCCTGGAGTGTAGTTGGTCTGGATCTCTCGGATGCGCTTCTCGATCTTTCTCATTTCCTCAAACTTGGATCTAAGTTGGGATGGCGATTTCTCGTCGCCGCGCAAAGCCCGCGTTTCGGGCCTATTTTCTATTTTTACGTCTTGCATTTGCCTAAACTCCTCAAAGAACCTATTTGCGGCCACCTAATTAAGTGTTCGGAGCGAAAAGGGAACTGTAGGCAGCCAAGGTTTCAAGGAGTTTAGGACTTGAAAAACCTCTTTTCGTAGGCAAACTAGAGAGGCGTTCCCTGGCGCCTACAGCTCCTGAGAACGTATCTGGTCTCCCTGCATTAAGTGTTTTTCCATCTTAGATAAGGTTTAAAGGATGGAAAATAATCATTATTATTCATGAAGTTTCCGAAGCCGAAGAGTAAAGCTGCTAAATTGATTCTCGCACCCTTCATGATGATAGTCGGCTTCTTAGGCTTCGCAGTTGCACAAGCAGCAGAAAACAAGATCAGCAGACTTGAAGGAGCCAAAAGAAGGAAATAACAAAGCTTTTAAACAGTATATATCTATATTGCTCTTAGCGGCAGCCTGCTCGGATGCTCAAATTTGACTTCAGTAATTAGGAATACAATTTCCACACTGCAAAGACCATGAGTCTTCAAAGAATTTGCAGGTCTGATGTCAAATATCACCCAGTGGATCACGAAGCAGAAGAAGTTATAAATCGAATATGCCATAGTTTCCATTCATGCCGGACAAAGTTCACTGCGCTCACATCTTGGTCAAAACAGAGACAGAAGCTAAAGCGATTCTCGAGCGCCTCAACAAGGGTGAGAAATTCTCGAACATAGCCAAGGAAATCTCGCAATGCCCGTCCAAGAAGAATGGTGGTGACCTCGGAACCTTCGGTAGGGGAAAAATGGTGAAGGAATTTGAAACGGCAGCTTTCGCGCTCAGCAAAGGCCAAATCTCAAAAATCGTAAAGACAAAATTCGGATACCATATAATCAAACGATTAGAATAAGCGTGAGTACCAAAAAAGTTCGTTCAACTGAACAAGCAAAGCCGAGTCATAAGGCGGCCTTTCGGCTAAACACTCGAATAATATAGCGCAGTTGAAAGGCAACGTGCACGAAAAGCATATGCGACAGATCAGCTTCCATGGCAAACAGAAACGATTAAACACAGGGGAGGTGAGAATGGAAAATGGCTAAAGATCCAGTCTGTGGCATGAACGTGGACGAAAAACGGCGAAGTTCAAGTCTGAATACAAGGGGAAGACCTTCTACTTCTGTGCTCAATCATGCAAAGCAGTTTTCGACAAGAACGCTGCGAAATATGCCGGGGGACGCTAATGTGTAGAAATCAATAGCCATCGTTGGGTCCTAGGCGGCGGCGAGTATAACATGTTCAATAAAGAGGTCTTCGGGAAGAACGCCAACAAATTCTACTTTCTCATTCAGGATGACTTTTGGGACTCCTACCACCCCATACTTGAGAGCCAGATGCGGAAACTCGCCAGCATCGACGACGTCAGCCCTTATTAGATCGTTTTCTATCGCAAACTTGTGGGCTATAATAGCCGCCAACGGGCAATGTGGGCACGTCAGAGTCACAAAGACCTGAATATGTACCGGAGCCTTCACCTCTTTCAGAAGCTCTCTCGTCCTGTCTGAAACGTCGGTTCTCCCTCTCGAAACATTCACTACTGCCTCCGTCAGGGTTTGAAACTCGTAGCCAAAAGGAAATCCGTAGTATC
>Ga0315277_10001889_pt1 | contig 29565 bp, 27 predicted proteins | sample YL17G05_15_MG_FD_203695 | JGI IMG/M metagenome (GOLD analysis project Ga0315277, IMG submission 203695) | Sediment microbial communities from Yellowstone Lake, YNP, Wyoming, USA - YL17G05_15 | ecosystem: Environmental > Aquatic > Freshwater > Lake > Sediment | place: USA: Wyoming | collected... | reverse complement strand
AATGTGGAAAGCACCCTTTGGACTTGTTCACATGTATATGCGAGCAAATATTCTAGCCATTGGCCTGTTCTGCATGGACTCGTTTTCTTATGATGGACTCCGCATCTTCCTGGAAAACAATAAAATCGGTCTGAATGATATCGAAAAAATGACCATTTCCAAAGGCAAAATGCAATTTATTCAAAAGAATGGCAAAATTTTAGAAGTGAAAGTTGGCGATCTCGATCGCTATCGGTCATCAAGTTGTCAATATTGCCTTGATTTAACTTCTGAGCATGCTGATATTTCCGTGGGATCCGTAGGATCTACTCCCGGCTACTCCACAATCTTGGCCCGAACGGGAATTGGCCAAGAAGTCCTGTTAGACGCTGCTGAATTGGGGTACCTTGAACTTCAGCCTATGCCCCGAGCTAAAATTAATTTAATACTCAATTTAGCCCGAATGAAAAAAGCGCAGTTATACACATTGCGACATCGCCGACGCTATGTTTTTGGGTTTGAAGAAGCTGCAGCAGCCGCATCCGTACCGAGCGGCGAATTAATGGAAGCTGCTCCTGAGATTAAAGAACGAAACAAGCTTCTAGAACAAGCTGCATTACGGCAGAAGTCTATTAAATTATCCGAAATTAATTTATCACCTGACTTGAAAAAGATTGAATTTAAAGTAATAAATAATAGTGGCATGAGTTTAGAGAAGATATTAATAAAAATTTCTCATGTAACTGAATTCTTCGAAGATCATAAATGGCTAACAAGCATAGATGTTTGGTATCCCTACGAAGAACTAGAATTTTCTTATATGCGGATTCAGGAAAAAGAGAAAGAAAACGAATATCTATGCCAAATCGAAGATTCTATTGGTACTATCTTCTCTAAAAAAATAGATGTGAAAGCTCTCCTTGACAAACTAGAAAAGGAAAAGGAAATTAAAGAAAAGCAAAAGGAAAAGAAACCAGAATAACTTTTTTAATAATAATAACCAAGATTGATTGAATCTTATAATGAGGATTACAATATAATAGAATTCACTAAAACCTATAAAGATAAATTAATTTCAAAATAAAAGAAAAATAGAAAAGTTTGGAGGCAAAAAATGAAAATTTCATTAGTCGGATTAGGTGGCTGCGGAAAAACGAGTATCTATGCAACTACTTTTGCAGCGAAAGCTCCCTCTGAAACCAAAAGTTTCGCTCCAACTGTGATGTATGAGGTTAGACGCCATCCATACCTCGGCTTAGCAGTTTCTATCTTTGATTTCGGTGGACAAATGCAATACCGCGAAGCATACTTGGAAAAACCTGAGATATTCGCTGAGACCGATGTGCTCATTCCCGTAGTCGATTTGCATGACTCGACGAAATTTGAGACCGCCAAAACCTATTTCCTTGAAATCATGAATGTCTTTGAACAGGCGCCCAAAAAACCCAAAGTAATTGTTTTCCTGCATAAATATGACACAGAGGGCATCGAAAAAGCAAAATTAGAGGCGAATCTCAAAATTGCAAAAAAAATGTTTAGTGAAGCACTGAAGCAATGGCAACCTACAATACAAATTACCTCGATTTATGATCAGGAAAAATTGAGCATTATCTTACGGGATATCCTTGTAGCAAACTACGAGAATCTTCAGCAACACGTCCAAAATGCAGAACAACAGTTAGCTGAAATTGACGCCAAGATAATCGTCAGCGATGTGTCGGGAAATGTTATTGTCCATAATGTCGCAGGAATCACAAGCGGATTGCAGCTGCGAGGTGACCTCAGGGATTTCATCAGCGCTTCTAACACATTACGAGAAAATTTCTTTATGACAGACTCAGCCGTTTTTCATGGCGAATCCGAAAAATCCGAAAAGCATCTTGAATTATATGTATTCAAATTCATCCTTGCCGTCCTAATCATGCGCGGAAAAGAAATTGACGTGGAATCCGAACAAAAAATTAAAACCCTGCTTAAGGATATGGCATTGTTTGCAGAGTTGGTCGTTTCTGCTCATAGTGAGAAATAAGACCAATAATTTTTGAAGGGACAATAATGCAAGCTGTAAAATTAGAGACCGAAGCAGAGGCATTTATTGGAACTTCTGCAACAGTGCAAACCATATTCAACTTACCAGACAGTGTCAAAATATTTTGGGCGGGAAGCAGGATTTATGCCAAACGTCCCTGTGGGCGCGACATCGTAATTTCCAGAGCAGATATCTTCTGTGAAGGACAATTAGAAAAGGGGTCGTATATCCGAGAAAAAACTCTTCCGATCAGCAATCGGGTTCCTCCGACCGTGAAAGAACGAAACTTGACCTACCATATCCGATCTGAAATCAACATGATAAAGCCTGGGACAAAATCCGAGGAAGAATTCTTTTTTTCGGATGCTCCCGTTTTTTTGAAAACTACGCCGATCTTAGGTAGCGAAGCGGCTCCAGTCTCCGTTTCGCTGAAAGGTATCAAGATCAATATGGATAAAGACCATTTTAAACCCGGAGAAACCATTACACTGGATTATGAATTAGAGAAATTCAAGGATCTCGAAGTGGATCTCGTAAAAGACGCGAATGTCACTTGCTATTGTCCTGACTATGCACCAACTTGCATCCATATAAAGCCTAATCCACCTTCTATTGAGCAATTCGTAAAAGCAAGCAACCTGACATCAGGGTCTATCCAATTAACACTTCCAACCTTTATCGAATTAAGCCATCGGTATATTTGGGAGCCTGCCGAAAAAACCCGCTGGAAGGATACATACGGCGATTATGTAAATTGGATGCTCGAACTAATTGGGACACGTATCTCCAATGAAATTGTGAAATTTCAGATACCCATCTACATCGAAACGAAATACACCTCTGAAGATTTAGCTCTCTTCGTTTCTAAACAGACCAAACCTCCTGCCCTCCAAAAAATTCTCATCCCAGATATGATCCAGGCTCTTAAGCCTAGTATAGATGGAAATAGGTTAACTATTGGCTTGAAAAACGATTCCAAAGATACGCTTAAGGGGGTAACTGTAAAGCTTATTCCTATTGAGTCCGAGTTCTTTGAATTGCCCCCCTACCTCACCGGAATCAATGAATGGAAGCCTGCTACCGTAATTCAAGCCTTCCACCGCAATGTCGGCAACAATATCAAAACTGTTCATCTACTCATCGAAGATAATCGTGGAAACGCTATCAACAAACGCGTAAGCCTTTAACTCCATTTTTCAAGTTTTCTTTCTACTCATTATTTTAGTAATTTTAATATAGAGCATCTTCATTGTTTATCAAAAAGTCGTACAACTCCTAAAAAAATACAAAGAAATAAAAACCTAAGCCCCTAAACCCTAATTGTGGGGAAGTAGTCTAGCTTGGATACAAAATCCGCTGAGATTTTGTGAGAGCAGTATGATTCGTGCCTGGGGCGCACGAGGTCGTGGGTTCAAGTCCCATCTTCCCCACCTTTCAAATCTCAACAAGATTTATTTTAGAAAGTAACTAAAATTGTATAGCGGACAGCATCCAAAATTATATTTTTATTTCCAAGATCGGAGCCGAAATGCCATGATTCATAATTTATACATCATAACTGAGGGCGGAATTGCAATCTACAGTAAAAATTTCGTAAAATCAACAATGGATGAGCTATTAATTTCAGGATTCTTGATTGCAGTAGGAAATTTTGCAAAGGAAGCAGTCGGATCTGGACTAAAGAAGATAGAAATGCAAACTGGGGAGCAATTATTCGTACACTTTGATGAAACTTTGAAATTAAGTGTCGCTGCAATTACGAGTGCGGCCGATTATCCAAAGCTAATTCCCGAAATTCTGAAAAAAATTCTCACGCAATATTCTGAGATGTTTAAAGGAAAAATCCATGATGTTACCATTATAGAGGAGGGTCCAAAATTTGACCCCGTTGTAAGCAAGTTATTAGAGGATAACACGGCGAAGCGCGATAAGAAAAGGTTTGTATTAGGACTTCTGCTCGGATCCTTATTATTAGGAGTTCTTTTTTATCTCTTCATTCCGCATATAATACAACTAATCACAGACTTTTACAATAGTATCCATGGACCTATAATGAATCCTCTGGATACGATTTTTATTTTTGGCGGGTTTTCCTTTAACCTCGAATTTACTCTGATCCTCATCTTCATACCAAGTTCCTTTCTGGCAGGCTATGTCGCCGGGAGCCGAAGCAAAGGGAAATGGATTGGACTCACGCTCTTTTTCTTTTCTATCGTCCTATCGGTTTTAATTGTTATGTTCATTAACTCAGTCGGATTGCTCTATATCATTATAGTGATAATCTATGTTCCCCTCGTCCTTCTGACCTCCATTGCATTAGGCTATCTTGGAGGTTTGCTAAGAGACCAAAGACGCCTTTATCCCGTTCCCCCAGACCAACAGGTCAAGGCTTTGGGAAAATCTTAATTTTTTTATTATCCCATTATTTCAAATAATCAACGGTTTCAAATAATTCACACATAGACATAAATTTAGCTTCTAAAGCCTCGCGATCTACTTTCTCCCTACCCATTGTCAACAGATACAGGGATAGTGCTTTATATTTTATTTCAATGAAAGTGAAAGACTTCTCTTGATTCTCACTTCTCGAATCGAGAATGAACTCTGTCCTCACAAAGATATTTTCAGTCTGGTTCGGATTAACATTTTTCAAATCATTTCTGATCGCGGAAAGGCTATTGTACAGAATATCGAGACATTTCTGTTCCAGTTCGGGATTTAGAAAATGATCCCCAATGATAAGGAAGTTTTCATCAAAAAGGAGTGCCCCCTCTAATTTTAAGAACCTAACCACCGCTTCCAGAACCCGTTTAAAAGGTTTTAGAATTATGATTAAATCTTGCAAAGTTTTTGAAAAGGCCTCGGCGATTGTTTTTCGATCGTAGATTGATGTAGTAAAACTTGTTACCTCGAATCCCGCGGACATCGATACGATGCGTTCTCGCAGTTTGGCGGCTAATTCAGGGACCCTTGGATCATCTCGGAGATTCGGATCGACCTTATGAATACATAGGACTATTTTGGGTTTTAAATCGAGGTGTTTGTAAGTTTCAAGAATGCGCTTATAATAATCAAATGCCTCATTAAATCTTGACACTTGGAATGCATCGATTACGAAGAAAAGCGAATCAGTTTCTACAAATATCCGAGTATCCTTGAAATAATTGTTTCTGAACGCGGCCTGTCCTCCCAGGTCGTAAGTTACGACGGGAACTCCGAGAATCTTCATAGAAGTTAGCTGGTATCCAACTGTGGGTTTGATCCGATCCATCAAATTATAATTCTCATTCAATACATTGAGTATTGACGTTTTCCCCGCTTCATCTAACCCTGCAATTAGGATTTTAAGCCCTATCTCTCTCACGAAATTCACTTTTAGAATGAAATTTAACTTAATTCCTTTTCAAATAGTTCACACATAGCAAAAAATTTGGCCTCTAAAGTCTTGCCATATAATTTTTTACTACCCATTGTCAATAAGTATAGCGGCAATGTTTTATATTTCGTCTCAATAAAGTTGAAACACTTCTCCTGACTTTTGGAATCCAGAATGAGATCCAAGCTCATAAAGAAATTTTGCGCCATATTCGGATTCACGTTGTTGATATAGTAGATACTATTGTATAGATTATCCAGACATTTCTGTTCCAGTTCTGGAGTTAGAAAATAGTCCCCGATAATAAGAAAATTTTCATCAAACAGGAGAGCGCCATCTATTTTTAAGAACTTGACCAATGACTCCATAATCTTCTTAAAAGGTTTCAAAGACGTGACTAATTCTTGTAAAGTCTTTGAAAATGCCTCAACAACGGTTTTCCTGTCATATATCGACGTCACGAAAATTGTTATCTCGAAACCCGGGGGAGACATCGATACGATGCGTTCCCGTAGTTTGGCGACTAATTCAGGGACCCGGGGATCCTCTCGAAGATTTGGGTCAATTTTATGAATACATAGGACTATCTTAGGTTTTAAATTGAGTTGCTCGTAAGTTTCAATAATACGCTTATAATAATCAAAGGCTTCATTGTATCTAGCTACTTGAAACGCATCGATTACGAAAAAAAGCGAGTCCGTTTCTTCAAATATTCGAGGATCACTGAAATACTGTTCCCGATATTTTTCTTGCCCACCGAGGTCGAAATTTACGATGGGAATTCCCAGAATTTTCATGAAGGACCTATTATACCCTACTGTGGGTTTAATCCGGTCCATCTGATTATAATTCTCATTCAATATATTGAGGATTGATGTTTTCCCCGCTTCATCTAATCCTGCAATTAGGATTTTATGCCCTTTTTCTGATTCAGCCATGAAAATCATTTCCTAAGAGAAATATTCGTTTATAAAATTTAAAATTGATTAGTGGGAAAAAAGAGGACTTTCTAAATTAGTGTTTCATAAAATCTGCGAGTTTATCAAATGCTTGCTCCAAGATAGGGATTGGAGCGAGATAAACCACGCGAAAGTGACCTGAACCGTATTTTGGACCAAAGCCCGAGCCGTACACAAATAGAACTTGCTTTGTATTGAGTAAATCGATAATAAATTCCTTATCATCCTTCCAGCGGTCGCCAAGATCGATTTTCGGAAAGGCATAGAATGCGCCCTCTGGCACTTTACATTCGATATTTTCGATTTCATTCAATCGCTTGCAAGTGTAATCCCGGCGTTCCCGAAGTTGTTGCATCACTTTCTTGATATGGTCTTGGGGTCCGCGTAGGGCGGCAACTCCTGCGACTTGAGCAGGGCTGGAAGCACATAAACGGATTCTCGCTAACCGACCGATATCTTCTCTGAGTTCATCTAGATAATGTTCCGGATCATAATAATAGAGGTAGCCCAGCCGCCAGCCAGTCATGAGATAGGTCTTTGAAAAACCATTCAACCCAATGACTGGGACATCCTTCGCCACACTCGCTAAACTGATAAATTTTTTATCGTAAGTGTATCTATCGTAGATATCATCCGCAATGACCGGAATTTGGTATTCCCCTGCTAAATCTGCGATCGCTTTCAGTTGTTTTTCGCTATAAATAACTCCGGTCGGATTATTGGGTGATAGAAGCAAAATCCCGCGGGTATTTTCCGTTATCTTTTGGCGGATATCCTCGATGTCTGGCTGCCAATTATTCTCTTCATTTAATCTATATTCAACGGGATTTCCTTCATAGAAATTGGTGAAGCTCAACCAAGGCGGATAGGAAGGTCCTGGAATCAGTAATTCATCCTTTTTATTCGCATTAATCAAGGCTGATTGGACGAAAAGAATACCTTCTGAAACCCCTTCCGTTATTAAAACATCATCCATTGTAATCGGGATTTTATTGATTTTATTTTCCTTTTCCGCTATTGCTTCCCGTAATTCGGGTAACCCTAGCGAATCAAAGTAATAATTTTGGTCTTCATTCACTGCCTTTATTAAAGCATCTTTTATGTGTCGCGGGGTTGGAAAATATTTTGGAGGGTCCCCTATCGATAGATAGGTCACTGATTTTCCATTGCTTTCTAATTTTTGGGCGAGTGCTACCACATCTCGAATAGCATATTCTATGCTTTTCAATCGAGGACTCGATCGTATCGTTTTTATTGTTTTTTCTGGTTTCATCATCTTAGGAAACCCCTTAAAATTGAATTATATTAATTTCTGAAAGGATTGAGTTGAAATAGAAGGTAATCTTATCCTTAAAAACTTTCTTTTTATGATAAGGGACGTGATATTTCCGTAGGATGTTATTTTGAAGCATGATGAATTAAATAAGTTTTTATTCAAGTTAGAACTTTAATAATGTTAAAACCTTACTACTGATTATTATGGGGTTCTTTGAAGATTATTTACCTAAATATCAGAAAACGATGAACTTGGTGCTTACGAGCATCATGACAGCATTGGTTTGTGTATCTACTATCTTATTTCAAATTCCAATTCCCGCAACAGGAGGCTATTTTAATGTGGGGGAAGCAATAATTTACATTACAGCTATAATCTTTGGACCAATTGTGGGGGGAATTGCCGGTGGCGTTGGCGCAGCCTTGGCGGATGTTATGAGTCCCTATTCAATTTACGCTCCTGGCACGCTTGTCATAAAATTTTGTGAAGGCTTTATTATCGGGTTTATTGTTTATACTATCCAGTTAAAAGAGTGGAAACCATGGAAAGAGTACTTCGTCATCATAAGTGCGGTCATAATAGGGGGGCTTGTTATGGTTGTAGGTTACTGGGCCTATGAAGCCTATATTCTAGGTTTAGGGCCGATAGTTGCATTGGGAGAAGTACCGCTGAATCTAATGCAGGTCGGCATCGGATCCTCAGTTGCAATTCCATCTGGTCTCGGAATTCAAAAAGCCCTTGAAATCAAAAGGTAATTAAAAGAGATCCACAAGGGTTTCCAGTGCAGAGAGGACTTTTTTCCCTTTGTCCGTAATTTCAAAATATTTTTTGTTTTTTTGCTGTTTACTTTTTATTAAATCTTTATTTTCTAATTCATTTAAATGCTGATAAATTGATTGAATACTCTTTTCAGATCCTACGGCTTGCCAAATTGCATACCCATAGGATTCATCCGTTTCTAAAAATCGTAAGATTTCGAGCTTTGCGCCTACTTTCTGACTCATCAGTTTTGGGCGCTCCGACAAAGCTTTAATGATATACGGTTCTTTAATACCGCTCCCTGTAATAAGGCAGACAATATTATCGTTTTTATCAATGATTCGTTCATTTACTAACTTTTTAAGCCCTGCCAGAGTTGCGGAACTTGCTGTTTCAGCAAATATTCCTTCCGAACGTGCTAAATCCCTTTTCGCCTCAAATATTTCCTTATCTGTTACCGAAATTGCATTTCCCTTTGATTCTTTCAGGGCAAACAATGCAGCATCACCCCAATAAGGATTTCTAATTAGAAGCTCGAGTGCATTGGTGGTAGGATTGTCAAGCGCTTCGATCTCATGTTCCTCTTGAAAGGCCTCTACGATTTGGGCACACCCCGCTGCTTGAACTCCAATAATTCGAGGCAGTTCGTTAGATGTTATCACTTCCCGAAAAGTTTTGAATCCCTTCCAAATGCTCCATAATAATCCACCGGCGCCCATTGGGACTATAATCCAATCAGGATAATTGGTCGCTTGAGTTGCCTCGATAATTTCATAAGCGATTGTGGCTTGAGCTTCAATGGATAATGGATTAATTTCAGGGGTAACTTGGAATAGTTCTTCCTTTTTACTTAGTTCCTCAGAATGAGCAATCGAATCATCTAGCATCTCCCCGAATTCTACGATATTATCTGAAAAGATATGCATTTGGGCTAATTTACCGATTGTGACCTTTTTCGGGACGATAATTTTGCAATTAATGGGACTTCGTGCAGAATAAGCTGCGACCGAAGCCCCGGAGTTTCCATTTGACGCACAAATAACATTACGGTAGCTGTATTCTAAGGCGTAAGATAAGAGCAAACTTGTCGCTCGATCACTGTATGATTGTGTCGGATTCTTCGTCTCATCCTTAAGAAATAAATTGCTTAAGTTTAAATGCGGGAAGATTTTCTTTGCCTGGAAGAAAGGAGTTCCCCCTTCATTCCAATTGATCTTATTCTCTTCTTTTATAGACGGAAAGAGCGGGTCATAACGCCAGAAGGTGGAAGGTCCACTAAGTGAAATTGATGAAAGCCTCTCCTTGGGAATTTCATAGTCGAGAAGTGAATCACATTTCCCACATTTGGCGCTTAAAGGCAGACTTTTATATTGCTGATTGCACTTTCTACAAACAAAGAGTCCATCCATTATTCCGATGAATCTCCTTCAGAATTCTTCTTTTCCTCAGGTTCCTGAGAACTTTCCTCTTTCCCACTTGATTCTGCGAGTGGTTGTTCTTTTGGTGCCGTGGTGGGTAGGAATTTCTGCAGCGAATCCTTAACTAAGTTTTCTAATTCCTTTATTCCATTATCAAGTGCAACCATTAAAATAGCCAGATTCCGGGAAGGAATTTTCCCGCTTTTTTGTAATGTATTAAAAACCCGTCCGATCACAGTGCGTAAAATTAAATTATCCAAGCTGATTAAGCCTTGCGCTTGACTCAAATAGTTAAACTGTTCATTGCCCTGTGATCCCAGGAACAGTGAGAAATAGAACCAGATAGCAGAAAGATTAGCGACTCGAATATCTAACATCAGTTCTAACCCTCTTTCACCCACCCACTGCACTTCTTCTTCCAGATTCTTTCCACTACTAGCCATCGCAGTTCCAAAACTTTCGACTGCAGCCTTTACATCCTTGTCCTTTAAAGCCGAGATGCCTTTATCGATTAAATTAATGATTTCCAGCTTGCATCACATCCGTTATAATTCAATTCTTCTCTAAGTTTATTAATTTCTTTTTAACTTTGCGATGAAAAAACCTTCGGTATTGTGCAAATGAGGAAATAGGCGCTGAGTTTCAGATAAGCCCAAAAATCCCGGGACGCCAATGAAGGGCGTCACTGGAACCAGCGAAAAATCTGGGTATCTCTCAAGAAATTTTTTAATCATTGCCTCATTTTCCTCGATCGTTATAGAACAGGTAGAATAAATAATTTCTCCTGATTTTTTTAATAATTTGACAGCACTGCTTAATATTTTCCATTGAATGGCGGTTAATAACTGCAAATCTTTCGGTTGCAGCTTCCATTTTGAATATGGCCGACTCATAAAAGTCCCGGTCCCTGAACAAGGGGGATCAATTAAGATCTTATCCGCCTTCTTAGTTAGATATCGGGTCGCGTCTTCACCCACAGCATTGATTACAAAAATATTGTGGATTTCATATTTCGCCAATTTGGTGGAGAGTTCGAGGAGTCTTCGATGCGATCGGTCGATGGCGAAAACCATCCCCGTATTTTGCATGAGTTGCCCCATGTGCAATGATTTCCCTCCCGGAGCCGCACAAAGATCGAAAATACAATCCTCTTCTTGCGGATCTACCACATGTGAAACAAGGGTAGATGCCTTGTCCTGGATGTATATTAACCCTTCTTTATATAATGGACTATGAAGGATAGGATATTCCCATTCCAATATTCGCATTACATCCGGAAGATTTGGATCCACCTCAACCACAAATTTCTCCTTTTTCAGTATCTCAATGACCGTTGCAACATCGATTTTCAAGAAGTTGGCTCTAATGTATAACGCATCGGATTCCAATGATTTCTGCAAAAAATCAATTGTGCCTGGAAGGCCGATCAAAGTAATGAGATATTCAATAAACCAAACTGGATGAAAATATTTTAGACTTAGGTTCGCAACATCCGTGGAGTTCGATATTAAACTAGATAAATTTATCTGCTCTATTTTACGTAGAAGCGCATTCGTGAATTTTGAGATTCCCTCTCCAAACGATTCCTTTGCCTTTTGGACGATTGTTTTTGTGACTTTTGGCGGTAATTTATCAGTAAACTTTAAAAAATAAACCCCAACTCGGAGTAAGTTTCTGAGATAAGGCTGCAATTTATCAAGTGATCCCTTTTGAAGTGCGTTGGTGATTATCAGATCAATTACGTTCAATCGTTTTAAAACTTCAAACAACAATGAATGTATTGCGCCACGGATGCGCCAATCCGTTATTCGAAGTTTTTTACTTAAAATCCTTAATGCTTCTCGTTCAGACTCTCCTTCTTCAATGGCAGAAAGTGCCTTTGCCGCAACAACCTCTTTATCAATGGCCCCCACTTGGAATCCCATGGTTCTGGTTAAGATTTTAAGTCATATTAATAAGTCATATTAATAAATTAATACTAGCATTAATTAATTAATACTAGCAGTATCGGTTTTCTTAAACATTACAGAGATGAAAAACTGTACAGAGGTAAAGAAAATGCAATTTAGGACGATTAAAGAAGTTAAAGGCGAACTGAAACGCCTCCGAAAGAGGCAAGATACTCATCAATACGATGCTCTTATCAGTAGGAAAAAAAATCAAATGCGAACCCTTTTATGGAAGTTACTGAAACAAAAGCCTTATTCCCGCGAAGCTGCAAAAACCGAAAAGTCCGCAAAAACCCAAGAGCAAGAAAGTTCTGGAAAAACAAAGAGATCGAGCAGTTATACTTAATCCATCAAAAGAATTACGAGATAGGGCGGAGTCTAAATAACCACTTTCTATGAATTTATTAAAAGTTTCGAACAACTCATCGGACTCCAAAACACATCCCAATTAGCTATCAAAATTGGACCTACTTATCCTGAAGAGCAAAAAAAAATTAAAATTAAGAAATGTATTCTGGCAATCTATCCTTCTAGGGATGTGATTTTGGCTGCAGCGCGCGATAAATCTGATCTCATTGTTACCTATTCTTTGCCAGATGTTTGGAGTTTTAATCAAATAACCGATGAACTCTATCAGAAAATGAAAGTTCTACTGGAGAATCGCATATATATGTATGCGATTCCAAAAGAGTGGATTTTTGTAAAATTCGGGTTTATTGAGCTTATTTCGGAACTGCTGGAGCTTGAAGTCGTAGATGTATTTCAAAATGGGGACGCTCCTCCACATCAAAAAATTATAGGGCGAATGTGCCAGATAAAATCCCCCTCTCTTTCCTTGAGTGAAATACTTGTCCAAATTAAAGAAAAATTAAATGCTGCACAATTACAATATTCAGGCGATTTGAATTCATCTATCCAAAAAATACTTCTTACTTTTGAGCATCCTTTAACTATTCCCCTCTTAAAATCAGCGAAAAGAGCAAATATCGATACCGTTATTTGTGATAACTACACCTTTGAATTAGAAAAAACCGCAGAGGAATTGGACCTGAATCTCATTAATGTAACACTCAACATTATTAATCTTGGACTACTAAAATTAACCCAGGCTTTACGATTAGAACATTTGGACATCGATTTCGTGTTTATAAGCTTACCACAATCATCCAAAACCTTCTAGTTAATTGAGTAATTTACTCAAATGGTTGAGAGATTTTTTAATATGTCAAAAACATTACGCAAACGGACCGTTTGCCTCAATCTAATTAAATCCATCTCCAAAGCGAGAGGATATTTTACAATAAATGATATTTTAAATGAGACCAATGTGCCTCGGAGCACCATCCAAGATTGGATCAATAGATTAGTTAATGAGGGTTACATAAACCGTGTGGAAGAACCCGCCGGTTCAAGAGCCGCCAAATATAATTACGTATTGAAGAGTGAATATCCCGCGACAGCTTGTAAAAATATCTTTACTTGTTTGGATCGCGAGCACAATTTGGTTGAAATCTATCACTTCTGTGGGAGTGAAGGCTGTACCACGTATTGTGCCTATGCCCATAAAGAGATGGGCGGCGTAATTCTAGAAACAAGGAATGAAGGCTTTTTCCTTCGGGAACTGGCAAAAATTGGGCGGGCTCCGCTTGAAGGACTCGGTTCAAAAGCGGGTGTGGGCATTGAAGAGATTGTAATTGAAAAAAATATGGTCGTTCAAACCATTAAAGCAACAGGCGGCCCAGCTTACTCACTTACTGAAACGATGGGTGCCGCCATGGGCGTAAAAAGCATAGTACATACGAAAAGAGGAAATATTATTGAGGGAAAAATATGTACAGATGCGCTGGAACATATTACAGTTGGGATTGACGATACAGATGACTTAGATGAGGGCGCCACTTGGGCCATCTCCCTTTCCCTCCTCAATAATTTAAAAGATATAAACCGAATTGCTCATAAAATCGTATTTCTGAATCCAAATATACCCTATAAAACGCTCGGAAACAATGCCGCCTTCATCGAATTTGCCATTCAAGAATCAAATCATGAACGCATTATAAGTGATATTCAAAATTTCCTGCAATATAAAACCGTCTCTGAACAAACAGCAATTGCCGTAATGCGGGGACTAGTCGTTCCTACAAAATTAAAACAATTCGCCAATAAAGTTCGAGCCATGGAAGTTTCAATTGCAGAAACCGATAATATAGCGAAGGAACTTAAAATTGATTTGATTGAAATAACAGGAGAACGCGGTAAAGTAGGGGCACTCGCCAGTCTCGCTTTTCTACGTGAAGATGGTGCGTGCTTACTGAATCCCGATGCACAAATCAAAATTTAAATTAATTATATTTTTTCTTGGCAATAAGGACAGAACTTCTCCCCTTTTGTTATCGAAGATCCGCAATGGGGACAAAATTCTATGGCTTCATCCTTGAGTTCCCGTTTCGAATATTTTCCCACATCCACTGCTATCCCCACGATTATTGCCGTAACTCCGATAATAATCGCAATTACAAATTCTACGGCATAAAGGACTCCGATACCTCCCAGCACAATTAAAATTAATCCGATTATACTCAGGGGCTTATTCATTTTATCACCAAATTTATTACACCAAGATTAAAAATATAGGTATCTATTATTTATAAGAGAAAGAATATGGGAACGTGCTTACAATACCGATATTTGATAAACTTGGCGATGCCTTTCGGAAATTACTCCGCCTGTCATTAGTAGATAAAAATGCAGTGGAGGAGCTAATCAAAGATTTACAACGCATATTTCTAATGGGTGACGTGAATTATACTTTAGTGAATAATCTGTCCGAAAGAATCCGGGAGAAAGTGCTGAAAACTCACATTCCAGAAGGCATATCACTGCGGGATTACACTGTTAAAGTAGTGTATGAGGAGCTGACTGATTTCCTTGGAAAAACCTCGTATCCCATAAAACTTCTGCCAGGCACTTCGAATGTTATCCTAACAATCGGGATTCAGGGGTCCGGAAAGACGACTTCCGCAGCGAAATTGGGATTGTACTTTAAAAAGAAACATAGTAAAGTTGCCCTGGTTTGTGCGGATACGTACCGCCCGGGCGCCTATGATCAATTGGCTCAACTCGCGCAGAAAATCGAGATTCCAATTTATGGCGAGCCCACTTCTAAGGACAGCGTGAAAATCGCCAAAAATGGGGTTAAACAATTTACGGAGCAAAAGATGGATGTTATTATCGTTGATTCTGCAGGTCGGCATAAAGATGAAAAGGATTTAATGAAAGAAATGGTTCAGATCGAAAAGGTCATCAACCCTTTGGAAACCATCCTAGTTATCGATGGCACTTTGGGGCAACAAGCTGTAAGCCAAGCTTTAGCCTTTAAACAAGCAACCCAAATTGGCTCTATCCTTGTTACAAAGTTAGATGGTTCTGAGAAAGGTGGAGGCGCTCTATCCGCCGTCGCCGCTACGGGAGCCCCGATTAAATTCATAGGCACAGGCGAAAAGGTGGAAGATATCGAAAAATTTGACCCGAAAAGTTTCGTAGGGCGCCTCATAGGAATCCCCGACTTAAACATGATCCTCGAGAAAATACAAGAGGCGGAGATTCCCATCTCCAAAGATTTACAGACGAAGTTTCTAAGCGGGCGGTTCAATCTCAAAGATATGTATGAGCAAATGAAATCCGTCCGAAAAATGGGACCCATGGGGAAAATTCTCCAGATGATGGGATTAGGATCGAAACTACCCGAGGGTTTTATGGATGTGGCGGAAGAAAAAATGGATCAATGGAAATATATTATGGATTCTATGACCCCCGGTGAGATGGATGAGCCGAAGATCATCAATGCATCCCGCGCTAATCGCATTGCCAAGGGTTCCGGCACCACTCCGAAGGATGTGAAGGACATTCTTAAGCAATACAATATGGTAAAGAAAATGGTGAAAAGCTTCGGAAAAAACAGAGGATTTCGGAAAGGAATGACGCCTGGAATGCCGGGATTCAAATTCGGACCGGGCGGTTCAGGACTTCCTCCAGGAGGCAAAATTCCTGGCTTAAAGAAGATGAAATTCTAGAATATGCATTTTTATCAAATCATTTTATCAATGAATGAATGGAATTTTAAAATCGTTAAGTAAGTCCGGCGATTGATCGGTAAATCTTGGACTTTAAACTTAAATAGAATTCGATTGGAAAAATATTTTTCAATGCCTAATGTCCCCATTTGAAAATTTGGGATAATTAGGGTGGTATTTTTTGGGAAGATCCCTTGTAACTCGGTATCAGCGTCTTCATTTACAATAATTATTTGACCATCTTCGCTTAAGTCGCGGAATAGATCCTCTATCTTCTTTTTTTGGATCCAAATTCCAGGGGTGGACTGAATCCTTATTTCACGTGCTGCATCTTTTTTCTCTAAGGCCTTCATTAAGAGCATACCAATCGACCGCTCATCAGGACCGAGAAATCGTAATTCGCTCCCAATATAATGGAGCACTAAATCTTCATCGAGAAAAGCCAGTAGAACCTCGGTATTTGTTCGGATTTTATGGGATAAAAAAAAGGATGCTTGAATTGCCATGATAATATCGTAAATTTCAGGAGGAAACCCCATTTCAAAATAATCCTTTTTGATATCAATAAATTTGGGATATAGAAGGCAGATTGTAATTTTCAAAGGCAAAAAACATCCCTGCGCCCTGAATTTATAGTTTTTCTCTTCGTTCTAAGACTTCTCGTTGGAATTTAATCTCTTTTTTATAGGTTTGGGACAAATTCATTAAGGTTCCGAGAATTGTTGCCCAACGTCCCATAACACCCGTCCCACCGAACACCGTTAATTCTCCCAGTTGCGTATTAATATGCTGGAGCAAATCTTTAGGAAGAAGCTCAGTTCTGTGCCGATACACCGTTGAAATCGGTTCCAACATCTTCTCATTTTCCTCTTTAACTGCGAAGGGGCATAAAATGCATTTTTCAATCCGATTTTTAAGCAGACTGAAATTCACTAGTTCTAGCAGAAAGCGTAAATTTTCTTCCCGGTCAATTCTGAGCGTTCGTGCGAAGAAAGATGCTTTACAAAGGTAAGAGGGGTATAAACAGAAATTTCTAACCAAATAAATTGGATGAATGTTTGAAGGAGGGTCATATGCTAATTGATAGAGTACTTCTTTACCCTTTCGAGTTTTTGATAAAATACCCTGTTTTTCCAACTGATTTAAATATGTACTTATCGTGCTTCTTGATACATTTTGAAAAAATTTCTCATATTCTTCTCCCAATCGTTCAGTGGTGATATCCTCCTTTTTGACGGCATGAAACCACAAAAAGATACCTAAAAGATGATTCTCATGGACTCTCCCGAGCATTATATCTTGAATTTCTACCGTTCGATTCCAGTTGCGTAATACTGGTTCCTTGTCTACAAACTCCCGAACTGCTTGTAAATCGCAATACGCTAGGACGGCTGTAGCATCCGTTTTCCAATCACCAAGTTTTTAAAATCTATTAGTTTAACTTTATTAGTTTAATTTTAAAATCTATTAGTTTAATTTTATTGAAGTTAAATTTATCATATTTTGGTGCAGAAAGTGGTTCGTGTTATCGGCGTGGACCCAGGAACCGATTCATGGAGTGTTGTTGGCCTCGATAATGAAGCGGTTATCTTGGATACAACAATTCCCACGAAACGATTGATAGAAAAACCAACAATAGCCCTTGAGATACTCCGATCGTTGGAAGATATCGATTTAATAGTGGCTCCTAGTGGGCATGGTCTACCACTGACGCCAATAAAGGCTCTAACGGAGCGCGATTTGTTTCTAATGACATTGAAGAAAGGCGCTTCGTCAAAAATCACGGGATTAGGTGAGATCGCAAAGCTACTGAAAGAAAATGGGTTTCAAGGCTACTTTATACCAGGTGTGAAATTATTATCCACGGTTCCGTCCTATCGCAAAGTGAATAAAATTGATATGGGCACTGCTGATAAAGTCTGTACTGCGGCTTTGGGGATTTATGATCAGGCGCGGAGGTTAAACATTGATTATTCGGAAGTTTCTTTCATTCTAGCCGAAATGGGCTCCGGGTTCAACGCGGTTGTAGGAATTAAAAATGGACAGATTATCGATGGCATTGGCGGAACCTATGGTTCAGCCGGGTTTTTAGCCTGTGGCAGCCTTGATGGGGAATTGGCATATCTTTTAGAAAGGATTTATAAAAAAACGATTTATGGCGGTGGTGCCGCCTATATCGCAGGGTATAGCGAACTAAGCCCTGAGGAATTTATTCTTCAAGCCAACAGCGACGAAAAGTTCCAGTTGGCCAAGGATTTCCTAATTGAAGGGCTTCTGAAGGATATTTATGCTATAACCGTTTCTCTGAAACATCCCAAAGAGATTCTCCTTTCAGGAAGGCTAGCCAAGATCGATGCTTTTTACAATATTTTAGAAGACCGCTTAAGTGAGATAGCTCCCGTCCGGCGAATAAAGGGTATTCCAACAATTCAAATTGCAAAGGAAGCAGCTCAAGGCGCTGCCTTAATCGCAAATGGGCTAGCAAACGGGCAATTCAAATCATTAATAGACCAAATGCGATTAAAAGACGCAAAGGGAACAGTTCTCGATTATATCTACCTCTATGATTTCGAAAAAAAACTTTCCCGTGCTAATTTACTATCGAAATCTGAAGATTAATCGGAAAGTGAAACTTCTTTTTGCTCTCTCTCTTCAGTTTCTTTCTCTCTTTCTTTCGACGGCTTAAGAGGAACTGGTTTGGCTGTTGGCGCTTTTGGCAATTGATTAACTAATTCTTGTAGTCCTCGTTCAATACCTTCATCTAATTTAACTTCTGGTTCTATTAGTTTCATTATTGCATCCTTTTTACTTTCGTGTATTCGCCTGATCATCATATTTTTGATGTCAGGGTCGGATTTAATCACGTACACATCGAGATGAATAATATAATCAATGACTAGATCACAGTAATCTCGGAGAAATTCTTCATCCTCAAGCGAATCAATTTTCACGGAACTAATTCCCTTGGTGATCATATCGAAATCATCAATCCAGTGTTTGTCCCAGTTAATGGACGCCAAATCTTCTACTGGAAACAGCCGACAATTCATGCGCCATTGTTTCATTTTTTGTTCTTTTTCTGTTTTCTGTTTATTTTGCTCTTGTTCCTCTAACTGTGCAAGTTTATCCTTTTCTTCCTGTATCTTTTGCTCTAACTCCTCTTTGCGCTTCTGTAAAAACTTCTCTTTCTTCTCTTCGCTCAATTTTCTCGCAAGGGCTATTTTTTCATCAATTGCCTCATCCACTCGTGCAGAAACCTTGGGATTCGGCTTTATCCGTAGTGACAAATTTAAAGAATCATAAGTGTTCTTAAAATCATCCTTTTTCCACGCGGTCTTGGTTTTAATCAAGAGTCTTCCTGGAAATGTTGGTGAGGGACTGATTTCGATATAAACGCGCCCTCCATATTTGACGGTTCCTCCGTATAACAGAAAATTCTTCTCAATATTCCATAATTCGCTTCGTAACATCGTGTGAGCGAAGTATTTCTTAATATCAATATTCCGATATTTATCTGATCCCTCGTTGAGTATCGAGCCCGTGAAATTGAAGTTTTCAATTACTTTGAAAAGGTAAGCCAGCGCTTGTTCTACCGCTTTCTTAGGAGTTAAATAGTCTATCATGATACTTTTTTCGTTATATTGTATCACAAGTCCTTTATACTCTAATTTCCTTGATAATAATTTCTCTAACTTGACCTCCGCCTCTGATTTTGCCTCTGGCTTTTCATCAGACTCTGGCTTTCCCATGAAAAAGGACCCTTCAATCTCTATAAATATAAAATAATTTGTAGTTATTAAAGTAGTTCACGGAAATTTAATTCATTAATTGCTTCCAAAAATATTAAGGTTTAGTTTAGAATTATTCAAAAAGGTCTTGATAATTGCTACGATTGACCGCATAGAACTGAATTAGAGGATGGATTAATTGAACATCTTAATTTTAACTGGAAATATGGCTCATCAAACCATAAATGAGTATGTGAAACCGTTTAGCAATTTCGTCCAGGTGTTGAAACTCCCGATTTCAATAGCCGCTTTTATAACCCCCGAGTTCATAATAAAAAATCTGCAAAAAACTGACCTTTCCTCCTTCGATTGTATCATAGTTCCGGGACTAATGCAAGGGTCCACCCAAGCCATTGAAGACACTTTCAAGATACCTACCTTCAAAGGACCGCGATATGCCAGCGATCTTCCGGGAATTCTGGAAACCCCCTTAGAATTGTCCCGGACCTTACCCGCGGACAAATTAATTCTGGACAAGGGAATTGAAGAATTTGACACGATCATTAGGAAACTTTCCGAATCCGAGCCGTCGCATTCCTATTATCGAATTGGTTCGCACCGAATTGGGATCGATTACCCTCCACTCATTTTGGCAGAAATTGTCGATGCGCCCAAACTCTCTCTCGAGAAAATCCTCTCCATGAGCAGATATTATCTAAAAAAGGGAGCTCAGATGATTGATATCGGAGCTATCGTGGGTCAAAATAATGCCAAGTCCCTGAGGAAAATCACGGAGGCTGTTAAAACTACGCTAAAGGTACCCGTGAGCATCGATAGCTTGAACCCGGAGGAAATCGAGCTGGCAGTTGAAGCCGGAGCCGATATGGTATTGAGTTTGGATGCTGGAAACCTCAGCGAATTGAAAAATCTGCCAAAAGACAGGATCTATACCATAATTCCTACTAATGTGAAAGAAGGGATCTTCCCAAAAGCTCCCAGTAAACGAATACAGCTTTTAAAGGAGAATATTTCAAGCGCCAAAACCTCCGGTTTCAATAACCTTATCATTGATCCTCTCCTTGAATCTCCAATTTCGCCTGGCGTGGTCCGATCGCTCGAATCCATGATTTTATTTCGAAAGGATGAACCAACGATTCCGATGATTTTTGGCGGTGGAAATGTTTCGGAACTGATTGATGCTGATAGTATTGGAGTAAACGGCCTACTGGCTTGCATCGCGGTTGAGTTAGGCATATGCGTGATACTCACCACGGAATATAGCGTTAAAACACGACGAAGTGTTGAGGAATTATCCAATGGAATAAAAATGGCATTCTTAGCGAATTATAAGAAGCGCCCCCCAACAGGGTTGCCTTTCCATTTGCTGCGTGCTAAAAATAAGAAGCGATATGATCAAGAAGTTTTCGATAAACCCACTCAAATCATTTCTGCCACAAATATTGATGAATCCTACATGCCGGATTCCAAAGGATACTTTAAAATCTGGGTTAACCACGAAACTGAATTAATTTCCGCCCTTTATTATCAGAAATCGAGCCCTAGCATTCTGATCCAAGGGCAATCTGCTGAAATTATCGGGAAGAAAATTCTCCAACTAAACCTTATTGAAGATAAAAACCATATTTTATACATAGGTCGAGAGCTCGAACGTGCTGAAATCGCCTTATATTTAGGCAAAAGCTATGTTCAAGACTTGAAATTCGCAGAGGTTTTCTAATTTATATTTAATACGACTACATAAAGGTTAGTTTATGATCCATAAAAGTATAAAACAAAGTTTGGGGTTTGACGGTAAAACAGATTCAGAATTTTTAGAACAATGGAAGAAACTTACCTCCAAAGCTCGCAAACCCTGTTGGGATTTGAAATACTGCCCCTACGGAGAACTAGTTGAGCAATTTCCCCTAATACCGCCCTCTCGAGATTATGCAATCCGACATAATGAATATATAAAAGCATGTTTAAAGAAGGGCATATCAGGGATCGAACCAAATGTGAAACCCTTGAATGAAAAAACGCGGAAAATATTTGAAAAGCAAGTTGAAAAATTTAATTTAACCAATTATCCCGAAGAAATTCCTTCAGAGATCAGTAAATGGAGCTGTGAGATCTTCGGACACATCTGCCCCGTAGTTTTTTCAGCCGAGAATGTCGCCGAAGAACCCCGCTAAACCAGTTAAGTTTTATTTGAGATGGTTTTCTCAGTTTCAATGAAATTAAGAATGAATATTGGATTAAAGTGATCAAGAGGTATATTAATGAATGAATTACCGGATGTGCAAAATCAGCCACCGCAGTTTATGATTCCAATCGATAAGGTCGGAATTGTCAATTTACGAAAGCGGATTAAAATCTTGCATGGGCACAAAGCCTATGAATTTTCTCCCATTTTTTCCGCCTTTGTTCTCCTTCCAAAACAGCAACGAGGTATCCATATGTCTCGGAGCAGTGAAGCCATAGAAGAAGTCATCGATGATCTCTCCTATAAGTCCTATTCCAGCCTTGAAGCTGTTTGCAAATCCATGTCAGAAGCACTATTAGAAAAGCACGATTATTCGCCCCGCTCCGAGGTGACCTCCAAGGGGATTTTAGTCGTGGATATTCATCAAGAAGGGTTCGGGAAAAGGCAACAGAGCTATGAAGTGTTCTCTAGAGCGGCTTCGGAACGGCTCGAGAATGGAATTAAAACAAGATTGTTCTTAGGGGCCTCAGCCGAAGGGATGACGACCTGCCCCTGCGCCAAAGAATTAGTCTATGCATATGCAAAACAGATAATTCAGGAACGTAAGGACGTCTTTAACTTGAATTCAGACCAAATAGACCGCTTATTAAATATTGTCCCACTTGCCTCGCATAGTCAGAGATCTAGAGGAACTCTATGCATAGAATTATCGCAAGAGCGTGAAGTCGATCTACTGACGATTACAAGCATCATTGAAGGCTGCATGTCCGGCGTCGTTCAGGACGTCCTCAAAAGACCGGATGAAGGGAAATTGGTTCGCTTAGCGCATCTGAATCCGCTTTTTGTAGAGGACAGTCTTCGCTTAATGAGCCAGAAGGTTAAAGAGAAATTTGCTTTTCTCTCGGATGAGAGCGTTGTCACTTTAAGAGTCGAAAATATGGAAAGCGTACATGTTTATAATGCAGTTGCTGAAAAAAGGACCACTATGGGCGAATTGAAAAAAGAGTTTGCCGAAGTTAATTTATAAACGCTTATTTCTTTAATTTTTCAACTAATTTTTTACCAATATTTACAAACTCTGTCCAGTTTTTTTCTAATTCAGGGGTATAAGTTCCTTTTTCAAGAGATTTTATAAATTTCATGAAATCCCCTATAATTGCGGCTTTGAATAATTTAGCCGTTGCGCCCTCGTCGGAATAGGTATTCACCTCTTTTATAATGGCGGTATCGATCTTCTCTCGAATACCCAATCCTCTTAAAACGACAGCACCATCATCTTGAACCTGTAAAAAACTAATATCTTCTTTTACCAGGACTTCTTTCTTCCCGGGCTCAGCGACAAATATTTTAAATTCGCACATTTGGAATTACATCCTTTTCCAATTCAATCCTTTTTATAGTTTAAGAATATATTCCTTTGAATTTTTCGTTTGTGAACCCACCACCAGCCGAAAATAGGTTTTCCTAGTCCGATTATCCGTCACCAATTCTAATTGACCTTTTGCTTGAATGTCCTCATTTGGTTCAGCTACAGAATCGAACAACCCCTCAAATGATACTACTTCTTGAAGATTCTCAACTTTTTTTCCTACTTTAATTTTGAAATCGCTAATTTTATATTTTACCGGGAGAAACAAGGCCTCAGAATCATCAGATATAGTGGCTTGGATTTCTACATCCCCCTTTCTGACGAAAGTCTTGTCTCCATAGTTCTCGTAAATTTCTTCTGCATTTCTTATTGGATGTAATGAAAAGCGTGTCTTTTGATATTCTCCCATGTTCCATTTCCGTGAAAACATAACAGCCGCAGCGGCTTCAGGCATTCCAAACCGTTTAGCCTTATCTTTCTGCCATCTTTTTTGCTCCTCTGAATTGAGCGGTAAAAGATTAGGATGCCCTTCGGCGAGAATTTTTTTCATTGTTTGCTTCACTTTAAGCGCATTTTCATAACCATGGATTGTAACATCCAAATCCGAAAAATCCGGGTTATGAATATTTAATAAAATTGATCCGGTTATTCCAAAAGCAGCAACTGGCACCCCGGATAACTGTGATAAGGTAGTCACAAACAATTTCAATTTGCTTTGGAGCGGATCTAATTTTGATAACCCCAAAATTTCTTTTAATTTCGATTTTGTAGAGAAGTAGGTTTTAATAGATTCGAATGGAACCGCTGAGAAGGTCATATTATTGAATTTATCCTGAAATAGATAATTTGGATAATTTTCTTTCAAAAACTGGAATGTATTTATTACTGCTTGGGCAGAATAGTAGGGGATCATGCGTTGAAGGTGCTGATTTTCGAATTTCCACTTTCCTGTCTCGGCTGGAATGTATTTCAGATAAGCGAGAACTCGATTTGGGGGATGTGCATATCCTACAATGCAAAAATAGAGTCCTTCGCTTGTTTGAACAAAGTCTCTATCCAATGGTCTATTATCCAAAACTTTCACCTTATAAATTCAAAACTCTGAAAAAATCTTCGCTATACGAGCCAATTAATAATCGATAAAATTCATCTTCTGGGGATTTCACTAATTCAATTTTTCCGGATGCCTTTATCTGCTCTCCTTTTTTGGCTTGTTCGCAAAATCTCCCTCGAAACGAAGCGATTTCCTGGATTTTTCCCGAAAAATTAACTCCCTCCATCCTTGAAACGTCTATCAAATACTTACAGGGTGTCAGAATCGCTTCCGTATCATCAGTGATTACGCCCGATAGCGTCCCTTTTCCTACGCATTTATACTGAATTTCTTCGTAATTGTGTAATATCTCATCTCTATCCTTTATACAGCGGATATAATATTCCGTTCCGTCAAAAATTCCCTGTAATTTTTTTCTTCGTTCAATTTTCGCAAATTCTTGGAGATTCAGATTGGATTCTTTCCCTCGGAATTTATAGAGCTTCGCAATTTCTGTTTCAGAATACGGATGAATCACTTCTAACTGATCATGGTGCATTTTTGATAAACTGTCATAAACTTTACATGCATTTTTAGAGCCATAGATTATCAAATCGATATCTGACTCATCCGTCTCCAGATTAACAAGAACCGATCCCGATATCCCCATTTTATCATAACCAACGCCTGATTGTGTATGAATCAAGTTTAGCATATTTAGACCTTTTTTCAAGACCAAAGAGTCTGCCTCTCTTCCCTTTATTTGATTTCTTCGGACGAACTTCTTTATAAATTCCTCTGGGCAGTATATTTTCTTAATATTTTTAATAGGAATGCCCTGCAATGTTTCATCTGAAAGCTTATCATAGAATAGGTACTGGGGATAATTCTTTTCTAGAAAATCATAGCGCTCGCTTAATGAATAGATTTTTCCATAGTGAATCCCATCTCTAAACCGATTTCCATCGGTCTTTGGATAATATCTGAGAAATGCAATAATCCTATCAGCTGGATGACTCAATCCCTTCACATCAAAAATTAGCCCCTCCGTTGTTTCAATAAAATCACCTTCACGCGCTCTTACACCCATAATTCTTGCCTACTCTTCGAAATTTATCTCTGATACTTCTCTAATTTTTTAAGATTTTAGATTTGCCCCCCAAAAAAATTAGCTACAAAACTAAAAAAGTAAGGGTTTTTTATATCAATTAAAGTATGAATCGTAGGTGAGCGGTTTTTTTGATCAAAACCAACGGACCACCAAACTCACGAATCGAAGATGTCGTTAGCAATTTCAAAGTAAATATTTCTGCAATTTTATTGAAGATAAAAGGTGGAACCGCAATTGAACCTGCGATTTTAGAAGCCCTCTCTTTTTTTAAAAGTGTAATCTCCCATCTATCCTCTAAAATAGAAGCCCTCACTTTAGTAATCACAGAACTTATTAAAAATCAAAAAATCAAAGACGCCGAAGAAACTTATATCCCCTATCAAACTAAGTTGAATGAATTGTTCCAAGAATTAAATGGCTCCATTGAAGCAATAGAAAAAGTCATTTTTTCTGAGAATGGAGGTCCCCTTCATGCTGAGGACTCCCGGAAACTTTTCACTAATTTTAAGGAAGAGTGGAAAAAAGAAAAAGAGCAATTTCATGCTTCTTTTACCAATCTAGAGGAGAAAATTAGCACCCAATTAGAAGCGTGGATAGAGCAATCAAGGCAAGCTGTTAAAGAAAATATCTCCCGCTTACAAACCTTCTATAAAAAAATCCGGGAAAAAATTCCGGCGCTGGACGAATTAATTGAAACAAAGAAAAATACAGAAGCGGAACACTATTTAAGAGATATACAAGATCAAACTTTACAGGAACTGAACTATCAGAAAGTGAAATTCACTGAATTAACTTCTGAACTCAAACTCCACATAGAGGATTTATCGGCTCAATGGGATAAAGAAATTAAAAATACTGAAATTGCAATCCCAATTTTAATATCCCCCTTCAAAACAAAATTGGAAACGGTGCTTATTGAAGAAAATCTTTCTAATTTAGAATTACTGATGACTGATTTTGATCAGAAAAGTCTTGAAATAGCCCTTGCGATAAACCAGAAAAAGTATTCTCAAGCGGAAAAAGCGCTTGACGACCTTGAGGCACAATTTAGGAAGAGTATTGAGGAAAATCGCAAGACTTTAGAGCATTTATATCAGAAACCCCCTCCAAATCTGGAAGAATTAGTTGCAAAATGGAAAACACGCTTAAGTGCTGTTGAAAAAGAAATTAAAGAACAGATTTCCAATAGTAGAAGTAAAATCAGGAACGAACACCAAGATCAACTTGTAGACAAGATGCAGATATTCCTTTCACAAAATATCACAATGTTAAATGCTACATTGGATAAATTCAAAGAGGAAGTAATGAAATCAATCATAACTCAGCAAGGCGATGCTAGTTCTTCTATTAAACGAGAGTATAATTCTAAGAGGAAGGAAATCAGAAAGGAGTTTGATAATAAAGAGAAACATATCCAGTTAGTTTTTTCACGTTATACGGGTTACCCATTAGATGAATTAAAAGAGCGTTGGGACACTCAGTTCAAAACAATCCAGAATCGATTTAATGATATTCAAGCTACAATTATCGATTTTCTAGAGAATAAGGAGAAAATTAATCTAATTTTAGCTAAGTATTATGCGATGGCACAACCCGCCTATGGCTACAAAGTGCCTTTGAAGCTTCTTGCTGAAACAATGGAAATGCCCGATGATGTTATAGAGAATTTATTCGTTAATTTAATATCGTACAATTTCATTAGCGGCGAGATTGACCCCATCACAAAAGTCATCGTGCTCCCGCCCCGTGTAGAACGGGTTAGCGAGCAAGCACCAAAACAACTACGCTGTATGGTCTGCAATCTCATTATTAACCCCTCGCAAGAAGAGATTTGCCATTGCCCTCATTGTAATTATCCCGCCCACTATATTCATTTAGTCGAGTGGATTAAAATCAAAGGAAAATGCCCGAACTGTAAAAGAGAAATTAAAATGCTCTAATCTTATCGAAAAATTCAATCTCCTTCCTTTTCTGAAATCCATCTAACAAATTTTTCCCGTTTTTGCAGCGCTTGAGCCGCGCAGGTCTCGATCTGAGTTGCCCATTGGTGCTTTTCCCCTTCACTAATCTCCTCGCCTATCTCCTGTTTTATAGGCGTATATGCACTTTCACGAAATCTCGGGAATAATTTCGTCTCTCCTCTCTCTGATATCAATTTAATTTCACTTTTATTTGCATTTACTTCCCCAATCACTTCTATCTTAATTTCCCTTCTTCTAACTTCTGTCAGAACCTGATCTTTAACGCCAGCTGGACAAAAAATTAACAGAGCATCCAATGAAACTCCTAAATAATCCGTCTTTCTTTCCTTCAACATCTGGAAAACCTCTCCATTCACCAATGGGATAATTTTTTCCTCATAAACCGTCATCCCTACCTTTGCCTCATACGCGACTTCATGTAAATCACCCCGGAGCCCCCCGTTCGTTACATCACACATACAATGAATTTCAGGCAGCAATCTGCTCTCAAAGAGTCCTTCACAAGCTTTAATAAATTTAATATTCAAGGTTTCTTTAATGACCTCATGCATTGCCCCGTAAATTGCAGTGGTCACAATTGTCCCTCCTCCGGCGCCTTCGGTCATTAAAATTGCATCTCCCGGGCGGATATCTCTTCGCATTAATAACTTCTTGGCCAATCCGATTGCGGCAATTCCTCCCGTAATTCGTGTTCCAATCACCATGTCTCCCCCTATTCGTAAGGTGCTCCCTGCTGTAATGGGTGTTTTGGATAATTCGGCTACAGCCGCAACACCCCCCATAAAATCAAATAATTTCCCTACATCCGCATCATCGGCGAGGTGAATATCTATCATTATTGAAATAGGCTTTGCGCCTTTTACATATAAATCTCGTAATGCCGCTCGGGTAACATGGAATCCCGCCAGAAACGGATAATCACTCAAACGGCTATGCATCCCCTCCATTTTTGAAACAATAAAGACCTTTTCCTTTTGCCCTTGATATATGATTGCCCCTGCATCATCCAGTGACTGAGGCGAAAGAATCGGAATTTTCTTCGTTTTTGATAATTCTGCTATCAATTTATGCACAAAAAAATCACCCCAACCACGACAACCAACTCCTTGCTTTCCTATAGTTATCTCTGCTTTCGGATATTCAAGTATTTCCTGAATTAGCTGGTCATCTGGTGATTTATTACTGTTCTTAACTTCTTGAAGGATGGCTCTGGCTAGCTTTTCTGCCTCCTCTTTTGAGATATTTTTATAAAATAAATATTCTATAGCGATTTTCTCAATTATTTCTTCTTCATTCAATCCATTCCTTAATAAACTCCTTGTTAAACCTTCTAAATCTGCCATTCTACTATCACCCATTTTCGTTTGAACTGCGCTCTATTTTCAGCGTATTTTCTTCGAGGAGAATATAAATTTAAATTGCATTATCCTAATTGTTTTTTATCCTAATAGTTTTTTATCCGGGGATTTAAATGCATAAATCATCAACATTCATTTTGGGTTTCATCTTTTTCTTTTGTTTCTCTATATTTGGGTCCTATTTCCTATTGAATCTATCTAATTCTCCTTTCAATTCCTCAGCTTATGGCGATTCTTCCCCTGAGTCTGGAAATATTCCCTTAAGTTCAAGTGAGTCCATTTCAAATCAAACCTATTACTTCTGGAATGGTACTTATTTTACTGGAACACCTTGGAGCGGTTCGGAAAATTATACTCTGCTCGCCAACCACCAATATTCTGTAGCCGAAGATTTCGATGGAACATTATCTCAAAGAAATGTCGATGATCATAATCGAATGATTTCTAATAGTAACAATTGGGCAAATGGAACACACGAGCCCTTTTGGATATTCACGAATGTTAGCCTCGGTGATACTGTCCTCATCTCAGAGCAATTATTAGGAACTGATTATCTTTTAACCGTTACTGCCCAAGAAACTGTATCACTTTGGGGAAAAACCTATGATTGTTGGAAATTAAATGATGCTTCATCCTTTGCTTATTACGACCGTGCCACGGGATTTCTAATTAACGGTTCTTTTTTCTTAATAATGACCTTTTATTACACATTTTATATGGTATCGACCAATGCAAAGCCGCTTCCAAATATCAGGATTCTTACTCCCTCTGCACCCATCTATTATGAATCTACCTTTCCAGTTGTTATCCAAAATTTTACCTTGACCGAAAGTGCTTGGTTTCGGAATAGCACTGATGGCGGTTTGAGTTGGTCTCTCAATCAAACATTATCATACAATGGAAGCCATTATACAAATTCCGCTCCTGCAATTTGGGCAGATGGGAATATTATTCTCCAAGTGT
>Ga0315277_10001888_pt1 | contig 29566 bp, 21 predicted proteins | sample YL17G05_15_MG_FD_203695 | JGI IMG/M metagenome (GOLD analysis project Ga0315277, IMG submission 203695) | Sediment microbial communities from Yellowstone Lake, YNP, Wyoming, USA - YL17G05_15 | ecosystem: Environmental > Aquatic > Freshwater > Lake > Sediment | place: USA: Wyoming | collected... | reverse complement strand
AAAAGCAAGGCACCGCTGGCTGAGCCACGATACCCGTGAGGGCACCTCTTGCAGAGGCGCAGACCGCTGTAGTGACTTCGCCCCGCCGGCATCGGCCGACATCACAGCACCACGTTCCGCGACCTGTCCGGCTCGCGGAGGACAAAATGCGGCAAGTGAAAAAAAATGAAAAAACGTCTATTTTGGTATTGACACTGCGGCGCAGAATGCTATTCATTGCAGCGATAGATTACTCATGGAGATCGGGTATCGCTTGATCGCATGCAGCAGCGGCTGTTCGCTCTGCAAGGATGGTGGTGTACGGGGACAGGGAAGGAGGGTATCCGTTGCTATGTGGATCCCAAACAGAGCGGCTCACGTCTTGACTTAATTCCAGTCGTCCGCCTCCGAGTCGTCTATCCCCTTCGTGGAATCGGCGCAAGGGGCGAACGGCGAGACATCCGCTCACATCATTCTCAATGATATTGGTTCTTCTTAGTCGGACCGCAGGAGAGCAGGGAGTTTGCGCGCTTGTGCGCAGGGTGGGTGCAACGTTATCCACCGGTTGTTGTCTATCGTGGAGAGCAGGTATACATCCAGACTGAACGAGCGGAGGGGAAAGGAGCGGAATGATGGAAAGCACGGGAGCGAGGATTCTGGCGTTGATTGCAGTATTTGTCCCGATGTTGGCGGCCGCAGCCCCGGCGTCGGAGATTCCCGCCGTCATGGACGCCATTGCGGCCCGCCTGGAGCAAAACCAAGTCAAGCAGGGGTTCAACTGTGGCGAGTGGGACGACAAATGGGGGTTCAACGGGTCCATTGTAACCGGAATGGTGGATGCCTACGAGTGCGCCGAGAAGGAGTTGTACCTGGCCTCGGCTGCTTTAGGCGGCGAATTCATTCTCCGGGATGTTCCATGTGACGCCTTCCTGGGAGACGAGGTCTATGCCTTTTTCAGGCTCGGCGCCCTCGAAGTCGCGGCGGGCGGAGGCCAGTGGCAAAGCGTCGTAGAGAGGTTCTTTGACGCGGTGGGGAGCACGCCGCAGGCCGTGTCGCGCTACACGGATCTGTACTACGGGGTGGATTCGTCCACGGCGGTCTTCTACCTGGCCTATTTCGCCGTCGCGGCTCATGACACAAATGTGGCAGGCGCCGCCCACTGGCGGCAGGCCCTGATCGACCATCTGGGATGTGTAGCGGACGACATGGCGGAGTTTCCCGTGATGGCCCTGGGTGTGGCGACCTGGGGTCTGATTGAGACCGGGGTGCTCGATGATACCCCCGTGGGTCCTTTCGACGCCGATCCGTACTGGGAGGGCGTACGTTTGTGTGACCTGCCCGGGCTGTTGGCAGGCCATCAGGTGCCGGAGGGCGAGCCGTTCAGCGGCAGCTTCTACTGGCGCCTCGATCACATGTCCGGCCCCCTCCCCGGCCCGACTGCGGGTTTCACAGAGGACACGATCTACGGAACACTCGGGCTGGTTGCCTTCGCATCCCTGAAGGAGAATATCCACAGGGAGGACTTGAAGCAGGCGATTCTTGCCGCCCGGGATGCGCTTCTGGCAGGAGTGGACACGGATGGCACGGTATACGAGCACTTGTCACATGAGGGCAAGAAGTACTACGCGTATGCCGGGGAGATGCTGCAGGTACTGAGCCGGATAGAGGATTATCTGAAGGCACAGGAGGAATCCGCATTGGAAGAAGCTGTGCCGGTCGACCAGTAGCCGGCAGGATGACGAAATAGCTTCGTCAGGAATGGGTTTGGTGAAAGGAAAGAAGGCTGAGGCGGTGGGACTATCGGATTGAATGGGTACTACGACTGGTAGAGACGGCGCCCATCGCCGAGGCAAACGGAGAACCCAATTGGAAAGGGGTAGAGGTGAGAACAAAGAGGCAGGATGTCAGAAGTGTAAGGGTGGTCTGGGCCGTGGTGATTCTATGTGTCGTGTTGCTGGCAGCTCTGAGTACTGTCGCACGCGGCGCATCTGCATCGACAACGACCGCGGCACAGGACAGGCAGGCGACCATCTTCGATCCATTCACCCTGAAGAGCATCACGGTGTCCGGGGCGTCCGTCGGCGCACGACCGGAGAGCCCTCCGGGGCTTTTCAATGAGAATCCCCGGCGACCGATCCGGATACCCTTCCGGCTGCCTGTGCGCAGTCCCTGTCGGCCCGGGTTGGACGGAAGGACAATGGCTGGATGACCCCAAGCCGGGGATAGAAGCAAGCAAAGGTCGAGCAGAGGGCTGCAAGGCCTGTCAAGCCCGCTGACGGCTGGCGGGTGGTGAGTAGGGTAGGTGATGAGATGAAGTCGGATATCAGGACCGTGAGGTCCCGGGGTGGTTTCTGTACGTCAAAAACGGGAGCGGGAGTGAAGATTCGCCTCCAGATGCAGGCCCGGGGTATGTCAGTAGTTTCCCTTTTCCTGGTTTGCCTTGCATTCGCTGGTTGCGGCAATCCCCCACAGCGAGGCTCACCCGACGAGCTTCGTGCGTTCGAGATGGTGACGCCGGACGGACCTTCGGTAGACATGAGCCGCCTCGTGCGCGCGCGAATACCGGTGGGCCCCTACCGCCTGGTGCCGGGCGACGTTTTGCAGATCGAGATGCCCGTGACGGCGAGCCTTTCGTTGCCGGATAACACGGCAGCGGAAGGCAAGCAAATCTACAATTGCCGGATCAACGATGACGGCACGATTCTGCTGCCCGTTGTCGGCGAATTGCCTGCGGCGGGAAAGTCGCTGTCGGAAACGGAATCCTGCATCGTAGCGGCATACAGCCAAGGCTATGTCAAGGGACCCTTTCCGGTCTATGTCGGCGTGCGTGAGTACAAGACCCGGCGAGTCTCGATCGTCGGCGCGGTGGCAAAACCCGGTATCTACGCCCTGCGTCAGGACCAGATGTCGCTCGTGGCGCTACTCATGGAGGCGGGCGGCATTGCCGAGAAGGGCGCCGCCGTAATCCGGATCACACAGTCCGGCGCGGCGGATCCGACGTCGGGGGCCGACAGGATCACCGTGGCGTCGAATCTGGTGGGCGACGGCCGGCAAACGAGGGTCGCGGCGCACGCGGTGTTCGAGCGAGAGGGACCCCTGAACACGACCGGCTGGCTCGGCCTCGAAGAAGGGGGAACGGTGCTCCTGCGCCGGTGGGTGGACATCGGAAATGATCCTCAGAGACAATTGTTCCTCCATGCAGCAACGGCAAAGATCCGGCAGCCGGTGAGCGATGACCTGCAGGCAAGGCTGTCCGGACTGGCCGTGTGCCTGCAGTCTAATCCCCAGTATCAGGATGTGCCCTCCGGTATCCAGGATGCCGGTTGGGAGGCCACAGATCGCCAGCGATTTGTGGCCCGTCTGCGCGCCCCCGTGCAGGCCCCCAAGCCCGCCATCGCCAGGGTCGCGACCGGAGACGAGGGTTCCCCTAGGGAAGAGGCCGCGACGGTTGTAGCCCTGCCGGTAAAGGGCCTGAATATCCCCTTTGCCGACGTGGTTCTTGAAGAAGGCGATGCGGTGGCGGTGGAGCAGCCGCGAGAACAGTATGTCTCGGTTGTCGGCCTGGTCAACAAGGCGGGGAATTTCCCCTACCCGGCTGATGCCCAGTACAACCTGATCCAAGCCGTGGCCTTCGCCGGGGGCCTGGACATGGTGGCGGATCCCCGGTACGTCAGTCTCTACCGTTTGAAGGCCGACGGCACGATTGCGAGCACGACGATCCGGCTTGTCAATCCCAAGAATAAAGAGCAACTCACCGAGGCTCTGGCGCTGCCGCTGAAGCCGGGCGATGTCGTTTCAGTGGAACACACGCTGCGCACTCGGACCAACGTTTTCTTCGACAGGATTTTCCGAGTCAGCTTGGGTCTATACGTCGACCCGGAAAGGTTTTGGGAATGATGACTGGGCCGAGAGAAACACCACGGTTTTCCGTCGCACCCGGGGACGTTCCCGCCCATCGAATGGGTGGTGCAATGGTGAAGATGCCTTCAAGTCGCGTCCGGGAGGCGGGTCTGCGTCCGGGGACGGACAATCTGTTCGCCATCGTGTGGCGCAGCCGATGGACTCTGCTCCTCTGCATCGTGGTGGCCCTTGCCGCGGGCCTCGTCTACATCAGGACGGTTACCCCGATCTATACCAGCACGTCCAAGCTCTATCTGGATTACGGCGGATCTCGAATCGCTACGCCGTATGAGCCCGGCAGCATGCCGCGGACGGACAAGTACCTCTACACGCAGGCGGAACTGCTCAGGTCCAAGCCTATCCTGGCGGCGGCGATTCCGCCCCAGGAGCAGCAGCGGATGCAGACATTCCAGGGCGTGGGGGCCCCGCTGACCTTTCTCTACAGGAACATCTTTGTTGAGGTTGGCAAGAAGGACGAAACGGTCAGCATCTCGTTCAGTTCCCCCTATCCGGCCGAGGCGGCCCAGATTGTCAATCGCGTCGTCGGGGCCTACATGGCTTCACGGTCTGAGCACGAGCAGCAGAGTTCCGGCCAAGTGCTTCGGATTCTGCAGGAAGATATGCAGCGAGTGAACAAGGAACTCGCGCAACGGCGAGAGGAATTGAAGGCCTTTCAGACCAACGAGATGCCTTTGGCCCTGGGGTCCGACCAGGGCGGGGGCGCCATGCAGCGCTACCTGGAATTGCAATCCGCCTATACGCGTGCGCAAGTCGCCACGCTGGAGGCCGAGTCGTTCAACCGGGGAGTGAAGGCTCTGATCGAGCATCCCGACGCGCTGCGGCAATTTGCTCAGGTGAGCGATAAGACCGGCAGCTACAGTGCCTGTATTGCTGCGGAAAAGGCGCCGCTGGAGACCCGGCTCACCGATCTGAATCTGCAGGCAAAAGAACTGTCCGAAAAATTGTTGTCGGACCATCCGATGGTGAAAGCTCTGGCGAGCCAGCGAGAGGAAATCGAAGCGCGCATGGCCCGGCTCGACCAGGACCTCGTGGATGCGGCGATGACCTCGGCCGAACAGTCCCTCAGGGAGGCCAGGGAATACGAGAAGCAGCTCGCGGCGCTCTATGAGGAACAGCGGGGCCAGATTGTGGCGATGAACACCGAGGTCGTGCAGTACCAGCAACTCCGCTCCGAGGTGGACCGACTGACCGCCTACGCGCAGACTCTGGAGCAGCAAGTCCGCGAGATTGGAAGAGTGGTGAATGAAGACGTGGGGCAGCTCCGAATGGCAATCCTGGAGCCGGCGCAGCCGGCGGAGGACCCGTCCAGGCCCCGGCGAGGCCAGGCAATGGCCATCGCTTTGGTGCTCGGGCTGCTGCTGGGCGGAGGGATCGCCGTCGCAAGAGACATGGTCGACCAGACCCTCCGCTCGGTGGATGAGGTCTCGTCGCTGGTGGGATTGCCTGCTCTCGGCGTAATCCCGCTGATGTCTCGCCGGCAGAACGCCGCGTTGCGAGGCCAGAGAGTCCTGCTTCAGCCGGATTCCCGGGAGACCGAGGCATTCCGAACAGTCCGGACGGCCATCTTCTTCGGCGCTCCCAAGGACAAGGCCAAGACCCTGCTGGTCACATCGCCCGCCGGAGGAGACGGCAAATCCCTTCTGGTGAGCAATCTCGGGCTTGCCATGGCATCGGCAGGACAAAAGGTCATCATACTCGATGCGGACTTGAGAAGACCGGCCCAGCATATGATATTCGGGACCGACCACGACGGCCGGTGTCTTGCGGACCTCTTTGCAGGCCGGATCAAACTGCCGCAAGCCATCCGGACCACGAAGGTAAGAGGACTGAATCTGCTGACGTGCGGCGAAGTGATGGCCAACCCGGCGGAAGTTCTCAACAGCCCGCGCTTTGCCAGGCTCCTGGAATGTCTCGCCAAGAACTATGATCGCGTGCTCATTGACGCTCCGCCGGTCACGGTTGTCACGGACGCCCAGATTCTTGGGGCCCTCTGTGACCACACAATCCTCGTATTTAAGGCGGACAAGACCACACGGCGAATGGCACAACGTGCGGTCGACACGCTGCAGAGCGTGGGGGCGCGCCTGTTGGGCGTCGTCGTGAACGGGGCACACAGGAGCGAGGGACGTTACGGCTACTACAGCCGATACGGTAAATCCGGCGGCAATGGGTCCAACGGCAGGAAAGCCAAAGAGCCAGAGCGAGCCAGTGCACCCATGGGCGCGCCGGAGCTCGCAGCTCAGGCGACTTCCGGAGGAACGAAATAGAATGGCGTGCCATGCCGTACGGAGACACGCCGAAACCTAGTAGGAGACGGAGTTCTTGAGGATTATATGAGTCTCGGCACGGTCTGCCCGACCGTTACGAGGCCGTGTTCTCGCTGCGGACAGGAGGTCTGATGATATCTGCGAGTGAAGGGACCTGGGTCCCGGAAAACGGGGGGGACAGGTTCAACAAGGCGATCGAGTGGCTGCTGTTCGGGCTGTTGGCGTTCATGCCGTTCGCATTCGGCGCCGTAGAAGCGTGGAGTGAGGAAATCGTCACCGCGTTAGCGGCTGCGATTTCGGTCTGCTTTCTTCTCCAGTTGACGGCGTCGCGAAATGGATTCGTGACGTGGACCTGGGCGTACGTTCCGATAGCCGCCTTCCTTCTACTGGCATTTCTCCAGATGATTCCCCTTCCAGTGGCCCTGGTGCATTTCGTGTCGCCCGAGACGGTATCGCAGAAACTGATGCTGCTTCGCGACCTGCACGGCACTGACGTGACACCGTCAAGCATGACGGTGAGTTTCTATGCGCACGGCACGATGCACGGCCTGCGACTGGCGCTGGCGATTGCGGCGATCTTCATCGTCGTGTTCAACGCCATCCGCACGCCCGATCAGATTGCGCGAGTCCTGGGCGCAATCGTTGTCATTGGCGCCGCTGTCGTCGTTGTGGCTTTAGCTCAAACCGCCTTCGGCAATGGCAGAATCTACTGGTCCGTGCCGAGCCCGGATGGCGTGGCCGTCTCCGGACCGTTTGTAAATCACAGCCACTATTCACAATTCATGAGTCTGTCGATGGGCGCAGCCATCGGCCTCATCTTCATGAAAGTGCACGACCGGTTCGGGCGGTACCCGGTGACTCCGGAGGCAGTCACGGCATATCTGGGCAGCCGGGATGGAAAGCTCCTGCTGGGTCTCGTACTGATGGTGGTGCTGGGCGCGACCAGCGTCTTCGTATCCCTGAGCCGGGGGGGCATGATCAGCATGATGATCGCCGGCGCGTTCACGACCCTTGTCGTCAGCTCGAGAAGGTCGTTGAAGGGCTCCGGCTGGGTCATGGCATTGCTGGCCCTGGGCGCGTTCCTGTGCGTTCTGTACGTGGGCTTCGATGCGGTGTATGACCGGTTGGGGACGCTTCGCGAGGTGGACAAGGCGGAAGCGGGCCGCTGGCAAATCGTCAAAGACATCGCCGCAGCCTGGACCCGATTCCCCATCCTGGGCACCGGCCTGGGCACGCATGAAATGGTCTATCCCATGTTCGACCGCTCCACTGTGCCGGCGATCGCCAGCCACGCGGAGAACGAGTATGCCCAGACGGCGGAGGAGACAGGACTGATCGGCCTTGCCGCCCTGATGCTGTTTGGCGTATTGGTCTGGAGCAGCTACGCAGGCGTGATTCGCAGATCGCGGATTGCGATCCACTCCGCCGCGTATGGCCTCGGTTTTGGCTTGTTCGCAATCCTGGTACACAGTCTGAGCGATTTCGGCCAGCACCTGCCTGCCAACGCCGGCTTGTCGGCCATTTTCTGTGCGTTGCTGATCCGTCTGCGGCACATCGGGACTGACTCCAATGCCTTGACCGGCCGGCTTGCCGTCGCCAATGGGCAGGCCCGCAAGTACGGCGTCATCGGCCTGGGGCTTGCAGGCGTGCTGTTTGCCCCTGCCCTGCTGGGAGCCGATGCCGCCCGCCGGGCCGAGGCCCATTGGGCAAGAGTTCTGCAGGCGGAACGAGGCATGAAGGAGAAGGACTGGCGGGGCAGCGATGAAGAGTACACCTATCTCCTCCGCCATGCCGCCGCGGCGCAGGACTGTCAGCCGGCCGATGTTGTGTACAGGCACTGGCTGAACGTATACCGGTGGCACGCCGTCAACCGGATAGCCGATCCGAACATCAGTGACGTGAGCCTTCCCGCAGAAGCTCTGGAGATCGTCCGCCGCATCGCCGACGAGCAGAAGCAGGCGATACCCCTGTGCCCCACGTGGGGACCGCCGTGGACCGTTCTGGGCCAGCTCGAGAGGTTCGTGACTCCCGGCGACGATAATGGAGCCCATCACATACTGCGGGGGCGTCAACTGGCCCCATGCGATCCTACGGTCTGCTTCGTGACGGGGGTGCTCTATACGGAACAAGGCAACCTCGATGTTGCCGTCCGCGAATGGCAAAGGACCGTGGAACTGGATAGAAGTCTGTTTGGCGAGGTGTGTTCACTGCTCGTGGTCCAGTTGCATAGAGCCGATCTGGCGAGTGCTCTGGCCGGGAATGATCTAGACTGCCTTCTGCGCCTCGAAAGCACCCTCAAGGACTCTGCTGACGGTGCCGAACTGCTGGAGGCAACGACAGGGCACATCATGGACCTGCTGGAGGAGAAGTGCCGGGAGCCTGGAGCCACAGCGCGGGAGTTTGCCCGACTGGCGGAAAGATACGGCAGGCTCGGTAGAACCGATGAGGCCATCCGCGTATACCGCAGTGCACTGGGCCTGGACTATACGGAGGTCTCGTGGCGATACCACTTGGCGGAGTTGCTGGCGAAGCAGGATCTGAAATCCGAGGCGGTCCGCGAGCTTGAAATCTGCTTGTACCTGCGGCCGCAATTTCCGGATGCTCAAAGGCTCATGGAAAGACTGCTTGTGCAGGTGAATGCGAGCGGCAGATTGAACTGATCCGCTCCGCGCCGCGGCGGACCTCCCGCTTCGGTGACGTGACAACCGATTCAGCGACGAAGTCGTGTACACCGACGAGGACGGAGTCTGCGCAGCCGCAACAAGCGCCGGTGCGAATCTCAAGGACGACAGGGGTGAGAGGTAAGAGGCCGTGACAACCTATTTGTGTGTATACGCAGGGGCCACGCTCCTGGCCACGATGATGACGCCTCCGGTGATCTGGCTGGCGAGGCGCGTCAACGCGATGGACCACCCGGGACTGCGCAGGGTTCATAGCCGCCCGATCCCCCGGATCGGCGGGGTGGCGATTTTCCTGTCAACCGCAAGCCTGATCATGGCTGTCCTGTTTGTCGACAACAACATCGGAGACAGCTTTCGACAGGTGTGGCTGCAATTGGCCATGCTGCTTGGCACCGGGACTTTCATCTTCCTCGTTGGACTGGCGGACGATCTGAAAGGGCTGCCGGCGCGATTCAAATTCCTGGCGGAACTGACGGCGGCGATTCTCCTGTGCGCCGCAGGCGTGACGATCGACAGCGTCGGCGTGACGAACCGTTATGTCCTGCACCTGGGAGGGTTCGGCACGCTTTTGACCCTTTTGTGGTTGGTGGGAATCACCAATGCCGTCAACCTCAGCGACGGCCTGGATGGTCTGGCCGCAGGCATATCGATGGTCGCTTGTGGCGTCATCGCCATCTTCTCCATCCACGCCGGCCAGCACATTCTGGCCGTCTTCATGCTGGCTCTGGCGGGAAGTCTCACCGGCTTCCTCGTGTTCAACTTCAACCCTGCAAGGATCTTCATGGGGGACGGCGGCAGCCTGTTTGTCGGTTTCCTCATCGCCGCCACGAGCGTCATGTGTGTTTCGAAGTCGGCCACCATCGTGGGCCTGGCCCTGCCCATACTCGCCTTGGGGATCCCGATCTTCGACACGTTGTTCTCCATGTTGCGGCGATTTCTGGAACGGCGGTCCCTGTGGGCCCCGGATCAAAGCCACTTCCATCACCGATTGCTCGCCCTGGGCCTGCACCAGAGGGAGGTGGTGGCCATCATCTACATGGCTACTTTGGTTTGCGCCGCACTGGGTATCTTCATGCTCGTCAGGGATGACTTCGGCGCCTTGGCCATATTCGGGTGTCTTCTCCTGTTGATACTCATTCTGTTTCGAGTCGTTGGGGCGGTCCAAGTGAGAGAGACGCTGGTTCAGCTCCAGGAAAAGCACACGATCACCCAGGTGCAAAGGCAGGAGAGACACACGTTCGAGTGCCTTCAACTCGAGCTTCGCGAAGTGAGAGACCCGCAGCAATACTGGAACCTCATCTGCAAGGCGGCTTGTCAAATGGACTTTGTGTGGGTCTCTCGGAGCACCGCTTATGACGACGGCCGAAGCGATACGGAGATCTGGCGCTCGCCGGACATCAGAGGCGACATCTCCCGAGCGGTCATCGTGAAGATTCCCTTCAAGAACAAAGGCAACGGAAGCCACAGCGAAATGGAAGTCGCGATAGGCGCCAACGGCTCTCTCGAGAGCGCCGCCAGGAGAGCCACGCTATTCGGACGGCTGCTCGACGAGCTTGAAACGAGGGCGGACGATTCACTTGCCGCCGGGGCACGTGTGAAGGGTCGCAATTGCGCTGCCCGGCAGGGATGTGGGTAGCGACCATCGGCGCATCGACGTGCCATGAACTAACCACCGGAGAATTTGTGATGATCCAACCATCGACGACAGGTACCTGTGCAGCGTGTCAGTCCACGCATGGCGATCTGATTGCCAGCTCAAGCCGCAGCCTTGCCCCCACGCCCATGCTGGTTCTTTGGTGGAGCCTGAGGCGCCGGGGCATCCCCGCGACTGTGCATCTGGTGTCGTCCAAAGTCCGCAGGATGTACCGCAGAGACCAGGGCCAGACCACCCTGGTGAACAAGAAAGACTCTCCCTGTTGTCAGGAGGAACTGAATCTGCAGCGGGGTGAACTGGTGCAGGTCAAATCCGAACAGGAAATCTGTGAGACTCTCGACGAACACGGGCGGCACCGCGGCCTGCTGTGGATGCCCGTCATGGCTCGTTTCTGCGGGAACACCTACAGGATACACAAGAGGCTCGAGACGATCATGCTGGAGAGCACGGGCGAATTGCGCAGGGTCCGCAATACCGTACTGCTCGAGAATGTGATGTGCGAGGACCTCTACGGCTGCGACCGATCGTGTTTTCACTATTGGCGGGAAGCGTGGCTCCGACGGGTGCCGTGATGGGAGCGGGCCGCGATCAGTCCGGTGGTGCGGAGAGGCGATACTTCCTATGCGGGTGTTAATCATAACGTGCGTATATCCCCCTGAGCATGCCCCGGCCGGGGTCATGGTGAAGGAATTGGCGGAAGAGTTGACGCGGGCCCGCCATGACGTGACGGTGCTGACGGGGTTTCCGAGCCATCCGGCCGGACGTCTGTTCAAAGGGTGGAAGGCCAGGCTCGTTTCGAGAGAACGAACTCCGGAGTCCTTCACCCTGCTACGGTGCATCCACTCCTTTGTGCCTCGATTCGGGTCGCTTGGCAAGCTGTGGTATCACTTCACGTTCGCGGTGTCTTTGTTCTGCGCGGGACTGTTCTGCGGGCGTGTTGACGTTCTGGTCCTGCAGTCCACTCCGGCTTTCTGCGGGCCGGCGGCAATCCTGCTGGCCGGAATCAAAAAGGCGAAGGCCTTCTACTGGATCCACGATGTCCATCCGGAGAGCACGATCAACGCCGGACTCCTCAAGGAGGGGGTCCTCTCGGCGGTCATGAAGGCAATCGATTCATGGGTTTGCAGAAGAGCCCATCTCGTGGCGACTCCGACGGAGGACATGCGAGAAGTCGTCCTGGCGCGTGGCCTGCCTGCGGATCATGTCGTCGTGCAGCGGCATTGGCTCGACGAAGACAGAATCCAGCCCTCGCCGAGGCAGAACGCATGGCGGGACAAGCACGGGATCCCGTCCGGAGACTTCGTCGTTCTGAACGCCGGGACTATCGGATACATCAGCGGAGCTCTTGTCATCGTAGAGGCTGCCAGGCGTCTGACGAAGCATCCCGGGATCCTGTTTCTCATCGTGGGCGACGGACCGTTGAAGGAGGTCCTTCAGACAAAGGCGGCTGAATACCAACTGGCGAACGTGAAGTTTCTGCCATTTCAGCCCGACGAGGATTTGAACGCGATGCAGGCCAGCGGGGACGTTGGTTTGGTGACGCTGCAGCCGCGTTCGGGACACACATCCATCCCCTCGAAAATGTATGGGTATACCGCGGCGGGTCGCCCGGTGATCGCCAGCGTCGATCCGACCAGCTCGACCGCCAGGCTGATCGACGAAGGAGGATTCGGCTGGGTGGCGCCGCCGGACGATCCGGAGGCGCTGGCCGGCGCCATCCTTCACGCGGCCGCGAATATGGACGAATGCAGACGCCGGGGCGAAAAAGCGAGAGAATTCTTTGCCCGGGAGCTCGGCCGCCGGGCTGTCACGGCCCAGTTCTGCCGGAGATTGGAACAATTACACCACCAAGAGGCTGGACTGCACAGAAACGCCGACGTGCCGCATATCCAGGCGTGTAGTCCACCGTAGGCATTTCCTTTCTTGGCAGGAGTTGACATATGCCGGCAACGCAGACGTGTCCTGCCGGCGCGATCTTGGCATACGCGACAGTAGAGATCAGACCCAGGATGCTCCGCTCCGGTTGGAGACCTTCAAGGTGTTAAGAAGACTCATCCGCGCCATTGTGAACTTCTCAGCGGTGGCAAAAGCAAAGGCCCAAAATCCGAGTGTTGAATTCGGTGCAGATTGCCGTGTCAGTTGGTCTGCCCGCTTTTTTGGAACAACTCCCATCGTATTTGGCAACCGGTGTGCGATACGCGACGTGGCCATGTTCTCACCCGGGTCCGGGTCAATTCACTTCGGGGAGGACTGCTCGGTAGGACCGGTGTGCTATTTCGACGGCTCCGGCGGGCTTTGGGTCGGGAGCCGTGTCAGGATAGGGCCGCACGTCGGCATGTACACGGCCAACCACATCTTCGCTGATGTTGATCGCCCGATCATGGATCAGGGGTTGGAGCAGTTACCGGTGACTATTGGTGATGATGTCTGGATAGGGTCGCATGCGATTATCCTGGCCGGCGTGGAGATTGGCGATCATGCAGTTGTTGCAGCAGGAGCTGTTGTCACCAGGAGCGTGGCGCCTTTCCACGTGGTTGCCGGTGTCCCCGCTCGCACCATCAAGTGCACGCGGGATGAGCCGGGTTCTTCTATCGCGCGCGACCATTCGTCCGATTCCTCAAGATCGAGTTGTCGGCAGACGCTGTGATGACAACCGCGCAGAACGTGATTCCAGTCGCACAAGCACAAACGAATCCGTGTGAGGCGATTCTCGGACGACCTCGCAGGCTGGGGCGAAGGGCCTTCATCGGTACTGTCGGCGCCAGTGTCTTACTCCAGGGTTTCGCCGTCGTGCAGGGGATCATCATTGCCCGGCTGCTCGGGCCCAGCGGCCGTGGTGAATATGCAACCGTGGTACTATGGCCAAGTGTGTTTGCGGCAATAGGCATCTTTGGAACGAATATCGCTCTTGCAAGGGCGGCTGCGAAGACCGACCAGTATGACGCCGTTGTCCGCACATCGGTGTTGCTCGCGATCATCACGTCGTCAATTGCCGGCGCTGCATGCTATTTCAGCTTACCTCACCTGTTGCCGGAGGCCGAGAAACATCTGCTGGGACTGTCCAGGTCCTTTGTCATATTCATCATTCTGAACCACCTCGGATTGAACGTAATCGCCGTGGACCAGGGAGCCGGCAACTTCAGACGGTTCAACGTCAACAGGATTCTTTTGCACCTGTTCTATGTTGCTTTTCTCGTTGTTCTGTGGATGTGTGATATCCGGGAGGTCAAGTGGCCGGTCGTCGGATTGCTTCTGGCGAATCTGCTGGCGGTCCTGGCCAGGCTCTTTCTGGCACTCAAGGACATGAGGCTATGGGGACGGCTGCATTCGCCCGTCCACACGATTCGCCAGAGCGCTCGTTTCGGCCTGGTCGGGATGGCGATGCCGCTCTACCAGCAGGTGGACAAAGCCCTCCTGTTGTGGCTGTTGGGTGTTGAGAATCTCGGACTGTACGTGGTGGCGTTGTCTGCAAGCGCTGTCATCGGAAGCATTACCAGTTCGGTTGGCATGGTCTCTTTCACTGTGGCTGCACAAGCAGAACGAGGCCATGGCTTTGAGGGGGTCGCCAGAATGTTTCGTGTATCCACTCTGCTTTCGCTGATCCCGGGTAGTCTGCTTGCACTTGCCATGCCCATCCTGCTGCCACTCGTCTATGGCAGCGAGTTCGTTTCTTCCGTCAATCCGGCGAGGGTGCTGGTTGTGGGCTCCGTTCTTGCCGGACTCGCGAATGTGCTGGACCAGACGCTGACAGGACAAGGGAGGGCATTTGTCGGCCTTGAGGCCCGCGTCGCCGGGCTTGTGGTGATGACAGGCCTGGGTTACACCCTGTCTCGGCAGTGGGGCCTCATGGGTATGTGCCTGGCCTTTGGCTTGTGTCAGCTTGCCTGTCTCCTCGTATTTCTGAGCCGTGTAATCGACCATTACGGGCAGAGTGTCCATGCGATTCGCGCTTTCGCTATCAAGCGGAGTGATGTCAGGGAAGTGTGCCTGCGCCTTCGTAGAGCAGCCGTCGCCGCGTCTTCGTTATGAGCCGGTGGAGAAACTCACGTTCTGACACAGTGTGCCGGATCGGGAACGAGTCACATGATGGCTAAATTCCTATTCTGTCTCCTCCTGGGTCTGTCGGTCATGTTCATGTTGAACAGCTTGCGCAGAAGGGAGGGGGTTTTGCAGTTCCCCGCCCTTTTTGCGGGCGCCTTCGTTTTCTCGATCGTTCCGCAACTCGTCAACCATGTGTTCTACCCAGGGCACCTGCCCTTGCGAGTGTACCAGGACCTTGGCGTGGAGTCAGGTCTGTTGATGTGCATCCTCTGTCTGGTGGCCGGGATTGCCGGTTACCGGGGTGAGCCGATGGCGGCCGGGCGCTTGGAGAGGACTGTTCCGGAGATCGATGTTGAGAGGCTTTTCTGGGCAGGCGTGGTTCTTTGCCTGGTGGGCATTTGGGGCGCGGCAAAACTGGCGGCGCTGGCCGGCGGATGGAAAGAGCAGTTTCTGGAGGGCGGCCATTATGCGTTGGAGTGGTCGGGTGCACCCGTGATTTGGGTTTACGTCGCGAAGCTGCTGCCGCTGGGGCTGATCCTCTGTCTCAACAGCACGCTTGTCCGAGGATGTTCCTGGAAATGGGCACTTACGCTTCTGATGATGCTTTATCCGCTCGCCGTTATCGTCTTCCTGGGACGCCGTGAGATGACATTTGACCTGACGTTGATACTCCTCACAAGTCTGTGGTTTCATCGCCGTTGGGCGCCGCCGCAGTGGCTCTCCCTGAGCGTCATGGCCCTCGGCGGCATGTTCATTGTCCTGGTGCCCTATTACCGTAGCTACGTGAACGAAACCGGGAATATTAAAGGAGCAATCGCCCAAGTCGATGTCAGGGCGGCTATCGAAGCGTACGCGACTGGGGAAAGAGCCGAAGGCATGGACAACCTGATCATCGGGATTCCCGCACGGCAGGCGTACCCTTCATTCTTCTGGGGCACGGGGTTCTGGAACAAGATCGTGGCTTATTGGGTGCCCGGACAGATCGTCGGATATGGGCTCAAGCAGAGGTTGATGGTCGAGGTTGGCAATGAAGACGACGATGTCTTTTCCCGATACTGCGGGCTGACATGCCAATACGGGTCATACCCTACCGGGCCATACTCCGCTTTCTGCGAGTTCTGGTTTCCCGGCTGCCTGCTCTATTTTGTGATGGGACGTTTCTACCGCGGGTTGTGGCACCTTGCCGAGAACCGCCAACATCTGGGCGCCCAGTTGATCTGTGTATCTTGTGCATTGTTGATCCCGATGGCGGTAGTCAGGTCCATACAAGCGGCCTTCGCAACGTGCCTGCTCCCGGTCGGCGTTCTGGTCTCGGTATTGTGGCTCACGCGTGACCGGTACCCGGTTCTCGTTTCATCGGAGCTCCAATGACTTGCGGAATTCAGTGTGCGGCGCAAGGCTCAACACGTACAACGGCTAAGAGCTCAACTCGATTTACGGTAATCCAACTTGGTGCACGAAGGCGGTACGCGGTGCCGCGCATCTACTATGAGGCAGGTCTGCTGGAACGGTTCTATACCGACATCCACGTGGCCCACGGTTGGCCACGGATTGTCCGTGCGATCCCCAGAACTCTGCAGCCCCGTGCGTGCCGACGTTTGGTCTCCCGAGGAGTGGAGATCGCGGACTTTCCACACAAGCAGGTCAGGACATTTCCGACGCTGGGCCTGAGGTATGCCCTGCGACGCAACTGGGCACAAAACACCGATGCACTGACTCGTGTGGATTTGAGCATTGAGGATGAGTTTTCCAGAAGAGTGCTGAAAGGCGGTCTGGGAAATGCGACACACCTGCATTGCTTCGACATAGCTTCGCTCGGCGTGATGCAGGCCGTAGCAAATACGGGAATCAAAATCATAATGGACCAGACGAACGCAGCTCACCCCGTGTTGGCGGAACTACTGCTGCGGGAGCGCACGAAGCATCCCGGCTGGGAGGACGCAGATGCAGGCGGCACAATGGATGAAGTCATCCAGGCCAGGTACCGGGAAGCCTGGGCACTGGCGGACATTGTGGTCTGCGGCTCTGAATTCGTCCGGGCGGGAGTCTGCCGCTGCGGTGGACCGCCGTCGAAATGTGTGGTCGTACCATACGGGATTGACTTGGGTAACGCGCACGGCCAAGACGCGACGTGGCGGTGTGGTGTTCTGCAGGAGCGCTACGCTCGCAGACGGGCGGGTGAGCCCCTTCGAGTTCTGACGATAGGAACCGTCGGCTTGAGAAAGGGAGCACCCTACGTGCTGGAGGCCGCCAAGGCGTTTCGAGGCCGGGCGAGCTTCCGCATGGTTGGGGCGATTGACATCTCACAAGAAGCCGTAAAGTGGTTGGGTCAGTATGTGGAACTCACAGGCTTGATTCCGAGAAACGAGGTTGTGGCGCACTATCGCTGGGCCGATGTCTTCCTTTTTCCGTCGGTTTGCGAAGGATCGGCGGGCGTTGTCTACGAGGCGCTGGCACAGGGTCTACCGGTCATCTGCACGCCAAATACGGGCAGCGTGGCGAGAGACGGGGTTGATGGTTTGATTGTGGAACCCTCATCCGGCGAGGCGGTTGTCGCGGCATTGGAGAAAGTGATCGCGAATCCCGACCTGTGCCTGACGATGGCCCAAAATGGTTTCGCCACCTCAGATCAGATGAACGTGAAGTACTACGGAGACCGCCTTCTGAGAGCGGTTGGCATGGAGAGGGTTTGAGATGGGACCGGCCGTCCTTTATCGTCGTCTCGGCCCGTATCGCCGGGTGCGACTGGAAGCTGCCGGGCAGTTGGACGAAGCCGGCGCAACCAGAGCTCCTTTAGAGGTCCGGCTATGAATGTGGCACACGTTTTGCCGTGGATTTCCCGCAGTGCGGGCGGGGCACTCGGTGCGATTTCCGGGTTGGCAAAGGCATCACAGGCGTTCGAGGGGTGGCGCGTGGCCGTGTTTGGTTCGCAAGATATCTTTGCGGATGAAGACCGCCAACTGTGGCACCCGCTCGCCGTTCACACCGCGCCGGTTCTCGGTCCCGCCCGTCTCTGTTGCACGCCGGCCATGCAGAGGATGGTCGAGAACTTCGGGCCCGACATCATCCACAGTGCGGCGGTGTGGACGTGGCAAGCTGCCGTGATCAACAAGCTTCATACCCGCAAGGAAATTCCGTTCGTTCTTTCCACGCATGGGAGCCTGGACAGATGGGCCTTGCGTCGTTCCGCCTGGAAGAAAGCGATTGCCCTGCAACTGTTCCAGCAGAAGCACTTTGACCACGCGGCCTGCATCCATGCGTTGAGTGAATCCGAATTGGCTTCGATTCGCGAGTTTGGTCTCAAGAACCCGGTGTGTGTCATCCCAAATGGAATCGAAATTCCAGAAGAAGGTGAGCGGCCGATTGGCGAAGGACGGCAGAGTCTCTCTTCCAGGCTCGGTTCTCTGGCCCCCGGCAGGAGGATGCTGCTCTACCTCGGGCGCATCCATCCGAAAAAGGGCCTGATCAACCTCATCCACGCCTGGGCGGCAATCTGCGATGCGGAAGGTCGAAATCGCAGATTCGAGGATTGGCTCCTGGTCATTGCGGGCTGGGACGAATGGGGCCACGAGAGAGAACTTCGCACGCTGACCGAGCAGCGCGGAATTCAGGACAAGATCGCTTTCCCCGGTCCGCAATTTGGCCGGGAGAAGGCGGAGATCTATCGATCGTGCGACGCCTTCGTTCTGCCGTCGTTCAGTGAAGGGTTGCCCATGGTCGTGCTGGAGGCGTGGGCCTACGGCAAACCGGTGCTGATGACTCCTCAATGCAATCTGGCGGAAGGATTCACCGCGGGGGCGGCGATCCGGATCGAGCAGGGAGCGGAAGGCAGGAACATGGAGGCAGGTTTGCGGGAGTTGCTCCAGGCGTCAAGCTCCGACCTTCAGGCCATGGGTGCAAAGGGCCGGGCGCTTGTCGCCGAACGCTTCACATGGCCGAAGATCGCCGGGGAAATGAGATCGGTTTATGAGTGGGTGCTTGGCGGCGGTGCCGCTCCATCGTGCGTGAGCTACTCCTGACGCGGCAATGGCAGGACAGTTTTCGATGAGCACAGGGAGAATACGGAGCCCCTTTTCCTTTGGTCACCGATTTCGGCGGCTGCTGTGGTCTGTCGTGTCCGTTCTGCTGTTCCGACCGGTCCCGCGGGCATGTTTCGCTTGGCGCCGCTTTCTCTTGATGCGGTTTGGAGCTCGCATTGACGCTGCGGCGCGAGTGTATGGCACGACCAGGATTTGGGCACCATGGAATCTTGTGATGGGTCCTCACAGCATTCTGGGCGATGATGTGGACTGCTACAACGTGGCACCAGTGACCTTAGAAGAGGGGGCGATCGTCAGCCAGTACGCATACCTCTGCACGGCCGGGCACGATATTCACGACCCTGGGTTTGGCCTCACCTTCGCGCCGATTACGTTGGAACGGCAGGCGTGGGTATGTGCCAAAGCCATCGTCGGCATGGGGGTGACGATCGGCGAGGGTGCCGTTGTAGCGATTGGCGCGGTCACGGTGGAGTCGGTGGCGCCCTGGGCAGTTGTTGGAGGTAACCCTGCGCGCGAGATCGGGACACGAAGGCCCTGCCGGATGTGGGCGGATGATGGCGGCCGTGAGCGAGTTCGCTTGAGACACGTTCGACAGTAGCAGGGGTTGCATAGTTCGCTGCCTGCCCCATACAAGCAGCCTGAAAGCACACGAACACAAGGAGGATGGATTAGATCATGAACGTTGAGACTTTTGTCGAGTGGATCAAACGGCAGGGACATCGGGTCGTTGCTACGCACAGCTCCTACTGGTATGAGATCAAGCGTCGCGTCTATCAAGCCATTCCATTTCACGATCTCATCGCTCCTTCCGAGGCCGAGCTGGACGAATTGCTGGGCCGGGAGCGGGCCGCAGCTCTTCGGTACTCGACTTCCACGGAAGCCGGCGAAGGGAAACTCAGTTACCACGTGATCAACGCCGACAAGGACTATGACCTGGCACAGTTCAGCAGGAGCACTCGGTACGACGTGCGCAAGGGCCTCAAGTACGCGGGTGTGGAGCCGATCCCATTGTCACGTCTGGCGTCGGAAGGATGGTCCCTGCGGCAGGAGACTCTGGCTCGGCAGGGTCGCTCCGATGCGGAGACCGCCCAATGGTGGCAGCGACTCTGCCACAGTGCGGAGGGGCTGTCCGGCTTCGAGACCTGGGGGGCGGTGCGAGAGGGAAGACTGATGGCCTCGATTCTGACCTTCACTCTGGACGACTGTTGCGTCGGCCTGTACCAGCAGTGCTGCTCGGAGGCTTTGACGACTTGTGTCAACAATGCGCTAACGTACTCCTTCACCAAAGAAGTACTAGGCCGCCCCAGTATCGCCAGGGTATTCTACGGCCTTCACTCTCTCGATGCGGACGAGAGGCTGGACAAATTCAAGTTTCGCATGGGGTACGTGGCCCTGCCCGTTCGCCAGCGCGTGGCATTCCACCCGTGGGTGCGATGGCTCGTCAACGGAGTGAGCTATCGGGCGTTGAAGACAGCCAGAAGTCGCTGGCCGGAACAATCCACCTTGGCCAAGGCGGAAGGGATGGCTCGCTTTTACCTGGAGGGCAGGCAGCCTCTGGCACAGCAGATCTTGCCGGACTGTCTGAGGAACAGTGAGGCACAATTGCAGAGCGTTTAGTCACGTGCACTCTGCCGGCGGCGAGCCGTCCGATATCGCAGGAGGAAAACCGGTGAAAGCAACAACACCAGTCGCGCAGACACGACATTCATTCTCCCGAAGGGGTGTGTGGAACGTACAGCTCTTTGAGCTCAATTACGACGAGCGAGAGATCCAGGCCGCCGTAGAGGTGATTCGGAGCGGCTGGATTACGATGGGGGAGAAGACCAGGGCGTTTGAGGAAGCCTTTGGCGAGTTCCTGGGCGAGGACGTGCTCTGCACGGCTGTATCGAGCGGCACGGCTGCCCTGCACATGGCCTTGCTGGCAAGCGGAGTGGGGCCGGGAGATGAGGTGATTATCTCCGCTCTGACCTTTGTCGCAGACATCAACGTCGTGCGGGTCGTGGGAGCCTCGCCGATACCCGTCGATTGCACTTCGTACGAGGACTGGAATATCTCGCCTCAGAGGATTGCCGCGGCCATCACGCCCCGCACCAAAGCGGTTCTCGTGGTCCATTACGCCGGATATTCGTGCGACATGGACGCGATCGACGCCGCCATCCACGCGGGTTCCGACGCAAGAGAGATTTGCCTGATCGAAGATGCCGCCCATGCCCCGGGCGCCACTTGCGGAAAGCGGCCCTGCGGAACCATGGGACACATGGGATGTTTCAGTTTCTTCACGAACAAGAACCTGTCCGTGGGAGAAGGGGGAATGCTCGCGACGCGATCAGAGGAGTTGCACGAGAAGGGAAGATACCTGCGGTCGCATGGCATGACGTCCCTGACGTTGGACCGGCACGAGGGTCGCAGCGTCTCCTATGACGTCGTCCAGCCCGGGTTGAACTATCGTATCGACGAGATCCGGGCAGCCCTCGGACTGGTTCAGCTCGACAAGCTGCCGGAGGCCAACCGCAAAAGGGCGCTGCTCGCGGAGCGATACCGTGACCTCCTGGAGGATGCACCGGGCATCGACGTGCCTTTTCGCCGCTACAACCTGGGCGAGCCGAGCTATCATATCTTTCCGATCCTGCTGAGCGAATCTGTGGACCGTCAGGCCGTCATGGCCGGTCTGAAGGATTGCGGCATCCAGTCCAGCATTCACTACCCGCCGTTCCAGGATTTTGCCGCGTACCGGAAGGCGGGCCTGCCGGCCACTCCCATCGCGCACGATATCTCCAGCCGGGAGCTCACCTTGCCTTTGTTTCCCACGATGACCTTCGAACAAGTCCAGTTCGTCTGCTCGACGCTCAGAAGCCTGCTGGCGTGATCGGCGAGTTTCCAGAATTCCAGGACTGACACAACTCAATGAACGGGCATAACGGACGCATGGACGGCTGTTTGAATCTGATCGGCAGGACGCAGTCTCTGTTCCAGGACGACGTATCGGCATGGGAGACGCAACTCGAGGCCCAGGTCCGCGAGAGCTCCTTTTTGGTGATCGGGGGCGCCGGCTCAATCGGCCAAGCCACGGTCAAGGAGTTGTTCCGGAGGAATCCGAAGCGGCTCCACGTCGTCGACATCAGCGAGAACAACATGGTGGAGCTTGTGCGCGACTTGCGCAGTTCCCTCGGCTACACGAGCGGGGAATTCCGGACCTTCATCCTTGACTGCGGCTCAGCGGAATTTGCGGCCTTTCTCCGGCACGAAGGGCCCTTCGACTATCTGCTCAATCTTTCCGCCCTCAAGCATGTCCGGAGCGAGCGCGATCCGTACACTCTCATGCGCATGATCCAGGTGAATATCCTCAACACCGACAAGACCCTCCGCCAAGCCGCAGAAGGCGAGACACGCAAGTACTTCTGCGTATCGACCGACAAAGCCACCTGCCCGGTCAATATGATGGGCGCCTCGAAACGGATTATGGAGATGTGTCTGGCTCTCTGGAGCGAGCGAATCGCCACCTCCACCGCGCGCTTCGCCAATGTCGCTTTCTCCGACGGCAGCCTCCTGCACGGATTCACACAGCGCGTGGCGAAACGGCAGCCGTTGTCGGCGCCGTTCGACGTGAAGCGATACTTCATCACCCCCCGCGAGTCGGGGGAGCTGTGCCTGATGTCGTGCCTCCTGGGGCTCAACAGGGATATCTTCTTCCCCAAGCTCGACGGCGAGCTCCAACTGAGCACGTTCTCCGACATCGGGCGCAGGTACCTTCAGGAGTTGGGCTACGAGCCGTACGAGTGTGCCACGGAGGAAGAAGCACGCGCGAGAATCGACGAACTCACAGGAAGCCGCAGGTGGCCATGCTATTTCTTTGCGACAAACACCACGGGGGAGAAAAGCGTCGAGGAGTTCACAAAGGCCGGCGACAGGCTGGATCTGGAGAGGTTTCGGGGCATCGGCGTGGTCCGGAACGAGTTGCCCTCCGATGGCTCCGCGTGGGACACATTCTCCGCGGAGATCAGACGGATGCAGTCCGTCGGGACCTGGACAAAACAGGAGTTGGTAGATCTCTTTCGGCAGATCGTCCCGGAATTCCAGCACAAGGAAGTCAACAGGAACCTCGATGACAAGATGTAAGTCATGCAGGGAGGCAGTGAATGAAACGGATTTTGGATATCTTGTTTTCCATGACGGCTCTCATCGTTCTGTCCCCCCTCCTGCTGCTGGTGGCCGTCGTCCTTCGCTTCACCGGAGAGGGGTATATCCTCTACCGTCAGGAACGTGTCGGCCGGGGCGGCCGAATCTTCCATCTGTACAAGTTTGCCACCATGCTGAAGGACAGCCCCAATCTGTCCGGGGGGCTCCTGACACGGAAGGACGATCCCCGCATTCTCCCCGTCGGCCGGGTCTTGCGCGCCACCAAGATCAACGAGCTTCCGCAGCTCCTGAACGTCCTTCTCGGCGACATGACTCTCATCGGCCCCAGGCCTCAGGCGAGGGCGCATTTCGAGCTGTTCCCCGCCCATGTGAAGAAGGAGATCGTCGAGGTGCGTCCGGGCCTGTCCGGCATCGGCTCGATCATCTTTCGCAGCGAGGATGCCGTCATGGCCCGGTGTGCGAAGGATCAGGACCGGTGTTATCAAGAAGATATCGCGCCATACAAGGGAGAACTCGAGCTGTGGTACGTGAGACGCCAGTCCTTCGCGCTCGATCTACTGCTCATGCTGCTGACGATCTGGGTCGTTGTCTTTCCAGCGAATCGACGGTACGCCCGGTTCCTGCGCAGTCTGCCAAGGCCGAGCTCGCCGATCTTGTCCACCCACCTGGCACTGTCCGTCGTACTGATCGGCTGTTGCGTCCCTGAGCTGCTATTGTCCCTGCGGTTCTAGCAAACGCGGGACTTCCTCTGCACGCCACACAAAACCCTCAGCACTACTCACCGGCCAGTTTTCTGCGCACCTGCGCCAGCCAGTCGTCGGCGGGGGCGGCGTAGGGGCGGAACTTCTCCAGCCCGCCCTGCTGCTCGCTGTAGAGAAGGGCCCGGTGCAGGCCCAGTTGATTGGCGATGGGTGAATCGATCAGGTTGCTGGAATCCGCGGCACTCATCTGGAACAGCACGCGATGATCGAACTCACGCACGCTCTGGCGGTCCAGGGTCCGCTCCAGCGTGCTGAGCGTGTCGGCCCAGGCGAGGACGTGAATCCCGACGCCGGGACCTTCCCGCAACAAATCTGCGAACTGCACATCGGGGCGGGCCTGTGCCGTTGCGTCGAGAGACAATCCAAAGGCCTCCTCGTTTTTGCGAAGCGACCGGAATCGCTGCAATCCATAGATGACCAGGATGGCGGCAGGCTCGTTGTGCTGATCGGCATGGACACGCCTTTGCGCCTCTGCGGCCAGCTCTGTGATCGCCTTTTCGACACTGCCCCAGGGAACGATCTGACAGATGTCCGGGAGCATCGACGCAATGTGCGGCAGGACGCCGGCCTGCGGCGAATCGGGCGGGCTGCCATCCAGAATCGCGATTTTGCCGGAGCGGGGAGGAAGCTGGGCGGCCAGACTGACGATGGCCGCCGCTGTCAGATTCATCGCCACTTCATCCCTTTGCCCCACGATCATCACATTCGCACCGCTCTGGCGGCGGAGCATCACCGAGGTCGGGTCCTTGATGACTACCGGCGAGCCAAGCCAGATCCGGAGGGCGGAGACCTCCGCGCCCTGCGCGCCGCGCTCCAGACATTCGACCAGTTGGCGGTTCTCCCGGATATCCGCGGGAACACTGCCCTCGAAGACAATCAGCGGCTCGCGTCGCTCCTGCCGGCCGCGAGCGCGCTCGGTGATCCGGCTCAGGTACGAGTCCCGGGTGGATTCGGATAGCCACGCAGTCTGGAACGGGCTGTTGCCGACAACCCTGCCGCCGACATCGTTGTAGATCGCCTCGCCGGGCCGTGCCAGCAGCCGGGCCGCGACGTTCTCGTCGTCGAGGATGAGCTGGGAATCCGCCTCGGAGCATTGCAGGGCGATTCGCACCGCCATCTGCCCGATCGTGCTGCGCGCCAGGCCGAACACGCCGCCCAGTGTCTGCGAGCCGAGGACCACGTGGATGCCGAATGCCCGGCCCTGGCGAACGAGCTGCTCCAGAAGCACGGCGGCATCCTGGGCGAGCTTGTCGTCTTCCGCGAAAAAGACCTGAAATTCATCGACGATGAGCACGGTGCGAGGCATGGGTTTGCCCGTGGACTGGCGGTAGCCGCTGATATCCTGCACGCCGGCCCTGCGAAACAGCTCGCCCCGGTAAGCCATCTCGGCGTCCAGCCGCTGCAAGATGCTCAGCCCGAATTCACGGTCGCTCTCGATAGCGACCGCACGGGCGTGGGGCAGATGGTGCGTGACGTAGGTCTTGAATTCCACGCCCTGCTTGAAATCGATTAAGTACAATTCGACCTGGTCCGGCGCATACCAGAGGGCGAGGTTGGTGACCATGACGTGGAGCAGAGTGGATTTGCCCGACCCGGTCTTGCCGGCGATGAGCATATGCTGAGCTACGCCGCGACCGAGGCACAGACGCTGCAGTCGCGTGGCGCCCGTGCGGCCAAGAGGAACACAAAGCTCCTTCTGGCTACTGAGCGACCAGTACTGGTTCGGGGCCGGGGCCACCGCTTCGAACGGGACCTCGACGCGGGCCGCCTGCACACCGGCCCTGCCGACGATGTGCATGATTCTCGTCAGCGTCACCTCGTCGGGAGGCTGATCCAGGACAAGCGGGAATCGGCGCAGGACCGGGTCCTGCCAGACGAACTTTCCCTTCTCGTACATAAGGTGGACGCTGTTGGCCCTCACGTCCTCCATGTCGATGCCGACCGGCGCCCCCTGGCGGACGTCGTACGCGATAAGGGTATGGACGCCGCAGCGCGGGCCGCTGTGAATGATGCTGCTCAGCCGCCGGGCGGCCTCCTCGTTGAAATTCGTGGGGAAGTCGGCGATGACGAGAAAATGGTACGGCTCGGCCAGCTCGCCCGCCTGCCGGTTATACTGCTCAATCGTCTCGAACTCGTTGCGCAGATACTTCTGGATGACATCTTCCATGTGCTCGGTGAGGTCCTCCAGTCGCTGCTGAATCTGGCTTATCTCGGTCCAGATTCGGCCGCCGACAAGGGCCTCCTGGTAGTCGCCGGCGTGCATGAAGCCGGCGAAACTCTCGCCCAGGCCGACGGGATCGAGGATCGTGAAGCGGACCCGGCCGGGCGGGAACGCCGTGAACAGCCGCATCATCACCGCGCGCAGTGTTTCAATCGCCTGCTGCCGCCCTTCTCGCTGGGATTGAAGCAGCATGGAGCCGCACCTGGGGAATTCAAGCAGGGCAGGCAGAACGACGGGTTGCGCCGGGTCCAGGCTCGCTCGGATACGTGACAAGACCGGATCCGCGAGAAGCTGCAAATCCAGCGTGAACGTCCCGAACCGCACAACCGACGGCGACGCCTGCGGGGGCGCCCACGATTCCACGAGCAGATGCTCCCAATCCGTCACTACTTTCTCATCCAGACTCGCCGTGCCCTGGAGCATCGCCCGAAGGCAGGCAAGTCCCTTCTCCCAGCGCTCCTCCAATCGCTGCCGCGACGTCCGGTGCTCGTTTTCGCAGGCGGCTATCTCACGGTCATATCGCGCCTGAATCTGCGCGAGGTCCGCCTCGAATCGGCGTTCCAGCGCCTGTCGGCGCTCCTCATACTCACGCTCCGCATCGTGCGTCGCGTCATCTCTGTGCTGCTTGAGGCGATCCAGGGCCTCCTGCTTGTGCCCCTCGATCTCCTGCAGCGACATGCCCCGCTGCTTGTCGATACGCCCCGTCGCAGCTTCAAAAGCCTCCTTGGCCTTGCGCAGCTCCGCTTCTTTCTGTTCGAGCGAGGTCCGGAGGTCTCGTTCGATCTCCTGCAAGGTCAATTGGTGCTGCTGCTCAAGGGCTGTGCGGGCCCCCATCATCGCTTGCTGAAATGCGCTGAATTCGCGACGGAGTTGACGCTTTGCCCGCTGCCACAAGGCGCGTCCGCCCAAGCCGGTCACAACGGCAACGAGCCCCACGGCGACCGGGCCCGTCACCACAATGGAGGGCAGGCCGGGAACATTCAAGAGATACAAGACAGCGAGAAGTATCAGGGCCACGCCGAGAACCCCTCCAGCTAAGACCGGCGGACGGGCGCCTGTAAAAAGTCGAGGGGTAAACAGCTTACCGAGCGTCTCCAGGTGCTGCTCGGCCAGGGCTTGCTGCGAGCCGTAGACCTCGCCCGGACGTTCGTGGATTTGTGCGTCCGGTCCGACATTCGCCGCTGATGTGGGGACAGACTGCCGATACAGTTGCAGCAACCTGTGGGCCTCGGCGCCGAGCGCATCCAGGCGACGGCGGGCGCTTTCCACAGCCGACTGTGCCTCCGCCCGTTTCTGCCCAGCCTTCGTGGCCGCTCCCTCGGCGACGAAGTCCGCGACCATGATCTGATCCTGGTACTCCCTCTTGGCCTTGCTCTCCAGTTCCGTCGCTTTCTGATTGACACGGTTGCGCTTGTGCTGAGCATCGACCTTGGCGGCGCCGATGTCTCTCTCATAGTCGGCCTGGATCGCCTTGAGCCGGGCGTCGTACTCATTGCGAATCGTCTCGCTCTGGGTCTGTCGATCAGCTTCCGTTCGGCTCTTGTCGATCGCGAACTGCCCCTGCGCCTGTGTCCCGGCGGCCTGGTAGATGGCTTCGATTTGCGATTCCAGGGGCTGCACCGCCGCGGTGGAGAGCTTGAGCACCTCCTCCAGCGCCCGGCGCTGGACGCCGGCATAATCGCCGTTTTTCAACGGCTCTGGGCCGCGAAGATATGCTTCCAGGTCGCTGCTCATAGATTCAGTTCCGTCCTGTTGCCACACTCCTGCTGGGCGCTGTCGAGCATGGTTCCCATGCGTTCCATGGCCACAACGGCCGCCCGAATGCTCGATTCCAGCGACGCCATGTACCTCTTGTCAAACTGCCGGCAATTCTCGTCGTGCCACGTTTCTCTGACCTGCTGCCAATCGGCCATCAGCTTCTTGGCGGCTTGCACCAGCTTCGCACGACTTTCGGCGGTACTCACCTGTTTTCTCCCGAGATCAAGGACGTTTTTCGTCCGGCTGTTCCTGAAGATCCTGGTCCGCAGAGGATTGAATATCCTTCTCAGGCTGCTCTTCGTACGGCTGCACGGGGACGACCTCCGGCTTGGCCTCCGCGCTCACAGGCATCTCCGGCGGCGCCAGGGCAACGTACGCTTCGAGCGAATCGATCATCTTATCCAACCTGGCCCGCGCGTTCGGGATTTCCACCTCGACCGCATTGACGAGCTTCTGAACAGCGCTGCGGTAATCCGACAATTCCTTGTCGATCTGCAGGCTCCAGGCCTTGACGCGACTGAACTTATGCTCGGCCTCCTGAAGCCGCGCCTCGGCCCGCTTCAGGGCCTTCCTCTCGTCGATGCACGAGCTCGTCGTGCCTGACAGGGCCCGGTCGAAGATCTGCCGCCGCTTCAGGGTGAGTTTCGCCTGGACGAACTGCTCGGTTCGCGTTCGAACCTGCCCCTCCCAGTGGTGGTACTGGTCCTCGCGCAGCCATCGGAGCGTGTGCTGAATGTCGGTGCCGGCCTCGTCTATGGCGACCGACGCGATCTCGGCGAACGTCCCGAGGGACGCCCGGAGTTCCTTGAGCATGAAGATGGAACTTACTTTGGCCTGCTCGCCCATCTCGGGCTCCTACCGCTGCTGCAAATAGTCATCGATGTGGCGGGCCTTCTTGACGAGGAACGCCGCGTGCAGCGTGGAGGCGTCCAGGAACCGGCGAAGGGCCTTCACCGTCTGCTCGAACTCCTGCGCAAACCGCTTCTGCTCCTGGTCCGTCCAACTCTTCTCCAACTCCTTGAGGCGGGCCTGCAGACCGCCCATCAGGGCTTGCAGATCGCCGTTGAAACGGGTCAGGTCTCGGGCAAACCGCCGCAACTCCCCAGGGTCAACACTGGCTTTGGCCATGATTGCCTCCGTCTCTTGGGACCGCCGGCATCCGGCACAGGTGCGTAGGGTGGACTCCGCCCTCCAGAACAGAAATGGTGTGCGCAGCACACCCCACAAGACTCCGCCATCTGGCGTTCACTCTCTTCATATACGTCTATTATAGCGATTTTGGGCCACATTTTCCATGCCCGCCTTGCATCTTCCCCTCAATGCCGCTATATTCTCCGGACTATCAGTGTTTCGCATGGGGAAATGTACAGTGGCAGTGGACAAAGAACAGTAGCCGTCCGTTTTTTTTCGGACCCTTCTGAAGGCCGATCTTATGGATAAGAAGACCCCCTTCCCACCCGTGTTCTGGGTGGCCAATAGCATCGAGGTACTGGAGCGCTTCGCCTATTACGGAATCTACATGGGCTTCGGCATTTACATGGAATACCTCGGGTATTCCAAGGCCCAGCTCGGTTTCACCCAGGGTATCTTTCTGCTGTTCTCCTACGTCGTCCCGGTCATCTCAGGCAGTTTTGCAGACCGGTTCGGTTTCAAGAAGGTGCTCATTGTCTCGTACCTGGCCTACCTGCCGTCGATCCTGCTGTTACTGCTGACGAAATCGTTCTCCGGCATCGCACTGACGATGTTGAGTATCGGCCTGGCGGCAGGCATCTTCAAGCCACTCATCTCCGGGACGGTGCGGGCCGTGACCGACGGCACAAACAAAACCCTCGGATTTGGCATTTTCTACGCCATGGTCAACGTCGGGGCGACGTTCGGTCCTATCGTCGCCGGCAAGCTGCGGGCCATATCCTGGAACTACGCCTTCCTGGCAGCGGCCGCAGGCATCACCCTGATGCTGGTCATCACATTGCTGTTCTACAAGGAGCCGCCGCGACAAATCGAGGGAATCACGCTCAAACAGAAGATGAAGGACATCTACACGGCCTTGTCCGACCTGCGGTTCCTTGCGTTCCTGGTGCTGCTGGGCATCTTCTTCTGGATGCC
>Ga0315277_10001887_pt1 | contig 29580 bp, 21 predicted proteins | sample YL17G05_15_MG_FD_203695 | JGI IMG/M metagenome (GOLD analysis project Ga0315277, IMG submission 203695) | Sediment microbial communities from Yellowstone Lake, YNP, Wyoming, USA - YL17G05_15 | ecosystem: Environmental > Aquatic > Freshwater > Lake > Sediment | place: USA: Wyoming | collected... | reverse complement strand
CCCGAACGCGCGAGAGGTACTTGACCTTTTCAAGCGCCTCAACTGGGCGAAAATGGACTACCGCGACCCCGAGCGCTTCCAGCGCGCGCTGGAAAACTCGTATCCGCTCGTCACCGCGTGGGACGGGGCGCGCCTGGCAGGAATTTGCCGCGCCATAACTGACGGCGAATGCACGGCCTACATCACCGACGTCGGGGTGGAGCCGGACTACCAGGGGGGCGGCATCGGCACGGCGCTCATCGAGCGGGCCCTGGAGCTTCTTGAAGGTTACGACACGATCGCGCTCATTACAGGTCTTGACAAGGTCGAATACTGGGAGAAATTCGGCTTTGTCCACTTCGAAGGCGGCATGATGCTGCGGCGCTGGTAAGGTGCTGGCGCGGACGAGAGTTTCTGAAAGTCTACAGCAGAGCGGTCGCGGCCATGCGGCCGCTTTTTTTGTCGCGTCTCACCGAAAACTCACCGTCACCGGCGCGCGCACGTCGAGGCTGTCCACTTCAAAGTATTCCGCGTGACTGAAGCTGAACCACGACGCGATGAGGTTTGACGGAAACATTTCGCAGCGCGTGTTCAGGTCCTTCACGTTCCCGTTGTAGAACCTGCGCGCGGCCTGGATCCTGTCCTCGGTATCCACGAGTTCCTGCTGGAGTTTGAGGAAATTGTCGGCCGCCTTAAGTTGCGGATACCTTTCGCTCACGGCGAAAAGGCCGTTCAGGGCCTGTACGAGTTTGTTTTCGTCGCGCGCCTGGCTTGCGGGAGAGCCCGTGCTTGCGACGGCCCGAGCGCGCGCTTCGGTCACGGTTTCAAGCACAGTGCGCTCGTGCGCGGCATAGCCCTTGACGGTTTCAACGAGGTTCGGAATGAGGTCGTAGCGGCGGCGCAGCTCCGTGTCGATATTGGCCCAGGAGTTTTTGACGAGGTTTCGAAGCGTCACGAGCGAGTTGTAAGTCGCGACGACGAAAATCACGGGCAGAAGTACCACTGCGACGATGATTATCACCAAAGTGCCCATGGACCGACTCCTCCCGTCTATAAGCCCCAAGGCGTCGCCCGACGCTTCAATCCCGGCACATTATGGCCGCACGCGGAATCATGGCAAGAGGTTACGTCCGCGCGTGACCCGACGCATGGCGAGCGTCTGATTCCGGCGTCGGCAATCGACCAGGACGACGCATCAACGCCGTCGGAAAGGCGTCTACCCCTGGCTCTGACCGTCGGATGAGCGTCGCCTCGGCTCTATGCCATCGAATCTCGTTTTGTCGGTCGGCTCGGGCGTCTGCGAGAGGCGCTCGACCGCGCGCCGCGCCGGTCCCGCCAAGCCCCTCTCCTCCTTCAAGTAGTTCGGCAGCAGCTCGATGAACGCCGCCGAATCGCGAATAAGCCTTTCGACACCCTCAGGCGCCAGATGGCCATCGTAGTCGAAGAGGAGGTAGTTCCAGCCCGTTTCCATCGTTATCCCGGGGCGCGCGAGGAAGAAGTCCATGGCGCGCTGGCTCAGGACGTCGTAGGCGAACTTCTTGTCGTCGCACTTGACGAAGAAGCGCTTGTTGAACTCCGCCGAGTCGAGGTCGATGTCCTCAAAGCCGAGGAAGCCGGCGGCCTTGTCGAAGATATTCTCGGGCCTCACTATGAGGCGCTTGAAAGTCATCGGCGCGTGGAACGCGCAGGCGCTGTTGTGATGCGTCTGCTGATCCTTGCCGCTGCCGGTCGTGTACCTGTAATCAAAGTACCGAACTTCGCCGGGGCCCATGGGGCCGGCTATTATGTTCGACGCCGTTTTTGAATGGCCCTGCGAGCACAGCCGGCAATCCCCGTATGCCGTGGGGATGCCAAAGGCGTCGCCGGGGTAGAAACGAAGGCCGAGGCGCGCCGCCAGCGCCTGGAGCGCGTCGCGGCGCTTCTTGTTCTGCCTGTACGAGAACACGGCGATCACAATCGCCGCGATTACAGCAAGTACGAAGACGAGTGAGCCCATCGGGTCTCCAGAATCGCGCCCCTATGAAACCGGACCGCGCCTCCGCAAGAAGGACACGCCACGTGTTCGTTTCTGCCCCTTGATGTCTCGAAAGTGCGGCGGTCAAGCCGCGCATCGAGTACTGCCGCCAGGCCAAGAGGGGCAGGTGCACGAGACGCTGCCGGCCATGAAGTATACACTGCGGACGCGCGCCTATTCAAGGCGTCGCATGAAGTCGCGCTCACAATGATTCCGGCATTGAGAGTGATTTGGGGCAGGTAGGTGTGCACATAGTAATCATGTCGGCTTACGTACCAAGTTCCACGCGGGTTTCGGGGTGATCGCGGTATGTTCCCACTTACCTGACGCGTGCGCCGTCGCCCCTGGTGGACCGCTGCTCGGAACGTTCTATTTCATTGCCATCATACGGTGCCGGAACTTCTGGAAATCACGAAAACGAAAGTGCCTCACAGGGCGAGGGCCATGTCGAGCGCCCAGTGCCAAACGATTGGCGCGGCAAGGCCGCCCGTGTAGACATAGGCAATCCCGAACACAAGCCCCGCGACCGAGCGCAAGGCGATTATGCCCGCGGGAGCGTCAAACCCGTGCCATGCGGTGAACGCCGCCGCGGCTACGACGAGGGCCGCAGGGACACCGAACAAGTCCCGCGTCCGGCGCTGGATTACCCCGCGGAACGCGGCCTCCTCAGCAATCGCGACGACTGCGAAATACGACAGAAGTATCATGAGCCGCGCGGGGTGCGTGTCTCGCACGAGCCCCGCGCGGGAGCGAAGGCCGTAAACAGCAGCCGCGACGGCGAGCCCAGCGGCAATCGCCCAAAGCGCCTTGCGGCCGGCGCCGAGTCCCACAGTCCGCCAGCCCCTTCCGCGCGCGGCTTCCCACGCGACAGGCAACGCCGCCATGAAGAAAAGCATCGCGGCGCAGTCGGCCCAGGGAAAGCGTTCCCACGAGTCGGCGACCCACACGCCTTCGAAAACCATCCCCCGCGACACGGCGAGCCCCTCTCTCGCCGCAATCCACGACGCAAGGTACTCTCCGCCGAGCATTGCCGCGGCGAGCACGGCCAACGCCGCTACATCGACGAGCCGCGCGCGCCGCCCGACCGCGGCCTCTGCAGGCTCGAAGCTCACGGCCGTTGCTTCTCCACGTAACCATCCATCCAGAAGGGCAGTGACCCCTCTTTGCCCTCATCGATCATCTTGCGCCACGTCTCGTCGGTGAGGCGGTCCGTGGCGGGCCATTTGAACTCGTAATATGAGTAGGCCACCCCGAGGCAAACCGATGGGTTCCCCTCCACGGGGCACACCGTGTAAAGGACAAGCGGCGCGCCCACGGCTTCCTCGAGAACATTCATGGAGTTCGGATCCGTGTGGACCTCGGCTACGATGGGCATGAGGTCGTCATCCTCGGCCATGAACCGCTCGGAAACGTCCCTGTAATGGGGATAGCCGCTGGTGGGCATCGAGAATGCCCGGCCTATCCCTTCGATGAAGGTGTAATCTTGAGTCGAGACGGCCTCGCCGGAAAGCTCTTTGGTCGCGATCCGTTCGAGCGTGGCGAGATCGCCGGCGAACCGCTCCAGATGGCCGGTGAGCGCCTTGTCGGCCGGATAGCCGAGAGACGTTATCCTGTCGAGAAGCACCTCCACACAGCCGCGCAGGGCGGCGTAAAGCTTCGGCGCGGGCTCGACGTACCCTTGCGGGGCGGGAGGCTGTGGCGGCTCAGGTCCGGCTTTACTCTCGCCGGCGAAGGCGGATTGATATGTCGAGTACGGCATTTTCGTGTAGAGCGCGGAGTCGTGCCTGAGCTCCGTCCACGAGCCGAGCGCGGTCGTGAGGGTCTTGGCCCTCCACTCCTTCGTCTCGTACGCCTTCGGAAGGCGGCCGGAAGGTTTCTCCGCAAGGCCGGCCGCTGCCTCAAGCCGCATCACGTAGAGGTCCGATAGCCCTGCCGCGCGTGCCTTGGCGACCTCGGTCTTGAGCTGGGAGAGCCTCTCGGGGTACTTATCGTAGCGGTCGTCGCGACCGGCGCTCAAGTACTCTTCAGCCTCCTTGAACCCGAACACGGCCATCACGTCGAGGCCGCGAGGAAATGCGCGGATGGGCATGCCGTTGGCGACGACGCAGGTGAAGGGCAGCGCCGACTTGTCCCCCTCGTAGGAAAGCACCGAGTCAAACGTGAGCCTCTGCATGATGTCCGAATCGAGGGCGTATCGCTGCCCGAAGAGGCTCATCCCCTGCGTGGTTTCTCGCCAGTCGGGGGCCTTGGCGGTAACGCCGCTAACCGCCGGCGCGCCGAGAATCCTCGGCTTGCGCAGTTGCGACGCGGCCTTAACGAACCCCGCCGCGTCCGCGTCGCTCACCGCGGGCGGTTGGACAGTTTGCGCCGCAAGCGCGACGCAATCGGCCGGCAGAAGGTCGTCCGAGCGGCCGGAGAAAAAGGCCGTAGTGTCGTAAATGCGCTTCCATACCGCAAAGGCCGTTTCGCCTTTCACCTTCGTAGACGACAGCGCCCGGCAGATCAGGATTGCGCGGCGCGCCTGCGGGAGGTCGTCTTTACCGTCAGCCGTCATGAGACGGAACTTCATTCGACCGTACCACATCATCGCGCGGAAGTAGGTTGCGAAGTCGTCGCTACGCGCGTAGTGGCCGCGGGGCTTGTACTGCGTGTAATCCTCGCGGTAGCCGAAAAGCGGCGACTCAGCAATGGACGCCGCGTCCGCGACGAGCCCGAGTTCGGATTCAATGATCCCCTTCCACGGTTCCGGCGCGTTTTCGCTGGTTGCGCCCGCGAGAAGGCGCTTGGCGATGATGAAGTAGCACGCGTCGGCAAGCGCGGCGTCCTTCGTAACGGCGTCGGCCGCGTCGTCGTGATACTCCAGCATTTTCGCCGCGAGCGCATCCGTGAGGTTAACAAGGTCGCCGCGAAGGTGCCCCACCTCCAGAAACCGCAGCTGCCAGTCGAACAGGAGATGGGCGCTGTGGAGCGCCATGTCGCTCGTGATAACCACGGGGTAATGCTCGGTGCTCCACCGTCTGTACATGAAGGCCACAGAATCGCGGGCGTAACTGTAAGGGACCGCGGCGAAGCCTACGGCTGCAAGACGCTTCTCGATCTCCGGCGGCACCCTCACGACTACCCTTGGCGCGCGGGCCGGAGGCGCGCTCTGAACGCTCTGCCCCGTTTGCTGCGCGGGCGTCTCGGCGGCGCAGGCGTGCAGAGACAGAAATCCAAAGAGAGCCAGAAGCGCTACTGTGGCGAAGGCTGGTGCCGGTCTCAAGTAATTGCCCTCCGTCAAAAACCATGATTTGGGGACATGAAGTTCGGGGACACCCATACGTGATGCCTCTTCCAGGGGCCCTTAGGGCCGAGTTTGCCGGGGCGAAGTGGCCGTCCCATTCCGGGTCATGGGGCATGGTAGCAGAAAAAGAGAGGGGCGGCAAGGAAAAAGGGCCCGTAGCCCGGGAAAGGGCATGAGTGCGGCGCTATTCGTCGCCGGGGGTGCCGGGGGGCGCGGCGGCGGCAGTGGCTTCGACGGGGGAGGCCATGCGGGCGCGGTGGCGGGCCCAGCGGCGCAGTTCGTCGATACTCTCCTTCATGGTTATGGAGAGGGGCACGGTGTCCTTCATGGCCTTGAGGATGTCGGCGGTGGTGATATCGCGGCCGGCTGGGAAGACTTCGTACATGGCGGAGATGACGGACTCCTCGATTTCGGCGCCGCTCATGCCCTCGGAAGCGCGGGCGAGGGCGTCGAGGTCGAAGCGTTTCGGGTCGCGGTTACGCTTGCCGAGATGAATCCTGAAGATGCTTTCGCGCTCGGCCAACTGCGGCAGGTCGACGAAGAACACCTCGTCGAAGCGGCCCTTGCGGAAGAACTCCGGCGGCAAGGCCCATATCTCGTTTGCGGTCGCGAAGACGAAGACGGGGGCCTTCTTTTCCTGGAGCCAAGTGAGAAACGTCGCGAAGACGCGCGCGGTGGTGCCGGCATCGACGTGGCCGGTGCCGATGCTGCCGGCGAATCCCTTTTCGATCTCGTCGAGCCAGAGGACGGCGGGCGCGAGCGATTCGGCAATCTTTATCGCCTTCCTGATATTTTCCTCGGAGGAGCCGATGAAGGAGTTGAAGATGCTTCCGACGTCGAGGCGGAGAAGGGGGAGTTTCCACTCGGCGGCGGTGGCCTTGGCGGCGAGGCTCTTGCCGCAGCCCTGGACGCCCAAGAGAAGGACGCCCTTCGGCTCCGGCAGGCCGTAGGCGCGCGCCTTTTCGCTGAAGGCATAGGAGCGGTTGCGAAGCCAGTTCTTCAGTTCGTCGAGGCCGCCGACGTGCTCCATCGACTCGGTGAGCTCGAAATACTCGAGCAGCCCGCTCTTGCGGATGATCTGCTTTTTCTCGTCAATGATGCGCGGCAGGTCGTCGATGCCGAAACGGCGGTCGAAGACGAGAGCCTTGGCGAGGACGTTTTCGGCTTCGCTCGCGGTGAGGCCGAGGCAGGATTTCACCACGCGCTCGAAAAGCGCGTCGTCCATGTCGATCTCGATAGAGGGGTTGCCCTTCACGGCGTCGAGGAAGTTTTTCAGTATCTGACCCATCTCGGCGAGGTCCGGAAGCGGCACGTCGACGACGTTGATTTCCTTTTCGAGTTCGGTGGGGATCTTGAGGACGGGGCTGAGGAGTATGAGAGTCTTGTACGAGCGGCGAAGGTGGCTTGCGAGGTCGCGGAGTTTGCGCACGACGCGGTAGTCGTCGAGGAAGGAGTGGAGGTCCTTGAAGACGAATATCGCGCGTTCGGGGGAGGCGACGACGCGGTCGAGCGCGGGGTTCACCTTTTGGCCCTCGTCGACGTTAAAGGCCTCGAAATCGAAGCCGTCGGTGCAGGACCAGAAGTAGATCTTTTTGCCGAGGCGGTTGGCGACGTCCTTAAGCGCTTCGGCGACACGGGTCTCTTCCCAGGAAACGAGGTAGAGGATGGGGTAGCGCGCGCGGACGCTCAGGCTTATCTCGTCCTTGAGTTTAGCGATGCTCATGAACCCCTCCGTCAGATTTCAAGGTAGAGGCGCTCTTCGGGCGCTTTTTCGCCGACAGCGGTGCCGAGGACGAGAAGGTTGACGCCCGCGATGATGCCGACGTAGCCGCCGTCGGGGGACATCTCCATGCCAAGGATATCATCGGGCATTTCGCGACGCCAGAGGACGCCCGCTTTCGAAGAGCGCGCGGTAAGGAGCCTGCCGCGGTACTCGATGGAGACTATCTCCTTGGGGTCGCCCCTGGCGGCGAAGTATCTCGCGACGCCGTGGCTGAGGCCCTTGTCGATAACCGTCCCGTGGACGTTCGTGACGAAGGTCTTGCCTTCGGCGGTCGAGACGATAAGGCCGGCAACCGTCGACTGGATGGAAGCGATCTCCTCGCCGACGTCGGTCGACCACGCCTTGCGCCCCTCGCTGTCGAAGGCATCGACCCTGCCGTTTGCCGCGACGGCAAAGCCCTGGCCGAGAGAGATGAACGCGGTAATGTCGGAAACGGGGTAGACGACACGGCTCATGAGCGCGCCTTTGTCGGTGTAGAACTCGATCGCGCCCGCCGAAAGCTCGAGCATCGTGTGGTGGTTGCCGTCAACGGCGACACCAAGAACGTCCGAGTCGGTCTCGAGGTATTCGGCGCGGTCGAGAGTTTCGTCAAAGAGGGAAACGCCCCTGAAAAAGTCGGCGACCGCGAAGAACATGCCCTTAGGGGAAAGGTCGAAATACGTGGTCCACTCATTCTTGACAAGGAGGCGGCGCTGCCTGTAACTGCGGAGGTCAAGCGCGAGCAGATGGTCCGAGGAGGCGATGACGATAAGGTCGTTTGAACGGCCGGCCTTCAGGGCGGGGGAACGGCCGGGCATCCTGTCAGGCTGAACGGCCTGGCGGCCGGTACGGTCGAAGACACGGACCTGGCCGTCGATGTCGAGGAGCGCGGTAAAGCGCGCAGAGGGGGTAAGGGCGATCTGTCCGCCGCGAGGGCCGCCGAGGGCCGAAAAGACCTTGGCGGTCCAGAGGACCGAGGGGCCGACCTCGGCGCCCTTGGCGCGCTGGATGCCGAACTCGAGATACGTCTCGCCCTGCGCGGCGCCGCGGCCGACGGAGAACCTTTCGAGCGAGCCGGTGGTCGTGACGGCGGTGATATGAGAGCCTTCCGCGTCGCACTCGATGTGGCTGACGCCGACGCCGATGGGCTGGCGAAAGAGGATTTTGCCTTCGGCGTGGAAGATGATGAGCTCGTTTTTCTCGTTGACGGAGAAGATCGTTTCGCCGTCGGCGCTTATGGCGACGGTCTTCGGGCCTTCGGGGACCTCGAAGAGGCCGCGCTCGGTGCCGTCGCGGCGAAGGGCGATTATGCCATAGTAGGGCGAGGGGATGAGGAGGAGCTCGCCGCCGGCCGAGGCCGCGGGAAGGCGGGTGTGGCAGCGGTAGTTCTTCTGCCAGTCGGGCCCCTCGGCGCCGGACATGAAGAGGACCTCGCCGTACTGGCCGCAGGCGAAAAGGCCCGAGCCGAACGACAGAAATCGCACGTAGTAGAACGGCCCCGCGGCGTCGACGTAGCTCACTTTCATAGCGGCGACGTCGAAAAGGCCGAGTTTCCCCGCGCCGTCGACAAAGGCCACCGTCTCGCCGCCCGCCGATATGTCAAGCGAAGTCGGCCGCCAGGCGATGTGAAAGTCTATCAGGACCACGCCCCTGTTGTCGAAAACCAGGAGGGTGCCGGCGGCGGAGATAACCGCGACCTTTAGGGCGTCCCTGTCGACCGCGGCGGCGGCCGGCATCCAGGGGAGTTGCTTGGAGAAGACGGTGCTGCCGCCCGAATCGAGAAGGTAGAGCACAGCGTCGTCATCGACGGCGAGGACGTGGCCGGCGTCGGCCGCAGTGCGCATAAGGGCGACCGGGGCGGCGAAATTGCGCTGCCAGATCTGGGAGACCTTGATGCGAGACCTTGCCATGCAAACGCTCCGAGGCGGTACGGGATGATATAGTTTACCCGCGAAGGCGCGTTTTTTGAAGGGGAATCGGGGCGTCGAGAGGGGCGCGGCGGCTACACGCTTGAATGTTATGCAAAGCGTCCTATACTCGACGAGAGTGCGAGGGAGCGTCGCATGCCGGAACAGGAACAGCCGAAGTTAGAGCGGCTCGGAAAATACGCAGACCTCGAGGATATCGGCCGCGGGGGGATGGCGCGCGTTTTCCGGGCCAAGGACAGCGAGACCGGCCAGACCGTCGCCCTCAAGGCGCTGCTGCCGGAACTTGCGGCGCAGCCGGGCTTCGTCAAGCGATTCAAGAGGGAAATCGAGACGCTCAGGGCGCTCGACCACCCCGGGATAGTCAAGATCCTCGACGTCGGCGAAGAGGGGCATTATTACTACTACGTGATGGAATACATGGACGGGGCGACGATCGAGAAGCAGCTGAGGCTGAGGGGCAAGCTCGCCGTGCCGGAGGCGCTGGGGGTCACTCGCGCGGTTGCCAACGCCCTGGCCTACGCGCACTCGCGGGGGGTCATTCACCGGGACATAAAGCCGGCGAACATCATGACAAACGCGACGGGGACGGTGAAACTCGCGGACTTCGGCATCGCCAAGGAGATCGACGCGACGCGGCTGACGGTGACGGGCGGGATCGTTGGGACGGCGGATTACATGAGCCCGGAGCAGGCCGAGGGGCGCCGCGTCACGCGAAAAAGCGACGTGTACAGCCTGGGCGTGTGCCTCTACCAGATGCTTACGGGGAGGCTGCCCTTCGTGGGCAAGACTTACCTCGACGTCATCCGGGCGCACCGGTTCAGCATTCCTGAGTCCGCGAAGATGCTGAACCCCGCCATTCCCGCCAGGATAGTGCACCTCATCGAGTCGATGATGGAAAAGGACCCGGAGAAGCGGCTCCCGTCAGCGGCGGACGTGATTGCGCAGCTCGACGCGGCCGACCAGACAAAGGGCGAACTCACGGAAGAGGAGCGGGAGAGCGCGAGGGACATGGTCAGGTGGGCGCTTTTCCCCGCGGCCGACTGGAGGATGCTCGCGCTCAAGATCGCGGGGGCGGCGGCGTTCGTGGTGATCAGTTTTCTGGCGGCGCAAGGCATCTGGTACAGGTACTTCACGACGGCGGAATACAAGTACGCCCTGGGCGCGCGCGAGTGGGACCGCGGCAACTACGCGAAGGCGAAAGACTATTTCGAAGACGTGTGCTATCACCATCCGGATTCGGGCCTGGCAACAAGCGCCGGGACGATGATGACGCAGATTTACTACATCACGCACGGAAGCGAGGCGAGCGAGAAGCCCGGGATAAAGAAGCCGCCGGACGCCGAGCCAATGTACGCGCATGCCCTGAAGCTCATCGGGCAGGGCAAGGCGCCGCAGGCGCTTAAGATACTGCGGCAGATCGCGCGCGATTACCCCGACTCCAAGGTCGGCAAGGACGCCCAGGCGAAGTTGAAGGAACTCGGGGCAGCGGCGGGGCCGGTTGGGGGAAAGCCTCGCGCGCCGGGCGCATCCGCGACGCCAAGCACCGCAAGTCACGTGGGCAGTTCGCAGTCGCGCGCGGCGCTTCCTTAGAGGCCGCCCGCGCCGACAAAAGGGTTCTCCCTTTTCTCCACGCCGACGGTCGTCTTCACGCCATGTCCGGGGTAAACGACCGTTTCGTCGGGGAGGCTCAGGATCTTGTCCCTGATGCCGGCAAGGAGGAGGCCGGTGTTTCCGCCGGGAAGGTCGGTGCGGCCGATGCTCCCGGCGAAAAGCGTGTCGCCGGAAAAGACGAGCGTCCCGGCGTCAAGCGGAACGAGGCAGACGGAACCGGGGCTGTGGCCGGGGACATGCTCGACGCGGAAGGCAATGCCCGCGGCGGCCAGTTCGGTGTTGCCCTCGATGCGGAGGTCGGCCTCGGGCGACGTCACGGAAAAGCCGAAGGCGGCGGAAAGGTTTGCGTTCGCGTCGGAAAGCATATGGGCGTCGCGCGGATGGACGCAGATCTTGGCGCCGGGGAAGGCGGCCTTGAGGGCGGCATTACCGGCGATGTGGTCGCCGTGGCCGTGCGTATTTATTACGTGCGTGACATTAAGGCGATGCCGGGAAAGAAGCTCAAGGATTTCCCGCGGGGCGTCGCCGGGGTCGATGACGACGGCGTCATGCCCACCATCAAGGTAAAGGACGTAAGTGTTCACTTCGAACGGGCCTATGACGAGGCTTTCGACGATCACGGGAAAGCACCTTTCGAAAAAGAGCGGGCACGCAGAAGGAAAGGGTCTGGCAGCTCTATTCTGCGTGCCCAGGCGGGAAGGCATCAAGGGTGGGACTTGCGCCTCGCCCGCCGGGCGGAAATCCTATGCCGGTTTTTCCGGCTGTCAAAGGAAATCCGCGGTTCCGGGATCACTTTTTCAAGAGGGCGTTGCCGAGGTACTCGCGAATGAGAACGGCGACCTCGGGAGTGTCGTAGCCGGGCCAAAGCCCGACGATCCTGCGCTCGCGTTCGGCGCTTTCGATGGAGTCGCTGGCGTGGGCGCCGTTTTTCATGAGGTCGAAGCCGAAGTCGCTCCTGACCGTGCCCTCGGCGGCCTTTGAGGGGTCGGTGGAGCCGAGGCGCTCGCGGATCTTCGTGACGGCGTCGACGCCGCGGTAGAGAAGCGCGAGGGCTTTTTCGGAGCCCGGCGCGTTCCTTTCGTCGGCGGACCTGACGGTGCGATCCGAGAGGCCGCTCATGTATTCGACGATCTTGTCGAACTCGAACTTGGCGTTGGCCTCCTTGAGGACGTCGGCCATTTTGGAGATCTGCTCGGAGGCGATGGGGAAGGCGAAGACGCCCTGGAGGTTGGCGCCAAGGGCCCGTTCGATACTCGGCTTAAGGCGGGCAACGAACATGGCCTTGAGCGGCCCGTAAAACTCCTCGGCCTGCGCGCACGAAAGGCGCAGGAGCTTGGCGCCGACTATATAAAGGCCCGTCCGGGAAAAGAGGTCGATGATGTTACCGGGGCGGGCGCTGCGGCGCTTGAACGAGTCGGGCTTGATGATGACGAGGGTGGTCTCGGGCTTTTCGCCGGGCTTGAACCTGACGGCGTTTTCGACGATGCCGCCGTCCGATTCGGCAAAGTCGGCGAAGATTCTCAGTTGCTCGGCGGTCGACTCGAGGTCGCTGCCGATGAGGACGGCGGGCTCGAAGAACTCGACCTGGCCGTTCTTGCCCACGAGATAGTCGCCGTAGGTGCCGCGGACGGTGTCGCCCTGCACCGAGGCGGTGAAAGAGCCCACCACGTCTCGGAGTTTCGCGACGGCGTCCTCGCCGCGGAAGAGGAGGAAAACGGTGCGGTTGGAGATGCCGAGGCGATTGTCGCGGCGGAAGTAGTCGTTCAAGTATCCTATGAGAAGGGACTCGACGGCGGCGTCGAGTTTCTGCGCGCGAACGCTGTCTATGTACCTGTCCACGAAGGCGTCGCCGGGCCAGTACATGCGGGCGCCGGCGAAATCGAGGTCCGACAGCACCAGAAGCCGGCCAATGATGCCGCCGGTGCGGCTCTTGAGGAGGCTGTACGGCGTAATAAGTGCGTAGGCGAGCTCGTCGCGCATCAGAATACCTCCAGCACGGCGTTGGAGTCCGTAAGACTTATATTCTATCCCCCGGCGGCCGAAGGGAAAGAGCGAAATCGGGCCAAGCGGCGTTCCTTGACAGCTTCGGTTGGGGCCATATACTACGCATAAGTCAATAGCTTAAACGACGTTCGGTGAAAGTGGGACACATGGCAGCCGAGAAGACGGCACCCAGACAGCACATGCCGGAACGGCCGGTCGCAGAGCGGAGGAAGGACTTCCGCGAGGTGCCGACGGGGTACACGCCGGAGCAGGCCGTTGCAGAGGCCGCAAGGTGCCTCCAGTGCAGGCGGGCGCTCTGCGTGGAAGGGTGCCCCGTTTCGATAGACATTCCGGCGTTTGTGCGCCTCGTCAGGGAGGGGCGGTTCATCGAAGCGGCGGTGAAACTCAAGGAGGAGACGGCGCTGCCGGCGATCTGCGGGCGCGTATGCCCCCAGGAAGACCAGTGCGAGAAGGTGTGCGTCCTGGCCAAGGCCGGGGAACCCGTGGCGATAGGGAGCCTCGAACGGTTCGCGGCGGACTACCTGCGGGAACACGCGGGGGCGGAAACCGTCACGAAGCCGGAGCCGACGGGGCTATCGGCGGCGGTGGCGGGCGCGGGGCCCGCGGGCCTCACGGCGGCGGGGGAGCTTGCCAAGATGGGCCACCGCGTGGTCATCTTCGAGGCACTTCACGAGCCGGGCGGCGTTCTGATGTGCGGGATACCGGAGTTCCGGCTTCCGAAGGACATAGTGAAGGCCGAAGTCGAGGGGCTCGAGGCGCTCGGCGTCGAGATACAGACCGACTTCCCGATAGGCAAGGCCGAGACGATAGACGAGCTTTTCGAAGAGGGGTTCGACGCGATATTCATAGCGACAGGGGCGGGGCTGCCGACGTTTCTCGGGATACACGGGGAAAACCTCGTCGGCGTGATGTCGGCGAACGAGTACCTGACGCGGGTGAACCTCATGAAGGCATACAACCCGGAAAGCGCGACGCCGGTCATGGTGGGCAAGCACACGGCGGTGTTCGGGGGCGGCAACGTAACGATGGACGCGGCGCGCACGGCCATGAGGATGGGCGGCGGCGACGTGACGGTGGTCTATCGCAGGTCGCGCGGCGAGATGCCGGCGAGGATCGAGGAGGTACGGCACGCCGACGAGGAGGGAATAAGGTTCGAACTTCTGAGCAACCCCGTCGAAATACTCGGCGACGAGCGCGGGCGCGTAAAGGCCGTGAAATGCGTACGAATGGAACTCGGGGAACCGGACGCGAGCGGGCGGAGGCGGCCGATCGTGATACCGGGGAGCGAATACCTGATTCCGGCGGACCTTGCGATAGTGGCGATAGGCAACAGCCCGAACCCGATGATATTCAAGGGGTACACGCCGCTGGAGAAAAACGCGTGGGGAGGGGTAAAGGCGGACCCCCAGACTGGCGCGACGTCGGTGCCGGGGATTTACGCCGGCGGCGACATCGTGACCGGCGCGGCGACCGTAATCGAGGCGATGGGTGCCGCAAAGCGGGCGGCGCGCGCCATGGACAAGTACCTCAAGAGCCTCCACAAGACGGCCGAGACAGCGGGCTGCGAAGAGTCCCATAAACCCTGAGCGGGCGCGCACCGCGGTTTCGCGGCGCCGGGCCGGGGGCTAAGCGTGTCATTGGGGTGAAGTCGGCATTTCCCGACGCTGGAGGCCGTATGCGGACCGTCATCCTCGCAATCCTCGCGGCGGCGCTTGGTTTCTCCTCAGGCTGTGCAACGAACCCCGTGACGGGCAGACAGGGGCGTGGCAACATTGCCGTCGCGGATGAGGTCGAGATGGGCAAGCGTCTCGACGGTAAGGTCCGCCGCCAGTACAGGGTCGTGACAGGGACGAGCGAGGCCGAGCGCGTCGAGCGCACGGGGTCGAGGATTGCCGCAGTTAGCGACAGGCGCGACATCGGGTATTACTTCGCGCTCGTCGAGTCAGGCGAGCTCAACGCCTTCGCGACGCCCGGGGGCTATATCTACGTCACGTCCGAATTGAACAAGATGGCGAACGACGACGAACTCGCGGCCGTTATCGGCCACGAGGTCGGGCACGTGGCCGCGTACCACAGCGTCAACCAGATGCAGAAGGAATTAGGCTACAACATCTTCACGGCGCTGATACGGGGGGACAGGAGGTCACAGGCCGCGGTGCAGGCGGCGGACATAGCCTTCGACACGGTCATCATGACCGGATTCAGCACGGAAGATGAATTCCAGGCGGACCAACTGGGCGTGAAGTACTGCGCCAAGGCAGGCTACGATCCGCGAGCGATGGCGAGTTTTCTGGGCAAACTCGAAGAGCGCAACAAGGAAGGGTTAGTTGACAAGGCGTTCGAATTCATGCTCAGCAACCGCAACATCGCGCAGCGCAGGAAGAGGGCGGAGGCCGAGGCGGCATTGTACGCGCAAGGGGGGAGATAGTGGCCGATACGAAGGAAGGCCTCAGCCGGGTGCTGCGCCCGTTCGGCCAGGAGCAGCTTCTGGCGTTCTGGGAAAGGCTTTCCGACGATGAGAAACGGGAACTCGCCGCGGCCATACGCTCGATCGACCTCGATCTCATGCGGAAACTCATCCAACCGCAAGCGGCGCAGGCGGCACGAAAAGAGCAGTTAAGGCCTCAGGACTTCATCCGCCTTCCCAAGGACGAGCGTTCGCAAGAGGCATGGGCAAACGCGCGCGCGGCCGGGCAGGAAGCGCTCCGGGCGGGGAGAGTCGCCGCAATGGTCGTCGCGGGAGGACAGGGGACGCGGCTCGGATTTGACGGCCCCAAGGGCGAGTTTCCCATAGGCCCCGTCACGAACAGGACGCTCTTCCAGATCCTCGCGGAGAAGGTGCTTGCCGCGTCGTGCAGGTACGGGCGAGCCGTGCCCTTCCTCGTCATGACGAGTTCCTTCAACGACGCCGAGACGAGGTATTTCTTCAACAGGCACAACTTCTTCGGCCTGCCGCCCGGGACGGTCCGGATTTTCGAGCAGGGCGAGATGCCGGCCGTGGACGACGAGGGGAAACTCATTCTCGACGCGCCGGGACACGTCTTCATGAGCCCGAACGGCCACGGCGGGTCGCTCAAGGCGCTGTGGGATTCGGGGACGATAGAGTGGCTCGAAGGCCAGGGCATCGACGCGATCTCATACTTCCAGGTGGATAACCCCCTCGTGCGCGCGGTGGATCCCGCGTTTATAGGCTTCCACCTCTCAGGCAGGGCGGAGATGTCGCTCAAACTTCTCACGAGGACGATACCGGACGAGAAGCTGGGCATATGGCTCAACGCCGGCGGGCGCGCGAAGATCATCGAGTACAGCGACATGACGAAGGAAGACATGCACGCGGCGGACGAAAAAGGCGCGCTCAAGTACGCCGGCGGGTCGATCGCGATACACTGTTTTTCGGTCGCGTTCGCGAGGAGGCTCAACGAAGAGGGTTTCGCCCTTCCTTACCACCGGGCGCACAAGAAAGTGCCGTACGTAGACGCCGACGGCAGCACGGTCTCGCCGGGGGAGCCGAACGCGACGAAGTTCGAGATGTTCGTTTTCGACGCTCTGGAATTCACGGACAAGGTCACGGCGGTCGAGACGGCGCGCGAAGACGAGTTCAGTCCCGTGAAAAACGCCGAGGGGGCGGATTCGCCCGAAACGGCGATGCGGGACCTGTGCCGGCTCTACGGGCGGTGGCTCGAAGCGGCAGGGGTCAGCGTGCCGCTCGGGGACGACGGATACCCGCTACAGAAGATCGAGATCTCGCCCTTGATCGCGGACGACGAGGAGACCCTCAAGATGAATTACCGCGGCCCAGGCAAGATCGCCGGGCCGCTCGTAGTGAGCCGCTAACAACGGGAGGGCGCCAGATGCCGCGCGCGGACATGAAAGAGAAGGAGATCCGGTACGACTACACGAACATGCTTGGCGAGGCGGTAGGCAGCCACGGCGTCTCGCAACCGGAATTGGACGAAGTCTCGCGGCGGTCGAAGGAAGTCTTCGAGACTCTTAAACGGCAGCGGGGCGACGGGAAGCTCGGCTTCATGGACCTGCCGTACGACGAGACGGCGGTGGGAGCGGCGATGAAGGCGGCGGCCGCGCTCGAAAAACGATTCGAGAACCTCGTCGTTCTCGGGATAGGCGGCAGCGCGCTCGGGACGATCGCGCTCAAGAGCGCCCTGGTCGATCCGTTCCATAACCTCATGGATTCGAAAGCCCGCGGGGGCCGTCCGCGGCTTTTCGTGCTCGACAACATCGACCCGGATCTCATCGCATCGGTGATGTCGCTCGTGAAGCCGGAGAAGACGCTTTTCAACGTCGTCACGAAATCGGGCGGCACGTCGGAGACGATCTCGCAGTTGGTGATTTTCCACGAGGCGATGGAGAAAGCGCTCGGCGACGACGCCGACGAGCACTTCATCGCGACGACCGACCCCAAGAAGGGCGACCTGCGAAAGATGGCCGGCGACCTCGGGTGGAAGACGCTCGACATTCCGCCGAACGTGGGCGGGAGGTTTTCGGTGCTGACGGCAGTGGGACTTTTCCCGGCGGCGATGCTCGGCATAGACGTGAGGCAACTGCTGTCGGGCGCGGCTTCGATGGACAGGAGGTGCGAGGGGCACGAGGTGGGCGCGAACCCGGCGTTTGCATACGCGGCACTCCAGTATGCGCTTTACAGGAAGGGCACGAATATCTCGGTCGTGATGCCGTATTCGTCGGCGCTTTTCGACGTGGCCGACTGGTACAGACAGCTGTGGGCGGAGAGCCTCGGCAAGAAGGCGACGGTGACGGGGGAAATCGTGAACGTCGGCCCGACGCCCGTAAAGTCGCTCGGCGCAACCGACCAGCACTCGCAGGTGCAGCTCTACGCCGAAGGTCCGTACGACAAGTCCATAACGTTCATCGAGGTGGGCACATTCGGCAAGACCGTGACAATTCCCAAGGGGCTGTCCAACTACGAAGAGGCGGCGTACCTGAGCGGCCGGACGGTCAACGAACTGATCTCGTTCGAGAAGAAAGGCACCGAGGTGGCGCTCACCGCGGCGGGCAAACCCAACGGAACGCTTTTCGTGCCGGAGATAAGCGCGTTTACCGTGGGACAAATCCTCTACTTCTTCGAGATGGCGACGGCGATAAGCGGGGCGCTTTACCGGATCAACGCGTTTAATCAGCCAGGCGTAGAGGCCGGCAAGATCGCCGCGTACGCCCTCATGGGGCGTAAGGGGCATGAGGACAGGCGGGCTGAGATCGAAGGATTCTTCAAGCGGCCACGGCGGACGGTCTGACTCTCTTTTGCGCCAGAAGTCCAATACCGACAACTGGTTAGGGTTCCCAAGACAGGGCCTTGCGCGTTTTTTTTGCGAATGCCGGCAGGAACTTTGACACCTTTAGCCGGTGTTGGTAGTATAAACCCTGGATTTGGGGAGGACCCTACTCCTCCCTGTCATAGAGGAGAGTGGGACAATTCCGAGGTGTCGGTCCGGGCAGGCCGGCACCGCAACCCCAGGGCAGTATGTCGAGCAAGCGCAGCGCGCTTGCGGTCGTGCTGGGGTTGGTCGCCTTGGGCATAGTGGCTTCCCAAAGCCTCTTTGTCGAGGGCGAAGCTACCGGCACGACAGTCCCGGGACTGCATCCCACTACGGAGACGGCCATCGCCGCTCTCATCGCGGACGAGACGCAGGCCGCCGCCGTGGCTGAGGTGAAGTGCCGCGAGACGCCGCAAGCGCAACCAGTGAGGTCCACAGCCTCAGCCGCAGCGCCGAAGGCGGCCGCGCGGCCGGACGGCGTTCCAGCCGGATACGTGTACTGGAAGACCGTCCACGCGAAGGTCACCGCGTACGAGCCGACGGAGCGGTCGTGCGGCAAGCACGCCAACGGGCGCACGTCCATCGGCGAGAACGCATGGGTGATGGACGGCGTCGCAGCCGACCCGCGCGCAATCCCTTACGGCACCTATCTCGTCATACCGGGCATCGGCACGAAAGAGGTTGACGACACCGGGTCCGCGATGCGACACTTCTGGCGCCAGCACGGGCGCTACCAGGTCGACGTGAGGATGCCGTACTACGGGCAGGCCAAACGCTTCGGCGTCAAGAACCTCGACGTGAAGTTGTACCGCAAAGTCTCGTAGCACGCCTTCAAGCCGCAAGCATACTGCAACGCAAAGACCCCCGCTTCTGTCAGTTGTGCACGCCTTCGTGACTACGGTTCGGCCCATCCGCGACCCTGCCATGGGCGGATAAACGCGCCATAGACGGGCAGGCCCGTCGCAGGCGGGCCAACCTCTTGCCCGGAGGGAGAAGGGACGCATGAGAGCAGGGCGCTTGCGCGCATGGCGTCGTACGGATATAAGAGGTGAGGGCGCACCTCCAACGTGATGCGGACGCTGCGGCGCGGTGCGCCCAGGGAAAAGACGTGTTTTGACAGGAGCCGAAGAGTGCGGATAGGCGTGACGTACGGCGTCGAAGACCTTGAGAGTCGCGACATTTCGGGCGCGACGGCGGTCGTCATCGACTGCTTCAGGGCGTCAACTTCGATTGTTGCCGCGCTTGCCGCCGGCGCGAATGCCGTATACCCGTTTGTTGCAGTGGACGACGCCGTCGAAGCGGCGGCGGCGATGGGCGGCGCCGTTTTGGGCGGCGAAAGGGGAGGGGCGCGGATCGAGGGATTTGACCTTGGGAATTCCCCGGAGGAGTACACGGCGGAGGCCGTAGCGGGGAGAAACGTCGTCATGACGACGACGAACGGCACGAAAGTCCTTGCCGCGGCGGCGAAGGCAGAGGCGGTCTACGTCGGGTGTTTTGTGAACGCCGGGGCGACGGTCAGGGAACTGCTGTCGCGCGGGGGCGAAGTGGTTCTGACCGCGGCGGGCACGGAAGGCTACTTTTCGATAGAAGACGCCCTCTGCGCGGGTATGATGATCGAACGCCTTTGTGAGGCGAACGAGGCTGACCTCGAAGACTCAAGCCTTTTCGCGAGACTCGCGTACAAGGCGACCGGCGGCGACGTCGGGACGTATGCGAGGCGCGGCAGGGGGGCGTCAAACATAAGGGCGCTGGCGCTCGACGCGGACATGGACTATTGTCTCGCGATCGACTCGGCGCCGATTGTTGCGAAGGTGCTTACAAATCCGCTGCGCGTTGTAAAGGCATAAGATGAAAGGCGCGCAGTATAGAGAGGCCCGGCAATGCGGACAATAGCGATAGAGACATCATCTAACGTCGGGAGCGTGGCGGCAGTCGCGAACGGGCGGGCGATATGCGAGCGTGTTTTCAAGGAGGGCCTCGCGCACGGGCGCGACCTCATCAGCGAGCTCGACGAGTGCGCGCGCGCGGCCGACTGGGAAAGGTCCGACATCGAGCTTGTGGCCGCGTCCGTCGGGCCGGGTTCGTACACGGGGCTGCGCGTCGGGGTTGCCGCGGCGAAGGCGCTCTGCTACGCGCTCGAAGTGCCGGTGTCGGCGGTGTGTTCCCTCGACGTCGCAGCGGAAAACGCGCCGCGGATGGCCGACCATGTCGCGGTCGTCGTCGACGCGAGGCGGGGGCAGATATACGGCGCATTCTACGTGAACGTGGGCTTTTCGTTTTACCGCGAAGAGGGGCCGGTGCTTGTAGGCCCCGATGAGTTCGCTCGGCGCCTGCCTCAGCCGATCTTCATCCTCGGGGACGGTTTGGCGCGCTATCCGGAGGCGTTCAAGAAGAGCGGCTTTGAAATAATGCCGGAGCCGCAGTGGCGGCCAAGGGCGATGAACGCGGGCCTCCTGGGCGAGAGGGCGTACCTTATCGGCGAGCATACCGACGTCAATACGCTTGCGCCGATATACCTGCGCGTTCCCGAGGCCGAGGAGAAATGGCAGCGCAGGCAGGCGGAGAAGGCAGAGCGGGGCGACGCGGGGCCGTAGCGGACGCTCGAACGGTGGACTTCCGCGGCGAAGGCGAGATAATCAAGCAGCGTCGACAGGCAAGCTGCCCGGCTCCCATGGCGCGGGCGGCGGCGGACCACGGGACACAGCAGCCTTGAAACGGTGGATAGCAGCTGCGACGGCGGGCGCGGTTCTCGCAACCGCCGCATTTGCAGTATCATCAGCCGGCCGGCGCACGGCGGACGAGAGGCGCCCGAATATCCTTCTAATAGTCGTCGATACCCTGAGGCGCGACCGCGTCGGGATTTACGCCTCAAGGCACGCGACGACACCGACCATCGACGACCTTGCAGCCGCAAACGTGATCTTCGCAAACGCGTACGCCAACTCCAACTGGACAAAGCCGTCCATCGCCTCGCTGTTCACAGGCCTCTACGTGGGCCAGCACGGCGTGAAATACGTCGTCACCGACCAGTCGGGCGAACTGCCCATGACGCAGCGGCTGCCGGAGGACGCGACGACAATCGCCGAGATATTGAAGGCCGACGGCTACTCCACGCTCGGCGTCGTGGAAAACATCCACGTTTCGGCGAAACTCGGGTTCTCTCAAGGGTTCGACCTCTGGGACGAGAGCGCGTACGGCGCGATGAACGTGACGAACAGGTTCATCGAGCACCTCGATGAGGCCAAGGGGCCGCTCTTCGCGTACGTCCACTACTTCGACCCCCATGCCCCTTACTACAGGACGCGGTTTTTCGAGACGGAAGGCGACATCACGCCGGGGCTTCAGGAGGCGAAATCGAACGATTACCGCTGGACGACGTACACCTTCGGCGTCGACTGCGGCATAATAGGCCTTTCACCCATCGAGAGGCAGCGGCTCGAAGCGCTATACGACGGCGAGGTGAGAAACGCCGACGTCGGCATCGCGCGGATTTTGGCGACGCTTAAACAGAAGGGCCTTTTCGAGAACACCTGGATAATCATCACGGCAGACCACGGCGAGAACTTCTACGAAGGCAGGCGCGTGACGCATCCCCACGACTGTTTCTCGAATCCCCAGATGCGGATTCCGCTCGTGATGAAAATGCCGGCGGCGACGGGCGACGGCAACGTCGTCGTCACGGACGCCGTGCAACTTGTCGACATTGCACCGACGATAATGGCGCTCCTCGGACTGCAACCCCTGCCGGGGATGGTTGGGGCGAACGTGCTGCCGGCGGTCCTCGACGGCAAGTCGCTCGGCGCGCGGCAGATCGCCGCGGAGTCGGAGTCGGGGGTCATGCTCGTCGAGTCGAAGTACAAATACGTGAGCGTGCCGACGAAGGCGGGCACATTCGTATTTCTTTACGACGAATCGGCGGACCCGCTTGAAGAGCATGATCTTGCGGCCGGAGACCCGGCGCTTGCGGCGCGCCTCGACGGGCTTTACAAGGGCGCTGCGGAAGCGGCGATGAAGAGGGAGACCGTGAAGGCCGCGGGCAACGTCCGGCTCAGCGAGGAAGAGGTCGAGAGAATGAGATCATTGGGATACCTGCTTCACTGAAAGGAGTGGGCATGGACAGGCTCGGCATGGCGATCTTGGTTTTGGCGGCGTTTGCGGCCGCGGCTTTGGCGGCGGAGGCGAAGGCGGGGAAACCTACGCGTTTCGACAAGATGGTAATCCGCTCGGAGCGGCCGCGGATATGGCTCGACGCCGAGAGGATTGCATGGCTTGAGGAAAAGACGAAGGGGAAATCCCTTGACGAGATTAAGGCGATGGCGGGAGCGTCAACCACCGGCAAGGCGCTTGTGTACGCGATAACGGGCGACGAGAAGTCCGGACGGGAAGCGATTGACGCCGCGATGAAGAGCCCGTCCGACGAACGCAGCAGCGCGCTCGTGGCGATAGTCTACGACTGGTGCAACCCGCTCCTTACGCCGGATGAAAAGGGCGCTTTGAAAAAGCGCATGATCGACTCGGCGCGGAGGTTGATGAGTTCCGGCCGCAACTGGAGGTCTTTCCACAATGGGCTTTACAGTTCGGCCTGGCCTACGACCGCCATAGCCATAGCGCTGTCGGGCGACGACCCGTTTGCCCAGGAGGCCCTGTCCTTTCTCAAGCCGCAGCTCGAGGACGTGCTCAAGACCTTCGACATTCTTTTCCCGGACGGAGAATGGTGCGAAGGCGTCGACTACAACCGGCACTCGACGTACGAGGCGCTCAAGTTTTTCTGGGCCATCAAGACCGCAAGCGGACTTGACGTCATGGCCGAGTCGCCGCACATGAGAAACACCGGGCTTTTCATAATGTACGGACAGAAGCCGGACGGGCTCAACCTGCCCATAAACGACAACGACTTCCCCTTCTTCGGATGGTGGGAGCGGGAGGCGCTCTTGCTCTCGGCGGCGGAGTACAAGGACTCATATTGTCAATACTTCCTCAACCACTGCCCCGTGCTCGAATTCCAACCCGCCGGAAGGAACAAGTGGATGGAACTTCTCTGGTACGACCCGAGACTGGCGGAGAAGCCGATAAGCGACTTGCCGGCGTCGCGGTTGTTCAAGGGAATGGGGCTCGTCCTGGCGCGAAGCGGCTGGGGCTGGGACACGAAGGACGCGCTTGCGGGCGACACGTGGGTATCATTTCGCTGCGGCGATTACTACGGCGACCACTGCCACTACGACATGAACAGGTTCGAGATATACTACAACGGGCCGCTCGCGATCGAGTCGGGACGCTATGACGATGACTGGGGCCACTACGGCGACGAGATGTTTACGAAGTCGCAGTTCTTCCAGTACTACCAGCGCACGATAGCGCACAACACCGTCCTGGTTTACGACCCGAACGAGAAGTTCGACATGCCGATCATCAACGACGGCGGGCAGCGACAGCTTCTCTTCAAGAATGGAAACAGGAACGTACCGGAGGACTATGACCAGGGGGACTTCCCGTCGGATAACGGCACCGGGACCTGCGACTGGGCCACCAACCCCGGCAGGTGGGAAACCGGCGATGTAAAGGCTTACAACGCGACCAAGGATTTCATGTACGTGTGCGGGGACGCGACAGCGGCGTATTCGCGGACGAAACTCGAGTCCTTTGTCAGGCAGTTGATCTTCGTCCAGCCGAACGTAATAGTCGTCTTCGACAGGGTGCTCTCTACGAAGCCGGAATTCAAGAAGACGTGGCTGCTGCAGTCGGTCAACAAGCCGTCAATTGCGGCGGACGGGAGTGCGATTGAGGTCGTCAACCGCGGCGGCAGGCTTGTCTGCGTGCCGGTTCTGCCGGAGAAGCCGACGCTGACGCCGATCGGGTCGCTGAAAAACGCCTTCATCGTCGGAGGCGTCGAACTCGGATACGCGGAGGATTCCCAAGTCAGCAAGGAGCCGCTGCACTTCGCGGATTCGATTACCGGCGAGAAGATAGGCGAAACTCCCGGCAAGTGGCGCGTCGAGGAGTGCCCGTCGCAGGCGGCGAAGGAAGACTACTTTCTCAACGCAATGCTCGTGACGGACAAGGATTCGACCGCGGCGCCGGCGGTCAGCATCGTATCGAACGACGCGAAAGGGATCTCAATCAAGGTGGACTCCAAGGACGGCAAGGTCGCGACGCTCACTTTCGCGAAAGGCGAGAAGCCGGCGGCTGCGCTCAGAATTGAAAAGGCGGGGAAGGTTATCTTCGACGGCAAGATGCCGGACGGGATCGTTGTCGAAGAAGGCGGGCGTCGGTAGAGCGGGCGGTCACCCATCGGCCGAACGTGGAAGGATGGAGATATGGCGGCTTTTCAGCCAGTGCAGTCGGTGGCGACGGTCGGTCTCGTCGTCGTCGCGGCAATACTCGTCGCGGGTTTCGCGTTTGCCGCGGGGCCGGAGAAGGCGCAGCCGCTCGAGGCCGGCATCGTCGAGCGCTTGAAGGCGGCACAGATAAGGCCTGAGCACCCCCGTATATGGCTTGACCCGGCGCGGCTTTCGTGGCTCAGGGAGAAGGTGAAAGGCAAATCAGTCGCCGAGGTCGTCGCGCTTACCGGCGATTCCGTCGAAGGCCTGTCGCTCGCCTACGCCATAACGGGCGACAAGGACGCGGGGCGCAAGGCGATCGAGAAGGTTCTCAAGACGGACGGCGGGCGTTACGCGGGGGCAATCTGCTACGATTGGTGCTACCCGCTGCTGACGGACGACGAAAAGAAGGCCATCCGAGACAAGGTCATCCCGCGGTGCCAAAAATCCATTGCGAACGGGCGAACGTGGCGGTCGTTTCACAACGGCATGTACTCCAACGGGATGCTTGTAGGATTCGCGGCGCTGGCATTCTACGGCGACGATCCGTACGGCGGGCAGGCCATGGATTTCCTTGCCGAGGAGTGGGGCGACGCGCTGAAGACGTTTGAAAACGTCTTTCCGGACGGGGCATGGGGCGAGGGGTACGACTACGACAGGCTGGTCTCCTACGCGGCGATGAGGTGGTTTCTCGCAGTGAAGTCGGCGACGGGGGCGGACTTCATGGCGGACAACAGGCACCTCCAGGCGAACATCCGCTACATGCTGTACAACATCAAGCCCGACGGCCTCGTCCTGCCGGAAGACGATATTGACTACCCCTACCTCGGGCCGCTCGAGCACGAGGCGATGCTTTTCTACGCGGCCGAGTACAAGAATCCATATTGCCAGTACTTCCTCAACCACTGCCAGTTCGAACGCTTCAAGCACGATGACGCGCAGAAATGGAAGGACCTGCTCTGGTACGACGCGGCGGTCGCCGAGCGGCCGCTTTCGGAGCTGCCTCTTTCACACGCGTTCGAGAATGAGGGGCTCGTAGTGGCGCGGAGCGGCTGGGAGTGGGATAGCGAAGGGCGACGCGCGCCGGACACGTGGGTGGCCTTCAGCTCGGGCCCCTATTACGGCGACCACGCACACTATGACAACAACACGTTCCAGATATATCACAAAGGCGAACTCGCCATCGACTCGGGCCGTTACGACGACGACTGGGGGATGGAAGGCGACCCTAAAGAGGTCGTGAAGTCGGAGTTTTTCAACTACTACCAGCGGACGATCGCGCATAACTCGATGCTGGTATACGACCCCGGCGAGCGCATGGAGGTCGGGGTCTTGAACGACGGCGGTCAGCTCGAACTCATTCGGATAAACGGCGTCCGCAACGTCCCCGAGGACTACGACCAGGGGACATTCCCCTCGGAGGGGGCGAAGAAGGGCACGTGCGACTGGGCGACGAACCCCGGCCGGTGGGATACGGGGAAACTGGCAGCGTACAGGGCGACTGATGCGTTCACATATGCGTGCGGGGACGCGACGAATTCGTACTCAGCGAAGAAACTTCAGAGCTTCGTCCGCCAATTCGTGTTTGTCCAGCCGAACATCGTGATAGTGTTCGACAGGGTGGTGTCGACCAAACCGGAGTTCAAGAAGACGTGGCTTCTTCACACGATGGAGGAGCCGCGGATAGCGGCGGATGGGGCGTCGTTCGAGGCGTCGTACGGCGAGGGGCGGCTCGTCTCCGTCCCGCTTTTGCCGGAGAAGCGGGTTATTGCGAAGATAGGCGGGCCGGAGGACGAGTGCATGGTCGCGGGCGTGCGCTTCCACTACGGGCCGAACGCGTCGTCCGGCAGGAAAGCCAGGATTCATTACGGAGAACTGCCGGGCGCGTGGCGGATAGAAGAGAGCCCCGCGGCGAGCGCGACGGAGGACTACTTCCTCAACGTGATGCTCGTGACGGACAAGGGTTCAAACGAAATCCCGGCGGCAAGGGTCTTGAAAAACGACGCGTCCGCAACGGCCGCTGAAGTCGCAACAGAAGACGGCACGCGCGCGGTAGTCGAGTTCGGCAAGGGTGCGGAGGGCGGCGCAAGCCTCAAGATCGAAAAGGGCGGCAGGGCGGTCTTTGACGGCGCCTTGGCCAATGAGATAGTGTTCGACCAGGGAAGGCGGTAGGGAGGAAAGGGCATGGTCGCACGGACGATTTCGGCGGTGGTGGCGGTCCTGCTCATGGCCTCGGCTGTGACGGCGGCCGAGGACGCGGGCGGCAAGAAGGAGGGCGCGTTGAATATTCGTGCGGAGCATCCGAGGATATGGCTTACCGACGCGAAGATAAAGTGGCTTCGCGAGAAGACGGCAGGCAAGTCAGTCGAGGAAATCCGGACACTGTCGGGCAGTTCGATAATCGGCAAGTCGCTTGCGTACGTCATAACGGGCGACGAGCAGACGGGCCGCCAGGTCGTCGACCGCGTGATGAAGATCGCCAGACCCAGCGGCAACGACATGGAAGGGATGGCCATCTGCTACGACTGGTGTTTCCCGCTTCTCTCGGCCGACGAAAAGAAGGCGATGCAGGAGCGCATGGCGGATTTCTGCGGCAAAGCGATCAAGAACGAGCGCGTCTGGCGCACTTTCCACAACGGCATGTACACGCAAGGATGGTGGGTCGGCTCGGTCGCGATCGCGCTTTACGGAGATCACCCCTTCGGCAAGGAGGCACTCGACTTTCTCATGCCGGAGTGGAACGACTCGATAAAGGTTTTCGAAAATGTCTTTCCCGACGGCGCATGGGGGGAGGGGTACAACTACAACCACCACGTCGCGAATAACGCGCTGAGGTTCTTTGAGGCGCTAAAGACGGCGACGGGCGTCGACAAGATGGCCGGCACGAAGCACCTTCGCAACAACGGCCTTTATATGATGTACGGCGCCAAGCCAGACGGCCTCATATACCCGGGCGAGGACGACGACTTCCCGTACCTCAACTGGTTCGAACACCAGGCGCTTCTCATCGAGGCGATGGAGTACCGCGACGGCTACTTTCAGTACTTCGTGACGCACTGCCCCGTGGAGCGCTTCGCTTTCGAGGAGGACAGAAACTGGAACGACCTTCTCTGGAACGACCCGACAATCGTGGAGAAGCCGGTCGCCGAGCTGCCGCTCTCGCGCGTGTTCAGGAACGAGGGGCTCGTCTTCATGAGGGGCGGGTGGAGCTGGGACACCAAGGCCGAGCGCTCGAAAGACGCATGGCTGTCGTTTCGATGCGGGCCGTATTTCGGGGACCACGCGCATTACGAGAACAACACGTTCGAGATCTACTACAAAGGCGGGCTCGCGATCGACTCGGGACGCTACGACGACGACTGGGGCATGGAAGGCGACCCCGACGAGATAAGGAAATCCGAGTTCTTCAACTACTACCAGCGCGCCGTCGCACACAACACGATCCTCGTGTATGACCCGGACGAGAGGTTCGAACTGGGCGTCGTCGAGAAGGACGGCAAAGAGCGCCCGATAGAGGTCGTAAACGACGGCGGGCAACTGGAACTCATCCGGATAAACGGCGTGCGGAACAGCCCCGAGGATTACGACCTTGGGACTTACCCCGCGGCCAAGGGCAGGGGCGCGAACGACTGGGCGAGAAACCCGGGGCGCTGGGACGTGGGGAAACTGGTTGCTTACGCGGGCAGCAGGGATTTCACTTACGCCTGCGGCGACGCGACCAAGTCCTACTCGGCGCACAAAGTCGCGAGCTTCGTAAGGCAGTTCGTCTTTATCCAGCCGAACATGGTGATAGTCTTCGACCGCGTAGCGTCGACGAAGGCGGAATTCAAGAAGACCTGGCTTCTGCACTCGGTCAACGAGCCGCGGATAGCCGAGGACAGGGGATGGTTCGAGTTGTCGAACGGGGACGGGCGGCTTGCGTGCGTGTCGCTTTTGCCGGAGAAGCGCGAGATGGTAAAGGTTGGCGGACCGGGCAACGAGTGCCTCGTCGGCGGGATACACTACAAGTTCGGGCCGAACTCCGAAGGCGCCGCGTCGGAGCTTCACTACGGCGAGATTCCCGGGGCATGGCGGATAGAGGAAAGCCCCGCGGCGCCGGCGACGGAGGACTACTTCCTCAACGTGATGCTCATGACGGACAAAGGCTCCGACGAAAGGCCCGCGGCGAAGGTGGTTTCGAACACCGCAGAGGCAGTCAAGATCGACGTGTCGGCGAAGGGCCTCGCGGCGACCATGACTTTCGCCAAGGCCGGCAGGCCAGGCGGCAGCCTCAGGATCGAGAGGAACGGGAAGGTCGTCTTTGACGCCTCGGTGCCGAGCGAGGTAATCCTCGAAGAGGGGCGGCCGGAGTAGCCGGCCGGGCGGAGGCTTGAACCTCCTGGGTTCGGGAAGCGGGCGAACGCGAGGTCCGCCTTTGGGCAGCGAGCGTCAAGAGAGAAGGGGCCGGAAATCCCGGCCCCTTGGCGTTTGGTGCGCCCGGAGAGACTCGAACTCTCAACCTACAGGTTCGAAGCCTGCCACTCTGTCCAATTGAGCTACGGGCGCGTGTCGAGAGGAAGAGAACGATCCTCCTCTTCGATCTTGGGCAGCACGAGCACGAGGCCGCGCTTGAGGCCGCCGGCCTCGTCGATCCTCTGGGAGTTGACGTTTCCCAATTCGCGGGCAAACCGCGCGTTGCCGTAGAAGCGCTTGGCGATGCTTATAAGAGTGTCGGTCTTCGCGACGCGGTAGAAGCCTATCGAACCCGTCACCTTGTACGTCCTTGGAGGCTCCACGGGACGCGAACCGACGGCGACCGGGGGCCTTTCGCCCTGATCCTGGCCGCGCGTGATAGTCGGCTCGAGGCGCACGCGGCGCTTCGAGACCTCGGTGCAGCCGGCGAAAAGGAGCACGGCAAGGACGAGAACCGCCCACTTTGCCGCACCGCCCGCCATGTCCGCCTCCACGCTTTGAACCGAGGTCATTATATGCCGGCGTTCGGGGCGCGTCAATCGAAGCGGCCAGGACGACGCAGAGGAATCCGCCGCGCCTCCAAGGCGAGCGAGCGGCGGTCCTACCGGGACTGAAGCGGTTCGTGGGCGTCGCCCAAGTCCATCGCGCGGAGCCGTGCTATCCTGTCTTCAATGGGGGGATGAGTGCTGAAGAGCCGGTCGAAGCCCGATTCCCTCAGCGGCGTCACGATGAAGAGGTGGGCGGTGGCGCGATTGGCGTCCTGCATCGGACGGCCGTTGCGGGCAAGTTTCGTGAGGGCGTCGGCGAGCCCGTCAGGGTATCTTGTGAGCTCGACCGCGGAGGCATCGGCGAGGTACTCGCGGCGGCGCGAGATAGCCATCTTCAGGAGTTGCGCGATGAAGGGGCTCAGGATCGCGAAGACCAGGCCGATGACGAGGATGA
>Ga0315277_10001885_pt1 | contig 29599 bp, 24 predicted proteins | sample YL17G05_15_MG_FD_203695 | JGI IMG/M metagenome (GOLD analysis project Ga0315277, IMG submission 203695) | Sediment microbial communities from Yellowstone Lake, YNP, Wyoming, USA - YL17G05_15 | ecosystem: Environmental > Aquatic > Freshwater > Lake > Sediment | place: USA: Wyoming | collected... | reverse complement strand
GGAAGAAGTGTATCTCCACGACTATCAAACGGTCAGGGATGTCCGAGACGGTCTGGGGTGGTATTTCCCCTTCTACAATGGAGAACGTCCCCACCGGGCGTTAGGCGATTGTACGCCGGCGGAAGTGCACACTGGGGTCGAGAGACGCGGCGGATCGCTCGCTCCGCTGCGCTGCGCCAGGGGCTCCGCTCCGCTCGCTCCCGCCGCGTATTCCCCGGCGATGGATCCACCTAAGAAATCTCTAATTTTGGTGTAGACGATGGGGAGAGGTTCACCGCACTGGCCCGGCCTCAAGAGTCTGAAAACGGACATCAGCAAGACATTCCAAGACTTCGCGGCGGAGTACGCCAAGCAGCGGGGAATCGCAAGAATCCATTTGGATGTGTACTTATGGCTTGAGAACAGATGAAAGAGGCGAACCATCTCCTGCACTTTTCGGGCCGCCGCTACGCGGCTCCCTGAAGGGTCGGGCCTGACGTTCGATAAGCTGCGGCGCGGACCATCGCACGAATCTGATGTGCGGCGAGAGGGGAAGCGGGGCCCCAGGGCCGTATCTCGCTACTCGTCACTTGTTGCTCGAATGGATTGGCTTTCCCGCGTGGGCTTTGGGGGAATGGGGCGGGGGACCGTTGGGGCGGTTGGACCCGCAGGAACGATGGGACCTATGGCCCCGATAGGCGGGTGTTGGCGAGACTTGGAGCGGGCGGGGCCAGAGAATGACGGAACGTGAGCATGGGGCAATCGTCGTTGAATCGGTCTTCGCGGATTCCCGGGAGGCAGGTCCTCGCAATGGCATCCACAGGGATTATTCGCTTGACGTTTAACGTTGTGCGTTATATCATTTGCGTATGATCAAGAGCTTCCGTTGCAGGCATACACAGGCGTTGTTTGAGGGCAAGTGCCCGCGCCGATTCAGGGCGATTGCTGCTGTTGCGGAACGCAAGCTACAGATGTTGGATGATGCGTATGCACTCCAAGACCTTCGTGTTCCACCAGGCAACCGGTTAGAGGCTTTGCGTGGAAGCCGCAAAGGCCAGTGGAGCATTCGCATCAATGACCAGTGGCGTTTATGCTTTCGCTTCGAGGACGGCAATGCTCTTGATGTTGAGATTGTTGACTACCACTGAGGAGACTGAACGATGAGTCCGACAAATAGAATGCGCCCGATCCATCCGGGGGAGGTTCTGCGGGAGGAATTCCTCGCCCCTTTGGGGATGAGCGCTCACGCGCTGGCGATGGAGATCAAAGTGCCTGCCCCCCGGATCAACGAGATCGTGCGCGAGCGACGTGCCATTACATCGGATACGGCTCTGCGGTTGGCTCGCTACTTTGGAACAACGCCCCAGTTCTGGCTGAACCTGCAGACCAGTTACGATCTGAGAATCGCGGAACGAGAGGTCGGCCCGAAGATTGCGAGAGAGGTTCGTACGCGGTGTGTCGCATGATTCCGACAAACCATGCCTGTGATAGCTTGCTCCACGAGACTCGCAGCGCACGCTCAGAGGCTGGCTTTGTGTGGACGGTCAGGCGGTGAGGAGGTTGATGTTCTGGGTGGAGCGGAGACGGGGGTCGGCGGGGGGCAGGTAGTGGACCCAGGCGGGGTCGTGACCGAGAAATTCACTTCCGATGGCGTCTACGGCCACCGGAGCAGAGAATGGCGGAGAATGAGGTCGACGCTTTGGGCGGGCCTATTGCCGCGCGCGGGCACATCTTGTATAATGTGGCTATGACGACCAAAGAGATAGCTTTGAAGACGATTGAGCAACTCCCCGAGACTGTCTCTTGGGAGGAGATTCAAGAACGGATCAACTTCATCGTCGGCGTGCGCAAAGGCCTTCGCGAGCTGGATGAGGGCAAGGGCATCCCTCATGACAAGATCAAGGAGGAGTTTGCCGAATGGCTTACCAACTGATCCGGGCTCCTTCCGCTCGCCTTGATCTCAAAGAACTGGCCTCGTACATTGCTGAATCCCGTCCTGCCACAGCCGCTCGTTTCATCAAGCAGGTATTCCACATCGTTGAGCATTTGGCCGATTTTCCCGAATCCGGGCGGGTCGTCCCCGAATTCGACGACCGCACTATCCGCGAGGTCATTCGCAGGCCATGTCGAATCGTGTACAGAATCAAGCCGCAGGAACGGACTGCGGAGATCGCGAGAGTCTGGCATGCTGCAAGGGGAACACCTCAACTGTAGCGTCGTGTTCCAGCGTACTGCTCCACCAGACTTGTAGCACGCGCTCGGTCGTTGGCTTTGTGTGGGGTGATCAGGCGGTGACGAGTTCGGTGTTCCGCATGGAGCCGAGGCGGCCTTCGGCGCTTGTCAGGTAGTGGACCCAGGCGGGGTCGTGGCCGAGGAGCTTGCTGCCGACGGCGTCTACGGCTACCGGGTCGAAGCCAGCGAGGATCAGGCCGAGGTGCTTCTTGCGGCCGGAGAGGTGGCCGCCTTGCAGGGCTACCGAGGCGTCCACGATTGATAGGGCCGGCTTTTTGTACAGGCAGATGTCCACGATGGCGTCGTCTACCGAGGGGCTGTGCAGCTTCGATTTGTTCCAGCCGCCGGCGTAGTACTTGCCGGGGGCCAGGCCGAACATGTTCTTCATCGAGATCGTCGTCTTGCTGAAGTCGTGGTCCTTCAGCACGGGCAGCGAAATGATGAAGGCGTCCCTCGCGACAACCGGCAGGTGAAAGGTCTTCAGTTGCAGGGCGTCGGGACGCTCAAGCTCCACCGTCTCGGCGTCGTTGAAATCGACAAGTTTGATGCGGCGACGGCGTGCCATGTCCACGTACCCGAGGGCGGCGAAGACGTCGCAGGTCCGCCCGCTGCCGGCCCCTTCGCCAATGATGATTTCGGCCTTGGTGCGGGACCGGCAGTACTGGTAGACGGCCTCGGCGGCCGCCACGCTCGTTGTCACCGGCGGCGGGGAGGAGTTCGTCAGGTTGGGCTTGATGATTATCAGACCCTCCCGGGGCAGGGCCTCGTCGGCGCCGATCAGGTCGAGCGCCCTGGCGATGCTGGCCGGATAGTCCGTGAACTGTACTTTAGCGACTCTACTCATAGCGTTCCCTGTTGTTACGGCCGGGAAACGGTCGCGTGCGGGGGGCGACAGGAACAAATTTTCCTGCCTTTCGTAGATAGTCTCCAACGCAGGTTGGCACGGCCGAAGGCCCTGGCACAAGTAGAAAATAATCGGAGAGGGGGTCTTGACTGTCAAAAGGTTTTCCGTAAATTCATACGGTTTACCCAGTGGGGAGCCCGTTGGATTGATTAAGGATGATGGATGATTGATGATTGAGGCGGAAGGCAAGGAGTCCTTCTCCAATAATCGATCATCAATAGTTTGGTTTGGAGACGGATATGATTGAAGTCAAGGAGCTTCGGCGCAGGTTCGGGCCGGTCGTCGCCGTTGACGGCATTTCCTTCAGCGTGCAAAGGGGCCAGGTGCTGGGCCTGCTCGGTCCCAACGGGGCAGGCAAGACCACGGCGATGCGAATGCTGACCTGTTACATCCGGCCGGACAGCGGCACCGCGAGCGTATGCGACCACGATATCCTGAAGGACCCGACCGGGGTCCGCCGCTCGCTGGGCTACCTGGCCGAGAGCTCGCCGGCCTACCCCGAAATGTCGGTGGGGGGCTTCCTCAACTTCATCTGCGACGTGCGCCAGATCAAGGGCAAGGACCGCAAGAAGGCCCTCGACCGCATCGTGCCCATGTGCTCCATCGAGTCTGTCTACCACCAGAGCATAGAGACGCTTTCCAAGGGGTACAAACGTCGAGTGGGTCTGGCCCAGGCGATGATCCACGATCCCCCCGTGCTGATCCTCGACGAGCCGACCGACGGCCTGGATCCGATCCAGAGGCATGGCGTTCGCGAGCTCATCAAGAAAATGGCGAAAGAAAAGGCGATCATCTTGTCCACCCACGTGCTGGAAGAGGCGGAGGCCGTCTGTTCCAGGATGATCATCGTTGGCAGGGGGCGTGTCCTGGTGGATTCTACTCCTGATAAACTCAAGGCGGAGCATCACTGCACTCTGGACGAGGCATTCCGCAAGATCGTGCTTGGCTCGGGTTGGAAGGAAAAGAGAAGCACCAGAGGCTGAGTGTCCTTGTTCAAATCATCCTTCACGAAGGAGTCGAAAAATGAGCAGCTTTCGGGCGGTATTCAAACGGGAGTTGAAGAGTTACTTCACAACCCCTCTTGCCTACGTCTTCTTAGTCATTTTCCTGTTCTTTGCGGCGTACCTGACCTTCAAGAACGGCTTCTATGAGGCTCGGCAGGCGGATCTGGCGTCGTTCTTCGCGAATCTGCCGTTGCTGTTCGTCTTCATGGTTCCTGCGACGGCGATGCGTCTGTTGGCCGAGGAGCGAAAGATCGGCTCCGTCGAGCTGCTGTTTACGCTTCCCATCACGGTCACCCAGGCCGTGCTGGGCAAGTTCTTCGCCGCTTGGGTCTTCCTCGGAATCGCATTGGCGCTGACCTTCCCCATGGTGCTCACGGTCGCCTATCTCGGCGATCCCGACGGCGGCCTGATCGCCACGGGATACGTGGGCAGCTTCCTCATGGCCGGTGGCTTTCTCGCCGTCGGGTGTTTCTTCTCCGCGCTCAGCAAGAACCAGGTGATTGCCTTCGTGCTCTCGGTGGTGGCCTGTGCGGTTCTCGTATTCGCGGGAATGCCGACGACGCTGAACTACCTGTCGTCGTTCCTGCCGGCCGGACTGGTTTCCGCTATCGGAGGCATGAGTCTCCAGGAGCATTTCGAGTCGATGCAGAAGGGCATCCTGCAGTTCAAGGACCTTGCCTATTTCGTGCTACTGATTGCGGGCTGGATTGCGGCTTGCACGATCATTTTGGATGAAAGGAAGGCGAGCTGATGAACCGGACAATACAAGCGGCCCTCGGGGCGATTCTCATCCTGATCATTGCCTTCAGCGCTGTCACCATCAGCCAGAACATCGGGTCGCGCTGCAGGTTGGATATCACCGAGCAGAAGTTGTACACGCTCTCCGCGGGGACGAAAGCCATCCTGGGAAGACTCAGCCAGCCGATCAAGGCGAAGCTGTACTATACCAAGACGGCGGCGCTGAAGGGACCCGACCAGATCCGCTACTTCAGCAACTACTACGATTTCGTCAAGACCCTGCTGGACGAGTACGTGGCGGCGTCGAAAGGGATGGTCGAGCTGGAGGTGATCGATCCGCGTCCATTCTCGGATGACGAGGAGCAGGCGATGCGGTATGGGCTCAAACGCTTCCCGATGACCGAGGAGGAGAATTTCTTCTTCGGGCTGGTCGTTCAGACGCAGTTCGGCGTGGAGAAGACGATTCCGTTCTTCTCGCCGGACCGGCAGAACTTCGTCGAGTACGACATCAGCTACCTGATCGACACGGCGATTACCAAGCAGAAGAAGAAAATCGGGGTGTTAAGCTCGCTGCCGGTCATGGGGCAGGACACGAGCCCTTACATGGCGGAGATGATGCGGATGCAGGGCCAGCAGCCTGAGCCGCCGTGGACGATCGTGGAGCAGCTCCAGAGGCAGTACGAGGTGACGACCGTGGCCGCGGATGCCAACGACATCAACGGCGTGGACATCCTGCTGGTGGTTCATCCGAAGGACCTGCCGGAGAAGACGCAGTTTGCGATCGACCAGTTCGTGCTCAAGGGCGGCCGCGCCATCGTCTGCGTGGACCCGCATTGCATCTCGGACCGGCCGCAACGAAGCCCCATGCAGATGACGGCGCAGGACCAGAGCTCGAACCTGGACCGGCTGCTTCGCACCTGGGGCCTGGAGATGCCGAAGAACACGTTTGCCGGCGACAAGGACCTTGCCATAAAGGCCTCTGTCAGCCGCGACCAGAGGCCCGAGCCCATCATCGGATACCTGGGCCTGAACAAGGAGTGTTTCAACAAGAACAGCGTGATCACGACGAATCTGAACCAGGTCAGGATGCTGTTCAGCGGCGTTTTGAGGGAGGTCAGCACCGGGCAGCCGCAGGCGACGGACCCGAATAAGCCCGCGGAAGAGAAGAAGCCGGAGGCGGCCCCTGCGATCCAGCGGACGCCATTGGTTATGACCACGGCACGGGGCAACGCCTGGACGATCGGCAACTCGTTCGAGTTGATGTTCCCCGATCCGGCCAAGCTCATGGCCAAATTCATCGAGGGCAGTGAGCCAGTCAAGATGGGCTACCTTGTCACAGGCAAGTTCAAGAGCAGCTTCCCGGAAGGCATCGAGGTCGAAGTCGCCGCGAAGAACGAAGAAGGCAAGGACGATAAGGCCAAGGACGCCAACGAGCCCAAGATGGTCAAGAAGCACGTCACCGGGCTGACGGAAGCGAGCGGCGACTGTGCTGTGGCCGTATTTTCCGACGTGGACTTCATCACCGACATGCTGGCCTACGCCGCCACGCCATTTGGCCTCAAGGCGGTCATGGGCGACAATAGCGCACTGCTCATCAACACGATCGAGGAGCTTTGCGGTTCGGGCGACCTGATCTCCATCCGCTCGCGGGGCAACTACAAGCGGCCCTTCACCGTCGTGGACAAGGTCGAGCGCGAGGCGGAGGAGGAAACGTCCAATGAGATGGCCGTGCTCAATGCCCAGATTGACGGCTTCAACCAGGATCTGCAAAAGCTGGTCTCCAGCGCCAAGGGCGAGGACGACCAGGCCGTCCTGGGCAATACGATCATCCAGCAGAGACGAGACCTGGAGTTGAAGATTTTCAACTCGCAGCGGCAGTTGCGGGGCGTGCAGGCGAAGCGGTGGGCGCGCATCGAGCAGCTCGGCAGCGGTCTCGAGATGCTCGATGTCGGAGCCGTGCCGAGTATTGTGATGGTGATCGCGCTGGTTCTGGGCCTCTGGCGGGGCCTCCGCCGGCGGCATTACATCAGCCACGCCAGCGACGCATGAGATTGATAAAGGACAATGGATTATTGATTATTTGCAGCGGATGCCGGGATGCAGCCGCAAATCATCAATCATCAATAATCAATAAAAGGGGTCATTTGGATGAACAACCAGAAGCTGGGCATATTGGCTATCGTAGCGGCGGTGATGGTCGCGTGGGCGGCGGTTCAATCGCAGATGGCGAATCGCAAGCATGCTGAGGTGTCCGGTCCGACGTACCTGATCCAGGGTCTGGACTCGACCGAGATCGCAAGCATCGTCGTGGGCCAGGGCAAGGACGCCGTCAAGATCGAGCGCGACAAGAGCGGCCAGTTCGTCGTCACCAACAAAGGCAACTACCCCGCCGACGCCAAGCAGATCAGCGACCTGATCACCAAGTCGCTCGAGATCAAGACCTCCGGGGCCTATACTGCCAATCCCAAGAACCACGAGGAACTCGAGGTGACGGAGGAGAAGGCCCGCAGCGTCGTCAAGTTCTTCAAGGAGGACGGCTCGCTTCTGGCCGGTGTGATCGTCGGCAAGTCCCAAGAGGCCGGACAAAACACGTTTGTCCGCCTGGCGTCCGAGGACCAGGTGTACGTGACCGAGAATGCGCCGTGGTTCCGCAGCAAGGCGGTTGAGTTCGTCAATCAGGAGATCGCCTCGGTCAAGCGCGAAGACGTCAACGCGGTCACGGTGGCCACGTCGGAGGGGACTTACACCCTGCGGCCGCAACAGGGCGGCGACGGCGTGCTCCTGGCGGACCTGCCCGCCGACAAAAAATTGAAGGACGCCGATGCCAAGAGCATCTTCAATGCGATGTCAAGTCTGCGATTTGAAGATGTCAACAAGCCCGAGAGTATCCAGGGCCTCGTGTTCGACTGCACCTACACCTGCCGGCTGAATAACTCCACCGAGTACAAGCTTCGCCTGGCGAAGAAGGGCCAGAAGACCTACCTCCTGTGCGAGGCACAGTTCACCGACGTCTCCAAGGTGACGATCGATCCGTCCAAGGTCGACTCCCCGGAGGAGCTGAAGAAGAAAGAGGCCAAGCTGCTGGCCGACGAAGGCGCACAGAAGTTCACGAGGCGGCACAAGGGCTGGGTCTATGAGATCGCCGACTGGAAGGCGAAGTACCTGATGATGAATCGCTCGGCCCTGCTCGAGGACGTAAAGAAGGAAGCTGAGGCCAAGCCTGCGTCGGCCCCCGAGGCCCCGAAACCGCCGGTTCAGGTCCAGCCGCCGGCCGAGCAGCCGAAGGCCGCAGAGCCTGCCCCGGCTGTTGTGCCTGCTCCGGCCCCGGAGCCGAATACGCCGAAACCTGCCACCGTCGAGCCAAACGCCGTGCAGCCAGCGCCCAAGACGGCTGAGCCGAATGCGGTAAAGCCGCAGCAGTAGAATCGGCATGAAGATCGACCGATTCATCCTGGGTGATTTCGAGACGAACTGCTACGTGGTTCGTGCCGATGAGTCGGCTGCGGATTGCCTGATCATCGATATCGGCTTTACTCCCGATGAGCTCGTGGGGTCCCTGGTTGAGAAGAAGCGGAATCCGGTCGCGGTGATCCTGACGCATGGCCACGCGGACCATATCGTCGGTCTGGACGCGGTGCGGCGGCAGTTTCCACAGATCAAGGTCTATATCCACGAGCTCGACGCCCCGATGCTGGCAGATGCGAATGCGAACTTGTCGGCGCTCATCGAGGGCGCCTATGCGGCCGAGCCGGCGGATGTCCTTCTGCGGGACGGCGACATCGTCGAGGAGGCCGGCATCCGATTCGAGGTCCTCCATACCCCCGGCCACACCCCGGGCGGAATCTGCCTTTACGCCCGCCAGGAGGGCCTCGTCTTCGTGGGTGACACCCTGTTCGCCGATTCCGTCGGCCGTGCCGATTTCCCCGGCGGCGACATGGGCCAGTTGATCCGCAGCATCAGGAACAAACTGCTCACCTTGCCTGATTCAACCGTGGCCTACCCCGGACACGGCAGCAGGACGACAATAGGCCGGGAAAGAAGGGCCAACCCATTCCTGATATAGGAAGACGCCCTCGCCGCTCCGTGCTCAGGGGCCTCAATTGCGGCATTTCGCTCCGGGCCTTGCCCCGCCCGCTGTTTCCCGACGCGCAACCTGCTTAAAAAGTCTGGTCAAGCGCCTTGCGCGATAGTATACTGATCTCGTGAATATTGGTGTTGGCGTCATGCTTGCCCCGGGTATGCAGGATGGGAAACCGCGACCATGAGAGTACGGTTTCACGTCCATGCCCGCGAGCGTCTGGCCGAGCGAGGGACGACGGAAGAGGAAGTTGTTCTTGCGGTGGAGACCGGGGAGAAGTTCAACGCGAGGTTTGGCCGGATCGGATTTCGACGCAATGTGCCGTTCGATGAACAGTGGAGAGGCAAGCTCTACGGAACAAAACAGGTTGAAGCCTATGCCATCCGGCGGTATGATGGGTGGCTGGTGATCTCCGTAGTCACAAGGTACTTCTGACGCTGGTGAAAGGCAGGGTGGCATGAAATTCACGTATGATCCCCGCTACAACGTGGGCTACATCCGCTTCAAGCACAAGAAGGCCGATGCCGAATCCATCAAGCTCAGTGACGAGCTGGTGATCGACCTGGCGCCCGACGGGACCGTCTACGGGATCGAGCTGCTCAACGCCAACGAACAGATGCTGCGTGACGACACCGGCGAATTCTCCGTGATCAACGAACAGACCGGCGAGAAGACAAGGTTCCCCCTCACGAAGAAGACCAAAAAATCCACCAAACCCTCCCCCCGCACAAAGCGCCGTCCGAGCGCCCCCTGATCGCCTGCGCAATTGGTCTGCAGTCTCGCGCAAAGACGCCAAGATCGCGAAGGTGAACAGCACTGCCATCCTGTCTTCTTGGCGTTCTTTGGGTCTTGGCGAGAGACCTGTTTTTGGCTGCGGCCGCAGGGCGCACTGGGTGATCCGTGTCATTCGTTGTTTCAAATCAATCATCAATTATCAATCGCGGGGGCCTCCCGCCACAGACGCGGATCGTTCTTGCCTTCGAGAATCCACCAGAGGTCCTCGGCGCCATCAACCGGCTCGCCTATAGAGTCAAGTCGGCCTAAGGTACTGTGACTTGGAGCGAGAAGGTCTTCAGCGGCTCCACACCTTCTTCCCACGGCCTGCGATAGACGAGCTTGAGAGTCATCTGCCCTGGATGGACCGCCTTGAAATCGAAGCTTTCCCACCCGCCAGCCCCGACCAGTGGTGGATCGCCTGTCTCGCGTGGCTTGAACTGTGCCTCGCCCATCTGCTCCACGATGGAGTCCTGGTGATCCACCCATTCCCATCGATACCCCGTACTGGGATTCGATTCGAGCGTAACGGTAAATACCTGGCCCAGCACCACCGTGAACCGTCCATCATACGGCTCCCACCACAGGCGGGGATAGTCCAACCCTTCGGCTATCTTCCAGATGTCCTCCGTGCCGTTGGCCGTCTCGCCCACGAAGTCCCAGCCGGCATCCAGAAATGTCTTGGCCGTCTGCATCTCGGCTGTAGTCAGTCCTGTGCCGCCGGCGCTGGTGGCCTGACCCGAGGTCTGGATGTCCCAGAAACAGGCGGTCACCTTCTTCGCATCTCCTGACCACCCCACCAGCCCGCCAATTAGCCTATTCCCAGCGACGGAGCCGGTGCTGTAGCACTGAGTGACGGTGCCCGGCCAGTTGTACCCCACCAGGCCGCCAATGCACATACGGCCGGTTACCGCACTATCACTATGACAACCGGTGACAACACTAGTGTTGGTCCCAACCAACCCACCGACACCGGACGAGCGCCCGAGCGCACGAGGATCGATACCAGTGCCGACTACTATGCTGCTGCTATAGCAGTTAGTCACCTCGCCGGAGTTCATCCCTACTAGCCCGCCTACATGACCCTGGCCGATGATTGACCCAGTGCTATAGCAGCGAATCAGGTTACCCGAATTCGACCCGGCCAGCCCCCCGACATAGTCACCTGAACCGGCATTGTCTGAACCGATGATATTGACATCGACCACACCCAGGTCCTTCACCATGCTCCCCCCTGCGAGGCGACCAAAGAATCCCAAGTAGCTCTCGCCTCTGACCCTCAGATTCGACAGCGCGTGGCGATTGCCGTCGAAGATGCCACGGTAGGGGTAGTCAAGGTTTCCAATCGGGTAAGAATCAATGCCCGCCAGGTCCAGGTCACGGGCGAGTTTGAAGTGACGCTGCATCAGCCTCGGATTGTGGCCGATACTGTTCAGTTCCTCACGCGTTGAGATCAGGTAGGGATCGTGAGCCTCGCCGGTCCCACCGGAGAACCTTGGCAGACTTGGCCACGGCGAGAGTTGCCACCACAGAATCGGGTATCCCCCACCTTCCGGCTCAAACCAGATGTCATGCGGGGCAAGGTCCCACCCCGCAGCTATGAACGTATCGGGGTCTCGCATTTCTGCTGTGGTCCTACCAGTCCCACCGGCGCTTGTGGCTTGGCCTGAGGTCTCGATGTCCCAGAAGCTTGAGGTGATCCTGCCTGCGTCACTTCTGTCCACCACGTCGTAGTTCTCGCCCACCAAGCCGCCGACAAGAGAATTGCCCTTGACAGTTCCTGTAGAATAGCATTGAGTAATGTTGCCTCCCAGGCAATTCACCTCAATATCGCAGCTCATGCTGTTACGGCCCACGAGGCCACCGACGTACTTGTCTCCTGTGGCCGCGGCGGTGCTGTAGCTCCTCGCGATGTTGCCGCCGTAATTCCAGCCCGCGATCCCGCCAACATGGTCCTTCCCGCTGACGGTACCGGTGCTGAAGCACTGAATCACATCGCCATCGTTCCAGCCCGCCACCCCGCCGACCCAGTCGCCGGAACCGGCTACGTTGACGTCCACCAAGCCGAGGTCTCTGACCTCGGCTCCGTCTTCCAATGTACCGAACAGGCCCAGGTAATCCTCACCCGTGATGGTCAAACCCGAGATCGTGTGACCATTCCCATCCAACTTGCCAGCAAACGTCAGAATGACGGGCACCCTCCAGTGGATGCCAGCGAGATCAATCGACGCGCCCACCCGATAATGGCCATCGGGGCTGTAGTAGATCATTGCCCCTAATTCAGCGCTGTCTGCGATCACGTACGGGTCCTCGGCCGTCCCGGCTCCCGCCAACTGAGGTCGGGTGTAGCCACTGAATATCGCCAGGACCGGATAGCCGCCTTGCGGCATCTCCCAGACCTCATGCAGGCCGTCTTCTCTTCCAAGAAAGTCCCACCCAGCTTCTTGGTAGGTCCGCATGTCGCGCATCTGCAAAGTGGTCTTACCTTCCCCACCGGTACTTGTCACCTGGCCGGATACCTGAACGTCCCAGAAGCACCCCTTCACAGTCACCTTATTGTTTTTGCCTCCTATCAACCCGCCGACGGATTTTATGCCACTAACAGCGCCAGCGCTGTAGCATCTGATTGCAGCACCCTGGAGGCAGTACCCTATCAGGCCGCCGACAAACGAATTGCCACTGACCGTAACGGTGCTGTAGCAGTGAGTCACAACATCATCTTGGTGGTAGCCGATGAGCCCCCCGACATACGAGCCACCGCTGACCGTGCCAGTGGTGTAGCACTGCGTCACAGTGCCCCCGCTGGTTTCCCCCACCAGCCCGCCGACAGATGCGCCTGAACCGGTGATCCTGACATCGACCGCCCCTAGGTTCTTGACACTGCCCCCGAATGCTGACGACAATCCACCAAACAATCCCAAGTAACTGTCGCCTGTGATCGTAAGGTGCGCGACCGTATGCCCCTTGCCGTCAAAGACGCCCGTGAACCAAGCGCCGCCAAGAGGCCATCCGCCAGGCGTGTTATCCGGTGCAATGACAGCCTTGTCGAACACCTTTCGGCCGGGGAGGTTGGGGTCCAGGTCGATGTCGCCGGTCAGGATGAAGTGTTTGTCGTAGTCTTCGGGCGTCTCGCCGAGGGCGATCAGATCGGCGGCTGTGGCGATCTGGTAGGGATCGTTGGGCTCTCCCGTCCCGCCGCTATACTTTGCATTCACGGGCAGGGCGAGTACACACATCATCAATGTCACAAGTGCAGTTCTCATGGTCTCCAATCCTCCAATTCCGAGTCAACCCACAATCAAACCCATTTTCCTCGCGCCAAGCCGCCAAGAACGCCAAGAAGACCCAGAGACAAATGGTTTTTCAACCTTGGCGATCTCTGCGTCTTTGCGCGATATACCCTCCTTCCTTCTGTTCTTCTCGCGTCAGGGCCTGCCCTTCGGAGTCTTCTTTTCCTGCTCCGCGCTCGCCGTGCCCTCCGTGGTTCAACAGAGACTGCGTGGGTCAAGAACCCACCCTACGCCTTACCTTGGCGGTCTCTGCGTCTTCGCGCGAGACCTGAAGCCTCCACCATCGGCGTTCATCACCGTTCATCTGCGGTTCCGGGGCCCTCTGCGATATGAAAGAGCCTTTGCCTTCGAGAAGACAGGCCCCTGGTGATGCGAACTCCGTTTTGCGTCTGTCCTGTCAATATACCACTAATGCGACGGGATTTCAAAGAATCCTTCTTCTGGCGGCAGACTCGCCGGGGCAGCCCCATCGCCCGCCACCGGGGCGTACCGAGTCCGCCCATAGATGAGTACGCCATTTGCTCCGAATCCTGCGCGGGCGCGAGAAAAACACGACGGAAGGACAAGAACAGCCATTCGGCGTCACCACGAATGGCGGAAGCATTTTGACATTGCGTGTGAGGCCAGGTAGGATGGTGGTGCCGTCTCCTTCTAAAGGCATTGAAAGGGCAGTGGTATGGATCGCACACGAATCGTGGGGTTGTCATGCGTTCTGATCCTCCTGATGTCGCAAGCCGCACTTCCACGTACCATCCCTCCACAGGAGGTCGCCGATGCGGCGGGGGCGGCGCACGGGATTTGCGTCGTACTCGGTGACTCAGCCGGCGATTTCGCCGTCGATCTTGCGGGGCGCACCGAGTTGCTGATCTACACGCAGATTCCGCAGGCGGAGGATTTCGAGTCGGCCTGCCGTAGAGCCGAGCAGGCGGGCTACTACGGGACCAGAATCTTCCTGGCCGGAGGCGGCCAGAAACTGCACATGGCCGACAATGTGGCAGACGTGGCGGTCGTGCTCGGTGACAGCCGGGAGTTCCCGGAGCAGGAGGTATTGCGAGTGCTGCGACCCGGCGGCAAGGCGATCCTTGGCGACAAGACCGTCACGAAGCCGCCGCTTGCGGGCGTGGATGATTGGAGTCACCCGTATCACGGGCCGGACAATAATCCCCAGTCGAACGACAAGGTCATTGTTGCTCCGTACCTGACGCAGTTTCTCGCCGAGCCGCGGTACGCGCCGCTGCCGCAGGTCGGCGTGGCCTCCGCCGGTCGCGTGTTCAAGGCTTTCGGCCACGTGGCGTTCAAGGCGCGCGAGGAGCCGTTCCTCAACAAGCTCGTCGCGTTCAACGGCTACAACGGCACGATCCTCTGGCAGCGTGACCTCACCGAGGGCGTCATGATTCACCGCAATACGATGATCGCGACGCCCGCGGCTCTGTACATTGCAGACGACAAGTCGTGCAAGGTGATCGACACAGCCACCGGCCGGCAGTTGGATGAGATTGTTCCGCCCGCCGATGTGGCCGGCGGAACGTTCTGGAAATGGATGGCGCTCGAAAACGGCGTCCTCTACGCCATGATCGGCGAGCAGGAGCAGCGCGACCCGACGAAGCGATGGAAGTCCGACAAACACGGGTGGCCCTGGGACCCGATTTCCGAGGGGTGGAACCAGCCGGAGAACCCCTGGGGCTTCGGTCGCAACGTCCTGGCGATTGATCCGGGGACCAAGAAGGTGCTCTGGAGCCATCGCGAGCAGGACCCCATCGACGGGCGCGCCATCTGCATGAAGGGCGGACGACTGTACGTCTTCTCATTCGGCAAGTACCTCGCGTGTCTCGATGCAAAGACCGGCAACGATCTGTGGCGCAAGACGCCGGAGAATGCTCGCGACCTTTTCGCCGCCATCGGCGACTATCAGAACCGCCAGGATTGGCGGACGAACTGGCGCACGACGTGCTACCTCAAGTGCAGTGACAAGGCGTTGTACCTCGCCGGGCCGCCCATCGGCAGGCTGCTGGCAGTCTCTGCTCAGGACGGCAGCATCCTCTGGCAGCATCCCTATGATAACTTCCAGCTTGTTCTGCATGACGATGCTCTGTACGGCATCAGCGGCCAGATCGACAAGCATCCGAGCATGAAATTCGACCCGCTGACCGGCAAGGTGCTGGCGGAGATCGCCAAGCCCCGCCGGGCCTGCACCCGCCCGACGGGCGCCGCCGATGCGATCTTCTTCCGGGCCGAAGACGGCTCGGTTCGCCTCGACACAGCGTCGCTTCAGCCGCAGTGGATCTCGCCGATGCGCCCGGTCTGCCAGGAGGGCGTGACGGTCGCGAACGGGCTGCTGTACTGGTGGCCCTCCGTGTGCGACTGCCAGTTGACGCTGTACGGCGTCACGTGCCTTGGACCCGCCGGCAACTTCGATTTCACGCCGGAAGTGTCGCAGGCGGCTCGCCTCGAAAAAGGCAGCGATTCACCGGCAGCCGTCGCCGGCTTGGCCGTCTCCCCCGCCGACTGGCCGACCTTCCGCGCGAACAATACCTGCACCGCCACAACATCTGCGGCCGTGGCGGAAAACGCCAGGCTGCTGTGGCAACTCGATCCTCGAAGCTCCACCGTTCCGGGCCTTGCGCCCATGAGCCCGCCGGTGGCCGCGGGCGGTCTTGTTTTTGTGGGCGGGGCCGACGGAATTGTCCGCGCGGTCGAGGCCGCCACGGGCAAGCCCCGCTGGACGGCCTGCACCGGCGGGGCGATCCGCATGCCGCCGACGCTTTGGGAGGGCCGGGCTTTTGTGGGCTCAGGCGACGGCTGGGTCTATGCCTTTGAGGCGGCAACGGGTCGATTGTTGTGGCGGTTCCGTGCGGCCCCGGCCGAACGTCTCATTCCTGTTTACGGCTCGCTGATGTCAACGTGGCCGGTCGCCACCGGTGTCCTCGTGAACGACGGGATCGCGTACGCCGCCGCTGGGATCGCCAACTACGACGGCACGTACCTGTACGCGCTCGACGCCCGGACCGGCGAGGTCAAATGGAACAACAGCACGTCGGGCCATCTCGTTCGCGATGCCCGTACCGGCGTCAGCGTCCAAGGACATCTCCTGCTGCATGACGGCAAGTTGTATCTGGCCGGCGGGTCGTCCGTTTCGCCGGCGGTCTACGACGCCGCGACAGGGCGATGCCTGAACGACACGGCAGACCTGGTTAATTGCCTCTCGCGAAGTCCCCGGGGCTGGGAGTTGTCTCTTCTGGCCGACCAGGTTGTTGCGTGCGGCAAGCCGTTCTATGGCCATCCCGCCTACGACGTCTACGACGGCACCGTCTTCAACCGGGTGTTCCTTGCCCCCATTGAGGATCGGTCCGTGGTGTGGACTGCCGGCTTCAACACGGACAGGGTCATGGGATTCGCAAATTTCGACCGGGACGGATTCGCTCGCAAGCTGGCCAACGCGGGCAACCGGTTCCAGGTCGACTGGAGCAAGATCGCACCCTCGACCAAGCCCGTGTGGTCCATAGGATTTGAGAAGGTCCGCGCGATGGCCGCGTGCAGGAACGCCGTTGTGCTGGCCACCGATACGGGGTTGGTCGCTCTGAACCTGGCCGACGGCAGCGTGCGATGGAAGCAGCCGTTGCCCAAGCCCGCTGCGGCGTGGGGACTGGCGGTCGATAGCGCCGGCCGGGCGACGGTGACCCTTGTCGATGGAAAAGTCCTCTGTTTTGGCTCGGGCCAGGGAGCGCTGTAGCGTGCCAAAATCGTATCTGCTGTTCGCGGTCATTCTGTGTTGCCTGGCGGTGCACGTGCATCCAGCGTTCGGCTGCCGGTACAACGTTCGCGAGGTCGGCTTCATTGATGTTGGGATCGAGACTTATCGTCTCTACGCGTACCTGCCCGAGAACACTCCGGCGAATGAGGTCGCGAGCCTGAAGGAAGCGGCAGACATCGCGCTAGCTGATAGCAACATCCGGTTTGAGCCGCTTGCGGTCAGACCTGATGCAAATCATCCGGCGATGAAGTTCCTTGCCTCGCACGGGATCAGCCGGTTTCCCGCCGCTGTGCTAGTTTCGCCGGACGGCCAGTCGATACCATTGACTCTGGCCGGCGGCGCTCTCAAGCAGGCGGTTTCCGCCGTCATAGAGTATGTGCTCCACTCGGCGACGCGGCAGGAGATTCTCCAGAAGGCCGCGGACTGTTACGGCGTGGTGCTGCTGATCGACGGACCTGACCCTCAGCGCAATGCCGCCGCCCGCGAGATGATATCCACGGCCGTCGGGCGCATCGGCGAGCAGTTGGAGTTCCTGCCCAAGCCGATTGGCAAGCCACCTGCGCTTGTCACGCTCGACCGGCAGTCGCTGGCCCGTGAGGAGGTTCTCCTGTGGGGACTCGGCGTCAAGCCGCAGGATGTCAACGAGCCGCTTGCGGCGGTTCTCTATGGCCGGGGCCGGTGGATCGGACCGTTGTTCAGGGGGGCCATGTTCACGGCGGATCATCTGACGGAGCTGCTGTCCATCATCGGGGGCGATTGTGAGTGCGGCCTGGACCACCGATTCCTCCAGGGTACGATGCTGCCCGCCCGATGGGATGAGGACCTCCATCAAAAGGTGGTGGAGAGCCTGGGCTTCGATCCGGAGGACCCGATGGTGAAGATGGAGATGGTGTCCATCGTCCGCCGCGGCATGGGTGGATTCGACGGCGCCGATATGCCCCTGGGCTACCGCGAAATACAAATCGGCGGTGACACGCCCCAGGATGCAGGGCCAACGGTAGGGGCGAATGATGATTCGCCCGCCCCCTTCAATCCGCAATCGGAAGGCGGCGGCTCAGAGTTCCGGATTCTCGCCGCCTCGCTCGGCGGCATGGCTGTACTCGTTGTTGTGGCATCTGTGGTGATCGTTTTGAGGGCCAGAAGAGTATGAGAAGACTCGCCCTGCTGGCGTCCCTTTGCCTGCTGATGGCACTGGGGCGCCCGACCTACGGCCAGGATTGGCCCACGTACATGCACGACAACTTCAGGAGCGGGGTGACGGAGGCACAGATCGAGCTGCCTCTGAAGCCTGTCTGGACCTTCAAGACGCTGCACCCGCCCTCGCCGGCGTGGCCTGCTCCTGCGAAGCAGGATTTCTTCCACGACCACTTCGATCTGCGGCCCGTCGAGACATACGACTGGGCCTTCCATGTGATTGCGCAGGCGGATACGCTTTATTTCGCCTCCTCTTCTCAGGACAAGATCTACGCGCTGGATACCGGCAGCGGAAAGATCCGCTGGACATTCGTCGCCGGCGGGCCCATTCACTTCTCGCCGGTCGTGTCGCGGGCTTCCAGCCCGCGGTTCGAGGGCGGGACGCCCCCGACACGAGTCTATGCAGGCTCGGACGATGGCTGCGTGTATTGTCTGTCCGCCGGCGACGGTTCGCTGATCTGGAAGTGCCACGTGGCGCCCGACGAGCGGCTGATCCCCGGCAACGGGCGCATGATCTCATTGTGGCCGATACGGACCGGCCTCGTGGTCGATGATGGAGTCGTCTATTGCACGGCGGGCCTGTTCCCCGAGCAAGGAACGTACCTGGCGGCGCTCGACGCCGGGACCGGCTCGGTGAAATACCGGCAGCGAATCGAAGTATCGCCGCAGGGCTACATGCTCGCCTCCGCCCAGCGGCTGTATGTGCCGACGGGGCGCACGAATCCGGCGCTGTTCTCCCGCGAGCAGGGGACCCCCGAAGGACAACTGCCCAGCGCGGGCGGCGCGTATGCCCTGTTGACCGAAGATGTCCTCGTGACCGGCCCGGGGCGCGGACCGAAAGTGCTCCAGGGTGGCGACGTGAAGACGAAAGACGGCATCGCCACATTCAGCGGACTTCGTATGGTCGTTCGCGGCCCGGTGGCGTACGCGCAGTCCGAGCGGCAACTGGGGGCGTTCGACCGGGGGCGATACCTCGATCTCTCACGGCAGCGCACGCAACTGGACCGGACACGCAGCACGGCGAAGAAATCGCTTGAGAAGATGCAGAAGGACCAGCCGGAAGTCGAGCAGACGAAACGTCAGATCGCGGACCTGAACGCTCAGATCGGCCAGCTCGACGCACAGATGAAGGCCTGCTATCTCTGGACCGTAGAGTGCAGCCACCCGTACGCCATGGTCATGGCCGGCAGCACTCTGTTCCTGGGCGGCGACCACGCTGTGGCAGCCGTCGACAGCACGAAGGGCGAGACAATCTGGACGGACCGCGTCGATGGAAAAGCGTATGGATTGTGCGTCGCCAACGGCGCGCTGTACGTCAGCACTGACACGGGGCATATCCATTGTTTCCGCCCCGGCGCCGGCGACGAATCGGCAACGATCGCCGAGGAGATTTCCGCCGGCGTATATCCGCAGGATGAGCTGACAAAACGATATGAAGCTGCGGCGGACGCTATCCTTCAACAAATCCCGGTGGCAAAGGGATACTGCCTTGTGCTCGACTGTGGGGAAGGGCGCCTGGCGTGCGAATTGGCCCGGCGAAGCAAGTTGAAGATCGTCGGCGTCGAGGCAGATGCCGGCGCGGCGGATAAGGCGCGTACGCTTCTGGATCGTGCCGGTCTCTCGGATCAAGTCACTGTTCATCACGTCGTCGGCGGCCGGTTGCCTTTCACGAGCTACTTCGCCAATGCGGTGGTCTCAGATGGGATGCTCCGGGGTGGGCGATATCCGGACAATCCAGGAGAGATCATGCGAGTCCTGCGTCCATACGGCGGGGTGCTCATCCTTGTCGCACCGGCGAATTCCGCCAGACAGATGCGGCAGTGGGGCCGGGACCTCTCCTCGCAATGGAAGGTGACGGAGCAGGGCGGCCTGACCTGGGGCCGGCTCCAGAGGGACGCTCTCGACGGCTCGGGGCAGTGGACGCACCAGTACGCCGAGCCGGGCAACAGCGCGTGCAGCGGTGACAAGCTGGTCAAAGGGCCGCTCACGATCCAGTGGTTCGGCGAGCCCGGCCCGCGCGACATGCTCGACCGCCACCACCGTAACATCGCGCCGCTGGTCAAAGACGGCCGGCTGTTTGTCCCCGGCGACTGCGTCGTGTTCGGCGTCGATGCCTACAACGGGACAGTCCTGTGGCGGGCCGACGTGCCGGATTCGCGCAGGCTCGGAACGTTCCTCGATTGCGGGAGTATGGCCGTCGACGATCGCATGTTGTACGTCGCCGCCGAGGACGGGTGTCACGCATTTGACGTGCGAAGCGGCCGCGAGCAGAGGGTCTTTGCCCTGCCGCAGCTCATCCGCGACGAGCCGCACAGGTGGGGTTACGTCGCCTATGTTGGCTCGATGCTCTTCGGGTCCGGCTGCAAAAGGGAGGCCTCTTATCGGCAAACCAGCTATGCCGCCGACGAGCTGCTATGGCGCCGCAATATGAAAGTCGTAACGAGCGATTACCTGTTCGCTCGGGACAAAGGCACTGGAGACTTGGCGTGGACGTACCGGGATGGCGTCATCCTCAATCCCACAATCACGGCAGCGGCGGGACGGATCTACTTCGTGGAAACCCGCAGCCCCGCCGCGCTGGCGGACAGAGTGGGCCGATTGCCCGTCAAGACCCTGTTCGCCGAGGGTGACCAGTACCTGGTGGCGCTGGACCAGAAGACCGGCCGGCCCGTCTTCAAGAAGAAGCTCGATGTCAGCCATTTTGAAGAACCGATGTGCTTGAATGTCGGCCGGGGCGTCCTGCTGCTGAGCGGCTCGCGACTTGCCGGCGAGGCGATACGGTACTACTACGATGCGTTCGATGCGGGTACAGGGGCCGAGCTTTGGCACGCCGAGCATGACACCGAACTGGCCATCGATGGCGAGCACGGCGAGTACAATCGCCAGCCGACGCTCGTCGGCGACACCGCCTACGCGTGGCCCTATGCGTACGACCTTCGCACCGGCAAGAGGATCGAGGGCTGGAAGTTCGAGCGGCGCGGCCATGGCTGCGGCGGCATCTCCGCCTCCGCCCAATGCCTCTTCTGGCGGGGCGGCAACCCGTGGATGTACGACCTGGGGCCTCAGGGCGGGCCGCTGCGCCTCAATACCGTCTCCCGGCCCGGATGCTGGATCAATATGATCCCCGCCGGCGGGCTGGTGCTGATTCCGGAGGCGAGCTCGGGCTGCACGTGCGGCTTCTCCCTGCAGACCTCCGTCGCCTACATCCCGGAAAGCAGCCTGAAATGATCGGTGGCCGCCTTCGCTTCAGAGGGCAAGGCTCACCCGCTGGGTTCCTGGATTCCCGCTTCTGCGGGAATGACATAGAGTGGTGCCTGGCTTCATCGTAGAGTTTCGATTCGTTCTGCCAGAGGCTTGAAGGAAACAGATGACATGTCTGTGGTTCGGATGATCTCCAAGGAGATTTGGCATCGCAAGATCAACTTCCTGCTTGCGGTCCTTGCGGTGACGACGGCGGTGGCGTTCTTCGTGGCGTTCTTGACGGCGGCCAGAGCCTCCGAGCGCGAGACCGCGCGCCTGATGTTGTCCATGGGCTATAATCTGCACGTAATCGCCAAAGAGGCGAACCTCGGCGGGTTCCTGATGAGCGGAATTCCGGATAAGACCATGCCGCAATCGTGTCTGGACACGCTCGCCAAGCAGCAGAGCATCTCCTACAACCATTTGCTCGCGACGCTCGACGGCAAAGTGAGCTTGCAGGGCATCGAGGTCATCCTGACGGGCGTGGCTCCGGAGGTGTGCCCGCCGGGCCAGCAAAAGGCGCCGATGTCCTTCCGCATCGAGGCCGGCGCCGCCTACGTGGGGCACCGGGTGGCGCAGGCCCTGGGGATTCAGAAGGGCCAGACGATCGCTCTGAACGGCAGGGAATTGCGCGTCGAGAGATGTCTCGGCGAGTCGGGCGGCATGGACGACATGCGAATCCAGTGCAGTCTGGAAGACGCCCAGGCGATTCTCGGATTGCCCGGACAGATTTCGCAGATCATGGCCGTGGATTGCCTCTGTTTTGCCAAGCGCGATCCGGTCGCGATTCTCAGGAAGGAGATCGGTGCGATCCTGCCTGAGGCTCAGGTGCTTCAGGTGAAATCGTTAGCGGGGGCCCGTGCTAAGCAGAGGCAGATGATCCGCGACCTGTTCGCCGTAATGCTCCCGTTTGTCCTGGCTGCGTGCGGCGTGTGGATCGGCGTGCTGGCGATGACGAACGTGCGGGACCGCCAGCAGGAGATCGGCCTGTTGCGGGCCCTCGGATACGACACCGGCAGCATCCTGCGCCTGTTCCTGGGCAAGGCGGCGCTCGTGGGTCTGTTCGGAGCCGGCGCGGGTTTTCTGCTGGGCACCGGGTTGGGCCTGCGGTTCGGCCCCGACGTGTTCGAGATCACGGCCCAGGCGATGCTGCGGCCGGAACTCTCCCTGTTCGTTTTCTCCTGCATCCTGGCGCCGCTGTTCGCGGTGATCGCCAGCTTCGTCGCCGCGATGGTCGCCATCACGTACGATCCCGCGACGACGCTGAGAGAGGAATAGCCATGCTGGTTCTTGAGAATCTCGCGAAGACGTACCGAACGGGGACAGGGCATGTGAATGCTCTTGACGGCGTGAGTCTGCGGATCGAGCGGGGCGAGTTCGTTGCCGTCTGCGGGCCCAGCGGAAGCGGCAAGACCACGCTGCTGATGATGGTCGCCGCCATGCTCCGGCCGAGCCGGGGCTCCGTTCGATTCGAGAATGAGGACGTCTATGCGATGACCGCCCCGGCCCGTGCGAAATTCCGGGCTCACAATATCGGCTTCGTGTTTCAGATGTTCCACCTCGTGCCGTACCTGAATGTGCTGGAGAATGTCCTCGTAGCGGGAGGAGCCATCGGAGCGGCCGACAAGACTTCTGCAAATGAGCTGTTGCAGCGCCTCGGCCTCCAGCATCGCATCGGGCACAGACCGTCCGAGCTCAGCGCCGGCGAAAAGCAGCGCACGGCGATAGCCCGGGCCCTGCTGAACCGGCCGAAGCTGATCCTCGCCGACGAGCCCACGGGCAACCTCGATCCGGAAAACGCCCGGAGTGTCCTGTCGCACCTCCACGATTTCCAGCAAGCCGGCGGCACGGTGATCGTCGCCACGCACGGCGCAACCGCCGGCGAATTCGCCACCCGGACGATCCACCTTCGGGATGGAGCGCTCGCAAATCCGTCGTGATCGACGTCAGTTTGTGTACCGAACCGTGCCGGAGTCGTCTACCTGGTAGCGCCATTTTTTGATGTAGTCCCCGCCGGGGAGGAATTCGTCGTTTGTCTCCTTGAGCCGTTTGGCCAGGAGAGCCTCCAGACTCGCCCGCAGGGCCGCATGCTCGGGCTTGTTGCAGAGGTTATTGAGCTGGTACGGGTCCTGCTCGTTGTCATAGAGCAGCCAAGGGCCCTTGAGATCGCGGACGTAGGTATAGCGGCGGGTCCTGACGCCGCGATATTCCCGGCCGCCTTTGGCCCTCGTCCACTGCCCGAACGGGGCAGGGCAGCAGATCAGCGCGGCGTTGTCGGGCTCGGGTGACTTGCCGGTCAGGACGCCGGAGAAATCGGAGCCTTGAACGGTTTTCGGAATGGCGATGTCGCTGAGGCCGAGCAACATGGGCATGATGTCCGGCGTGTTGATCGGCATGTCGATCGTTCTGCCCCCTGTGCCGAGCAGGGCGGGGTAGCGCAGCAGGAACGGCACGCGGATCGACTCAACCCACGGCTGCTGCTTGTTCTGGCCGCCGTGAGAGTAGAGCATGTCCCCGTGGTCCGAGGTGAAGACGAAAATGGTGTCGTCCTCGATGCCCGCGTCGTGCAGCGTCTGAAGGAGGTCGCCGACGCAATCGTCAAGAGCGGCGATGTGGGCATAGTAGCCGGCGAGCGCCTGCCGGGCCTTGTCTCTGTCGGCCTCAGGCACGTTCGGCCGCAATGTGATGGCCTCGGGTTTGAAAAGCTGCCGGTATTTCTCCGGGGCGGTCTCATAGGGGGAGTGGGGCGGGCCCCAGGAAAGGAACAGGATAGACGGCGGACCGCCCGCCCGCTCGCGGAGATACCGCTGCGCCTCGCGAGTCTGGGCGATCGCGTCGTAGCCGTCCCACTTGAGCTTGATGTCTTCGTCGCCATAGTAGAACGAGTTGTTATAGGCGTGGGTGCAGCCCAATGCCTTCCAGAACTCGAATCCCTGCCGCCGCTCGCGCGGGATGAACGCACTTCGTTGATTACCGTCGAGGTGCCATTTGCCGATGTAGCCGGTTCTGTAGCCCGCGCGCTGACACGCCTGGGCGATGGAGACGGCGTCGCCCTTTAGCAGCACGTCGTTCAAGAACACGCCGTGCGTCAGCGGATACTGGCCGGTCAGAAGGCTGGCTCGATAAGGACTGCACACCGGGCAACACGACACGGCATTCACAAGATTGATGCTCTCGCGAGCGAGACGGTCGAGGTTCGGCGTCCGCACGTCCTTATTGCCGGCATACCCGGTGGCCTCGGCCCGCCACTGGTCGGCGAAGACAAAGACCAGGTTGGGCTTCTTGCGGGACGGAGCACCGCCAAAGCCTGTCGGCGAGCCCAGGATCAGCGATGCGGCGCCGGCGGCCGCTGACTTCAAGAACTCTCTTCTTCTCATGCTCTCTCCATTTGGAGGCTCATCGAATTACTTGTCGCGACATTCACACAGATTATACCATTCCGTAGGGTGTGCCGTGCACACCTTCTCCACCGTCGCCGGCTCGGTTGACTGGGGGCTGGTCAGACCCTACACTGGTTCGCCGAACACATATATCAAGCTTTGTTGAGGTTCGTCGCATGGAGCTGTCCCGGCTGCTGGGAACGAGTTTCGAGTGTGCCTGCGGAAGAGTGCATGAGGTGCCGGTCAGGATACTCATGTATGAGGCCGGTGCTGTCGGCTCCTTGGCCGAGGTCATCCGGCAAAGTGGCGGGGGGGCCGCCACGGAAGGCGTAGCCGTTGTCGTTGATGCTCGCACGTGGGACGTCTGTGGGGCAAGAGCTTACGACGCTGTGAAGCAAGCAGGGCTTGGGGTCTCCCGAGTCACCGTCCCCGACAGGGCTGAAGGCGGGCCGATATGCGATGACCACACGGTCCAGTGGCTGATCGGGCAACTGCGCAGCATAGACCCAGATGTGGTGGTTGCGGTAGGCAGCGGCGTCGTCAATGACCTGTGCAAGTGGGCGGCGTTTGAGATGCGCATACCCTACATCGCGGTGGCGACGGCGGCATCCATGAACGGATACTCGTCGGCCAACGTGGCCCCGACGGTTGCGGGAGTCAAGACACTCATCGAGGCCTGCCCGCCGGTCGCTGTGATTGCCGAGCCCGCGATCATCGAGCAGGCGCCGCGTGAAATGACCGCGGCGGGCTTCGGAGACACAATCGCCAAGTTCCAAAGCAACGCCGACTGGATCGTGAATCGTGTCCTGCTGGGCGAGTATTACTGCGAGTTCTGTGCAGGGATCGCCACCAGCCTGGAGCCGTTATATCTCCATCGCCCGGAAGACATAAGAGACGGCAAGCCCGAGGCGGTGAAGGGTCTCTTCGAGGCCCTGTTCTGGACCGGCCTGGCCATGACGCTCGTGGGCACGAGCGCTCCGGCCAGCGGCGGCGAGCACCTGCTCAGCCACACGCTGGACATGATGGCCGAAGTCCGGGGGCACGCTCATGATCTGCACGGCCGGCAGGTCGGATTGGGCACGCTGCTCTCCGCCGCCTTGTATCAGCGGGTGCTGGCTGTCGAGACTCCCGGTCCCAGAGAGTTGCCGGGTGCAATCGATGCCGAATTCTGGCGGATGCCATCGGTGGTCGCGGCGGTCAGAGAGCAGTACGAGACCAAGAGACCGCGTCTGGAAACGGTCCGGCAAAAGATCGGAACGGGGCGCCTGTGGGACCAGCTCCGGACGCAACTGGCGGCCGAGGTGAAGAGCCCGGAGATGATTCAGAGCTGGCTCAGGCGAGCCGGTGCGGCGGTTTCCATGGATGACATCGGCTGCCCCCGCGAGCGGATGAAAGCCGCCATCCTGCACATGCACGAGATACGCAAACGGACCACTGTCGTCGATCTGGCGTGGCTGTTGGGCGTTCTGCCGGACGGTGCCGACGACCTGATCGACCAGTGGCTGACTGGCGGCAGATAGACGCAAGCGGCCGCTATGCCGGCGAACAGACGCAGTTTTCGAGCCGCCGCAGCGCGGCCCACTGATCGTGGGCGAACCAGAAGACGTTGTTCAATCCCACCCGGCTGAAGATGCCCGCAATGTTCATCGGAACCGAGCACAGGACCAGTCGCCGGCCTGCGGCGTTGAGCAGCCGCTGCAGAACGATCAGACGGCAGATCGTCGCCGACGGCATCATCTGCACAAGCGAGAAATCCACGACAATGTCCCGATTCACGTCGCGGGCGATCAGCCGCGTGATGATCTCCAACTCGGCGCTGTGTTGCGTCTCCCTAGGCAGCGTGATCAGCAGAGCATGGTCGGACAAATCTTGAATCGCCATGCGAAACCCCCTTCGTCGTCTCCTCGATGTTGCGCCGTTCCCTGCAATTATGTCCCGATGACCGCCTGCGAGACTATTTCTCTATAAAATATAACCCGACGATTGCCAAATCCAAATCTGGTCCGGCCCAAACACTCCGGAAAATGCGTATCGGCGACCATCCGACGCAGGAATACCGACGGCATACCCTCTTACCTCTGGTCAAGGCGTTTATTAGAGGTCCTTACTGGATATGCTTCGCGGGTTTTCCTGCCGCTATTCTGCGGGGCGGAGTGTTGTAAGCCATCGCGCCAGCCGGTACACTGGTCCGCTCGGGATGGAACCGTGAGCCGTGAACTGGCTATGCGGCGGTCATAATGCTGAAATTCGTTATGGACAGGCAGATTTATGAGGAGGTCGTCTGCGGGATGATCCCGGGGGCGAAACGGCTGCTTTGGCTGGCCACGGCGGACTTGAAAGACCTGCACGTGGACAAGCGCGGCCGGATGGTCCCGTTCCTGGAAATCCTCTCGGACCTGGTCCGCCGCAATGTGGAGATTCGCCTGCTCCACGCCAAAGAGCCCGGGGCGCCCTTTCGCAGGGACTTCGACCGGTATCCAAACCTGCTGAAGGGTCTGGAGCGGATGCTCTGTCCGCGGGTGCACATCAAGTGCGCCGTTGTCGATGGCGAGCGGGCCTACGCCGGGAGCGCCAATCTGACGGGCGCCGGCGTCGGCGCCAAGAGCGCTCGGCGGCGCAACTTTGAATCCGGGATTATCACGACCGATCCGGCCATCGTCGGCCCGATCATGGAGCAATTCGATGCCATCTGGAGAGGCGCACACTGCCGGGAATGTGACAGAAAGGAATTCTGTGATGAGCACACAGGAATTTTGTCCGCCCGGAGAGGAGAACGTTCGTAATCCGAGCCCGGGCAAAATCAAGTGCTACGGGTACCTGGATATAGAGACGACGGGATTGAGTTGGAGCTACTGTGATCTGACGGTGGTGGGAGTCGGCGTCGTGCACGGATCGCGGCAGCGGTTTGGGCAGCTTTTCGGCGACCAGATCAATGCCGAAAGCGTGCTCGGCCTGCTCGGAGACGTGGATGAACTCTACACATACAATGGGAGCCGGTTCGATTTGCCGTTCATCGAGCGCCGGCTGAGACTGGACCTGCGGCGGCAGTTCCCGCACACCGACCTGATGTACAAGTGCTGGCGCCGGGACCTGAAAGGCGGGCTGAAAGTCGTCGAGACGCGCCTCGGCATAGCACGGCGGCTGGCGGACATGAACGGGTACATGGCCGTGCGCCTGTGGTGGAACTATGTCAACGATAACGATATGCAAGCCCTCCAGACGCTACTCGAATACAACCGGGAGGACGTAATGAATCTTCACGTACTGAGGGAGAAACTCGGCGTGGAGTAGCCGCCCGCCGGGGCACATTGTGAGTTATGTCGAATCCGACACAAGCCAATTGTCAAAAAGGAAGGCCCATCCGCGTGCTGATCTACGGCGGGGGGGCGGTCGGGTTGGGCATCGCGAGCTGTCTGCTTCAGTCGGGCAACGACGTGGACATCCTTGCGCGGCCGGAGACGGTGGCCGCCCTCGAAACGGAGGGTCTGGTCCGGACAGGGATTTTCGGGTGCGTCAACGTGAAGCCCGGCGTGTTCCGCTGCTATCAATCGCTGGATGAGGCATGCAACAGGCTGTACGATTTCATCCTGATCTGCACAAAGTCATTTGATTCGCCATGTGCGGCCCGGGACTTGGCGGAACACAGCCACTGCATCGATCACGCCACGATCGTGTTGTTTCAGAACGGCTGGGGCAACGCCGAGGTCTTCGCCGCCTGTTTCGACAAGCGCAGAATCTACAACGCGCGGGTCATCACGGGCTTCCACAGGCATCGGGTCAACGAAGTGGAGGTCACGGTCCATGCTGACAGCATTCACATCGGCAGCCTGTTCGGCGAGAGCGCCAATGTAGTCGATCGCCTCTGTCACGCCATCAGCGCGGGCGGAATCCCCTGCGCGAAGACCGACGCCATCGAAAAGGACCTGTGGTCGAAGATGCTCTACAACTGTGCTCTGAATCCGCTCGGGGCGATCCTCGGCGTGCCCTACGGGGAGTTGGCCGAGCACGCTCCGACAAGGGACCTGATGAACCGGATCGTCGAGGAGGTCTTCGCGGTGATGACCGCCAGCGGCTATTCGACGCACTGGCAAAACGCCTGCGACTTTCTCCGCGTCTTCTACGACAGGCTGGTCCCCGACACGGCGGAGCACGAGTCCTCGATGCTCCAGGACATCACGGCGGGCAAGCGAACGGAGATCGACGCCCTCAACGGCGCCGTCATCCGCCTGGCCGGCGAATGCGGCATCGAGACGCCGTACAACTGCGCCGTCTACCACCTGATCAAGTTCCTGGAAGGCTCCAGCGCCAGGTGAGACGCCCGACCAGAAATTGGCTTTGTTTTGCACGCCAAGCTCCTTGGCGAGATCGCCCGGCTCGCCACTTGAATCTTTCCCAGACACCCCAGACCTCCCAAGTTTGGCTTTGTTTTGCATAATCGCTCGCGTTTGTAGTGACGCCGCAAGGCGTTCCCTCCGCGCTCGGAATTCCGCCTTCAGGCGGGCATCTCGAAGTCGGCAGGAATTGGCTTTGTTTTGCATAATCCGCCATCCCTGTTGCCACATAGCCCGCGACGGCGCTCTGCCATTCTCCAATCCGCAGTCCGCAATCAACAATCCGCAATCCCGCTGATGAATTGGCTTTGTTTTGCACCTCACGCCGTCCGTTGCCTCCAGCCTACCGCCTCCGGCCTGCTTCCTGATCCCCGACCCCTTGAATTGGCTTTGCTTCGCGCAACAACCCACGCTCGTAGTGACGCCGTAAGGCGTTCGTGGCGAGGGCGCGAGCGCCCTTGTCTCGTCTTTCTGGAGATTGGCTTTGTTTTGCACACTCGCCAGCGTTTGTCCCTGCATGACCCGCCAAAGGCGTTCTGCCATCCTTCCGCGCGAAATCCGCGATCAATGGTTTGCCGTCCCGCTGATGAATTGGCTTTGTTTTGCACCTTGCGCCGTCCGTTGCCTCCAGCCTACCGCCTCCGGCCTGCTTCCTGATCCCCGACCCCCGACCCCCGAGCCCTGAATTGGCTTTGTTTTGCATA
>Ga0315277_10001883_pt1 | contig 29604 bp, 20 predicted proteins | sample YL17G05_15_MG_FD_203695 | JGI IMG/M metagenome (GOLD analysis project Ga0315277, IMG submission 203695) | Sediment microbial communities from Yellowstone Lake, YNP, Wyoming, USA - YL17G05_15 | ecosystem: Environmental > Aquatic > Freshwater > Lake > Sediment | place: USA: Wyoming | collected... | reverse complement strand
AGCATATTGCGCGTCGCAAAATGCAGCTTGTGCACGATGAGCGCGCCTACCAGCAAGAACAATACCAGCAAGTCGAACAGCGTCTTCACGAAAATGGTCTGGATGGGGTTCCCGATTGACAGGAACGGATAGAACAGCAGCAAGCAAAACGCGACCAGGAGCGCATGCCGGGGAAACCACCGCAGCAAGATCAAGCCGGCGACGATACCTGCCAATAATAGCCCGCCAAACGTGATAAGAGTTTCCGTGGTCGACAGACCCAAGATGATGGAGTAGGAAAATGATTTATAAATCACGCCATACACGTTGATGGTCAAGCTCGTCGTGATGTTGGCAATAACACACCCGGCCAGTATGCCGAACGAGATGTCGTTCCGGTTCCCCTCGCCCCCGGTATTAACCGCTAGCATCGCGTTTCGGGCGAGCTTTTGCTTCTTGCCGAAGCCCACCGCGTCGCCGGGTAATACTCCGCCCGCGCGCCAGACGAGCAGGACGAGCACCACGCATATCGACACGAGCGGCGCCACCATAGTCAGCAGCCGTAAGGTTGGAGGCTCTACCACGTGTTCCTTGGTGTACTCGGCCTGGATGAGGTCCTTGAGGAGGATTGGGTTAAAACTATCCAAATTTGGATTTATTTCAGGATCTTGATCATCCCAAATCCACCAGTGCGCGCCCTTGAACCAGGGGGCCGTCCAGATCTTCGATTGGAACAAGGATAAGTAATAATTTGCCATCTCGTCCACGTCTCGCACCAGGGAAAGCTGGTTGTCGTTTGGTATCATGCTGGAGCCATCGCGTGCCTGGATGCCGATTTCGGTGAATTCAACCGGGCGGTTCCATTTCAAGGCGAGTTCCTCGAGCTCATAATAGATACCATCCCAGACTGTCTTTAAATCCAAGATAGTTGGATTCCAAGTTATGGACATCATCGTGTACATGCTGATGCCGATGATGTCGATGGCGTCGTACCAGTCGATGAACGTGTAGCTATCGTGGTTGGCAGAATACGTGAGCTTCCCGCTGAACACGGCTCGAATGGCAGCGATCATGCTGCGCACGCCGTCGGAATGCACTTGCATGTTGCCCATCTCGCAGCCGATAGACAAGATTTCCACGCCACCGGCCTCCGCAGCTTTCGCATTTTCCACCATCCACGCTGTGTAGTTGCCCATCCAATCAGGTGTATAAATTATATAACTCCTCCAATCGTAAGTCTTAGCCAGGTTCAGCATCGGCTTATACAAAACGTGCAGCCCTATCGACCGTGCATATTGGAAGCAAGATGTCATGTTTGCGAAGCTATCGCTGCTCAAGCTCCCCCTTTTGATGACCGTGCTGTTCAAATAGTCCTGGTAATACCAATGATTAATCGCGACCCAGTCAACACCGATGGAACGGATCTCGGCCAGCTCTTGCCTTGCTTGGGTCGTGTTGAACGACGAATTGGCCCACACTGTGAAGCTCATGCCCTTTTGAAACGGCGTCCCGGCGCTGATATCGGCAAGGGTCGTGATTTTCACGGCGTAATTCATGACGTTGGTTCCACCGACGAAAAGCAGCCCGATCCAGATGATTCCAACCACGATTTTTGTTTGCTTGGCGTTCATGATCCATCCTCGTTGAAATGGTGCGGTACCTCGTTATGTGTCCGTCTTCTCGATGAACGATTACATGTCTTTGCTTCGATTTGTTAAAATAAGTTGCTCGTGATGACTCGACAGAAGGTTTTAATCGCCTGACCGTGGATTCGAGGTCATATACTAACAAGTGAAACTAGCAAGGGATATTGATGGGAGCAGTCGAGGAGAAGACCGATATCTCGGGGGATCCTTCTGGGGAAAAAGCATTCGTGAAAAGCACGTGGCCAATCTTGCTTGGTTCCAGCCCGCAAACATTGACGTGGTGGGGCTCGTGGTACGTCATAAACATCCTTGTCGTTTCCAATCTCTTCTGGCCGGGGGACCCGTTGCACGGGCAAGCACTCGGGCTTTATTATGGCCTCGGGCTCATCGTCCAATCCTTCACGATACTCGTGCTCGGGTATCTTTCGGATAAGTACTCGCGATTGAAGCTCATGACCGTGAACACGGTCATTGATGGCATATTGTTTATGGTTTACGGGTTCGTCCCAGTAGGGATGGGCGATGCGTCGTTTTTGCTGTTCTTGTTCATCTGCGTCGTCAGGGCAGTAATCACGGCGGGCGGTGGAACGAGCCAGAACTCGCCGCTCTTGATGTCTTACGTCGATGATGCCATCAAGGAGAATCAGCGTTCCAGGTTTTTTGGGGTCCTTATTTTAATACAGCAATTATCGAATATCACCGGCGGGATCATCGCGGCGATCATCTTCAAGCAATATTGGCGGGAATATTTCTGGATTTCGGGGCTGATACTCGCGATCACGGGGGTCATCATCGGGCTCAAGGTGAAGGAGCCGAAGCGGGGCGCGGAACGAAACGAGCTCCGCAACATCTTGAAGCTTGCTTCGGTGAACTACCGGTATCGACTTTCAAGAGAAACCGCGGTCACGCTGCGTTCTCGGTCAAACATCGCCATCATGCTGGAGGGCATCTTCACGCAGATCATCCAGGCCGTTCCCTTCTTGCTCCTCTTCGCATATTTGCAATCTCCGCCCTACAACATGTCCCCTCTTTCGCTGAGCTTTGTAGCCATCTTGTTTGGCCTGCCGGGTGCAATGATCGGCGGCGTTGTTCTCGCAAAACTGTCGGACTCGTATGCCAAGAAGAGCATCAAGAATCGCGTGCGCATCATTTTCACCTCCTTGGTCATGTCCTATGTTCTCTGGCTGCTCGTGTTCGTGATACCGATCGCGCCACTAACCCCTGCGGAAGGCGACAACTTCTTGATCGTGATGAGTCGTGGCGCCGGTTACTGGGGTATTTCGATATGCTATTTATTGGGCCAAGCGAACGGCAATCTCTTTGCCGTAAATCAGAGACCGATCTTGCAAAAAATTAACCTTCCCGAGGCGCAAGGCTTGATTTCCTCCGCAAACGTCTTTCTAGAGACCATCGGCAGAGGGATGGGGATGATCCTCGCGGGCTCCTTCCTGGATCTATTCTCTGGTAATTACCCGATGACCGTGCTCGTATTCATCGCCCTGGGATCGGTAGGATCAGTTTTGTGGCTTCTGACCCTCCGTTGGATCGATCGCGATGTTACGAGCTTGTCGGAGATCCTCACGTCACGAGCGGGCGCGATGGTCAATCAAGAAAAAAAATGAGAAGGCCTTTTTACGGGGCTTTCCCGCTTATTTCTTTTTAAATTTGATGAGCGAGTTTACGACGATTAGCCCCACGAATCCCAGTGCCGTGAACACGGTTAACCATTCCACGGCGGGTGAATCCCCGAGCGTGATAACGAAGAATGCGTTGATGGCCGACGTCGCGAACCCGTAAATGACGATGCCCTTGCTAAACAGCGGGTGATAGAGCAAAGAGATGCTTGCGATGATCTGGACGAGCATGTTTACCGCGAAAAACACGGATGACCATATCATGTGGTACGGGGGGAAATTCTCCGAAAACACGCCGATCATGACAAGCGCGAACGCCTGGACGAGCCCGGAGGACTGCAAGATCACAAGCACGACTTTTTTCCATTTCTCCTCAAGCGTGAAGATGTTTACCCCTATGAAAAAAGGCACCAGTGCCACGCCCGTCAAGATGCACCCCAGGTTGTACCAGATTGCCCCGTTGGGACTGTATGTCGAGTTTCCAAGGTCGCTCAGCCAGTTGGTGATCGCTGAATAGGGCGACGGGAACAAGGCGAGCGACGTGAACGTGAAAACTACGTAGAGAGCAATTACGAGGATGCCCCCGAGCACGAGGCACCAGTATTTCCACGTTTTATCGTTCGATGGTCGTGCTCCCGTGAGATTTTGTGCCATAATCTATCATCAATTATGAATTAGCGGCGTTTTTGATTTTAAAGCTATGTAGGTCAACGACACTGGCCAGCACGAGAATATAAAAAAGAAAAAAGGAGATCATAACGTGGCGACGCAATCAATTTCGATGAGCAAACCTTTGCGAGCGAGGGCGGCAACTTGCACCGTGCTTCGTGTCGGATATCGTGTCGCAACCCCGTTCTCCTCGAAAAATTGCAAGTATGCAGCATTCATGTCATTAAATTCTCTGATATCGGTCATGAACACCGTCATTTTCACGATATTTTCTACCTTGGCACCAGCAGCCACGATGATTGCCTTGATGTTGTTGAGCGTGACCGTGGTTTGCTCCTCAATCGTCGTAGGAACCTTTCCGTCCGCTTCGATTCCGACTTGCCCGGAAACGTACACAAGGTTTCCAACTACCAAGCCAGGACTAAACGGACCGCCTTTTGGGGCACTCGTTTCAACCAATTTGATGTCGACCATGTGGTTTCACTTCTTTTATTCGCAATATGTTTTTTTCGTTTTTTGTATATATTTATTTCGTTTTTTGCATAATCTTTGAGAATTCAGAGTCCCAGTCGTGTTCCATCGGTATCGTGATTAGCTCAGGGTTGATGCGCTGGCACGCGCTCATGTCCTTGAAGCCTGAACCAGTGACCAATAGCACGACGTGTTCGGACTTATCCACAAACCGTTTTTCAACGAGTTGCTCGAGGGCTGCAACGGTTATGGCGCTTGATGGTTCCGCGAAGATGCCTTCGAGTTGAGCGAGTTTTTTCTCACCCGCCAGGATTGCCGCGTCATCCACGATGCAAGCAGTGCCCTTGGAGTTTTTCACCGCAGGGATAGCCAGCCGGGCATCCAGGGGAACGTCATCTGCGAGCGCAGACGCGATGGTGTTGATGTTCATCCACGGGGTTTGCAAGACGCGATCGATAGCTATATCTTCCAGGATTGCTTTCGCGAGCGGGGGACATCCCGCAGGCTGCACCGCGACGAATCGTGGAATGGCGTCGATGATTCCGAGATCGAGCAAGTCAACGAATCCCCGATACACGTACGCGAGCAAGCCACCACCGCCTGCTGGGCAGACGATAACGCCAGGTAATTGCATTCCTGGCTTTTCGATGCAATCACGTGCAATCTCGTAGGCGATGGTTTTTGCCCCGTGGTTGATGTACGGATTGACAGGCGATGCGGTCATAAGGTTCGTGAAGCCATGTTTTATGCAAAATGGGTTCACGACTTCCTGGATTTTCGATGTCATTTTCGACGCGACCTTGAACACCCGGGCTCCGTACATTTGGATCTGGGAAACCTTGTTTGCCGTGCTTATCTCCGGCACGAAGATCATCGCGGGCAGCCTGGCCCTGGCGCTGTACGCGGACACCGCGGCGCCCACGTTCCCGGAAGAGACCGTGATGACTCCCGGTGCCCCCATTTCGATTGCTTTCGAGATGCCCATCGACACTTGCCGGTCCTTAAAAGAACCCGTTGGATTTCCCGTTTCCACCTTGATGCTCAAATGCTTGAGCCCGGTCTTGGTGCTGAGATTTTTGCATCGAACGAGCGGGGTCGCACCTTCTCCTAGCGTGACGATATTTTTCGCGCTCTTGAGCGGTAAAAAATCGAAGTAAAGCCACATGCCCCTCGGCAATGGGCCTTGCATGTTTAAAAACTCGCCGGGTGAGCTGCATTTTTCTTTCAATGCACCAAGGTTGAGCCGGGCATCGAGCTGTCCATTGCATTTCGGGCATTGGAGATACGACACGTCATCGCTCCAGTGACCACCGCATGACAAGCACGTGATGGTATATTTTTCCATGACCGAGACCCCTTTCGTTAAACGTGACTCTGTTCTATCGATGGTAGGAAGATTGCGGTCAACCTTAATATGACCCGCGACGGACGAATATCTATGGACATCCAAAAGCGCGCTTCCGAGATTCTGAAGATTCAACAATCCGCCGTGCAGAAATTAACCATCACGCCGGTCATCCTTGCTGCCATCGATAATATTGCTGCCATGAAAAAAAGCACCGGGCGCATCATCACGACCGGCATAGGCAAAGCCGGCATCATCGCCACGAAGATGAGCGCCACGCTGTCAAGCATCGGGCTTCCATCGTTTTTCGTGAGCCCCGCGGAAGCGGGGCATGGCGACATGGGCCGCATCTCGCCCGACGACCTGATCATCGTTTTCTCGCATTCTGGCAGCACGGCCGAGGTGGTGTCTATGATCGAGAACGTGCACTTGCTGAACGGCAAGAAAAATGTCGTCATCGCCATCGGCGGCAGCGACAAGCCCAAGATCCCGGCCGACCTCGTCATCTCTTATGGTGCCGTGCAAGAATCGTGCGTCGTGAGCAAGGTGCCATCGACCTCGACGACCCTCATGTTGCTCGTGGCCGACGTGCTTGCCATCACGGCGGCCGAGAGCCTCGGGTTGAACGATGAATGGTTCAAGGCGCGGCATCCAGGTGGTGCTATCGGCCAAGCATACACGGCAGATAAGAAATAATCGCGAACTGTTTCATTGAGAAAGTGGAAACGATGGATTTCATCCCCGGCTTGACCTTATCCGAGATGTTCTTTCACGAGATCGTGAAACCCATCATGGACCGTCACTATCCTTCTTTGCAATATGCCGCAGCATTGATCGGTCGAGGCTCTGAAGTGCTTGGCCTGGACGATGAAACATCGACTGATCATCACTGGGGACCACGATTGCAGCTGTTCCTGGAGCCATCTGATTTTACTACCAATGCTGGGCGATTGAAGGAGCTGCTTGCTCAAGAATTGCCACGGACCTTCAAGGGATATTCAACAAACTGGAGCAAACCAGACGCTTTCAAGCAACAGTTTCTTATCGTGCCAGATGGTAACAAGATCAACCACCGTGTCGAGATCTGGATGGTGAATGGTATGATAAAACACCTGCTCGGGACAAGCTCCCCGGACGTCGATGATATTGGTTGGCTTTCCATTCCCGAGCAAGGTTTAATCGGGTTCACGTCCGGGAAGGTGTTTCACGATGCCACGGGCGAATTATCGGCAGCAAGGACGAAGCTACAATATTACCCGGACAACGTGTTTCGGTTCATTTTAGCGAGCGAGTGGTCGCACTACGCGGAGGAAGCAGCCTTCGTCGGCCGGGCGGGAGCACGCGGTGATGATCTCGGTTCCAGGGTCATCTCGACCCGCATCGTTTATCGCCTCATGAGAATCGCATTCGAGATCAACAAGAAATACATTCCTTATTCGAAATGGCTCGGCACGTTATTCGTGCAGCTCCCGATAAGCCTGAAACTGTTGCCCGTGCTTGCAGATGCACTGAAATCGAACGATTGGCGAGCCCGGGAGCGTTTACTTTGCGACGCTTGCTTGATCCTGGTCAATGAGCAGGACAGGCTGGGAATCATCTCCGGGAGCGATGCAAAATGCGGGAAATATTTCAATCGTGACCAGCTCGTTGTTGAAGTGGGGGATATCATCAAAGGATTGAAGAATGCGATTGCGGGTCCATTGAAGAGCATGAAATATCCGATAGGGACGATCAACCAGTTCGTCGATGACGTGAATTTGCTTACCGATCCGGAATTTTCAAGGAAATTCTTCTTTTTTAAAAGGCTTTAACATCATCGTGCAGCCCGGATGACCGGATCTTCATACATTCCAGCAACTTAAATCTAGTCGATTCGGAGTATGACAGAACGGCTTAAATATCCCGCGAATGCCCGGGTTACCATGGAACCATTGACGATCAAGGATCAATTCAAGAAATTCGGGATTAAGGCGTTGCTCGGCTTTCAGACCGTGATGGTTTTCGGGATCGGTCGAAAGCTCGGCATCTTCGATTACTTGTACACGAAAGCAACAAAACAGTGCAGCGAGCCGGAGTCCATTGCTGACGTGTCATTTTCCCCCGGCGAGATCGCGTCTGGCCTGGGCTTGGACCCGTACTATATCGACGGGTGGCTGCATATGGCAATCGAATGTGGCATTTTCGAGCGGGATGCACAAGCCCCCGGGATGCTGAAGACCGCGCCGCACCTGTTCCACTTGCTCGTCAACCGCGACCATCCATTTTACATCGGCAATAACCTCGCTGGATTCTACATGGTCTGCGGCTACCAGGACAACCTCGTGAACGGTTTTAAAACCGGCCAGTTCGGGAAATGGGATGACCTTCCAAGGGATTTACGTCTCGAAGCGAATAAAATGAGCGCGTCCTTAGGGCGTCGAGTCATCGACGTGTTCGAGAAGCATTGCAGGGAACAGCACAAGGTTCTGAGGAAGGGAGGCCGGGTTCTGGAAATCGGGTGCGGGTTTGGCGTGAACCTGGAGAATTGGGCAGGCAAGTACGTGAATGCCCGGTTCGACGGGATCGATATCGATCACGATTCGATCGTGGCAGCGGGCGAGCGATTTGGTGCACGATCGAAATGGGGCGATCGCGTGGCCGTGGCCGAGATGGATGCCCCGTCTTTTGCCAAGAATCACCGTGATAGCTACGACATCATCATCGTGAACCAGGTGCTCCACGAAATACCGCGTGAAAGCGAGCGGCGTGCCGTGCTCGATGCAGCGCATTCGATGCTCAAGGCAGGTGGCATCGCTGTCGTGGGCGAGGAAGTCGTTCCTTCGATACTGGAGAATCCTGGAAAAAACGTGCTTTTCGAGGTCATGCACAAGTGGTTCGAGGTGATACTCGGTTCCCGGTTCTACAGCGATGCCGGTTTCCGGGCGCTGGTCGATTCCACGACGTTTGGAAGCCAAAAAGAACTGGTCCAGGAAGGTGGCGTGTATTTCTGGAAGCTGGTGAGGAGATGACACATGAGCCTATATCATAAACTCAGGCACCATTTCGATACGGGGCCGCTCCCTTTCCCCGAGACCAGCACGGGCGTTGAAATCCGCTTACTCCAAGATTTCTTCTCGGAATCGGACTGCCGGATACTGCTCGCGCTTGGTTGGGTGAGGATCACCGCGGAGAAGTGCCACGAGCGGCTGCGAAAGGATGGCGCGCCCGAAGGAGCACTCCCGCTCGACGAGCTCAAGGCAAGGCTTGACAAGCTGTATGTCCAAGGTTCCATCAGCATGAAAGTTAAGAAAGGCAAGAAAATGTACTGCATCGATCCGGTTGCGATCGGCTGGTACGAGCACAAGGTGGACTTCTTGACGCCGAAGCAGGTCCAGATGTTCTACGAGTACGCGGATCAAGCTTTCCCAGGATTGTGGGGGGGCGACGGCATCGGCAAGGGAATCCCACCCCAGATGCGCGTGCTCATCCACCCGGAAGCTATCAATACGCAAGAACAATCTGCGAGCACGGGCCGCGTGGTGGATATCAACGAATCATTGACTCACAAGCCAACGGTGGCCTCGCATGACGACGTGCGGCGCTTGCTGCGAGGCCTTCCCGACGATCACCTGTTCGTCCTCGTCAATTGCATCTGCAAGCAAAGCCAAGATTTGGTCGCCAAGCCGTGCAAGGTCACCGACCACAGGCGACATTGTATGAGCATGGGAACCAGCGCTCAGGCATACCTCGACCGGGGGCAAGGGACGCGGATATCCAAGGAAGAGGCCATCAAGATGCTGGAATGGCAAATCAAGGAAGGTCTCGTGTTGCAATGCGGCAATTATGCAGATGAACTCCGTGAGGTATGTGCGTGTTGCGGTTGCTGTTGCGGCGTGCTCACGAATGCGAAAAAGTTGAAAAAGCCAACGGATATCTTTCACGTGACGTACCAGGCCGCGATACAAGATGGCCAGTGCAAGAAATGCGGTACTTGTGCCAAGCGTTGCCAAATGGATGCAATAATTCAAGAAGGGGAAGGAAAAGAGAAGAAATTCCACGTGGATCTGGACCGGTGCATCGGATGCGGCGTGTGCGTATCCGGATGCAAGTCCAATGCCATCAACCTCGTGAAGAAGCAGACTTACCTTCCCCCGAGTACAAAGGATGATTTCGTCAAGCAACGACTCAAGCACAGACACGGCCTTGCCGGATATATTCGGTTCATTTTCAAGGCGCTCCTGGGCATGCGGATCTAGTAAAAAATTACCGACTTGCACGCGCGTGAAAATTTATGAATTTACGCCGCCAGAACACCCGCGCGAAATACATCGCTATTGCTTGCTGTCTCGGCACCATTATTGCCAATGTCGTGTTCGGAGCCGTGGTTTTTCGGCCCCCACCATCCGCGACCAACCTTGGCACGCCCGTGAAGTCGATGACCATCTGGGGCACCTTGCTCGTCAACGACAGCGTCACCGGGCGGCCGGTGCTCTACGCGGGCACGCACACGGCCGCCGGGTGGGGTCGGCTCATCCGGTACGACTACACGACGAACGACACCGCGTACTACGATTGCGTCGGCAGCAAGGGTGCCTATGGGCTGTGCGAATACGGCGGCAAGATCTATGTCGGGTCAATTCAAGCGGCAGCCTTTTTCTGTTATAATCCCACAACGGACCAGATAAGCTATCTTGGCGATGCAGCTGGCGAGGATTTCGTGCTAACGTGCCATCCGGGCCCAGATGGACGCATTTATGGTGCCACCTATCCGAATGCGAAGGTTGTTGTCTATAATCCTGCCAACGGCCAGATCCAGGATCTTGGCCGTATGCACCCCACGGAGTCCTACGTTCGCGACCTCGCGGTGGCAGAAAATGGCAAGGTTTTCTGCGGCATCGGCTCGAAAGCTGATATCATCGTGTATGACCCACTTTCAGGAAACAAGACGAGCATCCTGCCGGCGCAGTACAAAAACAACTCGTTCGCTTATACCATGGACACGGAGGACGATGTCGTGTACGCGTACATGCTTTTTGATTACTCGGTGCTCATTTTCAACGCGACCACGAATGCGCTGCTCAAGGAGGTCAAGAACGCGTCGATCTTGCGGCAGATTTCCGGCGGCTCCGTACTCGTCGCCAACCTTTCTGGCGGGTATTCGCGGTTCAACCGATCGACGCACGGGCTTGACCCGTACACGACCCCTCCCTATTCGTTATGCGATGTCGACGCGGGCATCGGGTTCTCCGCCGACAGCCAGGCGTTTGCCGCCTACAACGTCACGACTGGATTGCCCATGAATACGGTTGACGTGAGCCAGGATGGCGAGGGTATGTCCATCTTCAGCCTCGGGATTGGGCCTGATGGATGCATTTACGGAGGGGTTTACAACCTCTTGCACTTGTTTAGATACAGCCCTGGCACCAGTAGCTTGTCGGATCTCGGGACACCGATTCCTGGCGCATCCGGCGAGTTTTACAGCTTCCTCGACTTCAACGGGAAGCTTTATATGGCATCATACACGTATGCGATTCTCTCCGTTTATGACCCCGCGCAACCGTGGAATCCCGGGACCTCGAACACGTCGAACCCGCGGAAGATCGGTCCCGTGGGCGACGAGCAGTATCGCCCGCCCGCACTCGTGGCAGGTTCCGATGGCCGGGTGTATATCGGTTCGATACCGACATATGGAAAACTAGGCGGTGCATTGACGGCCTACGACCCCGTTTCCGACACCTTCGACGTGCACCGCAACATCATCCCGAACCAGAGCGTCGTTTCGCTCACACCAAGCATCGACGGTTCGATCATTTACGGCGGGTCCAGCATCTACGGTGGGTATGATCTTCCCGGCGGCCCCGAGGCGCACTTCTTCGCGTGGAATACGACGACCAACAGCACGGTGCTCGATATCGTGCCAGTGGTAGGCTGCTCGGCCATTTCAGCGCTAGTGACCGCCCCCGACGGGACGATCATCGGTAGTGCTGGTGACAAATTGTTCGTTTTTGATCCGGTGTCGTGGGAAATCATCCACGTGGAATCATCTACCGTGGGCATCATAAAACAGCTGGTGAAGTGCACGAATGGCCATATCATCGGTATCAGCGAAAGCTTCACCTTTCGGATGCGACTATCTCCAAACCCAGGAGATCTCATTGGTTTCGATTATTTGTATTCCGGTGGAACTGCCGTCGCTATTGATAACGCTGGCAAGATTTATATGGCCGTAGGCACGGATCTTTTTCTCATCGATGGCGTAGTGGCATAAAACTTTGAAAATAAAAGGAATAAAGCGTCTCAAAAACCAAACGCATGATCACGGTTAGCACGACTGAACACGGGCGATCACGATGGGGCTCACCTCAAACTCATCCGCTCTCGATAAGCAATTCGATGTGATTATTGTTGGTGCGGGAATTGGCGGATTAACGTGCGCGAGCTGGCTGGCGCTTCAAGGGAAGAAGGTGGTCGTGCTTGAAAAAAATGGGTTCATTGGCGGTCGCTGCGCGTCTTATACCAAGCAAGGGTTCACGGTTGATTACGGGATCCACGCCTTCTCACTCGGGGCAAAAGGCCCGCTGCAAGAGGTTGTGCGAGCAGCAGAATCGCGGTTAAAAAAAGATACGCCTCCTCTTCTCTGGCAGAGGTTCCCGATTGTATTGAAGTTCCACCAGAATGTGTTTCGCCCGACCTTGCCGATCAGTTACTCCCACTTCTGGAATCTTTTCCGCACCGTAGGGATCGTTTTATCGATGAAAGGAACCAAGCGTTCTGACAAATTCGCTTTGCTTAAAAGCATGTTCGGCCTTTTAAAGTTACGAATCGGGCGCCAAATACCGTTAGAATCATTAAACGTACAAGAAATGTTGCAGAAATTCTCTGCTTCGGAAGTAGCGCAACAGATAATCGCAAGCTCCTCGGATTGTGTTTCAGCGATTCCCTCTAATCGCTTCGTGGCTCGGGATTTCATGGACATCATGTTTAACATTCTAAAAAATGGTGGCATCTGGTACCCGAAGGGGGGTTGCGGTGCTATAGCGCGAGCCTATTCCGGAATCATCGAAGGATGCGGTGGCTCAGTACTAACGGACCATGCCGTGGAGGAAATAATGGTAGAAGAGGATCCCGACCCTAATGTACCTCCGCATATCGTTGGGGTGAAGCTCAAGAATGAAGATAAAGTAATCAGCGCACCTTGTGTAGTAGCAAATATCCATTATCGCGAGCTATATGAAAACCTACTAAAAAAGCGATTTTTCCCCGATTCCTTAGTAAAAAAGGTTAATGCTCTTGAAACGGCGCTGAGTGCAATCGTGCTGCACATCGCGTTAGATACCGAGGTCTATGCCGAAAAGTTTGTAATGGACTCACCAATGCTACTCACGAAAGACAGCTATAAATCAGGGTCAAATAGAACCCCCGGTGGGATGTTCGTCATCACAAGTAATTTTGACCACGACTTGGCCCCTCCAGGTAAACAACTCGTTATCGCGGGTTTGGGAGTAGACCCGGCACTCATTCACGAGAAAAATGCCTTTGTTCAAATCTTGCTAGAGAAACTGCAGAAATTGGCCCCTCCCTCAATTCAAATCAAGGATCATATCGAATGGATGGATATGCTTGGTCCAGCGGAAATCGAATCCCTTTTTGGTGAGAAGGGCGCCGTTATCGGAATCGCCTCCACGGTTCAACAAGCAAGAAGTAAACGGATGGGTTCCCGAACCCCTGTGAATGGGCTGTATCATTGCGGTGATGATTCCGGCATCGATCTCTGGGGTGTAGGTACCGAACTCGCGGCAAAAAGTGGCAGGAACTGTGCGAAACTAATTTTAAATGAGGAATGGTGAAACGAGGATGCCAATAACGATTCAAGTTCGATCTAAGACCGTTGAACAAACCTCCGTATCGAAGTTCAAGGCTATCTTGAAGCGGCACGTTCAAGCGCGATGCGGTTGCGATTTCATTTTCGATGAACGTGCAAGAACCGTTCTGCACCTCGAAATCGAGCCCGGTTCGCAGCAAGACGGGTTCACGATCCGCGATGATGACAACGGATTAATCATGATCGTCGGGGGGAACTTCCGCTCGATCGTGTATGGCCTTGGAAAACTGCTCCGCACGTCGACGTTCGCGCCAGGGCGGTTCACCGCGAGCTCGTGGCGGGGGACGTCGGTGCCACAAAATGAGCTCCGGGCCGTGTACTTCGCGACGCACTTCTTCAACTTTTACCACGCCGCGCCCGTGGAAAAAATCGTCGAATATGTCGAGGACCTTGCGCTCTGGGGGTTCAACGCCGTGGTCGTTTGCTACGACATGCACCATCTCACGGGGATCGATACCCCCGAGGCCAGGCGATTCATCGACCGCTTGAAAGCCATCCTCACTGCCGCGAAAGAAACGGGACTTCGCCCGGGCTTGACTATGCTCGCGAACGAGGGATATGCAAATAGTCCCGTCGAATTGAGGGCCGACCAGTCATTTCCCGGGACCCGCCACATTCGCGGTGGCTATGGCGTGGAGCTCTGCACGAGCAAGCCCGCTGGCAAGAAGCTCGCGCTGCAATGGCTTGGCGAGGAGTTTCAAGCGTTCTCCAGCATCGATATCGAGCTGATCATGCTATGGCCTTATGATCAAGGCGGATGTTGCTGCCCGGAGTGCCGTCCGTGGGGCGCGAACGGGTTTGTAGGAGCAGCGAAGGATGCAGCGATTCTTGCAAGGCAATATTTTCCCCGTGCAAAAATCATCCTTTCCACGTGGCTGTTCGACCCCGGCGTCGACGAGGGTGAATGGCGCGGGTTGACCGAGAAATTATCAGCTCCACAAGATTGGGTGGATTATATCCTCGCTGACTCGCACGAGGCCTTTCCCAAGTATCCCCTCGGGCACGGTGTTCCCGGTAACCTTCCGCTGCTCAATTTCCCCGAGATATCGATGTGGGGCATGAATCCCTGGGGCGGATACGGGGCTAATCCCTTGCCGGGACGGTTCCAAGCATTTTGGGATGTCATCCGGGACAAGCTCTCCGGCGGCGTCTTGTATTCCGAGGGCTTGTACGAGGATGTCAACAAGATCATCTGGGCGCAATTCTATTGGGACTCGGCGCGAACTGCCCGGGAAACGCTGCGAGAATACGTCGCGTACGAGTTTCCAGGGTGCAACGTGGACGAGGTGGCGGAAGGGATTATGGCACTTGAAGAAGGTCACCGCGAATTTTCCACTCGCAAGCGATGGCGCCTCAAGCTACGCTCGAATGCACGAGCGCAGAAAGTGGCAAACATGTTCGACCGCGAGACGAAGTTGTTGCCCACGAACATCGCCCGGTCGTGGCGTTGGCGCATCCTCTGCATCCGGGCATCCCTGGATCTCGAACGGTTCACGGGCAAGCGGTACCCGAACGCAGCCGTGAAGGCGTGGTTTGACGAGCTGACGGCGATATATCATGCCCAGGATGCGGAAGGTTGCGTGCGACCACCACGGTTGGAGACCGGCGGGAAAAAACTCGTGTCGAAACGACAGTAAGCCATCACGCGGTGGGTTTCACTCGAGCAGCCAGGATTTTGGTGAGATTCATAATGGGGTTACGTTTATACATAGCACAAGTCCCAGGAGGGATGATAAGCATGAACCAATTGCATGATATTCGTGTAGCCCTGGGCTGAATAGTAAGGCTGCGGGCACACGCGATCCGACGAGCCACGCAAAACCCCGAAGTCGATGTGATCGATTGATCCGTTGATGTTCAAGAACCTCGCGATCTCTTGACCCCTGGTGACCCAATCCCCTTCTTGCACCTTGAATAATCGCAGCTGGTGGTTGATATCGTCTATGCTCGTCGTTCCGATTTCAAAGCTGTAATGGATCCGGATCGTCGCGTTGAATTGGATGTAGAGCCGAACATAATACATGATATTGGCGCCGGGGCCGTTATCCTGCACTTCGATGTGATAGACGAGGCCGGGTGTGGCTGCGAGCACCTTGGAATTGTTGATCAAGAAGAAATCAAGCCCTACATGCCTGAATCCCCAAGGACAGCTCGCTGATGCGGAATAACCCTCCCGGAAGGCAAAATTATCTGAAAGGTTTTCGTAAATCACGTCCATGTCATCAAGATGGCTCGTGTCGTAACGGCCGTTTGCGTCGAACGGGCGAGGTGCCATCATTAACCCGATACCGAGGGTAACGATTGCGACGATGACGATGATTGGAAAAATGTACTTTTTCTTCATGACCAATCATTTCGGGGAATCAACGATACATATAATCTCGAAGGTGAATCCTTTTAAGAATTCTTGTGAGGTTCCAATGCTGGTGGACTGGCTTTGCATCCACGAGTTTCACTTGAGCACCTTGCCGGTTTCGGCAAACCAGAGGTACAAATCAAGCGCCGCCAAGTTCAGCTGGAGCGTGCTCGCGATGCCGCGCAGGACCTGCTCGATTTCCAGGTATTTTTTCTTGCCGAGCGTCTTCGGCTCGGCAATGAACCCGTGCTCGACGAGGATGTCGACGATGTGAAAGTCGATGATCGCCACGTTCTCGTAGCCGACGTTCCGCATAAAGTGGCTTGCTTCCTTGTGACCAAGGCCAAGAATGTTGTCGACGAGCCATTGCCGCAGCCCTTGCTCGTCACTGCCAAACGAATCCATGGTGGCCTTGAGCGTGCCACGGAATTCGCAGCAGCTCGCGAGAAACTTGCCCTTGGTGTTGTAAAACCTGCCACCATTGCATTTCAACAGCTCGGTGAATTCCTCCGGGCAAGAGACGGTGAGGAACTTGTCGCCGATCGCCGCGTGGATTTTCAGCGATGCTTCTGCGCCGCAGTTCGCAGTCAAGATGCAGAAGCAAAGCTCCTTGAAATTATCGTTATTTGACCTGGACCGAAATGAGGCGAATTCTGCAAGTCGCTGATCGATGACCGCTTTGATGCTGGACCCTTTCAACGCCTCGATCTTGGCGAGCAAGTCATTCGTGGTGGGCATCATGTGGTTGATGGCGGGCAGCATCATCAACATGCACCTTCTGAAAAATTCGCATGATTCTCAAAAAGCACGGGAAGGCATCGATCAGAATATTTATATGCCATCAATTGCTAACTCTACATAGTCGAAAGTATTGCCAACTCTACATAGTGGTGTGTCCTCTTGATGAATGCAATCGGACCGGAAAGCACGCGAACTGACATCTCCGTGATGCAGCCTCTCATCCAGAAAAAAGTAATGAAAGCGGCAATGGACACGTGCTCATGTAAAACATGCGCGATGGTTTGCAGGTATTTCACGAGAATCGAGTGCGAAAAGCGCGGCCACGTGTACTGGGAGCCCAGGGATCGCTCCGTGTGCGACAATTGCATCGCGTGGCACCCCGCGAAGAAAGTATGCTTTCGTCACGACGAGCCTTGCCGGGCCTCGTGCTCTTCCGGAATGGTCGGGGCAGCAAGGGATCAACCGTGATTCCCTTATCCCTTCCTTTTTTTGCACAAGCCTCGCAGCGTTTCAAAAAAAGGGGAATTGCTGTTATTCTGAACAATGATAAGTTAAATAAGCCCAAAAATGTATTTTTTACGAGCGAGGATCACATAACCCATAGAGTATATTAGAAACTGGTTTGCATAAGTAATATGAATGAAACAATTGGATGTCATCCAAAATGGCTACATTAAATGAAAAACTGCTTCGTGATGTGCTATCGCTTCCCTTGGATCTACGAACAGAATTGATCGACAAGTTATTGGAAAGCTTGAATGTCCCGATCAAGGTAGATATCGAGCAAGCTTAGGCTGAAGAAGCAGAAAAACGTCTCGATGATATTGATTCCGGCAAGGTCAAACCTATTCCTGGGGATGAGGTTTTTAAAAAAATACATGCTCGGTACCGGAAATGAAATTTCGATTTCACCCTGAAGCGGAATCTGATTTTAACGATTCTGTGGCTTATTACGATTCCCAAAAGGATGGGTTGGGATTGGAGTTTGCTGAAGAAGTATTTTCCACGATCCAAAGAATTCTCCAATATCCCTTGAATCGAAAGCCTGGATATTGGGAAAAAAGAATTTGAACGCAGCAAAAAAGGATTTAAAAATAAAAAATAACGGGGTATCGCAGTCGATGATCACGATCATTTCTTTCCGGCGGGCTTTTCGGAGGATGGCTTAATCGCCGCTTTCTTCGCGGGCTTGGTCGCCGCGGACTTCGCGGGCGTGAGTTTTTCCTTAGCCTTGGCAGCTTCCAGAGCGGCTTTTTCCGCGGCAGCTGCCTTTGCCTCGGCATCGGCCTTTCGCTTTGCTTCTTCCTTGGCTTGTTGCTTTTCGAGCTCGGCTTTTCGCTGCGCCTCCTCGTCCGCTTTTCGCTTCGATTCTTCCTCGGCTTTTCGCCGAGCTTCCTCGTCCGCTGCCGCTTTCTGCCGCGCCTCTTCTGCCTTGTGCGCAGCGTCAACGTCCTTGGCGGCGCCCGCGGTCACCGCACCTTTCCCCTTCCCGGTCTTGTTGAACCCGGACTTGATGCCATTACCCATTTTCATGAAGGCTGGCCCCGTCGTGTCCCGCACCTTCTTGAAAAACGGCTGGAGATTGATGACCTTTTTCTTGTCGAGGAAATACAGCACCACGACAGCGCCGGCTATCGCGCCGATGATGACAATGGCGACGATCCAGCCTGTATCTACCGTCGGGCCGGGTGAAGTGGCGGGTACGAATTTCACCAAGTAAGCATCGCTCTGAACGGGGTCGTATATTCCACCCGCCACGTAGATCGTGTCATTCACGCACGCGATGCCGTAGGCCTCGTCGTCAAGGGACGCGTTCCACAGCTTGTACCCGAGCACCCGTCCATCCATATCGAGGTCGAGCAAGCTCGAACGATACGTTCCCTCGCCGTCCCTGGAAATGCCGGCGACGAACAAGTCCGTGCCATTCGTGACGATTCGTGACGAGTAATCATATCCATCCTTGGTCCAGTGGCTCCGCCACAATTCGTTCCCGCTTTTATCGAGCCTGGCGACAAACGTGCTTATTCCGCCCTCAAACGTGTGTGAAGCTGTCACGTAGAAACTGTTGTTATACAAGATCATGTCCTTAAGATGATCTCCATGCTCTCCTGAAGACAAGATTGCCGTGGTGTTTATGAGAATGCCCCCGGCATCGTAATTGTTAAGAATATGATGGTAGTTTTGTGGTATATTTGCATCGAGATACCCCGCGACGCGAACGATCCCGCCATCGACGATGACATTGATAAAACTGTCGGTCTGGGTGCCATAACCTTCTGTTGTAGCGTTCCATGCTTGCGTTCCGTTGTCGTAAAATTTCACGACGAAACCCTCGCGATCAGTAATACTTTTGCCATCTTCATGGTATGCTCCAGATATGAAGATGCCCGTGCCGTTCACGGCGATCGAGTCTGGTCCGATCGTATCGAACGTTGTTTTGCCCCACGTGCGATTCCACAAGAAATTTCCGTTTAGATCGAACTTGAACAGGTTTAACAGCCTTCGATTTATGGAGGCATTTTTCCACCCTCCCGCGACATAAATGCAGTCTGCACCCACGGCCATGCGATAGCCGTACACATTTCCAATGGTACTCAACGTGAAGCTTGAAATAATGGTTCCCGATGGGTCGTAACGGTTAAAAACGAGGTTGTTTTCCTCAGATGCTTCATGACCGGCATATCCTGTCACGTAAATCGACCCATTATACGCGACCACATCGTCGAACTCGTCCCAACTTGAACCACCCCAGGTGCGTTTCCAGGATTGCTGCAGGTTTGAAGGACCGCTTTGCAGCGAGGTGAACCTCGCGATGAAGCCTTGCTCACCGCCGGCGTTTAATACATCATCCCCGCAAACGAAGATGCTGTTGTCCGTGACCAAGATGCCGATTGCCTCTTCGTAGTCCAAGGTAACACCAAATGTCCTTTCGCCAAGCATTCCCCCATTCTCGTCATATTCGGCGAAGAATGCTTGATTATCCTCCTTGATGTAGGAAACACCAGCGACGAATAAATGCGTCCCGTTAGAGGTGATGCAATTAATTTCGTCAGTATCCGGATTTCCCCACGTCCTATTCCACACCGGAGTCCCGTTCGGAGCTAGCTTGACTAGCACAGCCTCATCCCCCTTGCCCGGGAATTCTCCTATCCCTGCCATGTAAAAATATCCGCCGAGTTTCACGGCACTTGAACAAATCTCTGACGTGCTTGTTCCCCAACAGGTGTAGTTCTTGAAATTGCCATCTGCGTCGTAGGTGACCATAACCATGTCGGTACTTCCGGCACCGTAACTGCCCGTTTGTCCAAACACGCGCACCAGGTTCCCATCGATGATGATGCTGCTGAACCTATCCTGGCCTGTACCGCCCCACGTCTGGTTCCACACGAGCGAACCACTGCTGTTGTATTTCAAGACGATGCCATCATCCGAGACCGGGGCCATGTAACTAGATCCGCACACGTAGATGTTCGTGCCGTCCAACGCAATATCTGTCAGTAATCCGGTACACGACGTCTTACCTAGCGTGCTATTCCAGATGTAGTTCAAATCCTGATCAAACTTAACAACCAGCGCCTTCTCCGCGGAATATCCCGCGGCAAAGACGGCATTCCCCGATACGGCGATGGCATTAGCGTCCTGGTAAGAGGCATCAGTAATTGGTCCCCAAGAGACGTTTTTCCCGAGATTTCCCGTGGTGGCATCGTACCTGGCGACGAGCATGTCGAGACCCAAGCCTAACGCGTTATTGCTGATCCTACCGGCGAGATACAGGTTAGATCCGTTCTGCACGAGACCGTTGAAGACTGTACTCGGGGTCGTCCCCCGAAGGTGAAACCAATCCTGCTGGAATTGACTCGAAAGCTGCGTGCTACCATCTTGATCAAATAACTGACTCTGCACGTGTATGGTTGGCTTGTTCGCGGCGAACGCGAAGCATGCGAGCAATATGATGCTCGAAACTGCCCAAATATATTTCAATCTAGTATTGTGCTGCATGAATATAACATTCCTCTTCCCTTCGGTAAACACGGGAAAACTTCTCAACAACATTAAAGAAAAATCGTCGGTAGGCTCCTAAATACTTTCATGGAGGTGTTTTTCGAAATATCGATTCGATCCATCCATAGTACTAATTTCACGTGTGGGAACCTACCCGAGCAGTTCTCTGAACGCTTCGAGCATCGTTAGAAATTGCCCGCGTGCGTAGTTGCGCTTATGAATGAGCAATCGTGCAGCAAATAAGATTAAAAATAAAAAACAACTTGTTGTTTCAGCACAATAGGAGCGATCATTTCTTTTTCTTCCCGGCAGGTTTCACGGTTGGTGCCTTTTCATCCGTAGCAGGTTTTTCGGGAGCTGGTTTTGCCGCGGCCTTCTTCGCGGGCTTCGGAGATGCCGGCTTCTCTTGAGCTTTAACAGCCTCCAGGTCAGCTTTTTTCTTAGCCGATGCTTTTTCCTCGGCTTCAGCTTTTCGTTTCGCCGCTTCCTCCTCGGCTTTACGCCGCGCTTCCTCGTCGGCTTTTCGCTTCGCTTCCTCCTCGGCTTTACGCCGCGCTTCCTCGTCGGCTTTTCGCTTCGATTCCTCCTCGGTTTTGCGCCGCGCCGCCTCGTTCGCCGCTGTTTTCTGCCGCGCCGCCTCTTTTGTATCGCGCGTCGCGCCATCGACTTTACCGGCACCTAATGTCGCCGCGCCTTTCCCCTTCCCGGCCTTGCTGAACCCGGCCTTGATGCCATTGCCCATTTTTGTGAAGGCCGGTCCTGTCGTGTCCCGCACTTTCTTGAAAAACGGCCGGAGATTGATGACCTTTTTCTTGTCGAGGAAATATAGCACCAAGATCGCGCCCGCTATCGCGGCGATGATGATGAGAGCAACGATCCAGCCCGTGTCCGCCGGCGGCTGTTCTGGCTCCGTGGCGGGTATAAATTTTGTGATGTACGCGTTGCTGTCATTTGCGCCATATATTATGCCCACCACGTAGATCGTGTCATTCACGCACGCGATGCCGTATGCCTCGTCGTCGGAGGATGCGTTCCAGAGATTGTATCCGAGTACCGTCCCGTTCATGTCGAGATCGAGGAGGCTCGAGAGGTACGTGCCAGCGGTGTCTCCGGAAATGCCAGCGACGAACAAGTCGGTGCCGTTCGTGGCGATCGAAGACGGATAATCATAGCCGTCCTTGTCCCACCCCGTGCGCCAAAGCTCGTTCCCGTTGATGTCGAACTTGGCGACGAACGTGGCCGTCTCTGTGCCCTCAACCGTGCTTGATCCTGCTACGTAGAAATTGTTGCCATGTAGGATAGCATCAGCGAGCAAATCTTGCGGGGTTCCTAACCGGGTGCTATTGATGAGACTTCCCTGCGCATCGTAATTGTTTAAAATCAGGTGCGGATCTAGTCCATAACCATCAATTGAACCTAGGATGCGAACGATTCCGCCATCGATGCAAACCGTGGTGAACTGGTCGTACTTTGTACCAACCCCTGTCGTCACGTTCCATGCTTGCGTTCCATTGCCGTAAAACTTCACGACAAAAGCATCAAAATCAAAATTACTCGCGCCGTCCTCGCGATAAACGCCGGACACGAAGACATCAGTGCCGTTCACTACCAGAGATTTGATACCGAGCAAATCAAAGGTATTTTTTCCCCACGTGTGATTTTCGTGATTGCCGTTGGCGTTGAACTTGACTAAATTTACAAGCCTCCGACCTCCGGTGGCGCTATCCCAGCACGCTGCGACATAGATACCCCCTGCATCAACGGCGATACGGATGCCAGTTAATGTTCCCGCAGGATTCCACGAGAAGTTCGAGACCAGGTTTCCGTGATCGTCGTAACGAACGACGACGAGGTCCGGGAATCCGTCTTCCCCATAACTATCGGAATAGCCAGTGGCATAGATCGATCCATTATACACGACCACGTCGTCGAATTCCTCGTCATTTGCGCCACCCCATGGATGACTCCATGATTGCTGGAGGCTCGACGGACCGCTTTGTAGTGATGTGAACATCGCGATGAAGCCTTGATCACCGCCGGTGTTCAATTGGTCAACCCCACAAGTGAAGATGCGGTTGCCCGTGATCAAGATGCCGAGCACTTCTTCGTAGTCCAAGGCAACACCAAACGTCCTTTCGCCATGCATTCCTCCGTCCTCGTCATATTCGATGAAGAATGCTTGATTATCCTCCTGGATGTATGAAACACCCGCGACGAAGAGGTGCGTTCCATTTGACGTGATGCAATTGCATTTATCGTTATCCGGATTGCCCCACGTCCTGTTCCACACTTGATTTCCGCTCGTATCCAGCTTTACCAGCGCTCCATCCATTCCCTTGCCTGTAATGTATTGCTCCCCCGCTATGTAAAAGAATCCACCGAGTTTTATGGCATCTAAACACCACTCCGACATGCCTGTTCCCCAGCAGCTGTAATTCTTGTAATTGCCATCTGCATCGTAGGTGACCATGACTATGTCGTTACTTCCCGCGCCGTAACTGCTCGTGGTACCAAACACGCGCACCAGGTCCCCATCGATGACGATGCTGCTGAACCTGTCCTCGCCTACACTTCCCCACGTCTGGTTCCAATCGAGCGAACCACTGCTATTGTACTTCAAGACGATGCCATCGAACGAGGTCGGGGTCATGTAACTATATCCACACACGTAGATGCTCGTTCCGTTCAATGCAATATCTGCCAGACAACCGGAACACGACGTCTTACCAAGTGTGCTGTTCCACACGTAGTTTAAGTTCTGATCAAACTTAACAACCAGCGCCTTCTCCGCGGAATATCCCGCGACGAAGATGGCATTCCCCGATACGGCAATGCCAAAAGCGGCCTGGTACGTGCTATCGGTAGTCGGCCCCCAGGTGACGTTTTTCACGAGATTTCTCGCGGTATCGTACCTGGCGACGAGCATATCAAGGCCCAAGCCTAGCGCGTTATTGCTGATCCTCCCGGCGACATACAGGTCTGATCCGTTCTGCACGAGATCGTTGAAGACCGTACTCGGAGTCGTTCCCCGGAGGTGAAACCAATCCTGCTGGAATTGACTCGAAAGCTGCGTGGTACCATCTTGGCCAAAGGTTTGGCCTCGTAGTTGAGCGTTGGACTGGTTCGCGGCGAACGCGAAGCACACGAGCATCGCGATGCTCGAAACTGCCCAAAAAAAGTTCATTCGTTTACTATGCTGCATGAAAACAACCTACCTTCTCCCTCGAAATCGACGGGAAAACTTCCAAACACCCTTAATGGAAAAAAGTTCTGAGGTTTCCTAAATAGTTTAAGAAAGGAGATTCGGTTGGTTTGATCGATCTTGCCAACCGTGCCGGTTCCACGTGCCCGGTTTACCCGAGGAGTTCCATGAAGGCTTCGAGCCTCGTGAGCAATTGTCCGCGGGCATAGTTGCGCTCGTCGACACAATCCACGTCGAGATGGATGAGCGGTATTCCTATTGCCTGGAACGCGTCCTTGAACAGGCCGCGCACGCCGGCACTTTGCCGGCAGCCCCAATGCGACGGGTTGATCACGCCGTCGACTTTAAACTCGCCCGCCATCTGTGTAAGATAATGGAGGCGGCGTTCGACCGGCCCGATGAGCGGGTGCCGGATTTGCCGCGTGGCGAGGCTCCGGAGCGGATCCGCCTCGTCCATGGGAGTCCAATAAACGTAGTTGAGCTCGTCGATCACGACATTCGCCTTGTATTGTTTTTCGAGCACATCGATCAAATCAGTCTTGAATTGAAGCCGATTCTGCACCCAAAGGAGCCGGTGTTTCTCGCCGGGGACGCCAACCACGCCGGCATCGAGCCTTCGTTTCAACTCGTCCCGATATGTTTTTGCGACGGCGACGCCTTCCTTCGAGCCACTCAACAATGCGTAGATGACGAAATTTTTCCAGTCATCCGAATTAGCTGGGCTGGGCACATGCTTGCACAGCTCGAACGCTTCGAGGAGATATTCCCTACCTTCGTTGTTGTAGTGAATCGACTGTTTCAATTTGCTAACATCGAGTTCCCGGCCATTTTTTTCCTTGATGAAGGCGATCATGTTCTCATATTGCTTGACGAGATAATCGATGGATTCCGGCGTGTCGCGATATGGTGAATTGAGGATGAGCACGTCTTTCTTGTAGATCTCACCGATGCGCATCAACGCTTTAACCCCGCCATTGCATGGAAAGCTCGCAGCAATCAGCAGATCCGGTTCGGGGAGCATCCCGTTCAACGCCGCGCCGACGATGGTTCTGTGGTAGGAGCAACCATCCGTCGAGTAACCTTCACGCTCGGCGCGCTCGAAAAACGGGCGTGCCACGCCGGCACCAGCCACCATGGCCCCGACAAACTCGATGAATAGCCCGCTCACGCCCATAGCGTTCAGGATTTCAAATGGAACGAACACCGTCGTCCACGCGGTCGACCAGGCGGGATCGAACATCTTCATGCCGATGCGGGCGATTTCATGGATGAATGTCCGGCGAGCAGTCACTTTTTCCGCGAGCTTCTTGCTCAGGCCCTTTTCAAGGTCTTCGAAATATGATTTTAACATGGAACTCATGCAGTATCACTCCTTTTGTTCATCAAGACTTCCTTGAATGCTTCAAATCGCGTTTTTAACTGCGCCGCGCTGCTCGCCGTGCCGTCGCTCTCGATCGCCAGCACGTTCAAGCCGGCTGCTTGCAGTCTTTTTTTCAGCGCAGGCACGTCGTATTGATACGTGTCGCAAAACTTCAACGAGTAGTTGATGATCCCGTCAACTTTGAACTCCTTGGCTTTTTCGATGATGTGCGTGGCACGCTCGTCGAGCTGCATCATCCGGGCGCAGGTTGGTTTGTGGAAATACGCCTTGCTAATGTCGGCGATGATGATTCCGGTCTCCTTCACGGCGATGTCGAAGAACCTGCTGCCCGAGCACGTGTTCTCGTAGACCACGTCCATCTCGCTTTCCTGGATGAGCGAGATGAGCCCCGGGCTGTGATCCGGGCATCCTTCGAGCAGTAACCGCGGGTGGTACGTTGTTGCTTTTGTTTTTTTCCCGGCCCGTTTCGTGGCGAGCAGTTTTTCAGTGTTCTGGATCCAGGTGTCGATCGATCCTGAGAAAAAGTTTTCCGTGAGACTTTTCATTTCAATCCCCCCTATGCGAGGCGGGATTTCCTTCCGCAGCGCGAGCAGCTCTTGATACAATGCCCGTGCTCGCCCGATCGTACGCGTGGCTTCCACGATGGCTTTATCGGTGATTTTTTTTTCCACCCACTGATCCAGCACGCTTCGGAACCTGGTCACCTCGCGTTCGAAATACACAAGGTCCGCCGATGTCTGGTTAACGGGCAGGTCGATCATGTGAAGGGCCTGGTTCGGCTTGATCCGCTTCCACACGTCGTGGAGCCGCCGCATCGCGTCGCACGAGTTCACGAACACGACGCCGCGAAGGTGATCATACTTGCCCTCGGTGACCATGTCAACGACGGAGCGCACGAATTGGCATATATTTGCTGACATGTATGTGTCAGCTGCTCGGGGGGATTCCACGTGTCCCGTGATCCGGAACGGTGTGAAACCCGCTGCCAGGATCAGTTCGATGGGTGTATAACTGCACAACCAGCCTATGGATGCCATTTCATTCACGTTTTTTTGTTTAGCTTGAATAATTTCACCAAAACCCGATGTATGGCCCATGTTTCGAGCGCGGTGATCGCCAACACGACCAAATTGATGGTTGGATCCCATGGAACGTTCAAGGGATCGGGATTAGGTTGCATAAGGAGCACGACACTTATTGCTATTTCTAACTGGATGAACGCGAGCGCGATGAAGGCCGCGACCGTCACGAGCACCACGACGGTGTCTTGCTTCGCGGTCTTCCTCACAGGAGCATTCAGTGTCGCGGCCCCACCATCATCGTTTGTCGTCATATGTAACACGCCTTATCGATGGACATAAGCCACGGCCTTGCTGTCTTGACGATATCGGGATAGAATTTCTGGCACTCGGCGATCGCGCAGAGTGCGCCCGCCAAGTGATGCGTGTCGGGGTAATGCGCGAGCACGAAATCGCGGTCGTTCAGCGTGCGTTCCGCCGTGGCGAGGAACTTGACCACGGCGGCTTTCACGTCATCGGCGCGGTATCCACCTGCATTTCTGGAGGACCTCGTCAACGCATAGAGACCGTCAAGGTCGCGGCAGTAAAACTCCGGCGTTTGTCCCCATAACCCGGTATCGAGCTGCAAGCGGAGCGTGCAATCGACGACTTTTTCCGGGTATTTCCATTTTCGCCCCATGCATTCATACACGTAATACATGTGAAACGCGCCGAATAAATCGTGGGAAACTGGCTTTGAAAGCGATTTCATCTTGTGCAGCCATCCCCGGCGCCAATACCCGCTCGACGGGTCGGCAGCCTTGTCGAACCAGTCGAAGTACCACTCGAAAAACTCGTCCGTGCCCTCGCCGGTCATTGCAAGGGCCGCCGGCACACCAGACCAGATATGGCTGCCCGGCCAGATGAGCGACCACGGTGCTCGCTGCCACTGTCGTGTCCACGCGGTCATCGATTTTCGGTCCCGGAGGATGTCGTTTTTCCACGCCATGGGATAAGCAGGCTTGCGGTCTATGAGCTTCAACGCGCACACCGCGTAGGCCGTCGTGTGCTCCCAAAAATGCATCGTATATGCCTTCACGTATTTCCCAGTCGCCTGGTCCTGGAACGAGTTGATGATACGTGCCCACTCGTCCTTCTGCGCATCGGTGAGCGTGCCAATGTCATTCATGATGTATTTCGCGATGAGCAAGTCCGTCGTGCCATAAGAGTCGACCTTGCCTCCCTTCGCAAAACTGTAATCTCCGATGCGAGGGCCAACCTTGAACTGGGCTTCCCATGCAGGAAAGATCGATTCCTGGAACGTCGTGAAGTCGAAGCATTGGGAACCCGTCATCGTTCGTCGCTCGAGTTAAGACGTGCTCATAGAAAAAAATTCACCTTTTTCACCAGTAAGGAAAGTAACTCTTGCCACGAACCCAAGACGTGCCGAGCGATAAATTGTATGATAAAGAAAAAAAAACAATTAAAAAACACGTAAAAAAGTTGATATAAGCACTAAATCTTTTTAGACGGGAGATCCTTTCCCTTGCGCGCTTCAGACTTCGAACGGCCTTTCTTTTTCAACGTGAAAGCAGCTATAAGACCAATCCCGCAGACGATGCCAATGATGACGATAATGATAATCACGCCATTGCCAGCCGGGGGGACACTTGTTGGATCCAGGGGATTCGAGCCCGCATTCACCTCGTCACCATCGGAAAAGCCGTCCCCATCCGTATCATTTACAAATGGGTTGGTATTATATTCATTTAGCTCATCTTCATTCGTTAAACCATCGATATCCTCATCCCCGTCAGCGGTGAGAACAATTACCAAGGATAATCGAGAAATGCGAGAAAAATCTCCATCCGCATCAAAGATGCTCAAGATGATCGTGTAGTTGCCGGCCGACACGAAACTATGCTTCGGATCACGAGTCGTCGAGTTGACCGTGCCATCCCCGAAGCTCCATTGGTAAGTTAAAGGTGCATTTCCAGTATTCCCGATGAAGGTACATTGGATCCATTGCCCTTCCAGGATGCAAGTCGCATTCGTGGTATAATTGGCAATAGGATCAACATCCACGACCACCTCGATCGATAGCAGCGTGACATCGTAATCACGATCGACATCAATAACGGTCAAGACGACCGTGTAATTGCCCGCCAGCGTGAATTGATGTGCCGGGTTACGAGCCGTTGCATTACCCGTACCATCGCCGAAATTCCAGTGGAATTGCACGGGGGTGTCTCCTTCCACGCCCGAGAAATTGAATTGGATCCATTGATCATCCACGATAACAGTCCAATTTGCGGAGGACGAGGCCACGGGCGATAATCCTTTGACCCGGTATAATGGATACCTGTCAATCGATTTTGCAGAGCCCGATATGTTGTATGCCGTGTCCCAGATCACGTGATTATGCAAGGCCGCGGGATACATGGTCCGATAATCACCATATAGATTCCCATGCGTGCCGTTATCCCATACATTCCCGGTATTTCCGTTATCCACGACGGACGTGAAATTATCAAATGTATTGAGGAAGATCACGTTATCATTGCAATTAGAGGCCAGATCGATACCGCCGGCACCACCCGTGACATTGTTCGCTGTTATCGTGTTATTCCCGCTCGAAGATTCAAAGACAATCCCCTTGGTCGTGTGGGATCCTGCCGTGACATTATTTAAGGAAATCGTGTTGTTAATTGCAGAAACCAGGTTAATGCAATAGTAATCACCCAGCACGTTGTTCCTAGTTATCGAGTTGTTGCTCGATGATCCTAGGTAAATGCAATAAGTATCACACGTGACATTATTTCCCGCGATAGTGTTATTATTACTTGATGTGAAGAGGGCAATGGCAAGCGTGCCACTGGTGATGTTGTTATTCAAAATCGAATTATTCACGGAAGCGATCAACAAGATACCATAACTGTTTCCTTCGGCATTATTCATAACGATTGTGTTGTTACGGGATGAATCGAGTATGATTCCGCTACTAGCACCCGAGGCGTTATTGCTCGATATGGTATTGTTATTACATGACGTGAGCAAGAAAATTCCTGCATTATCACCCGTGGCGATGTTGTCTGAAATTATGTTATTGCACGAAAAACTCAAGTAAATGCCATTGTTCATGCTGTTGGCTGTGTTTCCTATAACCAAATTGTCGTTTGTAATGAACAAGAATATACCATACGATTCGCCGGTAGCATTGTTGCAGGATATGTTGTTGTAACTCGATTCACGTATGTAGATGCCGTAATCATCGCCCGTGGCGTTATTCATCCAAATCGTGTTGGTGTTGCAAGCAGTG
>Ga0315277_10001882_pt1 | contig 29606 bp, 19 predicted proteins | sample YL17G05_15_MG_FD_203695 | JGI IMG/M metagenome (GOLD analysis project Ga0315277, IMG submission 203695) | Sediment microbial communities from Yellowstone Lake, YNP, Wyoming, USA - YL17G05_15 | ecosystem: Environmental > Aquatic > Freshwater > Lake > Sediment | place: USA: Wyoming | collected... | reverse complement strand
CGCATAGACCGCGACATCACCCGCTTCCGTTTCTCCAAGTCCTTCACGGCCAGACCCCACATTGCAGCCCGAACCATCGGCCACGTCAACTATCCTCGATCGTATCCTCTCCGTTGTGACCCGACACGGGCTTGGGGGCTCGGGGCTGGGGGCTCGGGCGAGGGGCCAGGGACCGGGGGCCAGGGGCGAGGGGCGAGGGACCCGACGCGAGTTTATCAATCATCAATTATCAATCATCAATCATCACTGCTCCGCCACCAGCCCCCAGCCCCGAGCCCCCAATCCCTACCCCTTCTCAAGCCGCCGCGAGGCGAGGATTGCCGCCCCCAGGGCGCACGTCATCTGCGGGTCGGGGGCAATCGCCACCGGCTTTCGCAAAGCCGACTCCAGGGCGGCAGCCATGCCGGGCACCATGGCCACCCCGCCCGTGAAGAGGATCGGCAGGACCAAATTGCTACCCGCCATGGCTGCCATGCGCGTGGCGATCGAGGCCTGCACCCCCGCGGCGATCTCTGCGGCGGCCGTGCCCGAGGCCAACAGCCCGGTGATCTCCGTCTCGGCAAACACCACGCACATGCTGCTGATCGTGGCGGGGCTGCGACCGGGTACCCTCTGGGTGGCGGCCATCTCGCCCAGACGGGGAAGCTTGACGCCGAGCCGCGTGGCAACCACCTCCAGGAAGCGGCCCGTGCCCGCGGCACAGCGGTCGTTCATCACGAAATCCGCCACCCTGCCGTCCGGGTTCAATCGCAGAAGCTTACTGTCCTGCCCGCCGATGTCGATGATCGTCCGTGCGTCGGGCACGCGGTGACGGACTCCCCAGGCCTGGCAGGTGATCTCGGTGACCGTGGCCTCGGCAAAGGGGATCAGCTTCCTGCCGTATCCGGTGGCCACGATGCAGCGGACGTCGCTCGGCCGGATGGCGTTTTCGTGCAAGAGCCTCTCCAGGAGCTTCAGCGCCAAGGCGTCCTGCTCGACGCCCTGATCCGTGACGCCGGCCGCCCGGACTTCCAGGCACTGGGCGTCGAGCAGCACGACCTTGATGGTTCTCGATCCGGCGTCGATTCCGGCGCAAATCATCGCTGCCTTTCGTTAGCGATTTAGGGATTTAGGGATTTAGGGATTCGGGGCTCCCATCGCGTGCTGTGGGGCGCGATCCATTCCGAAGGAACGAAGGGACTGCAGTAAGCGATCGTCTTCATGGGTTTGCACCCCGCCCGGTGGGCTGCCCGGCGCGGACCGTCTCGAAAAGGGCTTCGACCCTCACCGCGATCCGGGCGGAATCCGACGGCGAGTAGTCGGTCTCGATCCGCAAGTAGGGAAGGCCCAGGTCTCCTTCCACTAACCGCCGGACACGGTTCGACTCGACGTCGTAGGTGATGCAGGCCTGCCAGATCAGCTCGATCACGCACTCCGGGCGGTACTGCTCGGCCAACTGCCGCAGCACCTCCAGGCGGCGGTCGTTCCTGGTCATCACCGAGCAAGGCAGGCGGAAGTACTTCTCTGCCAGGGCGCGGAGCGGATCGGCTGCCTGCGGGTCGACGTCGTCCAGGAGCGGCTTCAGCCCGGTGCAGTTCTCCATCGCCACCACCAGCCCGCCGGCGGCCTCCACGATCTCCAGGACGCGCTCCGCGCCGTGCACCATCGGCACGCCGGTCATCAGGACGCGGACCCGGGAAGCGGCGTCCGCCAGCGGGGGGCTCTCCCGAAGCATCCCGATGGCCCTTTCGTACTGCTCGAAGTCCGCGGGGATTGCCGAGATGCTGCTCCTGCAATCGAGCAACTGCCGGCCGGTGAGCGGGGGGCGGTCGGACTGCATCAGGGCCGCCAGTTGGCGGCGCAACGCCCGCTCCCGATTCATCACGCGGATGGCCTCGCGGATCTGCTCATCCGTCACTGGGACGGCGAAGCGGTGGGCAAGGAACGCCCGCAGCTTTCGCAGCTCGCAAACCCAGTGTTCGAGCGCGTCGGGGTCGTCGGGCTTTTGCGGCAGCTCCAGCACGACCATCGGCCGCGACTGGGCCATCAGCTCGTACATCTTCTTCTTGCCGTCACAAGTGGTTTCGGCCACCACCAGGTCGGCCATCTCCAGGAAGGGGTTGCTCTTCTGGACGTGGTAGCCGAAGGTGGACTTCACCAGCGGGCAGAGGTTGGCCGGCAGATGCTCCTCGGCTGCCGCGATGGTCTTGGCGGAGCCGCCGCAGAGACAGATCGGCACGCCGCCGGCCGCCATGATCAGCTCCCGGGGTGTAAACTCGCAGAGGATGCCCACAATCGGCCGTCCTGACGCCTTGGCCTCGCAGGCGTATTGGAGGCAGTTCTGGATCATCCGGCCGAACCACGCGCAGGGGCCCGGGGCTTCGGATTTGGGATTTGGGATTTGGGATTTGGGACTTGGGAATTCTGCATTCTGCATTCCGCATTCTGACTTCCCGAGTCCCGACCATGTGTCTCTACAGTGCATCTTGCCAGCCCTACAATTTGAGGAGGTGATCTACGTGGCCTTACGAGCCATGAACAATCCCTGGGCAACCTTGCCGGCGTCACCAGTTCCCAAAGATTCCCCTCGGGACCGCTGTAGACGGCCCGAACGTCACCCAGCCCAATGTTCGTCGTGCTCTTCATCTGGCTACTCCGCTATTGACTCCCAGAAAACTAATGCCACATTGTCTAGCCGTCGCCGGTACGGCGACGGGGACGTTTCTCCGGGCCGACGTTCCGTCGGCCGCTAAACGGCATGTCGCACCATTCTCCTGAAGATCAACAGAAACGGGACAAGGATGACGGGAATCCGGCGTGGCGCATATCCAGCGGCGGGCACCGACCGAAGGGTTGTACGCCTGTGGAACGGTCGGCGGCGATTGTGCTTCGGGAATCGCCAGATGCGAGCCGCCGGAGAAGCAGAGGCCCACGCCGAACGAGAGTTCAGCAAGGAGAATCAGCAGAAAGCCCTGGCACTCGATCAACCGCCGCGCAAGACCGGCAGTCGACGGAGTACAGATATTCCGCCTCGACTGCCGCAACGGTTGACCGCGTGCCATGGTTGCCTTCCCGATACACTCAACGGGCTCGGACGGGGCGCGCGACTGCTCCGCAATCTGCCTGGGCATTGCGTTGATACCCGCCACGGGTATCGGCAGACGGCGGTTCAGCCACACTCGGGCTTGCTGGAAGTGGGTGGCCTCAGCCCGAGGGTTTCGCCCGTCAGGATCTCAAGCCACTGCACTTCCTCGGTGTTCCCGCGCTTAGCAGGGTCCATCGTGCTCCATCCTCGCCACTTCGCCCTGGAGTAATCGCACCCGGACACCGGGGGCGACTTCCCCAATGGAACTGCGCAGACACGTAGGTCGGGCTTTCCAGCCCGACGGCGTAAAAGTCAGGCTGTAAAGCCCAACCTACCACTGGAGTTTCATCATACCCGAACCTGCGGGGCGGTCAAGTGCAGGCGTGCCACGGCTGTGCCAGCCGTGCGCGAAAGGTTGTCGCGGAGACTGCTGTGATTCCCGGGCACGGCTGGCACAGCCGTGGCACGCCGACCCGCTAACCCTGCTACGGTCTCGGCAAGATAGATAAGAAGTCCCCCGGGGCCTCCTCGGACGCTTGATTGCAGGCCGGCCCGCAGTAGAATGCACAATGGCCAGGAAAAAGGGGACAGGTCCAATTTGCCGGAACGGCCCGAAGGGTGCTTCGCACAAATTGGACCTGTCCCCTTTTTCCTCCCGAGATCGTACAAGTTCATTTGACCGGGGCCTTGAAGAGGGAAGCCGTGTGATGTCTTTGCCCAACCAGACTCCGCTGCGGAAGATACCCGCGGTGGACGTTCTCCTGAGAGACGCGGAATTGGAGCGATCTGCCGTGGGAATCCCCCGACGGATCGTGGTCGACTGCGTCCGGGCCGCCGTAGAGGAAACCCGCAGCCTGCTCTTGGCCGAAACGGGGGACGACGTTGATCAAGATGAGGTCTACCGGGCGATCGTGGATCGCGCCCGGCAGCGTCTGCAATCTGCCGCCACGCCCCACTACCGTAAGGTGATCAACGCTACCGGGATTATTCTGCACACCGCGCTGGGACGGGCTGTTCTTGCGGCCCGGGCGATCCGCCAGATCCAAGAGGAGCTGTCGGGCTACTCCCTGCTGCAAGCGGACGTCGAGACCGGCCGCCGCGCCCGGCGGGATGCCCGGATCGAATGGCTGCTCGTGCAATTGACGGGTGCCGAGGCGGCGACCGTGGTCAACAACAACGCCGCCGCCACCTCGATCGTCTTGAACACCCTGGCCCAGGGGAAAGAAGTGATCGTTTCTCGCGGGCAGTTGGTGGAGATCGGCGGTTCGTTTCGCCTCCCGGACGTGATGGCGGCCAGCGGGGTGAAGCTCGTCGAGGTGGGCACCACCAACAAGACCCATCCCCGCGACTACGAAGAGGCGATCACCGAGAACACGGCCGCCATCATGCGGGTGCACCCGAGCAACTACAAGATCTCCGGGTTCACCTCTGAGGTGCCAATCGAGCAGTTGGAGCGGATCGCCCACGGGCGAGGGCTGGTCTTGATCGACGACGTGGGGGCCGGGCCCTTGATCGATTTCTCTCAATTTGGATTCGACAGGGAGCCCACGCTGCCCGAGTCGGTCCGGGCGGGGGCAGACGTGATCACCGCCAGCGCGGACAAGCTGATCGGGGCCGCCCAGGGCGGGATCATCCTCGGCAAAGCCCACCTCATCCAGAGAATCCGCAAGAACCCCCTGGCTCGGATCGTGCGGGTGGGGAAACTCACGTTGGCCGCCCTGGAGGCGACGCTCACGCTGTTCCTCGACGAATCAATGGCCCTACGCGAGGTCCCCACCTTGCGGATGCTCCGCCGGGAACTGCCGGAGATTGCCGAGCAGGCCGAGCAGATCGCCCGGTCCATCAGGGACGGTGCCCCCGCCGCCCAGGTCACCTCTGCCGACGGCTCGTCGCAAATGGGCAGCGGGTCCCTGCCGACGCAGAACCTGCCGACACGCTTGGTGGCGGTCCTCCCGAAGGAAATCAGTCCCGGCGAACTGGCCCTGCGGCTGCGACGCTACAGCCCACCGATCTTCAGCCGCATCCGGGCCGGCCAGGTCCTGCTCGACCCCAGAACGCTCCTGGAAGGAGAGGCGGAGGTGGTGGTCCGGGCGGTGATCGAGGTCTTGGGCGCCGGCCGGATTTAGGATTTGGGATTTGGGATTTGGGATTTGGGATTGCGCATTCGGGGATTCTGCATTCTGCATTCTGACTTCCCGAGGTAACACCCTCATGTCCGTCGCACAGATCAACGTCACCATCGGCACGGCGGGACACATCGACCACGGCAAGACCGCCCTGGTGAGGCTGCTGACCGGCTGCGACACCGACCGGCTGAAGGAGGAGAAGGAACGGGGGATGTCCATCGATCTGGGCTTTGCCCCTTGCACAATCGCCGACACGGAGATCGGCATCGTGGACGTGCCGGGACACGAGAGCTTCATCAAGACCATGGTCGCTGGCGCGGCCGGGATGGACGGCGTGATCCTGGTCGTCGCCGCCGATGACGGCGTGATGCCCCAGACCCGCGAGCACCTGGACATTCTCACCCTGCTCGGGCTGCGGCACGGATTGGTGGCCCTGACGAAAGTCGACCGCGTCGACCAGGAGCATCTGCAGATTGTGCGGGCGGAGCTCGAGGAGTTCCTGCGCGGGACGTTCCTGGAGGGCGCCCCCGTCTGCCCCCTCTCGAACGTCACCGGAGAAGGGTTCGACGGCTTCTATCAGACCTTGGCCGAGTTGTCCCGCGCGATTCGGCCCAAGCCCATCGACGGCGTGTTCCGGTTGCCGTTGGATCGCGCGTTTTCCGCCCAAGGATACGGCACCGTGGTGGCCGGCATTCCGGTTTCCGGAGCGGCACACGTCGGCGACGAAGTGGTCCTGCTGCCGCACGGGCAGACCGGACGGATCAGGCAGATGGAGGTCTACGGCCGCGAGAGCGACACGGTGATGGCCGGACAGTGCGCCGCGATGAACGTTCGGCACTGGGACCACCGGGTGATCCGTCGCGGTCACACGGTGGCTGCGCCCGGCTACTTCTCGCCCAGCGAATGGTACGCCTGCAAACTCCACACCCTGCCCCACGAGAAGGTGGTGCTGAAGAACGGATCGCAAGTGAAGTTCCACACGGGCACCTCGGAGGTCACCGCGGTGCTCTACCTGACGGAAGGTGATCGCATCGAGGGGGAAGGTGAGCATCTCGTGCAACTTCGGGCAGCGACCCCCGTGGTGGCCGGCCCGGGCGATCATTTCATCCTCCGCGCTTCCTCGCCCCTGCGGACCCTTGGCGGGGGCATGATCGTTGAGGCTATTCCGCGCAGGCTGAAGCGAAATCGCCCTGAAGTCTGCGAGGATCTGCGGCAGCGGGCCGAAGCCGTGGTGGAGGACGAACGCTTCGTGGAGTACTGCGTGAGGAAGGCCCCGGCGCTGGCCGCCCGCGATACGGAACTCTCCGTGCGGACAAAAACGCCCCGCGCTGCCTTGGAGAGAATCCTGGACGAACTGACACGCCAAGGGAAGCTCATCGTTCTGCCCGGGGCACTCTACCTGCACCGCGATACTGCGGCTGAAACGGGCGAGCGCGTCCTGGAGATGGTCGGCCAATACCACCGGGAGTCGCCGGAGAGCCCCGGGATGACGCTCGAACAGTTGCGCCAGTCGTTGCCGATCGACAGGACGGTGCTGGAGGTCGTCGTCGCCTTGCTCAACTCCGATGGCCGCCTGGTCGAGCGCAGCGGGCGCCTGGCCCGGCAGGAGCATCAGGCGACTTTTGGGGACGAGGACGCCCGGCAACTGCAGGCGGTCGAGGCGGAGTTTCACCGGCAGGCGTTTCATCCCCCGAGCCTGGAAGAGGTTGCCAAGAAGATTGGCGCAGCCCGGCAAACGACCGAGAAGCTGGTCAAGATTCTCTGCGAGCACCAGCGGTTGGTGCAGGTCGCCGAAGGGCTGCTGTTTCACTGCGAGGCCGTCGGCCAAGCCCGCGCGATCTTGGTCGATTTTCTCCACCAGGAGGGCAAACTGGAGAGCGTGCGGTTCAAGTATCTGCTGGACACCACCAGGAAGTTTGCCATCCCCTTGCTGGACTATTTCGATCGGATCGGGGTTACGCGGCGGGTGGGCAACACCCGCTACCTGAAGACGCCCCATACCGGCGGGGCACCGGGCTGAACTGCCGCACACGCGTGCAGGACGAGCGGGGAACCACTGGAGCGCGGGGATAGACTACCGGAGAAACAGTACGTCGGTCACTCGGTGGGGGGTTAACGCAACTCAGCAACCACCATGGAAAGCAAACCGTGGCCAGGAGACAGGTAGAGAGACCGGGCGGCAACTGCGCCAATCTGGGCTTTGCGCAAACGCTCTGCCTGGCTGCCGACAAACTCTGCAATAACCTGGACGCTGCCGAGTCGCGGAAGCTGGAGAGGGACATTCGCTCAAACCTGGAGGGCTTGGGGTATGGCGGGTGATTTGAGGTCACAATTTGGCACCTCAAAGAAGCCTGGCCATCCCCCACAGCGTTGAGGCTGACAAAGATGGAAAACCGGTCTTTGATTCCCGTCGAGCGGATCGAGCGGGCGATCCTGCTGCTTCGCGGCCATAAGGTGATGCTGGATCACGACTTGGCCGCGCTGTACGGCGTGGAAACCAAGTCGCTGGTGCGCGCCGTTAAGCGAAACATCGAACGCTTCCCGGCTGACTTCATGTTCCAACTCACCGGGAAAGAGTTCGAGCGTTTGAGGTGCCAATTTGGCACCTCAAATGTTAGCTGCGGTCGGGGCGGCCGCCGCTACGCCCCCTACGCCTTCACCGAGCAGGGGGTGGCTATGCTCTCCAGCGTCTTGCGCAGCCCGCGGGCGGTGGCGGCGAACATCGAGATCATGCGGGCGTTCGTCCGATTGCGGCGGATGCTCTCTTCCAACGCCGACTTGGCCCGCAAGCTCGACGCTTTGGAGAAGAAGTACGACGCCCAATTCAAGGTCGTCTTCGACGCCATCCGGAAACTCATGGAGCCGCCCGCGCCGGCCAGGCGCCGCCGCATCGGATTTCACTCCGGGGAGGATGCCAGTTGAGACCGTTGCGCGAAGTCAACCGCTACGCCGTGACCCTCCTGCCGACCGAGGATTATCTCCGTTGGACGATGGAGTGTCCCGACGCCGACCCGCACACGACCTTGGAGGACCTCCGCGACGACCCGACGGTCTATCTCGTCCCTGAGATCGAGGGGGACATGGACCGCTACCTCCGACGGAACTACAAGCGGATGCTGGCGGATGAGCTTTACGCCTGGTGTACGGACGAGAACTACTGGCCCAAGGACCTGTCGTACCGCACGTTCTGCAAGCTGTTCCACGTGCAACTGTCCTCCATCGTGTACGACTTGGCCAGCGGGCCGATTGACAAGGACGACCGGGACGATGATGAGTGACCCCCGACACGGAAACCTGGCCTGCGACCATCGCGCAATCGACCGGCACGAGTGGTTGATCTCGTTCACGCTGGCTTGGACCGTAGCCGGCATGGCGGCGACGTCCGCCGTGGCCCAGGAGAGCGCGGAGCGAAAGGCCGCCTGGGAGAGAATCTGGGACAACCCGCAGGTGGACGCCGGCATCCGGGGGCTGATCCGCGCCGTGGATAGCGGGCGGATGTCGAAGCACCTCTTGTATCTCTCCAAGGACCCGTTGCCCTATCGCAAGCTGAACTTCACCCTGCCCGGCCACGAGAAAAACACGCTGTACGAGGCCGACGACTACCTCGCCGCAAGGTTGGAGTCGTGGGGCTATCGCGTCCAGCGCGAAGGTGTTCGCGTGCAGGCGTTTCGTCGGGATGCCGGCAAACCGAAATCTGCTCAATACTCCCCGCCCCTGCCCGAAGATCCCTGGTATACGGCCTACAACCTCTACGCCGAAAAGCGGGGCCGCGCGCGGCCCAACGAGATCCTGCTGGTGCTGGCCCACAAGGACTCGCAGAGCTGGGTCGATTCCCCGGGGGCCAACGACAACGCGATCGGCACCGTCAGCGTGTTGGAGATGGCCTGCGTGCTGGCCGAATACCCGTCCCAGCGGACCATCCGCTTTCTCTTCTGCAACGAGGAGCACGTGCCTTGGACCAGCGTGACCGCGGCCAAGAGCGCCAAGGCCCGGGGCGACAACATTCTGGCTGTCTTCAACCTCGACGGCGTGGGCGCCAAGACGGCGGAGCAAACGGCCGCGGGAAAGAAGACCAACGTGACCGCGTACACCGAGCCGGCGGGCAAGCCTCTGGCTGATTTGATGACCGCGGTAAACGCGCGATACGCCGTTGGTCTGGAGCAGCGGGTGGTCAAGCGGCCCGGACCCGGCGACGACGACGGGTCGTTTGTGAAGGCCGGCTACCCCGCCGCGGTCGTGAACATCGGATCTTGGCCCTACGGCGACCCCAACTATCACGCCGAGGGAGACGTCCCGGAGCGGTGCGACGTTCCCAACGCGGCCCAGGCCGTGCAGGCCACCCTGGCGGCCGTTCTCAGCTTGGACCAGGATCTCTGAGCGGCCGTCCAACAATTACTCCCCTCTCCAGCGTGCGGGAGAGCGGCCGTCCAACAATTACTCCCCTCTCCAGCGTGCGGGAGAGCGACCGTCCAACAGTTACTCCCCTCTCCCGCGTGCGGGAGAGGGGCAGGGGGTGAGGGCAGCGGCCGGCGAAAACGCGAAGTTATTTTTGGACAGCCGCTGAGCGACACGGCCCGGGCACGGCCAATCGCCCAGATGCCGGCATTTCCCGTTGCCATGGACGATCATCGGGTGCGCCGCCAGGGCCGCTGCGGCCTATCGCCCGCCCCGGCGATACCGGTACACCCAGATCGTGCCGTCGTCCTGACTATCCCCGGCCGAGTGGATGAAGACGACGTTCAGGTCCGGGTCATAGAAGCCGTTCTTCGCCTGGCGGTTGTGGCCCAGTTTTTCTGGCACGGGCAGCGGCTGGTCGGCCCAGGCGTTGGTGCTCGGATCGTAGACGTAGACTCCGAGCCTCTCCGGCTGGTCGTCGTGGAAGGAATGGAACACCAGCAGCACCCTGTCGTCTGCGGGATCGTACACCATCACGGCGTTTTTCGTGGGATAGCTGTTGGAGCCCTGGCAGGGCGATCCTTTCGGCTTGGGGTCTATCCAGGTATTGGCTGCGAGGTCGTACACCCAGAATGCCTGGGCGCCGGAAGGCGCCACCGGATAGCTGCCGCCGCCGATGTAGATGCGATGTCGCTTCGAGTCGTAACAGGAGGTGGCGTCGATACCGAAGGGAGGTTTGGGGCCCTTCGGCTCGATCTGCTGCCACTTGTTCGTCCGGGTGCCGTAAATCCACACCTCCTCGTTGCGGAAGAGGAAGAGGGCCTGCTCGCGGCCGGGAAGGTAGCGGAGCGTGTCGCCGTAGCTGCTCCGCGGGCCGGGCGTCCCGGTGCGCAACCGGCCCCACTTCCCCGTGGTCGTATCATAGAACCACGGGCTGGCGTCGGCGGGCGGCGGCTTCAGCCAGTCCTTCCGCTGCGGCAGCGCCCGCTCCCAGTAGGGGTGCGTGTTCGGCATGAGTAGCAGCCGTCTCCCGTCGGTGTCGTAGGTGCTCATCTCGTAGCCGTGGACTTGCTGGGCAACGGGGATCAGGTCTCCGTCAGCGGTGGTCTCGAAGCCGTCGGCATTGAGTCTCAGCCGGAGGGTCTTGGTCGGCGCGCCCGGGTAGCAGCAGATCCAGCGGTGGGCGTTGACGTCGTAGAACCACAGATCGTCCATGTAGTGGCCGTCCGGTTTGGTGTAGCCGTGCTGCCCTTCGCCGTAGAGAAACGCGCCGCGGAGCTCCGGGGCCAGCGGCATCTGGGCGGTCCACGACCGGCCCCGCGCCCGGCCCCATTTCGGGTCCGCAGCGGCAGGACCCAGCTCGAGCCAGGAATTGTCCTTCAGGGCCTTGATCCGGCCGACGTGCGGACCGCGCTTGCTGGGGAGCCCGGCGAGCGGCCCCTGCACGGTTGGGGCTTCGTTCCCGCCGGCCTGTACTACCGCCAAGCACAAGGCGACAGACACCGCGACCTGGAGGCCAGTTCTTGCGTACATGTCTTTTTCCCCTCAACAATTTTCAATTGACAATTTTCAATTTTCAATTGCCAATTCTCAATTTCCCACTGCGGCGCCGTCAAGGAGATTGTGGCTTTGGCCTGTTCTCCAACGCGGCGTTGATCGCGTCAATGTCTGCCCCCAGGTCCTTGCCGTCGGTGCCAAGGCTCTTGTACTTGCTCGCCGCAGTCAGTCGATAATTGCCCGCTGCATAGTCGGCAAGACCCACGGCGGGCCAATCCGCATCCCCGTCCTCGGAGGACGCCCGATCGCCACCCGGCTGCCTGGGCTCAAACAGGGAGCCGGCAGGATAGGCCTTGTTGTTCATTACGGATTGGGCGCGGCCTTCACCGTATCCCACGAAGAGATTCTTGTCCCAGGTCATGTCGGGAAAGGCCTCGGCCAGCGTGTTTTGCCCGCCGTCCACCCCAACGCCGTAGAGTCCAAAGCCCATGATGTTGTTGGTGAGCTTGAAGCGGTTGCACGGCTTCCCGATCACCTTGTCCGACGCATCGTGACCGCGCAGTCCCGTCATCACGAAGGCCGAGTAGTTGGTGGGCAGGAACGTATTGTGATCGATTTCCACGTCGTCGGCGCCCGAGGTGATCATCAGCGCCGATCGCTCGATCCGCTCGAAGAGGTTGTTGCGGATGAGGAACCGCCGGCTCTGCTGGCTCCGATTCGGCGAGTCCTCCCCCATCACCACGAAGGCCGTGGGAGAGTTCCGCAGCAGGTTGTTAATCATGGTCACGTCCTGGACCGCCGACCAGGGCGCCTTGCCGTCCTGGTTGCGGACCGTGAATAGGATCGCGGTCCCGGCCTGGCCGTGGACCCAGTTGTTCTCGAAGACGTTCCCTTCGATCAGTACCCGCCGGGCGTTCTTCAGCTCGAAGAGGTTCTTCACGGTCCAGGGGATGCCCGCATAGCTTGGGTCGCCGATCTTCCAGCGGAGCGGCTTGAAACAGTGGTTGCGGCGGAACTCGATGTCGCTGGGCACCAGGTCGGGAACGTGGGGATCGGCCCCGCCGAACATCACGTTCTCGCCCGATCCTTCCAGGTAGTTGTTGACGATCTTCAACGGCCCCGGCCCGTTCCAGCCGCAGATGGCCTGGGCATCGAAGCCCTGGGCGTGCCCCTCGGCCAAGTAGGAGTCGATAACCGCGGTGTGCGCACTGTTGAGGGCTACACAGCGGAAGCAATTCTGCGCCGGGTCGCCGTGAATGTACGTGCGATCCAGGATGAGGTGGTGAGCGACGACCGCCAGCGTGTTCTGGTCGGAGGCGCCGCTACCCAGCTTCACCAGGGCCCAAGCGTTTTTCACGTCCGGCGATACCGTGACCTCCAGGCCGATCAAGCGATAATAGGCGGCACTGAGAGCCGTGCTGATCGCCCCGTTGCCGTTGGGATCGATGATCTTGGGCATGGCCTTGGCGTGCTGCGGACTCACACGCATACCTTCTTTCGGTAGTGCGGCGAGGTCGGAGGTGCGGATGGTGATCCATTGGCCGCTCCCGCCCTTGGCCGGCAGAACGAAATTGCCCGTGTAGGTTGCGCCGGCCTGGAGCACGATTTCATCGCCCGGGTTGGCGCTGCCAATCGCGGCCTGGAAATCGCCGCCGGCCGCAACCTGGATCGTCCGGCCGGTCACCGGCGTGGAGGCCAGACTGGTTTCCAGCAGCGCCCGAGGACGCGCCGGTGGCGTCGGCGCGCCCTGTGCCGCGCAGCAAAGCGTCATCACCAAAAGGGCCATTAGCCCGGAAACGATCCACACGTTGCCCTTTCTACTCATGGCTTCGCCCTTTCGCTTTTTGGCCCCTTGGCGGCTGTCCAACAACAACTTCGTGTTTTCTCCGACCGTTGCCCTCACCCCCTGCCCCTCTCCCGCGCGCGGGAGAGGGGAGTAATTGTGGGATGGCCGCTTGGCATACTGCGCTCACCACTGGAAGTACCGATACGGGTCGTCGAACTCCTCGGGCTTGTCGAGGTAAAACCCCGCCAGCCAGCGGCCCTCGCCCGCAGTCCCCTTGACGGGACTTGAGAACCGCTCCAGCATCGGCGTGGGCTCGTCGACGCCCAGGTTACCCAGCACGCGCGTCACCAGGCAACACAACCGCCGGAAGGTCCGCTTCTGGTTGAAATACTTCTGGTAGTCATAATCCCACGGGGCCAGTTGGCAAAAGACCACGTTGGCATCCGGGGCGACCGCGAGCACTCCCTCGCCGACCACGGTGGCCCCGCCGGAGACCAGCTCTATCTCTCTGGGGTCCCGGTTCAGCACGTCCGCAGGTCCGACCCCGGCAAGCGGGGAGCTTCTTCCGGGAGGGTCGAAGACCGAGCAGATGTACTCGCGTTTCTGGGTCGTGACGGAGAATGGCAGGAAGGCATTGGCCTCTGCCTGGCCCAGTCCGATGGCAAAGACGCTTCCGCCCGCCTTGATCCACTGGCGTACGACGTCGGCGTGGGCAGCCAGAGTCGTGGCTGCGCCGGGTCCCACCACCAGAACCTGCTCGGCCCCCGGCGCGCCGCCCTCGTAGGCTGCCACCGCCAGCCCCATCTGCTCCAGGTGTTTTCGCCCGGCATCTTGACCGGCGTAGCACACCTTGCGAACCGCCGGCGGTGAGTAGGCCGAGACATAGCTGAGCAGATTGGCGACCAGTCGGGCGGCTGCCGGATCGTCTTCCGCCCGCCCAGTCACGTCCATCTGGCAGAGCAGCACGAGGCCCTGGCCCTGGCGATACTCCATGAGCGGACTGAATTGGAGGCTGTACCCACCGTCCAGGATGGGCAGGAAGTTGCCTCGGGCGGGCTTCTCGATCAGCACGGAGGCCACGCTGCCCCAGTTGCCGGCTCGATAGGCTCGCGGGACCTCGATGCCGCACCACTTGATGGTTGGGCCGAAATACGGCTTCATGGTGTAGTTGGTCAACCGCGGCGGCAAAATGGTCGCCTGGCCGCTCCAGTCGCGGAGGCTCTCGGCTCCCAGGTCTGCCAACAAGGGATGGTCGGGCACGCGGGCAAAGACTTGTCTCAAACCGTACTCCTGCACACGAAAACCAAAACGCTTCTCCAAAACGTCGGCTGTTTGCTCGAACATGATTACCTTCAGCCCGTCACGGACCTTGGAGACGTCGGGCGCCGGGCCGTCCACAGTGAGAGCCGCCTTGCCGACGATCAGCACGCCGTAGCCGGCAAGGTCGGCATCCGCTGCGACCGGTTCATACCGCACACCCATCTGAGTGAGCAGCCTGGCCGTCTCGCCCTTGGGGTCAAACAAGGCCGTCTTGGCGGTCAGCTTTGGCGGCTTCGGGGGAGGCAGGATGTTGATCGTAAAGGCGTCCTGCTGGGTTTCGCCCGTGCTGAACTTGGCCGTCAGGGTCAGTGTGTAAGTGCCCGGTTTCAGATCGGTCGGCAGGGCGATATTCAACGGGATCCGCGCCTGCTGGCCCGCCTGGACGGTGAGCGTCTTGCTCCCGCGTACAGGCTTCGGCAGCGGCAGCGACCAGGAGCCGTCGCACTCGACGGTCATCCGCGAGTCGTTGATGATAATAGCCTGCTTCTGGACCGTCTGCCCGGCCAGATAGTCGTGCTCCTTGGTGGTGAAGTGCGCCGGCTTGCCGGCGATGTAGGCCAGCAGCGGCATGTTGTTGCGCACGAGCGCTTCCGCGGCCTTGGTGGGGATCCAGTCGCTCCGCTCCAGGGCGGTGTCGAACGTGGGATTAGTGATGGGGAGGTAGTCCGGGCTTAGTCCGGGCTTCTGCAAGTGGTCCCAGTCGACGTTCAGATCCCGCCTTTGTCGCTCTGCGCCCTGGCGCATCTCCCAGAAAACCGTGTAGCCCCAGGCGTTGCGTGCCGAGATTCCCCAGGTGCGGAAGGCACGCCAGTTGTCCGTGATGTACATTGCCCAGACCTCGTCCTTGTTCTTGTGCCCCCAGGAGGAGGCGGTGGAGGAACCGAAGGGGTAATCCCATCTGAACCATTCCCGCCGGGCCCGCCACTGCTTGGTTTCCCAACGCAGATTGGCCTTGTCGCCCTCGTTGAGCTGGAAAGCCCTGTCGCCGAGGAACTGCGAGTTCCACTCGCCCTCGCAGAACTCCCAGGGCAGCCGGGCGCTTCCCCAAGCCCGAACGCCCTTGTACCAGCCCCGATACATGGTCCAGTTGATACCCCAGGGCACCCCGTATTCGCAGAACATCAACGGCTTGACCCCTTCGGTCGCCCAGTGCTCGAACCAGTCCGAGCGCTCCTGGATGGGGACGAAGTCCAGGTAGAGGTTGTTGGTGTGCATGTTGCCCAAGGTGCCGGAGGAGTGGTGATACACCACGCGCGTGGGATCGATACGCTCGACGATGGCCTGGGCCTTCAAGCCCCGCAAGGCAGATGGATCGGTGCGCGGGCCGATCTTGCCCTCCGCGTTGTGCCGCCCGTCGGTCAGCTCGGGGTCGAAGTCCCCGTGATAGCTCAGTGAGTTGTGGTTCATGGAGTACATCACGACGGAGGGATGGCTGCCGGCCACGCCGACGTAGAACGCGGCGTGACGTGCATAGCCGTTGCTCTTTTCCGCGTCAGGGGCGTCCCACTTGTAGTGCGCACAATGAGGCTGGGAGAGTGCCACCAGCATCCCCACGTCGTCGGCAGCCCGCAGGAACTCGTGGAAACTCAGGTGCGAGCCGGGCACACAGCCGTAGTTGTGGGTATACACCGTGTTGACCCCGAACGACTTGTCGCGGAGCAGGGTTTCGCGGGCCGCGTCGTAAGTGGCCCAGGCCGCCCCCATCTGGGCATTGTCGAACGGGATGACGAAGGAGTGGAAGCGGGTGCCGTTCAGATAGAAGTCGCGCCCCTCAAGCCAGAACTCGCGGAAGCCGAACCGCACCGGGCAGAACACGTCCCGCACCGACCCGTTCGGATCGACCAGAGAAACCTCCAAGTCATACATATTCTCGGGCGTGTTGGTGTCCCAGAGCTTGTCGGGCTTCCACGCGCTGCTGAGCGAGAACCGGCCGTCCTTCAAGTCGGCTGCGGTAAACGGGTCGCTGGTGAGACTCTTGAGCTTCTGAGTCCTGTCGCTCACCTGGGCCCGCAGACGGTAGGACTTGCCCGACTCAAGACTCTGCAAGGCGACGTCAAACGTGATCGTCCACTTGCGGACCGACGTGTGCACCTTGATGTCGTCGATGCGTGCCCCTTGGGGCGTGCTCACCAGGAAGACGTCCCCACACAGCCCCCGAAGTTCCACCGACCCTTTGACGGTCTTGGGCGCACTGGTGTCGGTGAAGGCCTGCATCACTGCCGCCAAGGGAACCGCCTTCACGCACAACGACAGGACTTGCTGCCGGCCGGGGCGGCAGGCGGACGTGATATCGACTTCACCCGACGGGAAGTACATGTCGCCCAGCCTTTTGCCGTCCAGATACACGGCCGCATAGGAGTTAAGGTACTCGGCATAGAGGGTGATGCGTCGCCCCTGCCAGGCGTCGGGAATCGATATTTCGCGCTGGTACCAGGCCACGTCGGTCGCCGTTAGGCGCTTGCTCTTCCAGGCCGGGTGTGGATAGAGAGTCTGACTGTTGGCCGACCAAGGTGCCGGGACCTTATAGTATCCCCAATTGTCGGCCGGGACCGTCTCGCCCAGCTCATCCGCCGGTTGCCAGCGCCACAGCCCGTTGATCGAGATCCGCTGCCGCGTGGGCGTGGTCTCGCAATACGCTTTGCCCAAATCCCAGACGGCCTTGACCCCCGTCGGCAGCGTCGCGTCGCCGCCAAGAGCGACGGCCTGCACTACCGCGAAACACAAGGCGACAGACACCGCCGCCCAAAGGCCACGTCTTCCCGACATGTCTCGCTCTCCTGGCAACAGATTCATTCACCCAACCTGAACAAGTCCGGAGCATGATTATGACAGTGTGCCGCAGAGGTGTCCAGCCGCACAGCAGTGGGTGCGTGCCAAGTTTTCCTGGCAGACGCGTGGGTGGCTGGCGGTCAGCCGCAGGCTGCCCCCAGCAGGTTTACCTGGGGGCTCGCTCCGCTCGACCCCAGCCACCCCAAGCACCAAGTTGCCAGGAAGACTTGTCACACACGGCAGTGGCGCGGCGGGAGGCCAGACCGCGGTGACGTCGGGCCTGACCGTATCCGGCGAAGAGTCCCGTCGCCGCTTGACACGGCCGGTCCCAATGGCTAGCCTGACCTGGGCGGTTCGCAGGCAGTTCTTTCTCACACATTCAAAGGAGGTCCTGATGGCTCGGCATTGGAATCGCCGTGGGTTCCTCAAGAGTTCCGCGCTGGCCCCGATCGGCTTCTGAGTGGCCGGCACGCATGCGATGGCGCAAAGTCGCTCGCCGAATGGAGAATTGAACGTCGGCATCATCGGGGTGCACAGTCGCGGGGCGGCCAACATGGCGGCCGTGGAAAACGAGACCGTCGTCGCCCTGTGCGACGTGGACGAGAACTACCTGGCCGAGGCCGCCGCGAAGCACCCCAAGGCCAAGACCTACATCGACTGGCGCAAGATGCTCGACCAGAAGGACGTCGATGCGGTGGTGGTCAGCACGACGGAGCACACGCACGCCCTGGCCAGCGTCATGGCCATGAAGCGCGGCAAGCACGTGTATTGCGAAAAGCCGCTGGCGCACTCGGTGTACGAAGCCCGCGTGATGCGAGAAACCTCCAGGCAAATGAAGGTGGCCACCCAAATGGGCACGCAGGTTCACGCCACCGAAAACTACCGCCGGGTGGTCGAGCTGGTTCAATCCGGCGCGATCGGACCGGTCCGCGACGTTCACGTCTGGGTGGACCAGGGGATCGAAGGTCCGCGCAGCCGGCCGACGGCCTCCATCTCGCGTTCGAAGCGGGCGATCGCCCGATCGTCTTCCCGCCGCCCCTTGGGCAACACTTTCAGGGCCACGATCCGTTTGAGCTTGGTGTGTCGGGCCTTGTAGACGGCCCCCATCCCGCCCTCGCCGAGCTTCTCCAGCAGCTCGTATTCGCCCAGCTCGCCCAGGGCGGACGATTCGGCGGTCGCCTGCCCGGCTGACGCGGCCTGGGCCGAACCCGGCCGGTAGGTGACGGTCTTCTGTCCGGTCAGGTCGGCACGGACCGGCGGGGGTTTTGGCGCGTCGGCCGCCTCGACCCGAGGCTCTCGCGCAACTGCCGGTCGTAGGCGGCCTTCTTCGCGGGGTGGAGCAGACAGATCCTGGCGGCGGCCACCTCGCTCAGCAGCCTGTCGGCCAGCTTGGCGTGCTTGCCCGTCTGCAAGGCGTGCAGGTGGACCATCCGCTGATCGGCGGCGTGTTCGATGGCCTCGGGCTGCTGCTCGAACAGTGGCAGCCCGAGCAGACGGTAGTAGTTCGGCGGCTGCTCGGGCGGTGGAATCCCCAGCCAGGTGTGATAGGGATCAAACGCTCCCGGCATGGCTTCTCCCGTCGCATGAGGACGCCGGGCCGCGAAGCCACTTTGGCCAACCTCCCGGCAGGCGTCATTCTAAGGGGAGCGCCCACCTACCACAAGCGCCCCTTCCTCGGCCAGCCGACATTTCGCACCACAGTGTGCCACTGCTTGACGTAAGGCAAGCAGTGACGAGGGGTTCTGCCCCGCACTGCTTCTGCGAAACAGTGGCACACTCTGATCCAACGTCGGGTGTTGGCGAGAGTTGCGGGCTAGCCGTTTAGCCCGGATTATTCACGGACCGGGGAAAGCCGCCACAGTGTGCCACTGCTTCGTCAGAAGCAGTGCCGTGTGCAACGTCCGTCCACTGCTTTCCTTGCGGCAAGCAGTGGCACACCGCCGTGAATAATCCGGGTTTAGCCGGCACGCAACGCGTGGCGGGAAACTCCGGGGGACGTTGTCCCCCGGCTACTAAACGTTGTCCCCCGGCTGCTGGGCTAGCGGATGCGTGCTATCTGATATCCGCGTGGTAACTTTGCAGGCTCTTGACCTGCCCGCGGCCTTGTTGGCAGGCGGCGATGCCTTTGGCGGCGGCTACGGCGGCGGCCAGCGTGGTGACGTAGGGGATCTTGCGCCTGATGGCCGTCTGGCGGATGTAGGCGTCGTCGGCCTTGCCCACCTTGCCCCGGGGCGTGTTGATCACCAGTTGGATCTCGCCGTCCATCATGGCGTCGGTGATGTTGGGGCGTCCCTCGCGCATCTTGAGGATCGGCTCGCAGGCGATCCCGTGCTCGGCCAGGAAGGCCTGGGTCCCCTTGGTAGCCTTGAGCCTGAAGCCCAGCTCGGTGAAGCGGCGGGCGACCTCCAGGGCCGCCGGCTTGTCGCGGTCGGCGATGGTCACCAGCGCGGTTCCCCCCAAGGGCAGGCGCTGCCCCGCGGCGTCCTGGGCCTTGTAGAACGCCAGGCCGAAGGAGTTGGCCATCCCCAGCACCTCGCCGGTGCTCCGCATCTCCGGCCCCAGGATGGGATCGACGTCGTGGTACATATTGAAGGGGAAGACCGCCTCCTTGACGCCGAAGTGGGGGATCGACTTCCGCCCCAGGCCCAGCTCCGAGATTCTCTTGCCCAGCATGACCTGGGTGGCGATCCGCGCCATGGGGATGTTGCAGACCTTGGAGACCAACGGCACGGTGCGGCTGGCACGCGGATTGGCCTCCAGCACGTAGACCGTGTCCTGGCAGATGGCGTACTGGATGTTCATCAGGCCCACCACGCTCAGCTCCATGGCGATCTTGCGGTTGTACTGGTGGATGGTGTCGATGTGTTTGGGGGGGATGCTGATGGGCGGGATCACGCAGGCCGAATCGCCGGAGTGAACGCCCGCCAGCTCGATGTGCTCCATCACCGCCGGCACGAAGGCGTCCTGGCCGTCGGCAATCGCGTCGGCCTCCACCTCGATGGCGTTTTCCAGGAACTTGTCGATCAGTATCGGGCGTTCGGGCGAGACGTCGACCGCGGCCGCCAGATAATGCTTGAGCATCTGCTCGTCGTGCACCGTGACCATCGCCCGGCCGCCCAGCACGAACGAGGGCCGGACCATCAGCGGATAGCCGATTTGCTGGGCGATTGCCAGCGCCTCCTCGAAGTTGCTGGCCATGCCGGACTCCGGCTGGGGGATGCCCAGCCTCCGCATCACGTGGCGGAAGCGATCGCGGTCCTCGGCCAGATCGATGGCCTCGGGCGAGGTGCCCAGGATCTTTACGCCCGCTTCGGCCAGCTCGGCGGCGATGTTCAGCGGGGTCTGCCCGCCAAACTGCACGATCACGCCCACCGGCCGCTCCTTCTCGTAGATGCTCAGCACGTCTTCGACCGTCAGCGGCTCGAAGTAGAGCTTGTTCGAGGTGTCGTAGTCGGTGGAGACGGTTTCCGGGTTGCAGTTGACCATGATCGATTCGTAGCCTTCGTCGCGCAGGGCGAAGGCGGCGTGCACGCAGCAGTAGTCGAACTCGATCCCCTGGCCGATGCGGTTCGGCCCGCCGCCAAGGACCATCACCTTGCGGTTGGCCGAGACCTCCGTGGCGTCGGGGGCGTTGTAGGTGGAATAGTAATAGGCCGCGCTCTCCACGCCGCTGACCGGCACGGCGTGCCAGCCCTCGACCACACCCAACGACTTGCGCCGCTGGCGGACGTCCTTTTCCTTCAGCCCCAACAGCTTGGCCAGGTACTTGTCGGCGAAGCCGTCTTTCTTCGCCCGCACCAGCAGCTCGTCAGGCAGCGTGCCGCCCTTGTGTTTGAGGATCTCCTCTTCCAGCTCCACCAGCTCCTTCATCTGCTGGATGAACCAGGGCTTGATGTAGGTCTTCTCATAGAGGGTCTGGACGTCGGCGCCTTTGCGGAGCGCCTCGTACATGATGAACTGCCGCTCGCTGGAGGCCTCGGCCAGTAGGTCCATCAGCTCGTCGAGCGACCGCCGGTTGAAGTCCTTGGCGAAGCCCAGGCCGTAGCGGCCGATCTCCAGGGAGCGGATCGATTTCTGCAGCGCCTCCTTGTACGTCTTGCCCAGGCTCATCACCTCGCCCACGGCCAGCATCTGGGTCCCCAGCTTGTCTTTGAGTCCCTCGAACTTCTCGAAGGCCCAGCGGGCGAACTTGACCACCACGTAATCGCCCCAGGGGGTGTATTTCTCCAGCGTGCCTTCGCGCCAGTAGGGGATCTCGTCCAGTGTCAGCCCGCCCGCCAAAAGCGCCGAGACGTAGGCGATGGGAAAACCCGTGGCCTTGGAGGCCAACGCGGAGGAGCGCGAGGTCCGCGGGTTGATCTCGATGACCACCACGCGGCCCGTCTTCGGATCGTGGGCGAACTGGATGTTCGTCCCGCCGATGACCTGGATCGCCTCGACGATGTCGTAGGAGTACTTCTGGAGCTTCTTCTGCAGTTGCTGGTCGATGGTGAGCATGGGGGCAGTGCAGTAGGAGTCGCCGGTGTGCACGCCCATGGCGTCGACGTTCTCGATGAAGCAGACGGTGATCATCTGGTTCTTGGCGTCGCGGACGACCTCCAGCTCCAGCTCTTCCCAGCCGAGGACCGACTCCTCGACGAGGATCTGGCCGACCAGGCTGGCGGCCAGGCCGCGGGCGGCCACCGTGCGAAACTCCTCCATGTTGAAAACCAGGCCCCCGCCGGTCCCGCCCAGCGTGTACGCCGGCCGGATCACCACCGGCAGGCTGATCTGGTCGAGGATCTTCTCGGCCTCTTCGACGCAGTGGGCGATCTGGCTGCGGGGCATCTCGATCCCCAGGTGATTCATGGTGTCCTTGAACGCCTGGCGGTCCTCGCCCCGCTCGATGGCGTCGACCTGCACCCCGATCACCTGCACGCCGTGCTTCTGCAGCACGCCGTGCCGGTGCAGCTCCGAGGAGAGGTTCAAGCCCGACTGGCCGCCCAGGTTGGGCAGCAAGGCGTCGGGCTTCTCCTTTTCGACGATCTCGGCCATGGCTTCCAAGGTCAGCGGCTCGATGTATGTCGCGTCGGCCATGCCGGGATCGGTCATGATCGTCGCCGGGTTCGAGTTGGCCAGCACGATCTTGTATCCCAGGCGCCGCAGCGCCTTGCAGGCCTGGGTGCCGGAATAGTCGAACTCGCACGCCTGGCCGATCACGATCGGGCCGGAACCGATAATCATCACTTTGTCAATGTCGTTGCGCTTGGGCACGGTGGGAGACTCCTTGCAACGCGGTGAATTGTCTGTGGGAGCGGGCGGAACATCACGTTTGGCGGGCGGGCTTGCCCGCCGCGGGATTCGGCGGGGATAGGTAACCACTTGCGCGGCGGGCAAGCCCGCCCGCTAAACCCGGATTATTCATGGGCCGTGGTTGAGTTGGTTGTCGGGTGCCACGGCTGTGTCAGCCGTGCTCCAAGTTTTTACATTTGCCCACAGTCACACGGCCGACACGGCCGTGGCACCCCGATGAATAATCCGGGCTAAACCGTCAACCATGCTGATGCTGCGCAGTAGCACTGAGCGGCAAAATCGGCTCACACGTATTCGATCGTCGCCGGCGGCTTCGGCGTGAGGTCGTACAGGCAACGGTTCACGCCGTCGATCGACGTGATCCGCTGGCAGATCCGGTGGAGCTTCGCCCAGGGAAGCTCCACCGGCGTGGCGGTTCTGGCGTCTACGCTGTCGAGGCAGCGGACCACGATAATCTGTCCGAACTCCCGCCGGCCGTCGCGGATGCCCGTGGCCTTGTCGGCCAGCAGCACCGCCAGGTACTGAAACGCCCCGCTGTCGCCCAGCTCCTCCTCGACCACGGTGGTGGCCGCCCGCACCGTGTCCAGCCGCTCTGCGGTCACCTCGCCCACGATCCGCGCCGCCAGGGCCGGCCCGGGGAAGGGGATCCGCCGGGCGATGTCCGCCGGGAGCCCCAGCAACTTGGCCACCTCGCGGACGCCGTCCTTCCGCAACGCGGCCAGTGGCTCCAACACCCGGTAGCCGTATTCCTGCTGCGGGTCGATGCCCAGTTGGGCCAGGATGTTGTGCTGCCGCTTGATGCCGGCCACCGTCTCCTCGATGTCGGTCAGGATCGTGCCGTGCAACAGGAACTTGGCGCCGGTCCGGCGGACCAGCTCCGCGAAGATCTCGGCATAGAAGGTCCTGGTGATGGCGTTGCGCTTCTCTTCAGGATCGGTCACACCGGCAAGCGCGGCGAGGAACTCAGCCCGGGCATCGACCAGTTCCACGGGGATCCCCATCGCAGTGAAGGTCTTGACCACCCGCTGGGGCTCGCCTTCGCGCATCAGCGCGTTGTCGACGAAGACCGTCTTTAGTCTCTCACCCAGGGCCCTGTGCCCGAGGACCGTAAGGACGGAGCTGTCGACCCCGCCGCTTAAGGCGTTGACGGCCAGGCCGCTACCTACCGATTCTCTTATAGAGGCGATTTGTTCATCTATGAATGCCTTATAGTCCACGCGGCTTCTCCTTATAGAAGCGATTTGTTGATTGCGGAATCCTTATAGTCCCCGCACCTCCCCCCATCCGCCCACCGGCACGTCGTGAGCCGAAACCATAACGCATCTCGCACAGTTTGCAAGAGGCCCGGAAAGTACTCATCACGCTCCGCGTGATGACCCCAAAGGCAGCGGTCTCCTCCGCGTCCCGGGGGCCCATCACGCGGAGCGTGATGAGTACGAGTCGCGGAAACCAAGAGGTTGTTGTTCGCCCAGTCCTTACCTTGCCCGCGGTTTGGCTCCGCCCGCCGGTTGCGTTAGAATGTCGACCAGCGAACCTGGTCTCTAGTTGCCCAAGCCGAGGTCGAAACAATGACGGCGCAGCACACTTTCACCGATACCCCGCGCCAGAATCGTCGTGCGTTCATCGCCACGGCAACGGCGCTCGGATTGACCGCAGTCAAGTCGCACCGGGCGCTGGCTGCCGACCCTGCGCCTGTCAAGTACCGCGCGGCCGTGATCGGACATACCGGACGGGGGGATTACGGGCACGGCCTGGACCTGGTCTGGCTCGACGTGCCGCAGACGCGGATCGTGGCCGTGGCCGATGCCGATCCCAAGGGGCTGGCCGCAGCCGTCAAACGGCTCGGCGGCCCGAAGGGTTTTGCCGACTACCGCCGGATGCTCGACGAAGTGAAGCCCGATTTGGTCAGCATCTGTCCCCGCTGGCTCGATCAGCACCGCGACATGGTGGTGGCGGCGGCCGAGCGGGGCGTGCGGGGGATCTACATGGAGAAGCCGCTCTGCCGCACGCTGGCCGAGGCCGACGAGATGGTCGCCGCCTGCGAAAAGCACAAGGTCAAGCTGGCCATCGCCCACCAGACCCGCTACAGCCAGAAGCTGCCGGTGATCCGGGAGCTGCTCGACTCGGGCCGGCTGGGCCGAATCCTCGAGTTCCGGGCCCGCGGCAAGGAAGACCCCCGCGGCGGCGGCGAGGACCTTTGGGTGCTGGGCACGCACATGTTGAACCTGATGAGCCACTTCGGCGGCCAGCCGCGAAGCTGCTTCGGCACCGTCTGGCAAGAGGGCCGGCCGATCCGCCCGCAGGACGTCAAGCCCGGCAACGAAGGCATAGGCCCGCTGGCCGGCGACGAGGTCCACGCGACGTACCGGCTCTCCAGCGGTGTGACGGGCTATTTCGACTCGGTGCGAGGCGGCGGGGGCGAGCCGACCCGTTTCGGCCTGCACATCTTCGGCTCGAAAGGGATCCTCCAACTCCACAACACCGGCCACCTGCCCGACACCCAATTCCTGGCCGATTCCTCCTGGTCTCCCGGCCGGACGGGCAAGGGCTGGCTTGCGGTGACTTCGGCCGGGGTGGGCAAGCCCGAGCCGCTCAAGGACGACGGCCTGCCCGGCGGGAACGTCCGGGCGGTCAAAGACCTGATCGCCGCAGTGGAAGAGGACCGCCAGCCGATCTCGAACATCTACGAAGCCCGCACCGCCACCGAGATGATCGTGGCCGTGTTCGAGTCGCAGCGGATCGGCGGGCCAGTGCAGTTTCCGCTGAAGAACCGCCAGAACCCGTTGACAATGCTGACGTGATCCTGACACAATATACGGTGACCAGCAGCCCCGTAGGGCGCGTGCTGGCACGCACGCGCAGATTGTATGACCGCCGCCGAACGAGCGCCACGGCTTTTCGACCGCCGGTTTTGGGAGCCTTCGTCCCCGGCCTCCGCACAGGAAAGGAACCGCGAAAACCCGAAAGCACGAAATCGCGAAGAGGACGTTGGTGCTCCACCGCTCGACAGCGGCTCTGGCGACAACCATTTCCCAGCATCTTTCGTGGTTTCGTCCTTTCGCGATTTCGTGGTGATGCCGTAACGGTACCAAAGTCTCGACAGATGAGAGGTGTGGACATGAAACGCGCGCTGCTCGCTGCAATCGCATGGTCGCTGTGTTGTGGTCTTCTGCCGGCTGCCGAGCCGCAGGTGGTTTTCCAGGACGCCTTCAAGGAGAAACTGGACAAACAGTGGAAGTGGATTCGCGAAGAGCCCAAGACCTGGCGGATCAAGGACGATGCGCTGGAGATTCGCGTGCAGCCGGGGGTGGCCGACACGGTCAAGAATGCCCTGGTCCGTCCGGCCCCCGATCGCCGCAAGGGGAAGTATGCCATCGAGGTGACGGTGACCAACCTGACCCCGCCCACGCAGCAATTCGAGCAGGCCGGGATCACCTGGTATCACAAGGGCAAGCCGGTCTTTAAGCTGGTCAAGGAGCAGATCGACGGCAAGACCTGGATCATCCCCGGCCGAAAACCGATGGAGACCAAGTCGGTGCAGCTTCGGCTGGTGGTGACCGCCGAGGGCTGGATCGCTCAGTACCGCCCGGAGGCCAAGAAGGAGTTCCTCACCGCGGCCGAAGGCAAGCTCCCTCCGCCGGACGACGAGCAGGTCAGCATCCAGTGCTACAACGGCCCGCCGGACGCGGAGCACTGGATCCGGTTCGACGATTTCCGCATCGTGCAACTACCGGAGTGATGTCCTGTGGCACCCGCGCCGGAGCGCAAGGAATGATGTTCGGTGCCAACGCCCTTCAGCGGCTTCGCTCCTGGCTTTCTCAGCGGGGGCAGTACGGTCTGCCGCTGCGCTGGGTTGCGTCGGCGGCGGTGCTCTTATGGAAAACGTTGCGGAGATGCCCGCTGCTGAGCCGCGCGGTCATCCCGCTGCGGGTCGAGGGCCAGCGGTTGTGGGTCCGCTGTTTTTCTTACGACGACCTGTTGATGGCCTCGCCCGACTACGAGTCGTGCTTGAAGCGGATCTGCCCTCGGCCGGGCGAGGTCGTCGTGGATGGGGGTGCGTGCATCGGCCGGCACACACTCTGGCTGGCCAGGGCGGTCGGCCGGCAAGGGAAGGTGATCGCGGTGGAGCCCCTGCCGGCGAACTTCCGGATGCTGCGGCGGAACGTGCGGGCGAACCGTTTGTCCAACGTCGTCTGTTTTCCTGCGGCGCTGGGTGCAACTCGCGGGCGGGTGGAGATTCGCTTCGACTACGAGACCTCGACCGCTTCTGCCCGGCGCGATCTGCCCGGGCGTGCCGTGGTCGATCAGTGGAGCCTCGACTTGCTGCTTGCGGAGCTTGCCGTGACCAAGGTGGACATCATCAAGCTCGACGTGGAAGGCATGGAGATCGACGCCCTGGAAGGGGCCCAGAAAACTCTGGCCGCGTCGCCCGACGCCCGCATCGTCGTCGAGGTCCATTCACACTCCCGGCAGCCCGACGGCGGGTGCCGCCTGAGGAAATGGCTGGAGGAGCACGACTACGAGATTGTGGAAACCGTGGAAGGCAAAAGGGTCTTTTATTGGGCGCGTAGACGGGACCGGTCGTGCCTGACCGCAGGTCTTCTTAACGCGGCCTTGCTCCGTTCGGCCGCAGGCAAAGGGGCTAGGGGCGAGGGACTAGGGGCTGGGGAGTGTCCATAGCGGCCGGCCGGGAGACCGTTCGGTCGGTCCTTTGGGCGGGATCGAAAGACCCGCGCAGGAAACCGCCACCCTTTTGGGGGTTCTATTGGAAAAGTGGGCGGTGGCCACTATCTTGGGCTATTTGTGCCGTGCAGACAACCTAACTCAACAGAAGGAGTAAGAAAATGGCAGAGAAACCACAACCCGCCCACCAACCGAAGCCGGTTTCCCCTTCTCAACCGAAGCCCGCCTCCCCCGCTCCGTCGAAACCCGTTTCTCCCCACCAGCCCAAACCCGGGCGTCCTTCCAAGTAGAACCTGTGGAAAGACGCGCCGGGTGGCACCCGCGCGGTTTTCTGTCCGCAGAGCGCCGAGGACCCGAACCGCCGAGTACGATCGCTAGTGCGTCGCCGGCTTCTCCCCTCTGCGGGGCTTCCTGAAGACGAATGCCATGTAAGCGTGGTGTCGCGAGAGGCGGCGGCTCGCCTGGGCCGAGGCCTCGATCTCGCGCCAATCGTCATCGCTGGTGCCCCACGACAGCGGATAGAACAGTGTCAGCAGTCGCCGCCCCCAGCTTCGTTGGCCCAGCCAGGCCGCGACCCTGAACCGGAGAGTGATGGGCCGGCTCACGCGGCGAGTCCAGTCGCGGCACAACTGGACTTCAAATCCCGCATCGCGGGCGGCCTATCGGTATTCCTCGATCGAGGAAAAGTCGTCCCACTGCCAAACCTGCCGCACCAACTTGGCTGGCTCTTCATCGCGGAAGCGATGTCCCGCGGACGTCTTCCAAGCGAAATCGACAACGACCAGCGAGCCACCGTCGCGCAGGACGCGATAGGCCTCGCGGAGAAAACGTGCGCGGTCCGGGAAATGGAACGCCGCCTCCAGGCAATGCACTCTGTCGAAGGAATCGTCGGCCAGCCCCAGGTCCATGGCGTCGCCCACGACGTAGCTCAGCCTGGACGAGTTCCCGAACAAGGTTCTGGCCACCTGAATGTTTTCCGGCAGTAGGTCCACTCCGGTCACGGTGCAGCCGGGGTAGAGCTGCGCAATCATGTACGAGCTTTTCCCTCGACCGCAGGCGACGTCGAGAACCGCGTCGCCCTCTTGCACCTTCAACAACGCTGCGCTCTTGGCCACCAGCCTGATCTCGGCCTTGGCCAAGTCGACTACAAGGTTCAGAAGGCTCAGCGGCCGGGGATACGGGTACCATCCCAGGTTCATCAGGAGTTCGCACCCGCCGCTGGCGCGAAACAAACGAAATGTGGAATTCGAACCGTCGTAGGCCGTAGCTACCCGACTGAGATCTGCCATGCTCCTTCTCCTTGCGTTCGGCCTGCCGCTGTCATCGTTCGGCCGGCGGCCCAATCGGCGACAGTTTTCCAGCGACGCCGGGTGTCACTGCCGGTTCGTCCAGCCGTGCCATCCGCGCGAGAACCGGTGCAGTCCTCAAGTTGTCTCCTGGCAAGTCCTTATTTATCCACCACGTCGTACACGCGGACGTAATCGACCACGAACCGATCCGGCAGCTTTGCCCGGGCGATGTCGCCGCCCCACTTGCCGATCTCGTCGCTGAGCTTGATGTAGAGCGGCACCTGGCAGACGCCTCCGGCGCTGGTGCGCCAGGTGGCTTTGCCGTCGACGTAGAAGACGTACTCATCCGGTTTCCACCAGAGGGAAAAGGTGTGGAAGCCCTTCATCACGTCGGGCACGCGGACGACCTTCCCTTCTGACTTGTGGGCCTTGCCGTAACCGTCCCAGTGGAGGGTCTGCTGCACGCGGTCGTCCAGCCACGGCTTCTCCATGATGTCGATCTCCGTGCCGTCGCGGCCTCCATCGCCGACCTTGTTCACCCCGGCGCCGAACATCCAGAAGGCCGACCAATGGCCCGGCTGCTCCTGCAATTGGATGCGGGCGACGTAGTAGCCGTGGGCGTGCTCGTACTTGCCCCGGGTGCGGACGCAGGCGTCGAGGTACTTGTCGTCCTCCTTGAGCGTGCTCATGACGAGATTCCCTTTGCCGTCCAGCGAGATGGCCTTGCGGGACCACCAGCCGTCGCGCCGCCTGCCCTCGGGCACGTCCCACTTGGTTTCGTCGAGCTTCTGGCCGTCGAACTCGTCGTGCCAGACCAGCTTCCAGGCCTTGCCCTCGGGCGGGGGCGGAAGGTCATCCTTGGTGTCCTGGGGCGAAGCGGCACGGGCCGGCAGGATCACCAACAGCAACGCCACGGCCGACAGACAGGTCAGTCGAATAGACATAGCAGGGTCTCCTCAGTTAAGGTATGGTTTGTGTTCGGTGTGCGGCAAGTTTTTCTGGCAACTTGGTGCCTGGGGTCGAGCGGAGCGAGCCCCCAGATGAGCCTGCTGGGGGCGGCCTGCGGCCGACCGCCAGCCACCCACGCACCCGCCAGAAAAACTTGCCGCACACTGTGTTCCCACATCGTTGACGCCCATCGAACCGGCCAGTAGAATATGCGCTTTCTGCCTGCGGAATGCAATATGCGGGACGCTGAAAAGGATCACCTCCGGTCCCCCAGAGACTTGGGCGGCGCCGGACTTCAGCAGCGGAGGTCGGAACATGGTCAGGCACTTGGCATTGTTGATCGCAGTGCTCACCTCACCGGGCCTCGCCCCGGCCGCCGAGAACCTCTTGGAGGGCGGCGACTTTGAACGGGGGCTGGCCGGCTGGAGCGAACTCTG